>Ga0070704_100001075_pt1 | contig 14151 bp, 7 predicted proteins | sample KBSK5252metaG_FD_65467 | JGI IMG/M metagenome (GOLD analysis project Ga0070704, IMG submission 65467) | Corn, switchgrass and miscanthus rhizosphere microbial communities from Kellogg Biological Station, Michigan, USA - KBS K5-25-2 metaG | ecosystem: Host-associated > Plants > Roots >...
TGTCGGAGGGGGCGATGATGTCGCAGCCGGCCTCGGCCTGCACCAGAGCCTGGCGCACCAGCACCTCCAGGGTGGCATCGTTGACGATCTCGCCGTCGCGCATCAGACCGTCGTGGCCGTGGCTGGTGTAGGGGTCGAGCGCCACATCGAGCAGCACGCCGATGTCGAGCTTGGCGTCGCGGATGGCGCGGGTGGCGGTGCAGACCAGGTTCTCGGGGTTGAGCGCCTCGCGGCCGTCGTCGCTGCGCAGCTTGGGGCTGGTGTAGGGAAAGAGCGCCACAACCGGGATGCCGAGGCTCACCGCCTCCTGGGCCGCCTCCACGGCGAGATCCACGCTGAGCCGGCTCACGCCGGGCATGGAGGGGACCTCCTGTTGCACCCCGCGGCCCTCAACCACAAAGATCGGCCAGATCAGATCGGCGGGGGTGAGCACGGTCTCGGCCACCAGCCGCCGCGCCCACGCCGTACGCCGGTTGCGGCGCATCCGCACCGCCGGGAAGCTGCCCGACGTCGCCTGCTCGGCCTTGGCGGAGGCCTCTCTGGACGCCGGTTGGCGCTGGGCAGGCGGTTTCATCGCAGTCATGGCACACCCTACTGATTGACCGGCCGCATTGCGCCCGGTGCTCTCACCTTCTCGCGCCGGCGGGCCGCGAAGGCAAGGGGGAGGGGCAGGTTTTGATGGAGCCGCTGGCGTTCAACCGGCCCTGGCAACCGCATAACTCCTATTTGATACGCAGCTCAACGTCCGCTGGATGCGTGTCCGGCAGAAATGTCCGGCGCGCGCAATACCTATTGCTTTAGGGCAACGCCCGACGGCCGGTGAACGTCCCGAAGCGGAGCAAGCCACTTTATTGCCTTGATCGCGCGAGGCTATGGTCGCCCGATCGCCTTGGGGGCATGCGGGTAGGTTTGGGGGGCACCCCCGACCACGTTGCCGAGTGGCGCGCCTGCAGCGCGGGGATGCTCGCCGACGACGGCGTCCTCTGTCGCGCGCTGCGTGGTGCGGCAACATTGCAGGCAGAGGGCATTATGCTGAAGTTTGGGCTGACGATCTTCTCACTGCTTGCCCCGCTCCTGCTGATCGCGGCGCCGGCCGGCGCCCAGCAGGTCACGCTCAAAGCGACACTGCAGGCGGCGATGACACACCCGTTCTACGGCGTGAGCATGGCGCGCTTCAAGGAGGAGATCGAGAAGCGCTCCGGCGGCGCCGTCGCCCTCCAGATCTTCGACAAGTCGCAGCTCGCGCACGACGACGAGGTTGTCGATGCCGTGTCCTCCGGGGTGGCCGACATCGGCACCACCGCCACCCACAACTATGCGGGCCATTCTCCCGTCGAGTTCATCTTCACCATCAACGACAAGGTGTGGCAGTCGCTGACGCCGGCCCACCGGGCCATCATGACCGAGGCGGCGAGCCTCGTGGAGCGCGAGGCCCGCGAGCGGGTCGCAAGGATCGAGGCCGAGGCCACCCGCTTTGCGATCGAGAAAGGCTTCAAGCTCCAGGATCTCACGCCTGACCAGGTGGCCGAGTGGCGTGCCTGCAGCGCGGAGATGCTGTCGGACTATATGGAACAGAACGGCGAGCTGGCGCAGCGCCTGATGGCCGCCTACGCCAAGCTTCGCACCGAGCCGTGCTGCACCGGGGATGGGCCTGCCAGCGCGATCGCCTTCACGCGGCGTTGAGGGTGGGGCCTGAGGGAAGTCCGCAAAGGATCGGCGCCCGCCGGGCGCATCCGGTCCAAACGGTGCTATCATCGTCGCAACCCGTGTCGTGCGGTCTTGGGGGACGGTGTGATGAAGAGTTGGCTGGTCTACCTGCTGGTTTTGATGTCGCTCCTGCTCCCGGTGCCCGGGGCCAGGGCGCAACAGGCCGCGCAACAGGTCACCCTCCGGGCCACCTTGCAGACGCCGGTCTCCAATCCGTTCTACGGAAGGGCCATGCTGCGCTTCAAGGAGGAGCTGGGGAAACAGTCCGAGAACGGCATCGCTCTCCAGATCTTCGACAATGCACAGCTCTTCACCAACGATCAGGTCGTTGATGCAGTGTCGTCCGGCGCGATCGACATCGGCACCACAGCCGTGCACAACTTTGCCAAGAAGGTCCCTGCCGCCGCCATTATCGACCAGCCCTTCCTCTTCAATTTCCCGGCCTTGCTGCGCGCGGCGGTCCGCCCCGACGGCGAGATCAGAAAACTGATCGATGAGGCCGTCCTGGCGCAGATGGGAATACGCATTCTCTGGTGGCAGTCGATCGGCGACAACATGTTCTATTCCAACGGGCAGGATATCGCGGACCCGGAGCGGATGAAGGACCGGCGGGTTGCCGTCCCAGGCACCAGCGTTGCAGAGTTCGTTGCGCAGTGTGGCGGCAAGGCGAGCGTCGTCGCCATGGAGAACATGGCCGGCGGCATGAAGGACGGCTCGCTCGACATGGTCCTCGTCGCGCTTGCCGCGTTCCAGGGACGTGGCATCTGGAAGGTGGTGGATACCATCACCCGCACCGGGCATGCACCCACCGAGTTCCTGCTCGCCATCAATGAGAAGGCCTTCCAATCGCTATCCCCCGAGCACCGGGCCACCGTGGTGAGGGCGGCAAGGACGGTGGAGCGCGAGATGCGCGAGCAGGCATCGGAGTTCGAGGCCAAAACCTATACGTTCGCGGAGAGCAAGGGCGTAAAGGTGCGGGACGTTACTCCCGATCAGGTCGCGGAGTGGCGCGCCTGCAGCGCAGCGATGATCGTGGAGTACATGGACAAGGGCGGAGAGCTGGCGAGCAAGCTCATGGCAGCCTACGGCAGGCTGCGCACCGATCCGTGCTGCACCGCCGGGCCGGGCGAGATGGCCTTCACGCGGCGCTGAGGCCACGCGGCGCTGAGGTCGGTGTTGGCATCCGGGATCGCGCCCCTCCATCGGCATGCACGTTGGCGGCAAGCGGCATAGGAGGGCTCGCCGGGTGCAACACGGGGTTGTCCGCTGCTGCACCCGCTGTCGCCCATGCGATCTATTCGCAGATGCTCGGGCTCTTGCGCTCGGCCATGTCCAGGTGGAAGTGGTTCTTGTGCGCCCTGTTGGCCTCGGGACCGAGCACGGTAGCGAAGGTGGTGCAGGCCGCCTTGTGCACGGCGTGCAGGAACGCGGCCTTGGGATCCGCCGGGCCTGGGGCCGGGCCGGGCGCCGCATTCGCCTCCTTGGGGCCGCCGAGCTGGCTCGGCGGCGCCCAGCCGAGGCCGGTCGAGCCGGTGGTCAGGTCGTTGGCGCCGCCAGGCCCGCGGATGCCGAAGGTGACGCGGGGAATGCCGATGGGGATGGAGGTGCCGGCCTGGAAGGACTTGATGGTGTCCGGCGTCGCCACCCGCGGCGCCCCGGCGGGGGGCTTGGCCTTGCGGGCCGCCGCGGCGGCCTCGGCCTGGCGCTTCACCGCCTCGGCCTTGGCGTCGCTGGCGATCTCGCGGGCGATGGGACCCCAGTCGGCGACCACCAGGGTCTTCTCGCCGCGCTCGCTCAGAAAGGCACCGATGTCGATGGCATTGACCCGGCCGTGCTCGCTGAGCTTGGTCCTGGCCCGGCCGTAGGCGTTCCGGCACGAGAAGGAGCTCATGGTGGCGACCTCGACGACGGGCGCCCCCAGGTGCTTCCGGGCCAAGGGCTGGACATCTCCCGTCAGCCACTTGTGGAGCGCCGCGACCATCTCGCAGGTGAGGGTGGCGGGCGGGGAGAAGGCGATCTTCGGGCTGGAGCCGATGCTGACGAGGTGCATGGGCGCCGGCGCCCCGCAGGCGCTGCCCTCGCGGATCGGCGGGGCGGGCTCGGCCACCAGGTCAAGGCCCTTGAGGAGGGTGGCGCAGCGGGCGCGGCCATCGGCGATCTCCTTGGCGGACCACTCGGCGGACCACTCGGGCGCCTCCTGCGCCGATGGGTCGCTTGGCGGGCTGGGCTTGAGCACCGTAGGCCAAGTACCGTCAGGCTGGGCGGCCACTGACGGGTTGCCGGCAAAACCTGGCGACACCGGCTGTTGTGCTGAGGCAACGGAGGCAAGGACAGACATGGCGGCAACAGACATGCTGGCAAAGGCGTACGCGATTGCCGCCTGGCGTGTCATCGGCATCAGGAATACCTACCCTTGAGATCGGATGACCCAACGCGAATCACAACGACATCCTGCTTAGACAACTATCACCGTGGGGCCGAATTTGTGGCATTTCCGTGTAACCGGCCCGCAGTTGGGGACAACCTGTGAAGGATAGCGGCGTGACCGGGCGAGAGACGGCCGTGGCGGCAGGGCAGCCCGCATCTGCCCCTGAAAGCGACATGACGGCCGCCATCGAAGGCGCCGCCGGCGTGGTCACGCTGAGCCGGCCGCGCGCCCTCAATGCGCTGACCACGGCCATGCGGGCCAGGATCGCCGAGGCATTCGCCGCCTGGGCGCGCGACCCGCGGGTTTATGCGGCCGTGATCGTGTCGGCCACCGACCGCGCCTTCTGCGCCGGCGGCGACGTACGCGAGATGGCGGAGTGTGGCCGGCGCGACGCCGGGGAGGCGCGCCGCCTGCTGGCCGCCGAGTATTCGCTCAACTGGCAGCTCGACTGCTTCACCAAGCCGACAGTGTCTCTCATCGACGGGGTAGTGATGGGCTCCGGCGTCGGCATCTCGCTCTATGGAACCCATCGGGTGGCGGGCGAGCGCTACCGCTTTGCCATGCCGGAGACCGGCATCGGCCTGTTCCCGGACGACGGCGTGGCGTCGGTGTTCGCGCGGCTGCCCGACGCGGTGGGGATGTACCTGGCACTGACGGGCCGCTCGCTGGGGCGCGCCGACGCCTACCGGCTGGGACTTGTCACGCACTGCCTGCCCGCGGGGCAGTTTGCCGAGGTTCTCGGCGCGCTGATAGAGGCGGACCCGGTGGACGCGGTGCTCGACGCTCGTCACGTCGGTCCGGGGCACGCCGAGCTGGAGGCGCTGCAGCCGGCCATCGCCCGCTGCTTCGGCGGCGACAGCCTGGAGGCGATCGTCGGTGCCCTGGAGGCGGAGCGCGGCGCGGAGCGGGTGTGGGCCGAGGGCGTGCTCAAGGACTTGGGCCAGCGCTCGCCCACGTCCCTGAAGGTGACGCACCGGCACGTCCGCGAGGCCCGCCGGCTCGATCTGAGGGCCACCCTGGCGCAGGACTACCGGCTCGCCTGCCGGTTCATGCTGGGTCACGACTTCTACGAAGGTGTGCGCGCCACGCTCATCGACCGGGACCACGCGCCGAGGTGGGAACCTGCCCGCCTGGCCGATGTCAGCGACTTGAAGATCCAGGCCTACTTCGCACCCCTCGATGCGGCAGAGCTGCAACTCGCCCCGCGCTCGGAGATGCAGGCGATGCGCTGACCGGCGGCCAGGCCGGAAAATCCGATGCGGGTGGGACGCAGCGCCGCAGCATTCTCAGGGCGTCGGCCGAACGGCGACGGAAGGCGGCCTCGGCTGCCGTTGGAACGTCACAAGGCAGGCGCTGGCACGGCGCATGCAACAATTTCCGGGCCACCCCATCGCCTAAGGCGCGTGCTGGCCCTAGACTGCTTAAGTTCGAAGCCAAGGCGATCTTGCGTCGCGACGGACGGCAGGCAGCGGGTGCCCAGGGGTGGCGGGAGATTATGACGAAGAGCGGATCAAGGTCGCGCATGGGCTTCGTGGCGCCCGCGGTAAGTGTGACGCTGTCCGCTGCCGCGGTCATCGCCGGCGTGGCGTATTTTTTTTGGACCGGGCCGGGTTCAGGTCCGGCCCCGGTTGAGACGGCGAAGGCGGCGACCAGGCCCGGAGGCAAGGCGGACGGCAAGGGTCGTGGCGCCGCGGCCGCGCCTGTCACGGCCGCCACGGTGACGGAGGCCGACATGCCGGTCATCCTCACCGCGCCCGGCACGGTGGAGCCGCTGGCGACTGTGGCGGTGCGGCCGCGGGTCGATGGCCAGATCGTGGAGGTGGCCTTCCGCGAGGGCGATCTCGTCACCGAGGGCAGCGTGCTGTTTCGCCTGGACGACCGCATGGTCAGGGCGCAGATCGCGCAGGCGGAGGCCGGCATCGCCAAGGACGAGGCCGGCCTGCGCGACGCCCAGGCCACGCTGACGCGGCGCCAGCAACTGATCGAGAAGCAGGTCGTCACCGAGGCGGCGCTCGACCAGGCGCGCTTCGCGGTGGAGGGCCTCAAAGCCAGCATCGCCGCCGGCAGGGCGCAGCTCGACTCGCAGAGGACGCAGCTCGACTACCTCACCATCCGCGCGCCGATCACGGGGCGGACGGGCGGTCTCGCAACCAAGCTCGGCGCCCAGGTCCGATCGCAGGATGCGACGCCGATGGTCACCATCAACCAGACCCGGCCCATCCTGGTGACCTTCTCTCTGCCGCAGCGCGACCTTCCCGCCGCGCGGCGCGCGCTCGCTGCCAAATCCCCCGCCGCGGTTGTGGTGCCTGGCGCGCAGCGCACGACGGTGCCCGCCATCATCGGCTTCGTCGACAACCAGGTGGATACGAAGACGGGCGCCATCGCCCTCAAGGTGCAGGCCGAGAATGCCGAGGAGGTGCTGTGGCCCGGCCAGGCGGTCGAGGTCAGACTGACCGTCGAGGTGAAGGCGCGCATGCTGTCGGCGCCGGCCACCGCCGTGCTGCCGGCCCAGCAGGGCATGATCGCGTGGGTGATCGGCCCCGATAACAAGGTGGCGCCGAAGGTCGTCACGGTGGAGCGCATCGTCGGGCAGACGGTGTTCCTGACCGGCGGCGTTGCGGCCGGAGACCGCGTGGTCACCGATGGCCAGATACGGCTCGCGCCGGGAACGACGGTGATCATCGAAGAGCCGCGGCGCCAGCCGACCGATGCGCCGGGCCAGGATCGCCGGGCCGACGGCCGCGGGTAGCCGGAGAGGGGGACATGCGCATTTCCGAGGTCTGCATCCGTCGTCCGGTGATGACGACGCTGCTGATGGCGTCGCTGCTGCTGGCGGGCTTCTTCGGCTACCGCCAGCTGCCGCTTGCTGCCATCCCCCGCATCGAGGTGCCGACGATCACCGTCAGCACGACCTATCCCGGTGCCAGCGCCCATACCATGGCGGTGTCCGTGGCGGCCCCGCTGGAGCGGCAGTTCGCCACCATCGCCGGCATCACCACGATCACCTCGAGCAACACCGAGGGCGCCAGCCAGATCACCCTGGAGTTCGACCTCAACCGCAACATTGACGCCGCCGCGCTGGACGTCCAGTCCGCTATCTCCGTTGCGCTGCGGCGGCTGCCGGATGATCTGCCGGCGCCGCCTTCCTATCGCCGCGTCAATCCTGCCGACGCCCCCATCATCTTCCTGGCGCTCACCTCCGACACCGCGCCCACCCAGGAGATGAACGAGTTTGCCGACAAGGTGATGAGCCCAAAGCTCTCCACCATCACCGGCGTGGCGCAGATCAACATCCAGGGCGCGCAGAAGCGCGCGGTGCGTGTCAGGTACGATCTCGATGCGCTCGCTTCCCGCGGCATCTCGGTCGAGGAGATCCGGCTGGCGGTGGCGCGGGAGGCCAAGATCGACCCGGTCGGGAGCATCCGCACACGGGAGCAGGTTTATATCATCGAGGTGAAAGGGGCCGAGCCGACCGCCGCATTCTTCAAGCCGTTGATCGTGGCATGGCGCAACGGCGCCCCGGTGCGCCTGGAGGACATCGCCAGCGTCGAGGACTCGGTGGAGAACGACCAAGCGCGCGCCGAATACAACGGCACGCGCTCGATCATCCTGTCGATCCAGCGTCAGCCGGATGCCAACACGGTCGCCGTCACCAACGCCATCAACGCGGCAATCCCCGAGTTTCAGCGGATGCTGCCGCCCACCATCAATCTCAGCGTCTTGAGCGATCGTTCGGTATCGATCCGCGACTCCGTCCACGACGTGCAGGTCACGCTGGTCCTGACGGCGGTGCTGGTGATCCTCGTGATCCTGGCGTTCCTGCGCGCCTGGCGCGCCACGTTCATTCCGGCTCTGGCGCTGCCGCTCTCCATCATCGGCACGTTCGCCGGGATGGCCTTGTTCGGCTTCTCGCTCGACAACGTGAGCCTGCTGGCCTTGACCCTGGCGCTCGGCTTCGTGGTGGATGACGCCATCGTCGTGCTGGAGAATATCGTGCGCTACATCGAGCAGGGCATGAAGCCGTTCGATGCCGCCATCCGCGGGGCGACCGAGATCGGCTTCACGGTTCTCTCGATCACGCTCTCGCTGGTGGCCGTATTCATCCCCATCCTGTTCATGGGCGGCATCGTGGGGCGGTTCTTCTTCGAATTCGCCGTAACCATCTCCATCGCGATCCTGCTCTCGGGATTCATCTCGCTGACCCTCACCCCGATGCTGGCCTCGCGCATGCTCAACGCGCATCGCGGCGAGGAGGTGAAGCACGGCCTGCTCTCGCGCGGCTTCGAGGCCGGATACGACCTGATGGCGCGCGCCTACCGGGTGACGCTGGATGCATCGCTGCGGGTGCCGGCGCTCATGCTGATGGTCACGGTCGGGACGATCGTCGCGACCGTCTGGGCGTTCGGGGTTGTCAAGAAGGGCTTCCTGCCGGTCGAGGACACAAGCATCGTCATCGTACGCACCGAGGCGGCTCCCGACATCGCTTTCGAGGCGATGGTCGAACGTCAGCGCATTGTTTCCGAGCGCATTCGCCAGGACCCTGACGTGCTCTACGTCAATTCCAACGTTCAGCAGACCTTTTTTAACCCGACCCTCAACCGGGGGAGCATCTTCGTCCAGCTCAAGCCGCGTAGCGAGCGCAAGGAGTACGCCACCATCAGCGAGGTGCAGACCCGGCTCCGGCGCAGCCTCGCCAACATCCCGGGCATCCGCTCCTTCCCGGTGCCGCTGCAGAACCTGCGCATCGGCAGCCGCAGCGGCGCCGCCGCCTACCAGTACACGCTCACCAGCGTCGACCAGGCCGAGCTGTACGAGGACGCCCAGCGCCTGATCGAGCGCGTCAAAGCCGCGCCGGCCTTCGCCGATGTCACCAGCGATCTCACCCTGGGGGCCCGGCAGCTCAGGCTCGACATCGACCGCGACGGGCTGGCGCGCTTCGGCCTCACCATGGACGTGGTGCGCTCGACGCTCTACTCGGCATTTGGCTCACGCCAGATCGCCACCGTCTACACGCCGTCCAACGACTACCAGGTGATCATGGAGACGGACAGGACGCTGAGCCTCGATCCCGGCGTGCTCTCGAAGATCTATGTCCAGAGCAACACCGGCCAGCAGATCCGCCTCGATTCGATCGCATCGGTGACACTGGCTCCCGGCCCGGTCTCGGTGGCGCGCCAGAGCCAGCTGCCGGCCGTCACCATCACCTTCAACCTGGCGCCTGGCTTCACGCTGGGCGAGGCCGTAAACGCCATGAACGAGCTGGAGCGCGAGGTGAAGATGCCGCCCTCCATCACCGGGCAGTTCGCGGGCACCGCCCAGGTGTTCCAGAGCTCGTTCCGCGACCAGCCGCTGCTGATCCTGGCGGCGGTCCTCACCATCTACATCGTGCTCGGCATCCTCTATGAGAGCTTCATCCACCCGATCACGATCCTGTCGGGCCTGCCGTCGGCGAGCCTCGGAGCGTTGCTGACGCTGTGGTGGTTCGATGTGGAGCTCACCATCATCGCCATGATCGGGATCATCCTGCTGGTCGGCATCGTCAAGAAGAACGCCATCATGATGGTGGACTTCGCCATCGAGGCCCGCGCCCGCGGCGCGGCGCCCCGCGATGCCATCCGCGAGGCGTGCCTCTTGCGCTTCCGTCCGATCATGATGACGACCATGGCGGCCCTGTTCGGGACGCTGCCCATCGCCGTGGGCTGGGGTGCGGGTGCCGAGTTGCGCCAGCCGCTCGGCCTCACCGTGGTGGGCGGGCTGGCCGTCTCGCAGCTGCTGACGCTCTACATCACGCCGGCGGTCTACCTCATGATGGAGTGGATCGGCAGCAAGCTCGGCGCCGGCCGGCGCGAGCACATCCCGACGGTCGAAGCGGAGGTGCTGCCGGCGCGACCTCAGGCCGCGGCGGAGTGACACCGGTTGCACCCGCGGCCGGTTGCGGGTCAAATCTCAACCGTGGCCATTGGGCCGTCGGCGCTTGAGGTGTCGAGACAGGGCTCGGCCTCGCCGGCCGAAGGGGAGAGCATGCAGGAACGACGGTCCTTGCGGCGCGCAGCTCTGGGGCTTGCCGCCGCTCTCCTCGCCGCGCCGATCGCCGGCTGCGACCAGGGCCAGCCGCAGGCCGCGCCGCAGCAGGCGGCGCCGCCGCCCACCGTCAGCGTCTCCCAGCCCGTGCAACGCGGCATCGTCGAATGGGACGAGTACACGGGCCGGTTCGACGCTACCCAGACGGTGGAGATCAGGGCGCGCGTCTCGGGCTACCTCAACGAGGTGCGCTTCAAGGACGGCCAGGAGGTGGCCCAGGGCGACGTGCTGTTCGTCATCGACCCGCGGCCCTTCGAGCGGGCGCTGGAGCAGGCCGGCGCCGAGCTGTTCGCCGCCACCACCAAGGTCGAGAACGCCAACCTCGACGTGACGCGCGGCCAGAAGCTGATCGAAGGCAAGATCATCTCCGACAAGACCTTCGACGACCGCATGTCGCTGCTGCGCGACGCTCAGGCCGCCGTCAAGGTGGCCGAGGCCAAGGTGAAATCCGCCGAGCTCGACCTGTCGTTCTCCACCATCGCCGCGCCCATCTTGGGGCGCATCGGCCGCACGCTGGTGACGGCGGGCAACTGGATCAGCGCCGGCAGCGTGTCGGGCGCCACGCTGCTCACCACGATCGTCAGCCAGGACCCGATCTACATCTACTTCGACGTCAACGAGAACAACTACATCAAGTACAAGCGCCTGGCCGAGCGCGGCGTGACGGCCGGCGCCGCCGACGTGGGCGCTGCCGTGGAGGTGGCGCTGCCGGACGAGCGCGGCTACCCGCACAAGGGCCGGCTGGACTTCCTCGACAACCGGCTCGACCAGGGCACCGGCACGCTCCGGGCGCGCGCGGTGCTCCCCAACAAGGCCGGCCTGTTCTCGCCCGGCCTCTTCGGCCGCGTGCGGGTGACGGGCACGCCGAGCTACACCGCGCTCCTGCTCCCCGACGAGGCCATCGGCACCGACCAGACCAACAAGTTCGTGCTGGTGGTGGCCGACGACGGCGTCGTGGAGCGCCGCAACGTCAGGCTGGGGCCGCTGAGCGAGGGCCTGCGCGTGGTGCGCGAGGGCCTGGCCGCCCACGAGTGGGTGGTCACGCGCGGTCTGCAGCGGGCGCGGCCGGGCGGCAAGGTCGCGCCCAAGCGCGTGGCCATCGAGCTGTCGGAGGCGGCGCCGGTGCAGGGCAACGAGAAAGCGCGCGAATGACTCGGGGAGCGGCCCATCATGGCGAATGGCGAATGGGCGACGGCCACCATTGGCCATTCGCCATTCGCGCCCTTCCGCCGAGATAGAGGCCAAATCCCATGCGCTTTAGCCATTTCTTTATCGCCCGGCCGATCTTCGCGGCCGTGGTGGCGCTGGTCATCACCATCATCGGCGCCATCGGCTACACCGGCCTCGGCATCACCCAACTGCCGGAGATCACACCGCCCACCATCACCGTCACCACCAACTATCCGGGCGCCAGCTCCCAAACGGTGGCCGACACCGTGGCCGCGCCCATCGAGCAGGAGATCAACGGCGTCGAGGGCATGATCTACATGGCCTCGCAGTCCACCTCCGACGGCAACCTGTCGATCACCGTCACCTTCGATGTGGGCACCGACATCGACCGCGCCCAGGTGCTGGTGCAGAACCGCGTCAGCGTCGCGGTGCCGCGGCTGCCGGCCGAGGTGCAGCGCAGCGGCATGCTGGTGCGCAAGCGCTCGCCCGACCTCTTGCTGGCAGTCCACCTAGTCTCGCCCGACCAGACCTTCGACCAGGTCTACATCTCCAACTACGGCCTCCTGAACGTCCGCGACCGGCTGATGCGGCTCTATGGCGTGGCCGACGTGTCGCTGTTCGGGGTGCGCGAGTATTCCATGCGCGTCTGGCTCGACCCGGAGCGCATCGCGGTCCGCGATCTCACCGCCGAGCAGGTGCTGGACGCGCTCAGGGCGCAGAACGTGCAGGTGGCGGGAGGGTCGCTGGGCGAGCCTCCGGTCGATTACAAGAACGCCTTCCAGATCCCGCTGCAGATGAAGGGGCGGCTCAAGACCGCCGACGAGTTCGAGAGCATCATCGTCAAGTCGGGTGCCGACGGCCGCGTGGTGCGGCTGAAGGACGTGGCGCGCGTCGAGCTAGGCGCGCTCAGCTACAACGCCCAGGGCTACGCCGACCGGTACCCGGCCGTCATCGTGGTGGTGGACCAGCAGCCCGGCAGCAACGCGGTGGCCGCCACCCAGGGCATCAAGGACACCATGGCGGAGCTGGCCAAGAGCTTCCCCAAGGGCCTGGAGTACCGCATCACCTATAACCCGACGGAGTTCATCGAGGTCTCGATCGCCAAGCTCTACGGCACAATTCTCGAGGCTACCGCGCTGGTGGTGCTGGTGGTGCTGGTGTTCCTCAAGACCTGGCGCGCCACCCTCATTCCGGTCGTCGCCATACCGGTGGCCCTGATCGGCACCTGCGCCGTGATGCAGGCGTTCGGCTTCTCGCTCAACATGCTGACCCTGTTCGGCCTCGTGCTGTCGGTGGGCATCGTCGTGGACGACGCCATTGTCGTGGTCGAGAACGTCGAGCGTAAGCTCAAGGAAGGCCTCACGCCCCTGCAGGCGGCCCGCGTCTCCATGGACGAGGTGGGCATCGCGGTGGTCGCCATCGCCCTCGTCTTGTTCGCCGTGTTCATCCCGACGGCGTTCCTGGGCGGCATCACCGGCCAGTTCTACCGCCAGTTCGCTGTCACCATCGCCTCCGCCACCGGTATCTCGCTGCTGCTGTCGCTCACTCTCAGTCCGGCGCTCGCCGCCCTGCTGTTCAAGCCGCACGGTGCGCACGGGCGCGGCTCTCTCATCATGGCGCCGCTGCGGCTGTTCTTCCGCCTGTTCGATGCCGGCTTCGACGCCATCGCCCGCGGCTACGCCGGCCTCGTGCGCCGGCTGGCGGCGGTCTGGCTGCCGGTGCTGATCTGCTACGCCCTGGTGCTGGGATTCGGCATCTGGTTCGTGCAGTCACTGCCGACCGGCTTTATCCCTAACCTGGACCGGGCGATCCTCGTCATCTCCCTGCAGCTGCCGCCGGGCGCCTCGCTGCAGCGCACCGACGCGGTCGTGCGCAAGGCGACGGACATCCTCCTGGCCGAACCGGGGGTGCGCTACTCCAACGCCTTCACCGGGCGCAACGCCGCCACCTTTTCGGCCGCCACCAACGCCGGCCTGCTGTTCATCGTGCTCGACGATTTCGAGGACCGGCACCGGCGCGGGCTGACCGTCGACAAGATCGCCCAGTCGCTCAGGGGCAAGTTGGCCGCGCAGATCGAGGAGGCGCAGACCCTCGTATTCATCCCGCCGCCAGTGCGCGGCGCGGGTGCGGCGGCGGGCTTCTCCATGCGCTTGCAGGACACGCTGGGTCTGCCGGCCGCCGAGCTTGCGCGCATCACCCAGGAGTTCGTGGCCGAGGCCAACAGGACGCCGGGCATCGCCAACGCGTTTACCACCTTCGCGGCGGCGACGCCGCAGGTGTTCGTGGACGTGGACCGCGACAAGGCACAGATGCTCAAGGTGCCGGTCACCAACATCTTCGAGGCCATGCGAGTCTTCATGGGCTCGGCCTACGTCAACGACTTCAACATGTTCGGCCGCACCTACCGCGTCACCGCCCAGGCCGACGGCGACTTCCGCCTCGACCAGGAGAGCGTGTCCAAGATCCGTGTGCGCAGCTCCGAGGGCGCGATGGTGCCGCTGGGCAGTCTCGTCACCTTCAAGGAGATCATCGGGCCGGAGCGCGTGCCGCGCTACAACCTGTTCCCCTCGGCCGAGGTGCAGGGCACGGCGCAGCCGGGCGTCAGCTCCGGCCAGGCGCTGGCCATCATGCGCAAGCTGGCCGGGGAGAAGCTGCCGCCCGGCGTCAACTTCGAGTGGACCGACCTCTCCTATCAGGAGGCCAAGGTCGGCCGCACCGGCTACTACATCTTCGCCCTCAGCGTCGTGTTCGTGTTCCTGGCCCTG
>Ga0070704_100001078_pt1 | contig 14126 bp, 11 predicted proteins | sample KBSK5252metaG_FD_65467 | JGI IMG/M metagenome (GOLD analysis project Ga0070704, IMG submission 65467) | Corn, switchgrass and miscanthus rhizosphere microbial communities from Kellogg Biological Station, Michigan, USA - KBS K5-25-2 metaG | ecosystem: Host-associated > Plants > Roots >...
TTCGCGCTTGAGAACTTTCCCGATTGCACTACGCGGCAGGCTGGATTCAAACCGCACATCCGCAATTCGTTGAACTTTTCCGACTTGTCCGTTGACCCATTCCTGTAGTTGATCCGCGGTGATTCTGCTGCCCGGCCGGAGAACGACGAAAGCGACGGGCGTTTCACCCCAGCGGTCGGACGGAACGCCGACGACGGCGACTTCGGCCACTGCTTCGTGCTTGACCAATAACGCTTCAAGGTCGCTGGGATAGACGTTGAAGCCGCCTGAAATAATCATGTCCTTCTTGCGATCCATCAACGTGAGAAATCCGTCGGCGTCGAATCGGCCCACATCGCCGGTGCGGATAAATCTTTTTCCGCTTGCATCGTACCATTCCGCTTCCGCCGTTTTCTGAGGTTGATTGTGGTAGCCGTTCATGATCGCGGGAGAGTGACCGACCACCTCGCCGATTTCACCCGCCGCAACTTCTTTGCCGCTTTCGTCGATCAAACGAATGTCGTGTTCAGGCGCAGGCTTGCCGACCGTGTGCAACTTATCCGGAAACTCGTGAGCGACGAGCATGCAGGTGCCGCCGCCTTCGGTCAGCCCGTAATATTCGACAAGCCCGCCCGGCCAGCGCTTCAGAATGTCGGCCTTTAGCGCTGCGGCGAAAGGCGCGCTAGTACAAAACTTCATGCGGTAATTTGACAGATCAAAACGATCGAAGTCTGGATGCTCCAAAAGCCGTTTGTATTGCACCGGCACAAGCATCGAATGAGTAGCCCGATGTTTCTCGGCGAGTGCGAGAAATTTCGCGGGATCGAATTTTTCCATCAACACGGCCGTGCCGCCGCAAGCGACCGTCGGAAAGAAACTCACGAGCGTTGTGTTGGAATAAAGTGGCGTGGAGACTATAGCCGTCGCGTCTGTGCCATAGCCGTAAAGCAGCCCGCGGTTCACATGCGACCAGCGCATGCGGTTCGACTGCACGATTCCCTTTGGCGTTCCGGTCGTGCCCGAGGAATAAATGATGTTGAAGGCAGCAGCAGGCTTGATCTCGACGGGTTTCGGCTTTGCGCCTTCTTCAGCAAGCCAGGTTTGGAACGGAACGCCTTCCGTCGAGCCATCGAGCAAAACCAGCTTTACGGCGGGAGGTAGCTTCGCCGCTTTCATTGTCTCGGAGACAGCGGCGTCGAGAAAAAACAATCTCGCGCCCGAATCCAAGATCATCGTCAATAAGCTCCGAGACGTCGAGGAAGGCGCTAGCGGTGCGATTGTAACGCCGGAACGAAGCGCGCCCAGAAACGTCGCGGCATATTCGATCGAATTTGCAGCGCAAATGGCGATTGCATCCTGCGGCTCCAAACCGTCGCGTTGCAAACCTGCAGCAACGCGATCCATCAAACGGTCGAGCGCACCATAGTCAAGCTGCCGTTCACCTTGGATAAGAGCCGGGTGATCGGGACGCGCTTTTGCATGTAGGCGGATGAGTGCCGGGATCGAGCCAAACTCTTGCCCAAGCATTTCTTCAGGTGTCATTAAGGCTCCTCATTCCGTCGCGAATTCTTGTAAGCTGAAGAACCCATAAGTGCCAAATCCCATTTTAATGCGGAGGCCGGAGTTGGAGGATAAGGAAACACGCTGGTGGTGGGTGCGTCATGCGCCTGTTCCTAACAGCGTCCGCATCTATGGTCAGTCAGACGTGGATTGCGACTGTTCGAACCTCGAAGTGTTCAAGGCTTTGGCGGCCGAACTGCCTAGTAAGGCCGTTTGGCTGACGAGCAATCTAAGCCGCACTCATCAAACAGCGGCTGCGATCGTTGGTGCGTTAGAGGAGAAGGCCCGGCCTAAGGAGAACCCAGTCGCGATTCCAAAATTTGCTGAGCAGAATTTGGGAGAATGGCAAGGCCTCGTGCGCGAGGAGTTTTTTGCGAGTCGCGGCCGCACGAACCACCCTTTTTGGTTTGGACCGTCCGACGAGCGTGCACCGGGTGGCGAGAGTTTCAACGATGTCGTCGAGCGTGTTGGCCCAGAAGTATTGCGCTTGAATAAGGAGTTTTCTGGTCGTGACATCGTCGCTGTGGCGCATGGGGGAACCATTAGAGCGGCACTCGCGATTGCATTGAATCTCAATCCCAACGCAGCGCTAGCCTTTTCTATCGAAAATTGTTCGATCACGCGGATCGATCACTTTACGACTCAGGCCGATGGCGATTTCTGGCGCGTCGCGATGGCAAATCACAGGCCTTGGTCACGAACATCAGCGAGGGCAACTCACGCGAGCGTAACGGCCCCGCTTGCCTGAACGCCGTTCCTAAGCGTCGATAACTGCAAGCACCTGACCCTCCGCAACGATCGCACCTTCCTCGACAAGGATCGATTTGAGGGTTCCGCTCTTCGGGGCGAGGACAGGAATCTCCATCTTCATGCAATCGAGGAGAATGAGCGTGTCCCCCGCGCTCACCTTTGCGCCTGGCGCGGCTTCAAGCGTTCTCACCATGCCGTTCACATCAGAGGTCACATTTATGTCGGCCATGGGCCTATCTGCGCCGATTTGCTCACCGAAGACTGCGCTTGCTAGATCAGGTAGCGGCCTTGTCAAGCGCAACGGGGATCGGCGGATGAGCTGGAAGTCGGAACTCGAGGAATTGAAGAGGCGCAAAGCGCTTGCCCTCAAGATGGGGGGCGCGGACAAAGTCAAGCGCCAACACGATGCGGGGAAGCTCACCGTTCGCGAGCGAATTGAGAAACTGCTGGATGCCGGAAGCTTCCACGAAATCGGCACGATCGCGGGCAAGGCAACCTATGACGAGAAGGGCGAAATCTCGGATTTTTTGCCTGCGAATTTCGTGATCGGTCGCGGCCGCATCGAGGACAGGCCGGTAGTTGTCGGCGGCGATGACTTTACAGTACGCGGTGGCGCCGCAGACGCCTCGATCCGGGGCAAGCAAGTCATGGCCGAGCAGATGGCGCATGAATTACGCATCCCGCTCGTGCGGCTCGTGGACGGAACAGGTGGTGGCGGATCGGTGAAGACGATCGAAACGATGGGCTTCACCTATGTGCCGGCCAATCCAGCATGGGATTGGGTCATCGCGAATCTCGGTCAGATCCCGGTCGTAGCGCTGGGCCTTGGCTCGGTTGCGGGGCTCGGTGCAGCGCGGCTCGTGTCGAGCCATTATTCGGTTATGGTGCAGGGTACTTCGCAGATGTTTATCGCGGGCCCGCCTGTTGTCGCGCGACTCGGTCAAAATCTGACAAAGGAAGAACTCGGCGGCGCAGTAATTCATGCCAAAGCGGGCGCCATCGATGAAGTGGTTGAAAGCGAAGAAGAAGCCTTTTCCCGCGCCCGGCAGTTTCTCTCCTATCTTCCTTCATCGGTGTATGAATTGCCTCCCCGCGCGCCTGTTACAGACGACCCGAACCGGCGCGACGAGTTTCTGCTCGATATCATCCCGCGCGATCGCCGCAAGGTTTACGACATGCGGAAAATCATCAATGCGATTGTCGATAGGGAAAGCTTTTTCGAAGTAGGTCGCAAATTCGGCGGTTCCGCGATCACCGGCCTTGCGCGTCTCGACGGTTGGCCGGTTGCGATGCTTGCGAGCGACCCGTTTTTTTATGGCGGTGGCTGGACTGCGGAAGCATCGCAGAAAGTCACTCGATTCGTCGATCTTGCGAACACGTTTCATCTGCCCGTTGTGAACCTCGTCGATGTGCCGGGTTTCGTGATCGGACCGGAAGCGGAGAAGGCGGGTACGATCCGTTACGGGGCGCGTGCGCTCGCTGCCATCTACCAAGCGCGTGTACCTTGGTGCTCGGTGCTAGTCCGAAAGATTTTCGGCGTCGCAGGGGCAGGCCATATGAACCACGCGAAATTACACTATCGCTTTGCATGGCCGTCCGGTGATTGGGGTTCGCTGCCTGTCGAAGGTGGAATTGAGGCGGCTTATCGGGCGGAATTGGATGCGGCGCCGGACCGCGAAGCACTTCGCATAGAGATTGAAGAACGGCTCAATCGTTTTCGCTCTCCGTTTCGCACGGCCGAGACATTTCTTGTTGAGGAAATCGTCGACCCGCGCGACACACGGCCGCTTGTTTGCGAGTTCGCAAATTTGGCTGCCAAACTGCGAGAACCTGGCCAGGTCGCAACTCCGATGCGGCCCTGATTTAAGCGGCGGCTAAAAGTCCACCCGTGCGTGCAAGCATCGCCAGATGGTGATCGGCATCACCGAAGAGCATGTCGATTGCCATCGCACGTTTGAAATAATGACCGACTTTGTACTCCATTGTCATGCCAATGCCGCCGTGCAACTGCACCGCCGTCTTTCCGACAAAGCGGCCTGAGCGGCCGATCTGTACCTTGGCGGCGGCGATCGATTTGTGCCGCTCGACGTTGTCCGCCTCATCGACCATCATCGTAGCAAGCATCGCCATGGAGCGCGCTTGCTCGAGCGCCATCAGCATGTCCACAGCGGCGTGCTGCAGAACCTGAAAATTTCCGATCGGAACGCCGAATTGGCGGCGTGTTTTCAAAAAATCCGTTGTGACTTCATGCATCACCGCCATTGCGCCAACAGCTTCTGCTGAAAGCGCTGCGATTGCTTCATCAACGACGCGCTCGATCGTTGGAAACGCTTTTCCCGGCTCGCCGATGAGAGCCTCTGGACCCACTTTTACACTCGAAAGAGTAATTTCGGCCGCGCGCATTCCGTCGATATTCTGATAGCCGCGGGTCGAAACGCCCTTCGTCTTGGCATCTATCAAGAAAAGCCCAATACCTTCCTTGTCGCGCTGCTTGCCCGAAATACGCCCTGAAACGATCAATTTGTCTGCGCTATCGCCGTTCAGGACGAGACTCTTCGTGCCATCGAGAACGTAGCCTGCGCCATCCTTTTTTGCTGTCGTTACTACGTCGGCAAGATCGTAACGCGACTGCCGCTCCGTCTGCGCAAAAGCAAGAATAAGACTTCCATCAGCAATTTTTGGGACGAGCTCCGATTTTTGTTTGTCATTCCCTAGGGCACGCAAAATTCCGCCCGAGAGTACAATGGTCGCCAGAAACGGCTCTAGTACAAGCGCGCGCCCGAACGCCTCCATGACAATCATCGTATCGACTGGACCGCCGCCAAAACCCCCGTCCTTTTCAGCGAATGGAAGACCGAGCAGTCCTAGCTCAGCATACTGCTTCCATAGCGTGCGGCTCCAGCCTTGCGGTTCCTTCATATAGCCGGTGCGTTGCTCGAAACCGTACCGGTCGGCGACCAACCGCTCAACGCTCTGCTTCAGCAGGCGTTGTTCCTCACTCAACTCGAAGTCCATTTTTTAAAGCCCCAAGATCGCCTTCGCGACGATGTTTTTCTGAATTTCGTTCGAGCCGCCGTAAATCGAAATCTTGCGCCAATTGAAGAAGGTTGGCGCGAGCGGAGCGGCATAGTCGGGACCAATCGAGGGCTCGTTTATGCGATCGCCATCTATCTGTTCTGGCTGATAGGGGAGCCCATAAGGCCCAACAACTTCGAACAAAAGCTCACTAATCGTTTGCTGGATCTCCGAGCCTTTGACTTTTAAAATCGAAGAGGCGGGGTCAGGCTTACTACTGTCGCCATTCTTTGCTGCCGCTACAACGCGAAGCTGCGTCATTTCAAGTGCTTTTAGCTCGACTTCGACCGCGGCGATCTTGGTGCGAAAACGCTCATCCTCGATCAATGGTTTGTCGCCTACACGTTCGATACTTGCGAGTTCCTTCAGACGGCGGATGCGTTCTTTCGAGAGCCCGACACGCGCAATACCAAAGCGTTCGTTGCCCAAGAGAAACTTGGCGTAATCCCAGCCCTTATTTTCTTCGCCAACGAGATTTTCGACGGGTACTTTCACGTCATCGAAGAAAACTTCGTTGACTTCTTTCCCGCCATCTAAGGTCTGGATGGGGCGCACAGTGATGCCGGGCGTCTTCATGTCGATGAGCAGGAAGGAAATTCCTTGCTGCTTTTTCGATTCCGGATTGGTGCGCACTAGACAGAAAATCCAATCGGCGTATTGAGCGAGCGTAGTCCAGGTTTTTTGGCCATTCACGACGTAGTGGTCGCCGGCACGCTTTGCGGTTGTCTTAAGCGACGCGAGATCGGAGCCCGAGCCCGGTTCGGAAAAACCCTGGCACCACCAATCATCGATATTGGCGATCCGCGGGAGGAAACGCTTTTTCTGCGCCTCATTTCCGAATGCTATGATAACCGGACCGACCATGTAGACACCGAATTGAAGGGGCGAGGGTGCCGGAGCCTGCTGCATCTCGTCGAGAAAAATATATTGTTTCACCGGCGTCCATCCGGTGCCGCCCCATTCTTTCGTCCAGTGCGGAACGGCCCAGCCCTTTTTGTTCAGGATCCGCTGCCAATCGACGATATCTTCTTTGCCGAGTTTGCGGCCTTCGACCATCTTGCGACGGATCGTGTCCGGCAGATTTTGATTGAAGAACGCCCGCACTTCGTCGCGAAAGGCGACTTCGTCCCCTGTGAAGCCTAAGTCCATGGCGTTACCTCAATGGATTTCAAAGAGTCCTGCTGCACCCATGCCGCCGCCAATGCACATTGTAACGATACCGCGTTTGGCCTTACGGCGTTGACCTTCAATGAGCATGTGGCCGGTCATACGGGCGCCGCTCATGCCAAACGGATGACCGATCGAGATCGCGCCGCCGTCGACATTGAGCCGGTCATGCGGAATTCCGAGCCGGTCGCGGCAGTAAAGTGCTTGGCTCGCGAAGGCCTCGTTGAGTTCCCAGAGGTCGATGTCCGACATCTTGAGACCTTGTTTTTGAAGAAGCTTCGGCACCGCAAACACCGGACCGATTCCCATTTCATCCGGCTCACATCCCGCGACGGCAAAGCCTCGGAAAGTGCCGAGGGGCTTTAAGCCCTTTTTCTCGGCAAGCTTCGCATCCATCACGACGACCGCTGATGCGCCGTCGGACAACTGGCTCGCATTGCCGGCGGTGATAAATCCACCCTCGCGAACTGGTTTCAATCCAGACAAACCCTGCATATTGGTGTCGGGACGATTGCCCTCATCCTTGGTCAGAGTAACTTCTTCGAAGGTCTCTACCTTGGTGTCTTTATTCACGTTCTTCTTGATCGCGGTCAGAGGTACGATCTCGGCATTGTAATGTCCGGCAGTCTGGCCCGCGGCGGTTCGCTTCTGACTTTCGAGCGAAAATGCATCCTGCGATTCGCGTGTTACTTGGTAGCGTTCGGCCACGATATCGGCGGTTTCGATCATGGTCATGTAAATCTCGGGCTTGTGCTCGATGAGCCAGGGATCGTTGACGCCAGCACTCCGTCCGTCCGCCACCAGGCTGATCGACTCAAGGCCGCCTGCCACGATGATAGAAGCTTCGCCAGCGATAATGCGTTGGGCTGCAAGCGCGATCGTTTGCAGGCCGGACGAACAGAAGCGATTTACCGTCATGCCCGACACCGTAATCGGCATTCCCGCACGAAGGGCAGCTTGGCGTGCTATATTCTGACCGGTTGCCTTTTCAGGCATGCCGCAGCCCAAAATCACGTCCTCGACCTCGCCCGGATCGATCTTGGCGCGCTCGACGGCGTGCTTCACCACATGGCCGCCGAGCGTGGCGCCGTGCGTGTTGTTAAATGCGCCGCGATGGGCCTTGCCGATCGGCGTGCGTGCGGTGGAAACAATGACGGCCTCAGGCATCAGGTACTCCTGCTATTTTCAAATCGATTGAACGAGCGATTTACTCTGTACGTATTCTATCACGCTTCAAGCGGCGGTCTTCGTAGTCGAAAACGCCGCGAATCCCTTGCTTTCACCAACGAGCCGGGTGAGCAGCGGAGCAGGCTCCAACGATTTGTTGCCTGTCTGCTTGGCAAAAGCGGCCAACCGGTCGCGTACATACGAGAGCCCAAGCTGATCGGCATAGAACATCGGTCCGCCGCGCCATATCGGCCAGCCATAGCCATAGACCCAGATTACGTCGATGTCGCCTGGCCGATACGCGATCCCTTCATCCAGAATCCGCGCACCTTCGTTGATCATTGGAAAGACAAGCCGTTCGACGATTTCCTGCTTGTCGATTTTCCGTCGTGTGACGCCAGCCTTTTTGGAAGCTGCAACGATAATTTCCTCGACTTCCGGATCGGGAATAGGCGAGCGCGAGCCGGATTCATATACATAGAAGCCGCGTCCGGTCTTTTGTCCGAAACGTCCCATTTCGCAGAGCGTGTCCGCAACTTCGGCGCGCATGCCCAGCGCTTTCCGAATGCGCCAACCCACATCGAGGCCTGCAAGATCACCCATGGCGAGAGGACCCATCGGAAATCCGAATTCGACCGCAGCAGCATCGACCTCGCGCGGAAGCGCGCCTTCGAGCAACAGCTGCTCGGATTGAATCTGGCGCTGCGAGAGCATGCGATTGCCAACGAAGCCGTGGCAAACACCGACCACGACCGGCACTTTGCCGATCCTGCGACCCACCGCCATCGCTGTCGCAAGCACATCCGGCGCTGTGTCTTTGCCGCGCACGATTTCGAGAAGACGCATCACGTTTGCCGGACTAAAGAAGTGCATACCGAGCACTTCCTTTGGACGCTTCGTGATGTGTGCAATGTCGTTCACGTTAAGATAGGAGGTGTTTGTCGCGAGCACCGTTCCGGGTTTCGCGATTTTGTCGAGCGCGCCGAAGACTTCTTTCTTGATGTTCATTTCCTCGAATACAGCCTCGATCACGATATCCGCATCCTTTGCAGCATCCATCGACGTAGTGCCCTTGAGAAGACTGAGACGCTTGTCCATCTCTTCCTGTTTGAGGCCACCGCGCTGAACGCTGGTCTTGTAATTTTTCGTCATCGTATCGAAACCGCGTTTCAACGCTTCTTCGCTTGTTTCGATCACCGATACGGGAATGCCGGCATTGGCGAATGACATCGAAATACCGCCGCCCATTGTTCCGGCGCCGATCACGGCGGCGCGTGCAATTTCTCGCGGTTTGATACCCGCAGGAAGGTCCGGAATTTTTGCGGCTTCGCGCTCGGCGAAGAAAATATAACGTTGCGCCTTTGACTGATCGCCCACGAGAAGCTTCGCAAACAGCTCACGCTCTCGCTTCAAGCCTTGATCGACCGGCATCGTAACGGCAGCACGTACCGCTTCGATAGCGACCGCAGGCGCTTCGAGCCCGCGCGATTTCTTCGAGACATTTGCTGCAGCCTCATTAAATTTATCGGGGTTCGTCCTGAACGGTGCGATTTTGTCATCGAGATCTCGCACGTGCCTAAGTGGCCGCTTTTCTGCGACCACCTTACGGGCAAACGCGACGGCGCCTTTGACGAGATCACCATCGATAATCTCGTCAATCAAACCGTTCGCCAGCGCGTCCTTCGCAGGAATCGGATCGCCGCTCAGAATCATAGCTAGACCTTTTTCGACCCCTACAAGGCGTGGAAGAAGCTGTGTTCCGCCCGCTCCGGGAATGATTCCGAGTTTGATCTCGGGCAGACCGAGACGTGTACCGGCGGCGGCGACACGGAAATTACAGCCGAGCGTTACTTCCAGTCCGCCGCCGAGGGGCGTGCCATGCATGGCGGCGATGGTCGGTTTCTGAATTTTTTCGATCGCCGCGATGACTTCCGAAAGACCCGGCGATTTCATCGGTTTGCCGAATTCGGTGATATCGGCGCCTGCGATAAAAGTACGCCCGGCTCCAGCGAGAACGATCGCCTCAACGGTTTCATCCTCGGCCGCCTTCGTGAAGTTCTCGAGCAATCCCGCGCGAACTTCCTGCTTGAGTGCATTGACTGGAGGATTGTCCACGATGATGACGGCGATGGTGCCGTCGCGTTGCAAACTGACTGGGCCTGGCACGGGCTTTCCTTCCCTGGATCGTTTTTCTTTTTTAAACTGCCTTAGTGGGCTATTTCAGCCCAGGAAAAGCAGGGTTTGAAGTGCGATTTGTTATTCCGGAGTGCGAGTAGCAAGTTCCGCTTGGCGGAATATTGTTCTGCAAGATTGACCTCAACGCTAAGAAGTGCTGCGATCCCTGTCAATTCTCACCTTCTAAAAAGTTCGGGTTGGGTTGTGGTGGCTGCTTACGAGAGATGGAGCGCGGGCGGCAGTCGGAGCATGGGCGCTAAGTCCGAGCCCGAGCACGATCGAAAATTTGTAGTGGCGCTGGCTCGTGGACTGGACGTGCTGAGAGCGTTTACAGCTACAGAAGGATTGCTCGGCAACCAAGAGATCGCAACACGCGCTGGTTTGCCGAAAGCAACCGTTTCGCGGCTAACCTATACGCTCACAAAGCTTGGCTATCTCACTCATGTCGAGCGACTTTCGAAATATCAGTTGGCGCCTGCCGCCTTGTCGATTGGTTATTCCGCCCTTGCGAATATGCGGATCCGGCAGATTGCTCGACCATACATGCAAGAACTTGCGAATTATACGGGCGCCTCCGTAGCACTTGGCAGCCGGGATCGCCTGAACCTCATTTACATCGAGCACTGCCGCAGTGAACATTCGATGATGCTACGTCTGGATCTTGGTGCGCGCATTCCCATAGGAACGACGGCCATGGGCCGCGCTTTGCTTGCTGCGATGCCGGAGAAGGAACGAACGTGGCTTATGGACCACATCGCACGCCGGGAAGGCGAGCAATGGCCAAAAGTCCGCGCAGGCATTGAGCGGGCAATCAAGGATTTCTCGAGTAACGGCTTTACGCTTTCAGTCGGAGATTGGCAGCCGGACGTTCGCGCGGTAGGTGTGCCCCTGGTTCCTGCCGACGGTTCAGGCGCATTTGCGTTCAACTGTGGCGCCCCTGCGTTTCAGCTGACGCGCGAACGACTCGAAAATGACATTGGCCCACGTCTAGTGAATATGACAAGAAATGTAGAAGCAGCCTTGAACAGCCGTTAGAGCTGGAGGGCTAATTTAAAGAGGGGGGATGGCCACATGAAGCCATTCAGGAGTCAAGATCGTCGCCGCGGTCGCTGTTCGCGACGAGATATGATTTTGATCGGTTAGTCGGCATGGATTCCATTGTGTCGGCCCGTTCGGTCAAACAAAACCTTGGCTCACAATCGCGTGCGTCTGCGCCGCTGCTCGCCGTGCAGGATGTCGGAGTTTATTTCGGGGGCATCGTCGCGCTCGACAGTGTGTCGTTCGACTTGCCTGAAGGCGTTTTGCTTGGATTGATCGGCCCCAACGGAGCCGGCAAGACCACGCTCTTTAACTGTCTGAGCCGTCTCTACACGCCCGCGAAGGGCGATATTCTATTCAAGGGACAAAGCATACTCGATAAGCCGGCGCACCGTATCACCGAAATCGGAATCGCGCGTACATTTCAGAATCTGGCCTTGTTCCAGAGAATGTCGGTCTTCGACAACGTGCGTGTCGGGGGACACTCTCAAAGCCGCAGTGACTATCTAAGCGACGCGCTACGGCTTCCGTGGGTTAAGCGGCAGGAAAATGAACTAAAGCTCGCGGCCCAGGAACTGATCGAATATTTTGATCTGGGCAACTACGCGCAACGGTTGGTGGTAGATCTTCCGTTTGGAATTCAAAAACGCGTCGAATTTGCGCGCGCGCTCGCAGCTCGGCCCAGTCTTTTGCTGCTCGATGAACCCGCGAGCGGCCTAAATCACGAAGAAGTCGGCGAGCTTGGTCACTTGATCCGCCGTGTGCGCGACGAACGTGGAGTTACGGTGCTCTTGGTCGAGCATCATATGAATCTAGTGATGTCGATTTGCGATCATGTCGTTGTTTTGGATTTTGGTCGCAAGATTGCCGAGGGGACGCCGGCACAGGTTCAAAAGGATCCTGAAGTGATCCGCGCCTATCTCGGGACAACCAAATGATCGGTGGAAAGCTACTCGAAGCTAAGAACGTCTGCGCGTTTTACGGCGCGACACAAGTTTTGCACGGCCTCGATCTCAACATCGCCGAAGGAGGCATTACAACGTTGCTCGGTGCGAACGGTGCTGGAAAGACAACGATGTTGAGATCGGTTTCCGGCATGGTGCGAACTACTGGGGAAATTCGTTTCGCTGGCAAATCGATTTCGGGGCGGGCAACAGAAGACATTGTTCGATTAGGTATCGCACATGTGCCGGAAGGGCGCGGTACATTTGTCCGTCTTACCGTGGAAGAAAATTTACAACTCGGTGCGATGACGCGCAGAGACACGAAAGCCATACCCGCCGATATAGATCGGGTCTTTGGCTACTTCCCGCGTCTCAAGGAGCGCTATCGACAACAGGCCGGCACGCTTTCCGGTGGCGAGCAGCAAATGCTTGCGATCGGACGCGCGCTCATGCTGCGGCCGAAGCTGATGCTGCTTGATGAACCTTCGTTCGGTCTAGCGCCTCTAGTCGTACAGGAACTATTCGAAATTCTACGCACACTGAACAAAGAAGAACACGTCAGCATCTTTGTCGTCGAGCAGAACGCATCGCTCGCGCTTGACCTCGCGGATCAGGCCTATCTTCTGGAAACAGGGAGAGTGGTGATGGCCGGACCCGCGCATGAAATTCGCCAGGATGAAAACATCCGGCGTTCTTATCTGGGATATTAGGGGGCTAAAGCGAATGGAACTGTTCATCCATCAAGTGCTTGCGGGCATCGCAACCGGCGGGATTTATGCCTGCATGGCTCTCTCGATCGTCATGATTTACCAGGCAATCGATCATCTTAACTTTGCGCAAGGCGAGATGGCGATGTTCTCGACATTTATCGCCTGGCAATTAATCCAATGGGGCATGCCCTATTGGGTGGCCTTCTTCGTTACGATTGGAGTTTCTTTCGTCGCAGGCGTTTTCATCGAGCGAGTTGTTTTCAAGCCGGTGCACAATGCGCCGATTTTGAGTCACATCGTTATCTTCATTGGGATGTTCGCGATCATCAATAGTCTGGCCGGATTCACGTGGGAGTGGACCATTAAGTCGTTTCCAAGCCCGTTTGGAACGCGTGCAGTCCTGGGAGAAGGTCTCCTGAGTGCGCATGACGCGGGCATGATTGCTGTTACGCTGCTGGTCCTCGTTTTCCTCTATATATTCTTTCGCTATACGCGGATTGGTCTTGCCATGCGCGCCGCCGCCGCAAATCCGGAATCGTCTCGGCTCGTTGGGATCCGCGTGGGTTGGATGCTTGCGCTCGGTTGGGGGATGGCGGCTTCCATTGGCGCAGTAGCCGGTATGTTAATCGCGCCAGTCGTATTCCTAGAGCCGAATATGATGCTGAGTATCTTGCTCTACGGATTTGCTGGCGCTGTTGTAGGGGGATTGACAAGTCCAGGAGGCGCCGTTGTGGGAGGGTTTGCTGTAGGGATCATCGAAAATCTCGCTGGCACCTTCATTCCTTATGTTGGCCGTGAGATGAAGCTCTCAATTGCACTCGCCCTTATTGTTGCGGTGTTGACTGTGAAGCCGAGCGGTCTGTTTGGCCGCAGAATTGTAAGCCGGGTGTAATATGAAAACGAATTCACCCACTTCCACGACCAAAGCCACATTCAGCGCGGGTGGAGTAACGGCCATTTCTTACTGGAAGCCGATCCTTATCGTGATAGGTTTGGCAATCGGAATTCTTTTGCCGCTTACGATAAAGAATTTTTTCGTATTCCAGCTGACGCTCGCGATGGTCTACGCAATCGCGATTCTCGGATTAAATTTATTAACTGGTTTCAACGGGCAGTTCTCGCTTGGTCACAGCGCGTTCTATGCAATCGGCGCTTATACGACTGCGATCATGATGGAAAATTACGGTATTGCCTATTACTGGACGTTGCCTGCTGCTGGGATCGTTTGTTTCATTGCCGGGTTCTTGTTTGGGCTCCCAGCACTGCGACTTGAGGGCATATATCTTGCCCTGGCAACCTTTGCGCTCGCAATTGCGATGCCGCAGATTCTCAAATTCTCGCCGATCGAGCATTGGACCGGCGGCGTGCAAGGTATCGTAATTATCAAGCCGAACGCGCCTTTCGGGCTGCCCATCAATCCGGATCAATGGCTTTTCTACTTCACACTGATTGTGTTGGTGCTTTTATTCGCTTGCGCCTATCGCCTTATCGATAGTCGTACAGGACGCGCCATGAAAGCGATCCGTGACAATCCGGTCGCCGCGAAAGCCATGGGGGTTAA
>Ga0070704_100001079_pt1 | contig 14125 bp, 12 predicted proteins | sample KBSK5252metaG_FD_65467 | JGI IMG/M metagenome (GOLD analysis project Ga0070704, IMG submission 65467) | Corn, switchgrass and miscanthus rhizosphere microbial communities from Kellogg Biological Station, Michigan, USA - KBS K5-25-2 metaG | ecosystem: Host-associated > Plants > Roots >...
CATCTGTTCCGCAAATCGCTCGCCTGTTATTGCCAGACGATCGCGCGAATTCGAGTCAATCGCGTGATACATCAGAATGCGCAGGCGTTTGCGCTTTAGGTAGTCACGCCACATGAGCCTTCGCTTCCGAGCGCGCGACCTTTTTACAGAGAAAGAAGTAGTCGCCGCGCGCGTCGTTATGTCCGCAATAATCCCAGCGCTTCGATTGAAATCCCGCCGCCTCGAGGAAGCCGAGTAAGTCATCGCCGAAACGCCGCACCATGAAAGTTGCTTCGGGATTCGGACCGCCAAACTCTTCCGTGGCCGGCTGGCCGAAAAGATAGCTTTCGGTGAGCAGCATTCTCCCGCCGCGCCGCAAAACCCGCCGCATTTCGCCGAGCGCTAAGCGGTAATCGCTGACGTACTCCAACACATGCGCGTCCAGAACGAGATCAAACGACTCATCGGCAAATCCCATGCGCTGAATATCCATACAAACCATTGCCGGGTCGCCAAGACTCATTGAGGTGTAGCGAACTCCGCGGTTCTCGAACCACGAGCGAAAGGGACTGATGCCCCCGATATCCAAACAAGAGTCTCCGCTCCGGACCCAACCTTCGCGCTCGAGAAAATCAATCATTGCGCGGTGGCGTTCCAGAGAGCCGCATTGCGGACAAAGTGCATTGCGGCGCAAGTAGCCAAACGTGGCAATCGCGTCGAATGCATTCCCGGTCCATCCACAAATTGAGCAATTTACCCGGCGCGCGTCACGCAAGCGACGCCCAATCCGGTGGCTGCGGTTGAGCGCCAGGGCCGCGCCCTTATAACCGAATGCCCTCGGGTAACGCGCGAATAGTTTCGCTTCGTCACACAAATGGCTGCGATACGAAGAATCACGCAATAGACGAATGACACGGCTGCTCAACTCTTACCTCTTACCTCTCATCACCCGAATATATTCGTCCGCTGCTCGTTCCCAGGTAAACTCTTCCAAGACATGAGCGCGTCCTCGCTCACCCATCGCTCGGCGCGCCGCCGGATCTCCAAGCAGCCTAACGACCACCCCGGCTACCGCATCCGCGTCTTCTTCGTCAACCAACACCCCGTATTCGTCACTGATCAGTTCGTCGAAAGGCGGACGGCGCGCTGCGATGACCGGCACTTCACACGCCAGCGATTCGAGCGCCGACAGCGAAGACGCTTCACCCCGAGAAAGAATCAAAGAGATGTCCGCTGCCTGATAGAAAGCCGTCACGTCTTCCTGCTCTCCCATAAAGCGAACGTGCGCTTGTACTTCCAGTTCGTTTGCGAGCTGTTCAAGCACGTTTCGATAATCACCGCCGCCGAGAATCAGATAGATCGCATCAGGAAAGCGTTTGAGGATTTTCGGAAGTGCTCGCAACAGCCACTGAATTCCCTTCCGTTCTTCCAACGCCGCCGCAGTTACTAGTAGCGGTCCATCACCTACGCCTAGCTCTTCCCGCTTCGCTCTTCGCCTCTCTTCGTCTGGCCTGAATCGCTCAGTGTCAACACCGTGATGAATCACAGTGCTGGTTGTACCGAAAAACTCCTGCACTCCGGTAGCAACATACTGGCTCACCGAAACCATCTGCGCAGCTCGTTCCGCCAACCCGTAGCGCTGGAATTCACGATAGCGATGCGTCACCTGCGCCAGTGGGTAATGAAACACGATCCCAAAAGGTTGTTTACGCGCGAGCTTCAACGCCTCAGCCTCGCCATAGCCGGCAAAAGCAATCCAAACAAAATCGTACCGTTGCTGGCGCAGATGCTGAACGTAGAAAGGCACAATTGCTTTGGCCGCAAAGTAACGCGCGGTAGGCAGCCGATGAACTTGGACTCGCGAATCGATTCGGTCGATGTTGAGGGGCGCCGTCCATTTCCAGGTAACCAGATGAACTTCAACGCCCTGATCGGCTAGAGCATTCGCCAGATTGAATGTGTAACGCTCAATGCCACGGGCATATCGGAAAAGAAAGGGATGGATAAACGCTATGCGCAGAGGCCCATGCGTCATCCTCGATACGCCTCAAGATAGCCATCCGTTCGTGGGCCGGTTTGAAGACTTAGCGCATTTGGTTCCAGGTTTATCTCGTCGAACTGAGTGTAGGACTCACCTAAGAGAGCCGCGACAATCCGCGCGCTCGCCTTGCCATCGCCGTAAGGATTAACGGCACGGGCCATACGAGCATATTCCAGTGAGTCGCACAGGAGTTTCGAGATTTCGTTGACGATAGCCTGTCGTTCAGTCCCAATTAACTTGACGGCTCCAGACTCCACTGCTTCGGGGCGTTCGGTCACCTGACGAAGAACGAGAACGGGCTTGCCGAGCGACGGCGCTTCCTCCTGGAGGCCACCTGAATCTGTGACCACAACAAACGCTTGCCGCATTAACTGGACCAGCGTGAAATAGTCTGCTGGCGGAAGGAGAGTCACATATGGCACACCTCCCAATAAGCGATGAACAGGCTCGTGGACGTTCGGGTTCAAATGAACAGGATAGACAATCTGAACGGCTCCATCCCCTACTTCAGCAACCTCGCGCAGCGCCAAACAGATGTTCTCCAACGCTGCGCCCCAATTCTCGCGGCGATGGGCAGTTACCAATATCAACCGCCGATCTTGCAGGGTTAGCGCCCGACACAACTTCTCAGTCTCAGCGGTTGGCGCCAACTGAGCTGCCCATTCCAACGCATCAATCACCGGATTCCCTGTGACGACGATGCTTCGCTCCGATATGCCTTCGCGCAGTAGATTTCGCCTTGATCTGGCTGTGGGAGCAAAGTGCAAATCTGCGCTTACGCTCGCGAGTCGACGATTGACTTCCTCCGGAAATGGATGCCATTTATCAAACGTACGCAACCCGGCCTCCACATGGCCGACCTGAAGACGTCGATAGAACGCCGCAAGCGCGGCGGCTGCGGTCGTCGTCGTATCTCCCTGCACGAGCACCCAGTCCGGCTCTTCTTTTTCTAAAATTGGATCGAGCTTTGTAAGAACTGCCGATGCAACCTGCGCCGGGGTCTGGTTGTTGGCCATGACATCAAGATCATAGTCGGGACGTATTTTGAAGAGTTCAAGCGCTGAATCCAACATCTGTCGATGTTGTCCGGTCACGCAAACTAGGTTCTGTATGTCGGCGCGCTTTCCAACTTCGCGAATAACCGGCGCAAGTTTGATGACCTCCGGTCGTGTGCCTATAACTGTAAGGATCTTCATGCGTGCGCTAATCCGGGAACTGCTCCTCGTCGATGCATGATGGCCCGCTCGTACACTCGCGTCGTCTCGCGTGCTACATGATCCCAGGTAAACTCTTTTTCAACGCGCGCGCGAGCAGCCCGACCCAGTTCCCTTCGCAGATCCGACGATCGGATCAACCGTGAAATCGCAAGGGATAACGCTTCCGGATCGCGCGGCGGTACGAGCAAACCGGTCACCCCATCTTCAATTATTTCAGGCAGCCCACCGACATCCGTTGCCACGATTGCGCATGCCGATGCCATCGCTTCGAGAGCGGCGATACTGGTCGCCTCTTTCAGGGAAGGAATAGCTACGACGTCGGCATCAGCATAAACGTACGGCAAATCGGCGTTATCCTTGCTTCCCGTGAAAATTACAGAATCCCGCAAACCCAATTCGCCCACGCGATTTTCCAGCTTCTTCCTTTCGGGTCCGTCGCCTACGATCAGCAGGCAAAACGAGTGTAGGGATCGGCGTAGCATGGGAAGGCTCTCAATCAGAAAATCAACGCCATTCTTGGGCACGAGACGACGCGGGCAAACAATGAGTTTGTCATCAATCGGGATACCATATTGTGATCGCACCACTCCACGCGACACGTCCGGCGAAAACTCGTGCGAGTCGACAGCATTGGGAATGAAGACGCTCCTATCTGAACTGACTCCCAACTGGCGCGCAACGTCCAACAACTCGGTGCTCGGAGCGATGACTTCTTCGAATGGCCTCAGTGCAAGTCGCAATCGGTGACGATAATTAGCTTTTTCCGCCATGATCAAAAAACGAGATTCATGAGCTGTATAAACCGTCGGCACGAATCTGTTGACTACGAAAGCCGTGAAAGCATCGGGCCAGAAGGTGTGATAATGAACGACATCAGCTTGTCCACGGGCGCGCATCGCAATCAAGAGTGCTGTAGAGGTTGCGAGATATTGCGTAGTAAGTGTTTTGGGCAGGTTCAGCTGAGGCACGCGCGTTACTTCCAGACCGGCGAAAGTGTCACGAACGCGCTCAGTTTTATTCCGACGCACAGTCACGATCCTCACATGGTGTCCCTGTCGCGTGAGTGCCTGAGCCAGGTTCGACACATGCGCTTGAATCCCCCCAATCCCTGGGGGAAAACTGTTCGAGAACATTACTATGCGCATCGATTACTACCTTCCCAGCACACCACGTTTGGTTCGGACATACTGGTTAATCAAACCGCAACGTGTCGCCAGCTCGTTTACCAGGAGGACAGGAAGGCCCAATAATTTATCCTCGAATCGTCTCATGCCCACCGAGGTGAACAACGGGCGATAAAACGTTGCCGCAGCAAAATTCCCGAGCTTTAGCCAGCCCTTGGTAGTCCGCAAGTCATGAGGATAGATGCAATACATATCTGCCCATTTATGGCGCACGAGGTAATAGCCGCGTCCGTAGGTAAAGTGCTTGAACCACAACTCGCGTAACGTGTTCGGATGATTATGATAGACACAAATTGACGGATCGAAATAGACGGAATACCCCGCCTTAATCATCCGCCAGTTATAATCCACATCTTCGCCGGTCCACATTTCTTCATCCTGCGCGCCGATCAACCGAATGATCTCGGCCTTGTATGACAAATTCACCGTCGGCAACGTGCGAATGTACCGTGGCAGCGGCCACGACGGAAACGTCACTTTCTCCGCGAGCCGGCAGGCAAGCGGACGGCGATCAATCGCGATTATCGTTCCCCCAACCGCACCCGCTTCGGGATGCGCCTGATGGGCGGCTTTCATTCGGATCACCCAATCGGGGAAGACTTCCGCGTCATCATCGGTCATCCCAATGATGTCACCGGTACAGTGCGGCATACCAATGTTCCGACTGGCCGCCAAGTTTTTGTTGGCGGTCTTAATGAGTTTGACCTCGACGCCTTTCCCGAGGTAGCGCTGGACGACTTGATCGGCTCGGTGGTCACCGCCATTAACGACGACGACCTCATCCGGCTTTTCCTCTGTACCGTTAATCAGCGCCTCCAAGGCGCGGCCAAGGACTTCGTGGCGGTTGTAGGTGCAAATAAGAACCGAAAATTTCATTTATTTTTGAGCAAATATTTTGCGCGCCAGCAGATAAACGTTCACGTTTTGTTGCGCGACCTTGAGGGGGTCATACTCCATCAGAACCTTTTCCCGGCCCGCACATCCCATGGCTACGCGTCGCTCGCGATCATTGAGTAACGCGACAATAGCGGCTGCCAGCTCATCGGCGTTGTCCGGTTCGACAATCAACCCGGTCTTGCCATCCTCGACTGTTTCGCTCATCCCGCCCACGCGCGTCGCAATGACAGGCTTACCAGCGGCCATCGCCTGAGCGCAGGTGTACGAGAAACTTTCGTACTGTAGAGCGGGCACTACACACAGATCGGCGCGCTGGTACAAGGCGGCTAACTTCGATTGCTCTATCGCTCCCAGGAACTCGACCTTCGCACTAACACCGGTGCGGGCGAATTGTTGTTCGAGCTCGGCGCGTTGAGAGGTTCCCCGGGGGGTTGGACGGTCATAGCCGGCAATCAGGAAACGCACTTGGGGAACGCGCTTGATAATTTCGGGGATCGTTTTCGCCAAAACCAGGATTCCCTTGGCGCCTTCGATGCGCCCGACATAAAGAACTGTGAGCTCATTCTTTGCGCCGGTGAGCTTTGATCCGTTGGCATTCCCGTTGACGCCGTTAACGCTGAGTGGGTTCGGAATGACTGTTACCTTCCCGGATTCAATTCCGGTCGCTTGCGCGATCCGCCGGGCCATATCGCCGGACGGTGCCGTCAGCGCATGCGCGCGCTGAATTGTCTTCTTCTCGCAGTTGCTGACGATGTTTGTGTCGAAGGAAAACTCGTCCGCGGCAAAGGAACCGCGCAACACGAAGGTGGGTGTATGACAGCGAACCACAAACGGTAGCCAGGGCGCGCGTGCAAAGAAATACCCTTCGGCGTTGATTTCAGCAAATTCGACGATGTCGATTGGTTTCTGGCTGTGGAGCCGCTTCAGCGTTCGGCGCAGACGCCAACTGTAAGCCAGCTGCTGCAGCGTCCGGCTGTAATAGCCGGCGAGCGGCGTTCGACGCAGGTAGTAATGATCGCGCGTCAACAAACGTTGAATGTGAATTCCGTCAGTTTCCGCGAATTCCGGAGTCGTCTTCTCATTTCGCCGCGCGACAATCGTGACTTCGTGACCCAACTCGCGATATGCCCTAGCCACGGTATGGTTGTACATCGCGACGCCGCCCCAGCCGCTTTCCGGCGGATACCATTGATTGGCTATGACGATGTGCATTTAAGCGAGCGCTTTGCTAATTCTCTTAATTGAGTGGGTCGCAATGGAAAATACAATTTAAAGCCTGGAACAGTTTGGTCCACTAGGGTTACTTCGCGAGCAATCGTCATCGCCAGCATCTCCGATTCTTTTGCCTCCCGTTCTCCCTCAATCAGAAGAATGAATACTCGGGGCGCCTCGTCAACCATTGCGGTGTATTTGGGATATCGATCAAGACCGCCGTTCAAACCCCCGATGCCAGGTCCTAAACCAGGAGCTACGACAATCTGTTCTCCACTGAGAAAAGTAATTGGATACGCGTTCCAGTAGTCGCTGTACCCAAACCTCATTTCGCGGCTCTTCAATATTTCGATTAGTGCAACGTAATTCGGACGCGGGCCGACACTCTTTGTGTTACTCAAGAGTAAGAAGTTACTTAGAACTGCCACAGCAAGGGCGCCCACTGCGAGGCGATGATGTACGCGGGATAAACCTATCCACGCGCACGGAATAAGCAAAGCGGGCAGGACATAAAGATAGCGATGCGATTTGTGCCCAATAATAAAAACGATTGCACTTGTGGCCAAGAAGAAAGCAGCGGGCGATAGCTCGATTCTACGCAAATTGATTTTTGGCATCTTCGTTCGCCACAGCATTGCCAACCCAAAAAGAATGATTCCCAGCAGAATTAGATTTCCAGCGCCGACGCTCATTAGCCACTCGCGCACGTACGCTGATAAATTCCACCAGCGATTTCCTACGAACTGCTTTGCAAAAACCAACATACCACTGCCGGTATCGCTAGCAAGATACTTCCCAGTGAGCTCTTTGAACGTTGCGCCACCGTGTTCAAGGTTGATTAGCCATAGAGGGCCGCTTCCAATGACGAACAAAATGATTCCGGCAACAACCGCAGCCTTCTCAATAGGCGGTCGTCGTATTACCCATAGCAAAAGCAGAAAGGCAAATATCGGAATGTATATTTGCCATACCCAGAAGAGAACGCCCGAGATACCACAGAACAACAAGAATTGCCGGCGCCGAAATTCGTGATCAAAATAGAAAACGGAATAGAGCCAAATCGCGACCGTTTGCAACAGCAGCGCTAGCCCGAATCCCCCTGCGGCACTCAATGTTCCGTCCAAATAAAACGGTGAACATAGCGCCAGCAACGAGGCGCTAGCTAAAGCCACGAGCGATCCGAAAAGCCTTCGAACCAGATAGAACTCTATCACTACCATTGTCACTCCAAATGCAAATGGCAACAGAAGGATGAGATTGGGTCTAAAGCCGAATAACCGAAAGAGCAGGGCGGTCAAATATGCCTCTAAGGCTCCAAAATATGCTTGGCCATAATAAAAGACGGGAAAATCTTTTCCTTCAGCGATGTGCTTCGCCATGAGCCCGGCAACTGCCTCATCTCCGTTCGGGGAATTCCACTTGAACATCCAGATAAACCAAGCCCTGACAATAATCGCAAAAAGCACCAAGACAACAAGGTAGAGGAACTCCTTCCGCGAGTTGATCTGAGGCGTTTCCATTACTTTAGTGTTCACCGACTCACAGATCTGACTTGTGATAAGTCAGGTATTGCGCGCTCGTAACAATCAAGGTTTCGCTGCACGATCTTGTCCAGCGCGAAACTCTCAATTGCTCGTTGCCGCGCGGCCGCTCCCAGGCGCGCAGCTAAACCAGAGTCGGACAGCAACTTCATGATTGCGTCAGCCAGAGCTTCAGAGTCATTCCAAGCCACGAGCAATCCGTTTTTGCTCTCCTCAACCAATTCCGGGATTGCACCGACTCGGGTCGAGACGACTGGCCGGCCGCAGGCCATCGCTTCCAAAACGGTATAGCCAAAGGTCTCGTATTGTGTGGGCGCGACGTAAATTGTCGCGTGCTGATATTCGGTGACTAGTTGATCTCGATTAAGGAATCCGGGAAAAGCAATCAGCGAGCGCTTGTCGGCGGGAACCATTTCCAACAGTTCGCTCCGAGTCAAATCACTTTCGTTTCCTACCAGGCGAACCTCGGTGTCGGGAAAGCGTCGCCAAACCTCCGGCAGGGCACGCAATAAAACATCGACTCCCTTACGTCGCTCAAGGCGGCCAACAGTTAGCAGGACGGGAGGAGACTCCGCACTGTGGGAATTCGGCGAAAAAGCTCGCGTATCGATCCCGTAAGGCAACGGGTCAATCTCGGTTGAAAGCTGAAGGGTTTCGCTCAAGTGCGTCGAGAGGTGGGTACTCAATGCGGTGACACAATGAGCCCTCAAAAATTGCCGGCGTTGGTGCGCCGCGAGCCACTCGTCCACCTTCTCCTCCCCATCGCCACAGAATTGTCGAAACGTCCAATCGGATCCGTGGGCCCGCACCACGACACACCAACGCCCGCCAAAAGTCGACACCGAAAATCCCTCAGTCACCTCGACGATGTCGATTGGTTCTTCGTCTTGAATCTCACTGAGCACTCTGCGCACAGACTGTGCTTGTTCCCAGGCTCGCAGTCGGAGTGGCCAGGCATGAAACGAGCCTACGAGTTTGGCCGCGTAATAGTGCGCCGAAGGCGTCGGCGCAAAACGGAATCGAATCGAGGCTGACCAACTGGTGTCAACCTGCTCTTGGGCCACGGTGTAGACGACGGAGACCCGGTGACCGCGCTTCTCGAGTTCCGGGGCCAGTGTCTTAACGTTGGCTTCCGGACCGCCAGCTGGCGCGATTACGTAGGCGACGTGCATTTGTCTAGGTCTTTTCAGCGGCAACAAGGAACTGGGCGTAATCAAAGCCTCGCACAACATCGAGACGTGGGCCCCGAAGTCCGAACAGGCGGCTAAGCGCCTTCAGGCACAACAGAGAGGAAAACCTTAAGGGATAGAATCGAATTTGCTTTAATCTTTTCCACCATAACCAAAACACTCCGTACGACGCCGGCTGGGTTATTCGCTTTTCCAGAACTGTGAAGCCGTTGTCGTTCAGCACCACTTCCAGACCTTCAATCGAAAATCTGAAAAAATCATGCGGCGCCGCGTGTACGGGATTGATAAATGGGACCTCGATTAAGAGTTTGCCCTTCGGTTTCAAAACCCGGCTAAACTCGCGCATGACTTCCCAGGGACGAGCTACATGCTCGAGGACGCAAATAGCCACGACCGTGTTTATGCTTTCGCTTTTCAAAGGAATGTGATGGAGATCCGCCACAATCTCAGGGCCAGATGAGGATTCGATATCGATCGAAATCTCGCGCTCTGTATCCAACTGATAGTCTACTTCTCCCCGGCCGGCATTGAGAGTGAGTCCCTTCAGCTCGAACCCGGCATCATGCACGAACCCGTTGAGATTGGCCTTCGTAAAAGGCCATTGACCAACCCAACCGTTCAAGTCGTAGTATCGACGCGAAAATGCGGTTTTAAATCCAGCCATTTCGTTTGGCGATCACCGGGCCGGTTTCTACTCGGTTCGAGATTTGCCATCCGCAGATGCAACTTGAACCAGCTCGGCTTCCAACTGCAGCAGGAGGCTCTTCCATGAATATTTCTGATCGACGAGCGCCCGGGCGGACTGCGCAGTCTGTCTACCTGTCTCCTGATAGGAAAGGAACTGAAGAATCCGGGCGGCAAACGTTTCGGCCGTGTCCGCTACTGAGCAGTGAACGCCGTCCTCTGCGTCGATTCCTTCAACACCAACCGGAGTTGAGACAACGGGAACGCCCATCGCAAAGGCTTCCAGTGTTTTCAACTTCATTCCGCTGCCAAACCGCAAAGGCAGTACCACCACCGACGCGCGTCCATAGAATGGCCTTACGTCCTCAACCGCGCCCGTCAGTTCGATCCCGTGATTCGCTGCGGCGTATTCACGCATCGCTGTCGTCGGATTTCGGCCCACGGCCACAAATTTCAGGTCTGGTAGCTCGGCGCGCACGAGTGGGAGAATCTCTCGACAGAAGTAGAAAAAGGCGTCCGCGTTTGGCTCGTATTCAAACCCGCCCACGAACAGCAGAGTCTTGCCGTCGTCTTTGTGGCCATTGCGTAAGAATCTTTCGGTGTCGACACCGTTCGAGGAAAACGCGACGCGCGCGCGTGGGAAATTTCTTTTCAGGTAAGCTTCATCAGCTCGCGAAACTGCAATCAGGTTCTCGTGCTTTGCCAGGACGCGACGTTCGTAGTAACCGGTCTTGAACCAGTCAATCAGTCTGACCAATTTATGGGGACGCCAGCCGGTGACCTTGAATTGCTTGCGCAAAGACTCGGCATGTATGTCATGGACGATCAGGGCGGAGGGCTTATTGAGCTTGGCCGTCAAAGCGACCTGCCCGGTCAAGCCCGTATCAAAAACAATCAAATCGATGTCGCCCGTTTTCGCGAGGCAGGACTCGATGGCCGCCGAAAGTTCCCTCGCAGAAAACCGTTGAAAGGACGCGGGCGGGTAGGTGAAGGCATTACGCAAGGCCATCAGGCGGCCAGTCCCACTCGTCCACGCAACTGCGTATGGCAATCGCACTACCTTGGCGCCGCGGGCCGTGAGCCAGGAATCAGTCTCGCCTGATTCGTCCTCGCCGTAGGTGATCACGGTTACCTGATGCCGCTCAGTCAGATGCTTCAGCAATTCATAGTTACGCACCGCGATCCCAAAATCGGCGGGGATGCGTAAGAATGGCGCGACGAAGAGTAGTTTCATTTGAGGTTGGTGATCCGCGCGACCGAGCCTGTGAGTCCGAGATGAAGTCAGGTTGCCTAATCGACGACAACAGGAGTGCGTTGTTCACATCCCACCAACTCCGGAGTTGCATCAGGCTCGCGCTTGAGAATCCTGCAGATCTGTTGGTACATAAGATCCGCAGAGTATTTTTCACGAATCTTTGCGGCTGCCCTTTGTCCAGCCGAGGCCAATAGCTCGGGGGTTTGAAGTATTTCAAGTAACTTATGAGTCAGATCGGGCATGTGCACAATCCAGCTATCTCTCTCATGATCGATTACTTCGGCCGTGCCGGCCTCACCATGTACCGCCAGCACAGGCGTGCCGGAGGACATGCTCTCCAAAACCACTTGCGGCAATCCCTCATACACGCTCGGATACAACAACAAATCCGCTTCTCGGTAGAGTTTGGGAAGCAGCGGGTGCTCGACAGCATTCTCAATAGACACTGATTGGCTTAGATCGTTTTGCTCAATAAACTTTCTCATGCTGCTAAGCGTCCCGGCATCACCAGGTGGGCCCACCATTCTGAGTGTCGCATTCGGGAATAACTGCCTGACGGTCACAAAAGTCTGAAGGGCTTGCGGCGCACCTTTGAATGAATACATGCGACCGACGTAAAGAAGTTTCGGATAATCGGAACGCTCTCTAACTTTAGGGTCGCCCTTCACTGAGAATCGGTCAACGTCCACGCCAATCGGGAAAACCTCCATATTGTGCGGAGAGTGACCGAGTTCAATCAGCTTATCTAATTGCATTTGAGTGTGCGCGAGCACACGGTGCGCATGGCGATAATACCTGGCGAGTTTCTGGTTGTAATTGGAATACCAGGCACCGACGATCACAATGTAAGGAATCGCACGCCGTCGGCAGATACGAGCACCCAACTGCGGAAACTGTCCATACGCCTGAAAGAAAGCAACGCATCCTAGCGGTGCGGTCGCCAGATATTTCAAAGCAGCCAGGGAGAGTTGCCGCCCACCCTGACGGCTGCGTCCAAGACGTCGCAACGAGAGTGGGAACAGCAGATTCTCGAGACCTTCGTGTTCTTCACGGTAAGAGCGTTTCCGCTGGGTGAAGTACACCTGCCGGCACCGCCAATCTGTTTCGCGATTGATTCGGGCCAGCACCTGGGCGAACGGACGATTGTGTACACGGCCCAGTTCTGATTCGTCGATACCCACTGTCTCGGCGGACCAGGGAAACCACAGTTCAAATTGTTTTCGTCGATTTACTTCGCCCACAAACTCATTTCCACGCAACGGCGTACCACACCGTCGCGAATAGATTTCGGTCGGACACCTTCAGCAAAGCTCGATTCAGAAATGCCAGAGGATATCTCAGATACTTCGGGAAGATGTTGTAGAGAACGGGATCAAAACGCAGCCCCACGTCGATCTTGTAATTCTTAATAGTCGCTTCGTCGAACAATCGATGCAGATCGGAATGCGAATAGTAGCGGAGATGAGTTGGATCTACGCACGACCCAAACACCAATTGAGATTTATCGAAAGTTTCCGACATGCGTGCCGGAACGGTGATAATCACGTTCTTCCTACAAACCCGCAGAGCATCCTCGAGAAGTTCAATGTCGTTTGAAACATGTTCAAGAATGTCCAGCATGAGCACCGTGTCAAAGGCACCTTCTGTAAATCTCGATAATGCTTCGCGTTCGAGGTCGACCCTTTCGACACGCGCCCCGGCCTTTGCCGCCTGCTCAACAAAAACAGAACGTGAATCGACGCCGGTTACTTTAAATCCCAGGCTGCCGAGTGCTTCCAAATAGAGTCCGGGCCCGCAACCGACATCGAGAACCGACTCTCCTGCGTCCGCCCGAATTCGTGCGAGTTTGCTGGCACTAACAGAGCCAAAATGCGACTGGCCGAATTCAGCGTACTGTTGCTCCTCCATGCGTGATTGGTGTGCGGCAACTTGGGACATTTCAATCGCAAATCATAAGCACCTTCGCCACAATTTGTAGGTTTTGCGATCGCCCGATCACTCCCCCTGTGAGTTCGAAGAGCGTTTCAACTCGTATAAGATATTGCCGTCACTAAACTGGATAATTTGCTGCAAAGAGTATCTGGACATGATGCGAGCCGCCTCTTCTCGAGACACCAGTTGCCGGTCGGCAGTCCAGCCGGGAATCTCGAACCCGTTATTCACCACATACACTCGTCCCGCGCGTCCCAGAACATTCGAATATTCGACGTCTATATATGACTCATGTGATGAAGTATTATTCAAATTTGGGTTAACTAATAATTTCTCGGCAAGATAGTGGAGCGTCGTTGCCTCTTTCCCTGTATAAAACTTCAGGTAAGCGGGGAAAGCATAATGATTCTTTGGAACCAGGACCAGATCAGATTTCGTTACATATGGGTTCAGGTCCTCGGTAAGTTTCCTATTCAGATCCCTGCTGCTATCCAACAACGGTCTAATCGCTCCAAAGTAGGAAGTTCCGCCGAGAAGAACCAGCGTTGCCACGATCGTGATCTGAAATAGATGCCGTGTCACCGAATTTGATCTGATTCTTAACCAGAACTGTTGGCATGCAAGTCCCACCAGAAGGAGTAATGGTGGGAGAGTCGGTATCCAGTACTTCACGTTATCTGGCTCCCACCATACGGCAAAGATGCCGAAGCTGATCAACCACACGAGTAGCACCACAGTGATCTTGCCGTGCGTTTTCCAGAATCCTCGGATTGTAAGTATAACGAGTACCACCAAACCCAAAGCCAGGGTGAAGGGGATCAATTGTAGGGCATATTGTCCTCGACCGAGAACACGGACTATGTTGTCACCGACAGACTTTGGGACAGCAACAGCGCCGAAGATAGTGCGCCCCCATCCCAACGCAGCGTAGTACCAGGTGTTGCTACTAAAACCGTACCCAGGCAATCTTGCATAGCCCATGGTCCAATGAAG
>Ga0070704_100001080_pt1 | contig 14122 bp, 13 predicted proteins | sample KBSK5252metaG_FD_65467 | JGI IMG/M metagenome (GOLD analysis project Ga0070704, IMG submission 65467) | Corn, switchgrass and miscanthus rhizosphere microbial communities from Kellogg Biological Station, Michigan, USA - KBS K5-25-2 metaG | ecosystem: Host-associated > Plants > Roots >...
AGCGCATCGAGAAAGTGACGACGCGCGATTCGCTCACCGCGGTCTTCCGGTTCCGCGAGAAGTACCCCGAGATGTTTTACGACGCCGTGTATCACATGCGGATCTTGCCGGCGCACCTGCTGCGCTCGGTGCCGCGGGACCAGTGGAAAACGGCGGCCTTCGGGCGGCAACCGGTCGGCGACGGACCCTATCGCTTCGTCCGCTGGCAGGCGGCGCAGTCGATCGAGCTGGTCGCCGATACGACCTTCTTCCTCGGCCGGCCCGGGATTCGCCGGCTCATCTGGCGCTTCACGCCCAACCTTCCCGTAGCCGTCCAGCAGGTCATCGCGGATCAGGCGGACGTCCGCGAGCAGCTCGTGACGCCGGACAACGTCGAGCGCGCCAAGGCCGCGCAGCAGCTCACCATCTACGCCTACCGCGGCAACGTCTACACGTTCTTGAGCTTCAATCAGCGGGCCCCGGGCGACACCGCGAAGCCACATCCGATCTTCGCCGACCGCGACGTACGCCGCGCGCTGACGATGGCCGTCGACCGCGCGAGTCTGGTCAAGAGCACCCTCGGCGACCTCGGCCAGGTCCCGCCCGGACCGATTTCGTCGCTGGTCGGCATCTGGGATCCCGACACCCGTCAGCTCCCGTACGATACGGCCCAGGCGGGCCGGCTCCTGAACCTGCACGGCTGGCGCGATCACGACGGCGACGGCGTCCGTGACAAGGATGGGCAGCCGCTCGCGTTCCACATCCTCGTCCCAAGCTCGAGCGGTCTCCGCAAGCAGTATGCGCGGCTGCTGCAAGAGCAATTCCGCGTCATCGGCGTGCGCGTCGAGATCGATGAGTTGGAGGGCAGCGTCGTGGCCCAGCGGACGGGCACGGGCAACTACGACACCGCGCTCCTGTCGCGCAGCAACGATCCGTCTCCGGGGTCCGGAATCACGCAGTCCTGGACGGTTGCCGGGTTCGGCGGCTCGAACTTTGGCCGCTACTACAATCCGGAGTTCGAGCGCATCGTGCAGCTCGCGATTTCCGCGCCGACGCGCGATCGCGCCCGCGCGCTCTGGCGGTCGGCGCTGGAGACGATGAACGCGGACGCTCCGGCGATCTTCCTGTACGCGCTCGCCAATGTGGGCGCGGTGCACAAGCGCGTCGACAACGTGCAGTTCCGCCCCGATTCCTGGGCCGCGCTCCTGCGCACGTGGCGCATTCCTCCTGAGCGGTTGATCGATCGAGATCGCGTGGAGCGCTGAGTGACCGGCGGTGGCGGTGGCAGGTGGCTGGCGCGCCGTCTCGCTCAGTCGGTCGCCATCATCTTCGCCGTCGTCACGTTCATCTTCATCCTGATCCATCTCGCGCCCGGGAGGCCGTGCAGCGAAAACCTCGATCCCCGGGTCTGCGCGCAGCTCAGCGCTCAATTCGGACTCGATAAGCCGATCGTCGTGCAGTACTGGCGGTATCTGGTGGAGCTGGCGCACGGCAATCTCGGGATGTCGTTCTCGCTTCGCCGGCCCGTGTGGGACGCACTGGTCGAGACCGTGCCGTTCACGCTGCAGCTCGCCGGCGCCGCCCTGCTGCTCGATTTCTTGCTCGGCCTTGCCCTCGGCATCTATCAAGCCAGCCGGGCCAACCGGCTCCCCGATGTGATCCTGGGGAATGCCACGCTGTTCATTTATTCTCTGCCGACCTTTTGGCTGGCGTTGATCCTGCTGCTCGTCTTCGGCGAGAAGCTGCACTGGTTTCCCGTCGGCGGCGCGAGTGATCCGATTTTCTGTCCCGTGGTCGACTCCCTGTATTGTGTCGCCGATCGGTTCTGGCACCTGGTCCTGCCGGCCGCGACGCTCGGCGTCGTCGGGGCCGCCGGAACGGCGCGGTTTCAACGGGCCGCGATGCTCGAGGTCGCTAGCCAGGACTACGTGCGCACCGCGCGCGCGAAGGGCGTATCGGAACGCCAGATCGTGCTGCGCCACCAGCTCCGCAACGCGCTGCTTTCCTTTATTACGCGCTTCGGTCTCGCCTTCCCGTTTCTGCTGACGGGCGCCGTGCTGGTCGAAACGATCTTCGCCTGGCCGGGGATGGGGCGGCTCGCGTTCGACGCGATTCTCACGCGCGATTACCCCCTGGTGACGGCAAGCGCCCTGATCGCCAGCACGGTCGTCGTCGCCGGGAACCTCCTGGCCGACATCCTGCTCGGCGTCGCCGATCCGCGGCTGCGCGTGCACAGCACCGCCGACGCGGATGTGGTGACCGCATGACATTCGGCAACTGGTTCGCCGTGCTCGTCGCGCTCGTCGTCGCGGCGGAGTTCGTCCGCATGCTGCGGCGCCGTGCCCTCGCGCAGGAGCGTTGGCGCCGCTTTTTCCGCCACCGCACGACGTCCTGGGGACTCGGCATCCTCACCTTCCTCGTGCTCGTCGCGCTGGCGGCACCGCTGGTCGCCCCGTTCGATCCGAACCGGCAGCTGGACATCGTACATCTCACAAACCGGGCGCCGTCGTGGACCTTCCCGCTCGGCACCGACCCCTTGAGCCGTGACGTGTGGAGCCGCACGGCCTACGGCGCACGGGTGTCGCTGGGGATCGGCGCGCTGGGAGCACTGGTCGCGGTGGCCCTGGGCACGCTTGTCGGCGCGATCGCGGGCTACTATCGCCGCTGGATCGACAGCGTGTTGATGCGCGGGGTCGACGTCGGACTCGCCCTGCCCCGCATCTTCATTTTGTTGATGGCGGTCGCGTTGTGGGACGGTCTCCCCTTCGCCGCGCTGGTCATCACGATCGGTCTCACGTCGTGGTTCGGCACCAGCCGCCTGGTGCGGGCGGAAGTGCTGGCGCTGCGGCAGCGCGATTTCGTCGTTGCCGCCCGCGCGCTCGGCGCGGACTCCGGGCGAGTTATCTTTCGCCACGTTTTGCCGAACGCGGCGGCGCCGATCATCGTGTCCGCGGCGCTCGGCGTCGGGAACGTGCTGCTGCTCGAGGCATCGCTGTCGTTCCTGGGCATCGGCATCGCGCCGCCCGACGCGAGCTGGGGCAATATGATCGCCGACGGCGCCCCGGCGATCTACACCGCACCCTGGTCGACACTCTTTCCAGGACTGGCTATCGCTCTGGTGGTGATGTCACTGAATGCGGTCGCCGACGGCGTCCGCGACGCCCTGGATCCACGCGAGACGCCATGAGCGCGCTCCTCCGCGTCCGCGACCTCAAGACGTACTTCGTCACCGAGCAAGGCAAGGGAACGGCGCGCGCCGTGGACGAGGTGTCGTTCGATCTCTATCCCGGTGAGACGCTCGGCATCGTCGGCGAATCGGGGTGCGGCAAGACCGTCACGTCACTGTCGATCCTGCGGCTCGTGCCGGAGCCGCCCGGACACGTTCTCCCGGGCAGCGTGATCGAGTTCGAAGGCCGCAATCTCCTGGCGCTCTCGGCGCCGGAGCTTCGCGCCGTCCGCGGCAACCAGATCGCCATGATTTTCCAGGAGCCGATGACGTCGCTGAACCCGGTGTTCACCGTCGGCGACCAGATTGCGGAAGCGGCCATCATTCACCAGCACCTGTCGCGCCGCGCGGCGCGCGCGCGTGCGATCGAGATGCTGCGTCTCGTGGGTATCCCCGATCCGGAAGAGCGTGTCGACGACTACCCGCATCAGCTCTCGGGCGGCATGCGCCAGCGCGTCATGATCGCCATGGCATTGGTGTGCCATCCCAAGGTCCTGATCGCGGACGAGCCGACGACGGCACTCGACGTCACGATCCAGGCGCAGATCCTCGAGCTGCTCGACCGCCTGCAGAAGGAGCTGGGCATGGCGGTCTTGCTGATCACGCACGATCTCGGCGTTGTCGCGGGACACGCGGATCGCGTCGTCGTGATGTATGCCGGCCGCGTCGTGGAAACGGCGACGACCAACGCGCTGTTCGAACGGCCGACGCATCCGTACACCGAGGGATTGCTCGCCGCCGTGCCGCGCATCGACGCACCGCGCGCGCGCCTGCACGCGATTCCAGGCCAGGTACCGGCCGCGACGGACTGGCCGGCAGGGTGTCGCTTTCATCCGCGCTGCCCCTACGCGTGGGACAAGTGCGTCGCGCAGGAGCCGCCGCTCATTGAGATCGGCGCCGGGGACGGCGAGGGGCACACCGCACGCTGCTGGCTCGTGACCGAGCCGGAGCGCCGTCAGGGGAAACGATGACGAATCCCCAGTCCCCAGCCCTAGCCCCGTTGTTGGGTGTCCGCGATCTGGTGAAGCACTACAGCGGCGAGCGCAGCTGGTTCGGCCTGGGCGCCCCGCGGGCGCCGATCCGCGCGGTCGATGGCGTGTCGTTCACGATCGCGTCCGGCCGCACGCTCGGTCTCGTCGGCGAATCGGGCTCCGGCAAGACGACCGTCGGCCGCACGATCCTCCGGCTGCAAGAGCCGACGTCGGGGAAGGTCACGTTCGACGGCAACGACGTGTTCGCGCTCGACGCCGCGCGGCTCCGCGCGCTGCGCCGCCGCATGCAGATCGTCTTCCAGGATCCCTACAGCTCGCTCAATCCCCGCATGACCGTCGCGCAGACGCTGCGCGAGCCGCTGGAAATTCACCGGCTGAACGGTGCCGTCGCCGCATTGCTCGAGGAGGTCGGTCTCGATGCCGCCTTCGCCAAGCGCTATCCGCACGAGTTGTCGGGCGGCCAGCGCCAGCGGGTGGGCATCGCGCGCGCCTTGTCGGTCGAGCCGCAGTTCATCGTCTGCGACGAGCCCGTCAGCGCGCTCGACGTTTCGGTACAGGCGCAAGTGCTCAACCTGCTCGCCGACTTGCAGGCGAAACGCCGCCTGACCTACTTGTTCATCGCGCACGACCTCGCCGTGGTCCGCCACATCGCGGACGACGTCGCTGTCATGTATCTCGGGAAGATCGTGGAACGGGCGCCGGCGGCGGAGATTTACGCCCAGCCCCGCCATCCGTACACGACGTCGCTGCTCTCGGCGGTGCCGGAGCCAAATCCACGTGCGACGAAGCAGAGGATCGTGCTCGTGGGCGACATGCCATCACCGGCCCATCCGCCGTCGGGGTGTCCGTTTCATCCGAGATGTCCGCATCCACTCAAGAGCGAACGGTGTCGGACGGAGATCCCGCCGTTGCGAGAGATCACGCCGGGACATATGGCGGCGTGCCATTACGCTGAAACGCCCATGGCGGTCAGCACCCCGTAGACAGAAGACGTTAAGTCGCCAAGACGCCTGAGCGGGGACAGGGGACAGTCTTTAGCGAACGCCACCCATGAGCCGGCTGATGGGCCTGGTCAGCAGTAACAGAATCGCGGCTGCCACGAACGTTGTGGCCGCGACCGCACCGAACAGGGTGGGCAGCGGGAGTCGGTCAAAGAACCCTCCCGCGAATCCCGCCAGCTTGTTCCCCGTCGCAATCGACAGGAACCACACTCCCATCATCGAGCCCACGATGCGTTTCGGCGCGAGCTTCGTGACGATCGAGAGGCCGACGGGGCTGAGGCACAGCTCGCCGATCGTGTGGAGGAAGTAGAGCCCGACCAGCCACAACGGGCTCACGAGCACTCCCTGCTGCTGCGCAATTTTGGCCGCCGGGACGATCAGCGCGAAGCCCAGTCCCACGAAGATCAGTCCGAGTGCGAACTTGACCGGACTCGAGGGCTGCCGTGGGCCGAGACGGATCCAGAGCCACGCCAGCAGGGGCGCCATGCCGAAGATCATGAACATCGAGTTCAATGACTGATACCACGTCGACGGGAAGTCGAACCCGAACGCGCGATTGTGCGTGAGCCGGTCGGCGAAGAGGTTGAGACTCGACGCCGCCTGCTCAAATGCTCCCCAAAAAATCGATGAGAACACGAAGAGCACGCCGATGGCCGCGATGCGGTTCCACTCATCGCGGGTGAACCGCCACCACGGCTCGGCGGAGGTCGCGGGCGCTGCGCCCTTTTCGGTTTGTCCGAGCCGCTGCAGAGCCGGCATGAGACGCGGCCGACCCAGCACGTACTGAATGAGTCCGGCCACCATGCCGACGCCGGCGCACGCGAACCCGACATGCCAGTCGACCTTCTGTCCCAGCGTTCCCACGATGAACGGTGCGATGAACGCGCCGAGGTTGATGCCCATGTAGAAGACCGAGAATCCGGCGTCGCGGCGCGCGTCGTCTTTGTCGTACAACGCGCCTACCATCGTGCTGATGTTGGGCTTGAGGAGTCCGGTTCCGATGACGATCAGCCAAAGGCCAAGGAAAAAGGTCCCCTCAGTGGGAATCGCCATACTGAAATGGCCCAACGCGATGATGACGCCGCCGACGAACACGCTGCGATACTGGCCGAGAAAGCGATCGGCGATCCACCCACCGGGGATAGCTGCCGCGTACACGCCGAAACCGTACCACCCCACGATCCCCGAGGCCTTCTCGGAGGTGAATGCGAGTCCACCGTTGGCCACGGACGCCGTCATGTAGAGCACGAGGAGCGCGCGGAGACCGTAGAAGCTGAACCGTTCCCACATCTCCGTGAAGAAGCAGGTCGAGAGCCCTCGCGGATGGCCGAACCATCCGCGATCGGTCTCGCTCGACATGGACACCAGCGGGTCAGCCATTGCGGTCCTTTCGATCGAACAGATCGTCTTGTTCAGCGGCGTCCGGATGCGCGGACGGACGCAGCAGCGTGCCGAGCCGGGTTTCCCATTTCTCGACGTCGAAATGGTGCTCGTTTTGCAGCGCGCGGCGCAGCACGGGCGAGAATTCGTGGAACGCTTCGAGCAGCTCCCGCGTCGCCTGGCGCAGCGCTTCCTGCTGGAAGCTGTCGTCGCTGGCGCCCATGTCCTCGAGAATCGCCTGCTCGGTGCGCGACGCGACGATCGGCTCCGCCTGGCCCTCGATGAAGACATTGGTGCGCTGGCCCGGGCCGCGACCTTGCTCGATCGGCGTCAATCCAAGAATTCGATCCGAGCGCCAGTACTTGCCGTAACCGAGAAAGACCATGCGGCCTCGTTTCACGTCCATGGCTACCTCCGCGGACGCCGGTTCTTACGAATGTCCTCTAATGCCACGCGATCGATCTTGCCGTCCATGCGTACGCGCACGTCGTAGTTCTCCCAATACATGAAGTTCGCGAGCGCCGTGAGGAACGTCTGGTTGAGCGCCGGCTGCGGCGCCGCCAGCCATTTCTGCGGTTGATTCGCGGGCTCGGTCAACAGAATCGCTTCCAGCTCCTTCTGCAGCGCCGGCGTAATCGGCATGAGATCGGCCGAGTCGCTCGTGAAGAAGTAGAGCTTATGCAGCGCGTAGAGGCGCTGCAGCTCCTTGATGGGATCGGGCGCATCGTAGACGCGGATGTCGATGTAGCGATCCGTGCCGCCAAGGTAGCCGCCTTTGGCGCGCACGACGAGCAACGCCGCCGACTGCATCCCCCGCTTGTCGCCGCCGCCCGCCTGCCCCGCCACCAGCGCCGCGAGCAGCCGGTCGGCCAGCGAGCCGCGACTGCGCTCGAACGTCTCGGCCATGTTTCGCACCGTGGCGTCGGACACCATGATGTTCGCCTGCGCGGCGTAGCCGTGACCCGTAATCATCTGACCTTTGCCGCCGACCTGACCGCCTCCCGCGCGCCCTCCTGCCCAATCGAACGTCGAGTCTCCCGTCCAGCTGGCGGAATTGCCGTGCGCGTCCACCATCCCGACCTGGCGCTGCGACGGCTGCGGATCATTTCGCATGATGATCCGCATCGCCTCCGGCGCCGTGGCACCGCGTGCCAACAGCTCCAGGCCCTTCTCGCCGTAATCCGTGTTGCTCAGCGCCTGCGTCGCGACGGCACCCACACCCGCCTTGGCCCACGGCACGAGCCCGCCCACGTTGGGGAACTTCGACTGCACCGCGATGCCGAGGTCGCCGGTGAGGGAGTCGTAGGCGACGATGCTGTAGGTGTGTGCGCGTTTGGTAAAATCAGATGGTGGAGGCTGTGGAGGCTGGTGGAGGATCTGGAGGAGGGAGAACAGGAGCACGGGTCTAGTCCTTTCTCATTTTCTTTTTCAGCTCCTCGAGCTGGCGCGCGGCGGCGTCTTCGCGCGCCGCACGATCCATATCCGCTTTGAGGAGCTCGTCCGAGAGATCCGTGCCCTCGCGCGCGCCTCCGGCCTCCTGGAGATCGCGCCACGCCGTTTCGGTACTGGGTTGCGCCGCCGCCGCGGACTTGAGCTGCGCCTGCATCTCGTCCAGCTCGCGCTGCGCGAGTGCCAGCTCTTCGCGCTGCGCGACCAGCTTGCGCTCGAGCACCCCGAGGCGTTCCCGGTGTTTGGCCGCAAAGCGCTCTGCCACCGCAACGGTCTCCTGGTCCTGGATCTCGCCCGCGAGCCGGCCGCGGCGCTCAGCGTCGGCCAGACGCTGGCGCTCGAGGCCCAGCTCCCGCTCGGTACGCGTTATGGCTTCCTGGATTTCGGCGACGGCGACCTTCGCATCGACGACCGCTTCACGCATCTGGCGCGCGAGCGACCGCAGGTCCGGAGTGGACGCCGCATCGAGGGCGGCGCGGAAGGCGTCCCGCAGGCGCTCGAACAGAATTCAGCTCTTGCGGACGGTTTTCGCGAAGAAGTCGGAAAAAACGGGCTCCACAGCTCGAGACTCGCACTTCGGGCACGCGGGACTGGTGTGTGCGGAGTGCTCCGCCATCGACTCCGTGCGTGAGAAGCGCGACTGGCACGCCGTACAACGGTACTCGTACAGTGGCATGCCGAAACGTTATTCCCGCGCAAAACCATGGTCAAGTTGACGCTTACGCGGCCTGCGGCAAATTGCTGGCATGCGCACGGCCTGGCTGCTCGTTGCACTCGCGACCGCTTGTGGCGGCGGCCTCGCGCCCGAGCCAATCTGCGCGCCGTCGCTCGTCGGCGTGTGCGGCACGGTACGATTCCGCGGCGCCGTTCCCGCCAACACCGAGAACGTCTTCATCGCCGCCTACGTCAACTTCCCGCAGACGTGCACCGATCTCATCGCCAACCGCCAGCCGCTGATCCCGGGCTCCGTACCGTTCAACGACTCGCTGAGCCTCTACAGCGTGGCGCTGTCGCCGGGGACCTATCACTGGGTGCTCGCGGTCTGGAAAAAGCCGGGGGCACTCACGCTCACACCCGCGGACACCCAGTTCCTCCGCGTTGGCGGCTACTACCGCAGCCAGGCCGATCCCGCACAGCCTGGAACAGTGACCGTGCCGAACGGCGCGGCGGCCGGTGACGTGGACTTCGTCGTCAACTTCGACAGCCTGCGTCCGGCGACGGACTTCGTGACGTGCACCGGTCCATAGCTGCGCTTCTCGCGCTGCCGCTCTTGCTCGCGTCGGTTGCGCACGAGGCGAGGGCGCAAGGCGTGCTGCGCGGAACGGTGCACGACTCGGCCGGCATACCGGTGCGCGGCGCGGCGATCGCCATTCCCGGCACGACACTCGCGACACGCACCGACCTTGAGGGACGGTTTCGCATTCCCGCCGTGCCCGCCGGAACGGTGCGCGTGCACGCCGGCGCGATCGGGTATGGGTTCGTCGACACGACCGTCGCCCTCACGGGCGGTGATTCGACGATCGTTGCGATCACGCTCCGGTTCGCCCCGCTCGCCCTGCCACCGGTCGATGTGATCAGTGATAAAGTGCCGCACTTCGGCGACCGCCCTTCCACCAGCGTCGCGCAGGTGACGGAGCAAGACCTGGATCGGCGCGCCGTAAACACGGTCGATGAGGCGGTCGACCACGCGCCCGGCGTGCAATTCGTGAACGGGCAAATCAACCTGCGTGGCTCGACCGGCTACGTGCAGGGCCTGAATTCCCGCGTGCTGATGACGGTCGACGGCGTCCCGATGAATCAGGGCGATCGCGGCGGCATCAGCTGGGATCTCCTGCCGGTGGATGAGATCGAGAGCGTCCAAATTCTCAAGGGCGCGGGCTCCTCGCTCTACGGTTCAGCCGCGTTCGGTGGCGTCGTGAACGTGACGACGCGAGACATCCCGAACGGCGTCCACACGCGCGTGCGCGTCACGGGCGGCCTGTACGGTGATCCGCCCCACTCTGTCTGGCGGTTCCGTGACAACCCCGGAATGGTTGGCAGCGTTGACGTTGCAACCTCGTACGGCAACGACGAGCTCGGTGGCAGAATCGCGGTGGGCGATCGCCATTCCGACGGGTATCGACAGCAGGATCAAGACGACCACCTGCACTTCGCCGGCAAAGGGCGGTGGCAGCCTTCGGTCAACACGCGCGTGGATGTCTCCGGCGCGTGGGCCGTCGACCGCTACGATGTTCCGCTCAGCTGGTGTAGCCGCGGGGAATGCGATGATCAGGGACAGGTCTTCCAGCCGTTCAAGGTGGACACCAACGAGCTCGGCGCGCGCACCGACTCGCGCAAAGGGTATCTCGCCGCCCAGGTCCGGACGACGGTTTCGCCGCGGCTCGCGTGGGTCGCCCGCGGGTCGTGGCTGCGCACGCACTTCACGGACTTGCGGCGCAGCGCGACGGAGTTCGGGATTTCCGATCGCGTCGGCACGGAAGGTCGCATCGAGGCGCACCCGGACTCCACGCGCACGGTGATCGTCGGGGCGGAGGCGACATTCTCCGACGTGACCAGCGACATCTTCGGCGGCCATACGCAGTCCGAGTTCGCCGCCTACGGCCAGAGCGATCAGCGCGTGGGCCCCGTGCGCGTGACTGGTGGGGCCCGACTCGATTTTCTCGCCGTCGATGGCGGCTCGCTGACCGCCGTCGTCAGCCCGCGCGTCGGGATTACCGTGCCCACTGACCGGCTCGGCCCGAACGGCGGCACCCTCCGCGCATCCATCGGGCGCGGTTTCCGCTCACCGACGATGGCGGAGCGCTTCGTGCGGACCACCGCATTGGGATTCCAGGTCATCCCGAACCCATCGCTCACCCCGGAGACCGCGTGGTCGTTCGAGATCGGGCACACGAGCGCGCCGCTGTTTCGCTTCCTGCGCGTCGATGCCGCCCTCTTCTGGACCGAGGCGCGTGATCTCATCGAGCCGCTGCTCGTCAGCGGCGACTCGATCCAGCTCGAAAACGTCGCGCGCGCGCGGCTCGCCGGACTCGATGCCAGTGTGATCGCGGCACCTATTCCCCACCGGCTCGTCGCGACGCTGGGCTACACGTATCTCGACACGCGCCGCCGCCTAGCCGGCAGCACCACGGAAGGGCCACTCGCGTTTCGGCCGCGGCACCTCCTGACCCTCGGGGCCGACTACTCCCTGGGGCCAGTCGCTCTCGGAAGCGATTTTCGGTTCGCGAGTAGCCCGCAGAGCGTCGAGCTCGAGGGCTTCGTGGATTCGCGACGCGTGCCGGTGAAGGTCCTCGATCTGCGCGCGCGGTGGCAGCAGGGGCCCGTCGAGCTGCGTCTCCTGGCCACGAACGTGCTGAATTACATCTACGACCTTGTGCCCGAGACCCTCGCGCCGGTGCGCACAATCACGCTGACCGCTGTCTGGTCCCATTAGCGTTAGATTCGACGCATGAAACGGCCCGTGTTGCCTCTCCTGCTGGTTCTTGCAGGTGCCGCATGCAGCCGCGGGAGCGGTGGCTCGCCAACGTGCGGTCTCGCCTTGCTCGCCGGTCCGTCCCTGATCACGTCACAGCTCCAGAACGTGCGCGCCGTCCTCACCGACCCGCCGCGTGGCATCCCCGATTCGCTCCCCGCGCGCGCCATCGAACAGAAGCAGGGCAGCGGCGGAACCGGAGCATTGCTCGTGGGCCGCGACGCCGAGGGCAAGATCTCGATGCAATACCGCGGGCCGGGCTTCCCGGCGCGCGGTTACGGCCTGCTCGTCGTGGACGACACGTCACAGCGCGCGATGGGGGTTCTGCTGCTCGACCAGGAGGAGCCGGCCAACCATCCCGCGATCGGCACCGTCATCGGCGGCAGTACGGTGCTGAACCTGTACGGTGTCCGCGTCGACTGGGCCAGCGTCAGCAATCCTCGTTGTCCGTTGTTCGGTTCCGCGCCCACCCAAGCGTCGTGACGCAGGCCCCACCGGTGGCCGTAACCGCCCCGCGCCGGATGGTCGAAGGTCGCGAGCGCGTCACGCTCAACACAGCGTACGTCCGCGCGCTCGAGCGGGCGGGGCTCGTGCCGCTCGCGGTGCCGACGATGCTGGCGGCCGAACGCGCGGGTGCCGCGCTCACCGCGGTCCGCGGCCTGGTGTTGACCGGCGGCGAGGACGTCGCGCCCGACCGTTACGGCGCCGCCCCGCATCCGCGTTTAGGCGACGTCGATCCGGTCCGCGACGCCGCTGAGCTCGCGCTCATCGCGGCGGCGCGTGCGCGTCGCCTGCCGATCCTCGCGATCTGTCGCGGCATTCAGATCCTCAACGTTGCGCTAGGAGGCACCCTGTATCAGGACCTGGACAGCGAGCGGCCCAGCCCCGTGCCGCACAGCGATGAGACGAGCCAGCACGCCGTGCGCGTCGCCGCGGGCTCGCTCCTCGAACGCACGCTCGGCATGCGCTCGGCGACGGTGAACAGCCGTCATCACCAGGCGATTCGCGACCTCGCCCCCGGCTTGAAAGCCGTGGCGTGGGCGGATGACGGCGTCATCGAGGGGGCCGAGCCGGCGGACGCGGGCGCGCCGTGGATGGTGGCGGTCCAGTGGCATCCCGAAGACCTCACGGAACGAGCGCTGTTCGACGGATTCGCGCGGGCCGTCGCGTGACCGCAACCCACACATTCCCCTCGACGGAATGGGTCGCGGCGTACGAAGCAGCCATCAATTCGAGCGAGGACTACCGCACCGCGTCGACCGAATGGACGCATGGCTCGGTCGCGCTGGTCATGCCCGCGCAACCGGCGATTGGCGTTCCGGAAGACGTGGGAATCTGGCTCGATCTCGACCGCGGCGTCTGCCGCGCCGCCAAGCTCGTGGCGCGGCAGGATGCGCAGCAAGCCCCCTTCGTGTTGACCGCCGAGTACCGCTTCTGGAAACAGATCATCAAGAAAGAGCTCGGTCCCATCGCCGGGATCATGCAGCGGAAGGTCGCGCTGCAGGGCTCGCTGCCGATCGTGGTCCGGTTCATCAAGTCCGCTGAGGCGCTGGTCGACGCGGCGACGCGCGTGCCGACGCGCTTCCTGGACGAGGCGACATGATCGGCTCGGTCGCCGAGGTTCTGACGCGGCTGACCGCCCTCTCGCAGGAGCTCGCCGGCGCCTACCGGCCGGCCACAATCGTCGAGATCGTAGCGCGGGTGCTGACGGAGCAGCTGGCGCCGGGCCGGCTGTCCGTGATGCTGCTCGACCTCGACACCAACCGCCTCACCGTCACTTATCACAATGGTCCGCGGCCCGCGACGACGGACGAGCCGCTGCTGCAGCTCGCACTGCGGCGCGGGCCACTGGTCTTTTCCGACAACGTGGCGGCGCGCGCCGCCGAAGTCGGCGTGAACTTCGAGGCAAACGGGATGGACGGGCTCGTCCCGCCGAGCTGGCTGGGCGCGCCGATCGTCGCGGTCACACGCACGATCGGGGCCGTCGCGATGGAGGGCGATCGCAAAAATGCGTTCAACGACGCAGCGCTGATGTTCACGCGCGCCGTCCTCGCGCAGGCGGGCATCGCGCTCGAAAACGCCCGGCTGGTGGAGTTGCTCTCGAGCGGCAAGCGGGAATGGGAGCAGACGGTCGACGCGTTCAATCAAGCGATCTGCTACGTCGATCCCCACGGCGCGGTGCGACGCGCAAACCGCGTCTTCGCCGACCTGATCAAGCTGCCGGTCACCGCGCTTCCCGGCCGCGCCTGGATGACGCTGGTGCCGCCGCCCTGGGTCGAGCCGATCGCACGCCTGTTGACGTCGGAAAGCGATTCGGCCGATGTCGCTGCGCCGGTCGACGTGCGCGCCGGCGACCGCACGCTGCTGGTGACGGCGATTCCGACCGGCGAGCCCGGAGCCGCGGTGCTGCTGTTCGAAGATCAAAGCGAAAAGCGCCGCCTGCAGGAGCAGCTGCTCCAGTCCGAGAAGATGTCGGCGATCGGCCAGTTGATCGCGGGCGTCGCGCACGATCTCAACAACCCGCTCGCGTCCGTCGTCGGCTTCAGCGACCTGCTCGGCGAAGCGGCGGACGTCCCCCCGCGCCTGGCCGAGCCGCTCGCGGTGATTCGACAGGAGGCCGAGC
>Ga0070704_100001085_pt1 | contig 14105 bp, 14 predicted proteins | sample KBSK5252metaG_FD_65467 | JGI IMG/M metagenome (GOLD analysis project Ga0070704, IMG submission 65467) | Corn, switchgrass and miscanthus rhizosphere microbial communities from Kellogg Biological Station, Michigan, USA - KBS K5-25-2 metaG | ecosystem: Host-associated > Plants > Roots >...
GCAATACGAATACCGGTTCTGGCACTAGCTCGACGCCGAGCACTGGGAGCGCTTCCTCGACTGGCGCAGCGGTTGTCATCGCGGGCTTCGGCATGTTCGCGAGTAGCGACTTGACGGTGGGGTCGGGCTGGTCGTCTCCGGCCGAATTCGGCTCGACCTCCGCTAATGCCGAATATCGAATCGAGAGCGGTTCCGGCACGTTTACTGGTGACGGCACATGGATTGCCGGAGTAATCGATTGGGCCGGGCAGATAGCGGTTTTCAACGAGATCAATCTTGTCGTCGCCGCCACGCGAATTCCGTTTGTAGGTAGCTTCGGCCGTAGCGGTGGCCGCCGCATTCGCTATCCGTTATGAAGCTGTGGGACTACCGCTACCGTCGCCGATCGCTTAGGCCGGAGACATGGTGGTGGGCTCGCATGCTGCCGCCTGGCGACGCGGGCGGCAACCTAACGCTCGACATCGACACTGCGGGCAGCATCACCATTGCCGGTCAGTCAGTCACATTCAACCTTGGCACTGCGCTTTCCACGCAAGGCTCAATCACGGTCCAGGGCCAGACGGTCACTCCGTCGCTTGGGTTAGCTGTCTCTAACGGATCGATCACGCTTCAGGGACAGTCCGTCACGTTCGGGCTTGGGCTGGCGCTCAGCACCCAAGGCTCCATAACGATCAACGGTCAGAGCGTCACGCTCGACAACGGGATTGCCTTAGCGATCGACACGCCTGGCTCCATAACGCTGCAAGGGCAGGCGGTCGCGTTCAATCTCGGAACGGCTCTAGGTAATGGCTCGATTACACTCCAGGGCCAATCTACGGGCCTGTCGCTTGGCGCTTCCGTAGCCAATGGCGCCATCACGATTCAGGGCCAAAGCCTCACCACGGCCTTCGGAGTCAGCCCTACCGTCGGTTCGATAACGATCAACGGTCAGACAGTAGCTCTGGATCTTGCCGGCTCCCTGACGCTCGCAATCGACGTACCCGGAAGCATCACAATCGCAGGGCAGACCGTTAATCTCGTCAACGTCGAGCCAACCCCGACGAAAGTAGGCGGCGATGATAGAATCAGACGTTCTCCACACCGCGGCTACGGAACCAAACGCGCTTTACTCAAGAGAGACGAGGAACAGAGACAACTAGCAGAAATTCGCGCGATCTACCGCGAACTAATGGGCTTCGCTCCTATCGCGGAACGAGCCGAGCAGGTTCTAGTTTCCATCGAGCCCGAAGGCGAAACAGAACAAGCGTATTCCGAGTATCAAGCACGAAAATCCGCGATCATCGAGCAACGCCTTGAAACCCTTGGTGCTTTAGGCGTAGAGTCCGAGATAGCTCTCCGACTTCTCTACAAGGAATTGCGGGAGCTGAAAGAGTTAGACGACGAGACTGTGATTCAGCAACTACTTGCCGAATTGCTTTGAGGATCAATGAGCGACGAGAATAAACAAGCCGGGCGGCCGAAGGGATCTCGGAACAAGGTCACGGCTACCGCCAAAGAGAATATCGTCGCTGTATTTACTCGTCTTGGCAGCACCGCCGCAATGGCTAGATGGGCCAAGAACAACGAGACTGAGTTCTACAAACTCTATGCTCGGCTGATCCCGGTTGAGCAGCACGTCTCAGGGACTTTAGGCACCTACGAGGCAATCCCAGTTGAGCAGCGCGATGATCTCGCCGCAGTTGATCCCGTGGCGAGCACAGCCGGGGCCGCAACTAACGGCCATCAAGCGACACACCATTGATGAACTGTTTTTTGGCGGCGCTGTCGGCGGCGGCAAGAGCGATTATCTTCTGGGGGATTTCGCTCAAGACGTGCCGAGTCCGTGGGGCAAGTGGTGGCACGGCATCTTGTTCCGTAAGACTTACCCTGAGCTCGAGGACCTGATCAGTCGCAGTCAGGAGATTTACCCTGGCTGGTTTCCTGGCGTTGAGTGGTTCGAGTCTGACAAGACTTGGCACTGGCCGAACGGCGCAACGCTCAAAATGCGCTACCTCGAATCTACCACTGACTGGATGAGGTATTGGGGCCATGCTTATACGTGGATCGGATGGGACGAGCTTCCTACGTGGCCCGATATGCTGGCCTATACAAAGCTTAAAGCCAGACTCCGCTCCGCTAACCCAGTGCCCAACAAGCGGATCAGGGCTAGCGGCAATCCCGGAGGGCCTGGGCATCATGCCGTCAAGATGTATTTTCGGATTGATCGCCATCCGTTGGGCAACGTCATTTTCGAACAAGGCGGGATGACGCGCTTGTTCATCCGCTCCAGGCTTCAAGACAACCAATTACTCCTGGCCAATGATCCGAAATACGCTGACCGTCTCGCCGGCTTGGGCAGCCCCGATCTAGTCAGGGCATGGCTTGAGGGCGATTGGAGCGTCGTATCTGGCGCGTTCTTCCCCGAGTTCAGTTCTGGTCACATTCTTGACCCTTTCGAGATACCAGCCCATTGGGTGCGTTATCGTTCGATGGACTGGGGCTCTGCCAAACCTTTCGCTGTGAATTGGTGGGCCGTGAGTGATGGCGAGATAGCAGCTATCCCACGCGGCGCGATCATCAATTATCGCGAGTGGTACGGCATGCAGCCAGGCCAACCGAATGTAGGACTGAAGCTCACGGCCGAGGAAGTGGCAGACGGGATTCTCGAGCGAGAGGCCGCAGACGAGAAGCTTGATATGTCCGTGCTCGATCCTTCGGCCTTCGCAGTCAACGGCGGTCCGTCAATCGCCTCACGCATGGCTGGACGCAAAGTGTATTTCCAGCAAGCCGACAACAAGCGTGTGGCACAACGCGGAGCGCTATCCGGTTGGGATTTGGTCCGTCACCGTCTGAAGGGCGACGACCAACCTATGGTATATTTCTTCTCCACATGCACCGAAACCATCAGGACGCTCCCGGCGCTTCAACATGATGAGATGCGTCCAGAGGACGTTGATACGGACGGCGAGGACCACGCCGGGGATTCCGTCAGGTACGCATGCTCCGCTCGCCCTTGGGTACGTCAAGCTCCTTCGATCCCTGTCCCCAAGTGGCCGACTCAACAGACCGTCCGCGAGATCATCGACGGACAGCGGCGCAAGAGGTTAGGCGAGGATGGCTGACGAAGCCTCAGACCTTCACGCCAAGACCACCGCGGAGGTTGAGAAGGACGGTCCGGGCATCGTCAAGCGGTGGATGTCAGAAGTAGAGATTTACGACAAGTCGCACAAGAAGTGGAAGACCGAGTCAGAGCGAATTTGGAAGCTGTACGAAGGTGAGGAAGCCAAGGCCAACAGCTTCAACATCCTGTGGAGCAACACCGAGACCTTAGCTCCCGCGATCTACAATTCCACGCCGAACCCTGACGTTCGCCGCCGCTATCGAGACAAAGACCCGGTAGGCAAAGCCGCTGCTACTGTCATCGAGCGCGAGTGCTCCTACCAGATCGACCAGTACGACTTTGACGCTTCGGTTCAAGATGTCGTGCTCGACATCCTCATCTGCGGCCGCGGTGTCTCCTGGAAGAAGTACGAGCCCTCTTTCGCTCCGCAAGCCGCTCCTACTGCTGGAGACGCGAACGCCCAAACCCCGCAAGAGCCCGCAGCCCCGTTAGAGCGCATCACCGACGAGACGCTCGAGAACGAGCACGTTCAGTGGGATAAGTTCCGTCATGGTCCTGGGAAGCGATGGAAGGACATTACCTGGGTCTCGCGTGAGCATGACTTCACCTACGAGATGGCCTTGGAGAAGTTCGGGGAGGAGATTGCCGACAAGCTCGAATACTCCGAGACCGAGGGCTCCAACAAGAAAGCCGACAAGGACGAGACGAAGCGCATCTTTCAGACGACGGTCATTCACGAGATTTGGGACCGCGATCAACGCAGGGTTTTGTTCATCGCGCCTTGCTACAAAGAGAAGCCGTGCCTAGTCGTTCCAGATCCCTTGAGACTGCGTGGGTTCTACCCCTGCCCCCGTCCGGTCTATGCAATCCACAACTCACGGACTCTCGTCCCCACGCCACCGTACCGGATGTACGAGCAGCAGGCGAAGGAACTGGACGAGGTTTCACGTCGGATCAACAAGATCATCAAGGCGCTTAAGGTTCGCGGGGCGTACTCGGCCAATTTGCCTGAAGTCGCCAACATTCTTGGCTCTGACGATACCGACATGGTGCCGGTCGCGAACGTGTCGGAGATTGCCTCAACCGGCGGGCTAGACAAAGCCATCTGGATGATGCCGCTTGATACCCTGAAGTCGGCGCTCGACTCCCTCTACCTCGCTCGCGAGCAGATCAAGAACACGATCTACGAGATATCGGGTATTGGCGACATCATGCGGGGGGTAACCGATCCCAGCGAAACTAAGGGCGCTCAGGTGCTCAAGTCTCAGTGGGGTTCGCTACGCCTTCAGAAGCTCCAGCGCGAAGTACAGCGCTTCGTGCGCGACCTGACGCGGTTGGATGCTGAGATCGTAGCGGAACGGTTCTCGATGGAGACCCTACAGCAGTCCACGAACGTCAAGCTGCCGAGCGAGCAGGACAAGCAGCGCGCTCAACTGATTGCTCAGGAAGCCGCGTCAATGGGCCAACAGCCCCCGGCCGAAGTCGCTCAGATGCTATCGACTCCCTCGTGGGAGGAGGTCATGGCGCTTCTGCGTACAGACGCCTTGCGTTCCTGCCGGATCGACATTGAGACCGATTCCACGGTTGCCGAAACGATCGACAAGGACATGACCGGGCTGTCCGAGGTCATCACTGCGATCGGTGAGCTGATCGTTGGTTCTGTCCCTGCCGTACAGTCCGGCATCATCCCTGCTGAAGCGGTGAAGGAAATGGCGATGGCCATTGTCCGCCGAGCTCGCATGGGGCCGGCGGTAGAGGATGCAATTGACCAAATCCAACCGCCGCCCCCTGCTCCGCCCGCCCCTGAGGTAGCCGAAGCTCAACAGGCGACCCAAGAAGCGCAGACCATGAAGCAGGAAGCGGACGGCCAGAAACAGCAACTAGCAGCACAAGAGGCTGATCTTGGCTTGCAGAAACAGGGCGCCGAACTCGAGCGCCGCGAGGCCGAACTAGCTCTGAAGGAACAGGCTTTCGCGGCTCAACAGGAAGTTGCAGGACGCGAAGCCAAGCTCAAAGACCAGCAGACCCAAATGGCGGCACAGGACAGCACTGCCCAGGCTGAGCAGGCCAAGGCTGTTGCAGAGCAACAGGCACAGGTCAATCAGGCTGTCATCCAAGGCCTACAGATGGTCCTACAGGGGATGCAGACCGTCCTAGGGCAGATGCAGGAAACGGCCGAAGCGACGACACAAGCAATCGGCTTACTGATTGAGACGATGAACAAGCCGAAGAAGGTGAGTTTCGAGCGTGGCAGTGATGGTAGAGTTTCCGGCGCAACTGCGACGGTGAACTAGGAGCATATATGACGACCAAGAAAGCGACTTACGAGCCCACGCCAGAACTGCGGTTCGAGCGTCGATCAGTGTCTGGGACTTCAGGACCACGGACCGCGCACGTTCTCCAGCAGCTCTGGACCACTTCAGGCGGAGACTCTGACTGGCGAGACGTTCCAGAGGTCAACGAACGAAAGGATGTGAAACGTGGCTGACATCGACATTCAAGCGTTATTGGACCCCGATCTCAACGGCCGGGGCGTGATGATCGTTCGGCGCGATGGCGGCTCGACCGACACGCTGAACCACTACTACGTTCGCCCGTGTGTCACTCGTGGCGGGCGTGACAAGTGGGTCAGTGTCACGAGAACGGACAGCGATGCTCAGAAGGCTACGGCAATCCTCGCTGCCTTGGTGTCGTGATTGTGCAGCTTTAGATGGCACTCGCGGCAAAGCCATCTGACTTCGAGTGGCTTGGAGTAATCATCGTGGTGCATTTGTGAGTCAGGGGACGCGCAGAGCTCACAAGGTATTTGAGTCAATTTGCCTCGCCGTTTGTAGGTATTGGCGTACGCCCTGGCGTTTGCTTTCAAGCGTTGCTCTGGCAGAAGCTCGCTGTGTCTTGGGCGGTGTTCTCGCATGTACCGAGCATGGCAAGGCAGGCAATAACGTCTCGGGAGTGCTTTTTCTAGAATGCTGCATCTTGGGCAGATGCCATCGGTTCGGTACTTGGCGCGAGGTTTCATGGGAAACATCGTACCACGGAAACAGCCATGGCTAGATGGATTCAGGTCAATGGCGAACTGGTTCCGGTTGGGCCAAACCATCGGCAACCGAAGCGTGAGGCGCCGCACATTCAGCCCGACACTCCAGACTACGAGTCCCCGATCACTGGCCTGATCGTCCACGGCCGCAAGGGCCGGCGCGAGGATCTGAAGCGCCATGGTTGCCGACCTTACGAAGGCCGACAGCAAGAGGAGCGCGAAGCCGCCCGCCAGCGGGCCTACAACGAGCAGAGAGACGACGCGAGGCTAGAGGTTGCAGCTAGACGAGCGTTTTACGAGCTAGACCCTAGGAAGCGCAGGATGTTGGAGAACAGTTAATGCCGCCCGAGACAGAAGCCGAAGTCGAGACCACTCCCGACCAGGCACTTGAAGCCACGATCCGTGAAACCTATCAGAAGCTCACTGCGGAGCCAGACAATGCCGAAAGTGATATCGCTACCGGACAACCACCGGCCGCTGAGCAGGACGCAACGAGCGGTGCTCAACCAAGCGTATCGGGAGATCGTGCTCGGGGGCCAGATGGAAAGTTTGTCAGCAAAGGAGGCGACGCTGGAACTGCGACGCCGGTTGCGGCAGGCAGCACCCAAGCGCCACAGGCGAGCCCGCATGACGCATATCCATCAAGCTGGAAGAAAGACCACGAAGCGCAGTGGAAAGCGCTCCCGGAGGCGGTAAGGGCCGAGGTTCATCGTAGGGAACAGGACTTCCTCAACGGCATCAAGGAATACAAAGAACCCGCCGCGTTTGGCCGAGCTCTAGGCCAAGACCTGTTTCCGCATCTCGAGACCTTTCGCCGCTTGAATGTGACCCCGCAGCAGGTTGTACGCGAGGTCATGGGCACATGGTCCACGCTTGTGAACGGAACGAGTGACCAAAAGCGTCAAACATTGTTGCAAGTCGCTAAGAACTACGGTATAGATTTGCCCGCGGGTGGCGTGCCTTCTCCACAGAACGGAGCCCAACCGCCAGCGAATGGGGTCGATTTCTCGCCTGTTCTACAACGGGTCGAGTCTTTAGAGCAGACGCTGCAAGCCCAACGCTCCGAAGCCTTACGGCTCGAGCAGGAACGGGTGGACTCGGAGATCGCGTCGTTCGGGAAAGACCCGAAGCACGAACACTTCGAAGCGGTCCGCCAGGAAATGGGCCGATTGATCCAGTCTGGCTCTGCGGACACGCTCCAAACAGCTTACGACAAGGCGGTTTGGGCGCTACCAGAGACGCGAGCGAAGCTCATGGCTGTAGAAGCCGAGAACCTTCGCAAGCGCCAAGCGGAAGAAGCCGCCGCCGCCAGAAAGGCTGCCTCAGCGAATGTCACGCGCCGTGGGACACCCCCCGCAGTGCAGAAGCCGGGCTCAATGGACGACACCATCAGGGCAGAGTATCGCCGCTTAACCGCAGCCGAATAGTTCAACCCATGGTGTCGAGTGCCAACCACACTCGGAGTGACACACCATGGCATCGCCTGGTCAATCAACGCTTTTCAACGTCTTCACCGAACTCGTCACGACGACGTACCGCAACCATAAGAAGGATGTTGCGGACAACGTCTCAAACCACAACGCGCTGTTTCGCCGGCTGACCGAAAAGGGGCGAGTCCGTCTCGAGGACGGCGGTCTTTCAATCGTTTGCCCGGTCGATTACGCCGAGAACGCGACGTATACCCGGTACTCGGGGTACGACCCGCTGGACATCGGCGCCTCTGACGTTCTGTCTGCCGCTGAATTCCCCTGGCGTCAGGTCGCAGTCAACGTCACGGCTTCCGGCTTGGAAATCCGCTCCAACGCGGGCGAGAACCGGATCGTCAATCTCGTCAAATCGCGCATCAAGAACGCCCAACGCACGAAGGCCAACGGTCTGTCGAACGACTTCTATTCGGCGGGCTCGCTGAGCAATCAGATGAACGGCCTTCAAGCTCTCGTAGCCGATGCCGGTACGGGTACGGTCGGTGGCATCAACTCCACCACGTTCTCGTTCTGGCAGAACACGGTTCAATCGGCTGCTGCGCCTCTACAGGGCGGCGGCGCGATCACACCGTCTGCGACGACGATTGAGAGCCTGATGCTCCCGCTGTACCTGCGTAACACACGTGGTGCAGATCATCCCGACCTGATCGTCGCTTCGGAGAACTACTTCACGTTCTACGAGACGAGCCAGACCAGCCTGAAGCGTTACGCGCCGGAGGACACCGGCAAGGGCGGCATGATCTCGATGAAGTACAAGCAGGCCGATGTGTTCCACGACTCCTCGTCGTCGGGCATCTCGACTTCGCATATGTACTTCCTGAACACCGACTTCTTCGAAGTGGTCGGTCATCAGGATGCATGGATGGAGATCATGCCCGAGCTCAAGTCGGTCAATCAGGACGCCATCGTGATTCCGATCCTGACCCAAGCGAACTTGGTGGTCAGCAACCGGAAACTGCAAGGAGTCCTCAAAGCGTAAGTATCTGATTTAACTCAGGTATTTGTAGCAAACAGGACTAGGAGAAACAGATGTCAGCAGGTTCAACCCCCGTCATTGGTGCCAACGTCGATTTGGTTACCGATGGCACGACAACGGACGGCGAGAATGCTCAGTTCTTGCTCGGTACGGAAACGCTTCTGGACGGCAACGTATACCGATACGTTCAGGCCGGTGAAGCGATTTCGACGACGCTGAATGAGCCTTACGCGCTGTCCATCACTTCGGCCGGTCAGGCGGTGAAGCTCACCGCAGCTCTAGGTCTGACCGCGAAGTTCATCGGCTTCGCTCCCCGGCAGATCATCGCCGACAACTCCTTTTTCTGGGCCAGGATGCGCGGGGTCTTCCCGATCCGTGTCTCGGCTTCCGCTGCTGCGGATGCTCGCTTGGGAATCGGTGGTGTCGGCGCTTCCGGTCGCTTGGCCAGCTCCGTTACGGCTTCAGCGGGTAACTTGATCGTTCTCGGAGTGCAGATCACGGCTGTGGCTTCCGCTTCTGCGTCGGCAGGCAACACGATCCGCACCGCCGTGGCCACCTGGCCGCTCGGCGAGACGGCTGCTGCCGACTGATGACGGCTGCTCAGAATTTGCCGGGAGGACTTCCACTCCCGGCCTTTCTGGAGTTACCGGTCAACAACGACCACGACTCCATCGTGTTCAACATCCAGCGCAATGCCAAGCGTGGATTACCAGAGCTCACGCAGCACGAATGGAGAGAACGACTAGTCATGGTCGTAGCCGGTGGGCCTTCCCTCAAAGAATACCTGCCGGTCATCAAAGCCTATCGAGGCTCGTGTGACGTTCTCTCGGTCAATGGGGCGTACAAGTTCCTTCGGTCTCATGGCATCGAATCCGATCACTTCGTCCTGATCGACTCTCGAGCCGAGAACGTCCTGCACGTTCAGGATGCTTCCTACGAAACGAATCACTGCCTAGCCAGCCAAGTCCATCCGCGCGTGTTGGATGAACTCGAGGGGCGGAAGGTCACGCTGTTTCACTTGGGAACACAAACAGCTCGGGATGCTATTCCAGGCAAGTTCAAGTTCCTGACCGCTCCGATTGGAATGGCGAGCGTTCACGCGGTCTATGTGGCTGCTGCTCTTGGGTACAAAACGCAGATGCTCTTTGGCTACGACTTCAGCCGCAAGAGTGAACCGTATGCGTTTCGACAACCGCTGAACGACTCCGACGAAGAAATCGACGTAACGCTCGACGGGATGACGTACAAAACGACTCTCGCTCTAGCCAGAACGGCCGAGCAGTTCGTCCGGGCGATTTCTCCCGTGATGAAGCAGTGCGAGCTCGACATCCGGCTTTACTCGGACGGTCTTCTCCCTGCAATGATCGAGAAAGCCAACCAAGAGAACGACGAGGAATCAGAGCGGGCGAAGTACGAGCAGATGTGGACGATCGACCTTTACCGAAAGGTCTCGCCGGGGCTTTGGTATGTGGACGAGGCGATTACTGCGCTAGGTGCAGTTGAAGGCTCGACATTTTGTGACTTCGGCTGTGGTACTGGCGCCGCATGTAGCGAACTCGCCGCTAGAGGCTTCCGTGCGCATGGGGTCGATATAGCCGACAACTGCATCAACGCCGTGGGGCCGTGGCTCTTTACCAGGGCTGCGCTGTGGGACGCCGAGAAGCTACCCAAGGTCGATTACGGCTTCTCGGTTGACGTGCTCGAGCACATCCCCACGCCAAAGCTCTTGGATACGCTCCACGCGATTCATGATGCATGCGCCAAAGGCGTCTACCTCAACATCGATACCATTCACGACAGCTTCGGCGCGATGATCGGTCAGTCGCTCCATCTCACCGTGATGAGCGCGGATGAGTGGGAGAAGGTTTTGCTATCCGTCTGGCCCTCCGTGACCAGACTCGAATCCAATGAACGTCAAGCGGCGTTCGTGTGCAGGAGAGACCATGCTTAACAACAATTGCGGCACGCCGATCAACGTCACGGCATCGGCGGTGCCTCGAGCCAGGCCGGGGGAGCTTTTGGGGTTCTACGTGAACTCCACGAGCTCAGGGACCATCGTGATTCACGACTCCGCGTCTGCCTCCACGAACAACGCCATTAGCGGTACGATTACCCCCGCTATCGGCTATCACTCGTTCCCGGCTTCCTTAGGCGCAGGTCTTAGGGTGGTCATCGGTGGCACGCTCGATACCACGCTGTTCTTCAAGGAGAATCCATGACCATTTCCGTGATGCAAGCCCGACCTCCTTTTGTGATTTTCGAGGAACGCTCCGAGGAAGATCGCAACGAGTCGATCAAGCAAGGGCATCTCGTGATGAAGCCGACCCACTGGGCGATCATCCGCCAGGTGGGAGGGAAAGACACGGTCGAGAAAATCGCCTCCGAATGGCTGGACGACAACGACCGTTTGGCGGGGAACGGTTCCTACCCCAACGAGTGGGCGATTGGATTTCGTAAGCGGTACGAGCAGTGGAAGGAAGGTCGCGAAGCTCCTCCAGAGGGTTATCCGCTGAAGGATTGGGCGTCGATCTCCAAAGCTCGAGCAGAAAACTACGCTCAGATTGGGATCTTTACCATCGAGGACGTGGCGGCGATGAACGATGAAGTCATGCACCGCGCGGGAATGGGGTCGCGTGCAGACAAAGACCGCGCAAGGGCTTTCCTCGACTCTCAGTTGACGCACGGCAACGCCGAACAACTGGCAGCTCTACGAGCGGAGTCTGCGGACAAAGACACCCGCATTAAGCAGCTCGAGGAAGCGCTGGCCAACTTGAGTGCTCGTCTGGATGGGGTTGAGGAAACCAAGAGTCGCAAGAAGGCGGGATGACTGCGCTCTCGATCATCAAAGACGTATGCGTAGAGATTGGGTTACCTGATCCCACTATCGCACTAGCGTCTACTGATCCTCAGATCACGCAACTGGTCCGGTTGCTGAACAAAGAGGGCAAAGAGCTTTCCGCCCGGTACGCTTGGCAGGTTCTCGTTCGTGAAGTGACCTTCACGACTGTCGCGGCAGAGTCGCAGGGGACCATCGCAGCCATCATCACCGCAGGGGATGCGGGTCACTCATTCCGTTACATCCTCAACGACACGATTTGGAATCGCTCGAAAATCTGGCCTGTGTTGGGCCCGAAGTCCCCGCGCAACTGGCAAGCCTACAAAGCGTTCTCCGTAACTGGGCCGATCAGCGAGTATCGGATTCAGGGGAACGTCCTGAAGTTCTCGCCGATTCCTGCGGCTGGAGAAACGTGTGCGTTTGAGTACGTGGACAAGATGTGGGCGACCGACACCACCGGAGCCACGTATAAGCAACGCCTATCCGTCGATACGGATGAAATGCTGTTGGACGAAGACATCATGCAGCAGGGGCTTTTATGGCGGTGGAGGGCCGCAAAGAAGCTCGACTACACCGAAGACTTCCTGACGTATGAGCGGATGGTCGCGGATGCGATGGCGAGGGACGGAACGAAACCCACGCTTTCGCTGTGCGGGGCAATGGACGATTACGTTCCCGGCGTATTCGTTCCGGCAGGTTCGTGGCCACTGCCATGAGAGAGCCAGCCCGATCAGTTCCTCGCGGGTACCCCGTCTCAAAGCAGGCGTCTATCCCTGCTCCTGTAGGAGGGCTGAACGCTCGAGACTCCGTGGCCAACATGGAAGAAACCGATGCGTTAGTTCTGGAGAACTTCTTCCCGACTCCGACCAGCGTAGACGTTCGTCTTGGGTACGACCCTTACGCGACCTACACCGGCCAGACTGAAACCATTGTCGTTTACTCCGGTTCGGTAGCTACCAGTATTTTCGTCGCTGTCGTCAACGGTTCAACGCGGTCGATCTACAATGCCACCGCAGGCGGTGCTCTATCCGTTGCGGCTGTGGGCGGGGCTGGAGCTACGATTCAAGCCGTCACTTCTACCCGCTACGACTATCAAAACTTCGGCACGATCGGCGGGCAGTTTGCTGTTCTAGTAAACGGCTCAGATCCGGCTTTGCAGTACGACGGCTCGACTTGGACTGTCTCGACGATGACCGGAGTCACTACAGCTGATCTATTCACTGTGGCGGTTTTTGAGGATCGGTTGTGGTTTGGCGAGAAGAACAGCTTCAGCGTCTGGTATCTGCCGATCAAGTCGATTACCGGAGCGTTGACGGAGCTGAATCTTGCGAGCTTGTTCAAGCGTGGCGGGAGATTGCATTCCATCGTCACGCTGACGGATTCGCTGTCCGAGCTCATTGACTACATCGCGTTCGTTTCGACGGAAGGCGAGGTCAATGCTTTTGCTGGAATTGATCCTGGCTCGGTCTTCTGGTCTCGTGTCGCTCACTTCACCATTGGCAGGCCGGTTCAGTCGGGGAATAGGGCGTGGTGCAAGTACGGACCTGACGCAGTGGTTCTATGTGCAGACGGGGCTTATCCCTTACGAGCCACGATTGCCGCCGAGAAGTACGACCCGTCACTGTCAGTCACTGACAAAATCCGAAAGCTCATCACGGGCGATGTGCTGATTCATGGAGGGAGATTTGGTTGGCAGGTCATGGTGCATTCGACCGGCGCCAAGATGGTCGTCAACGTCCCGACCAATGAGAATGTAGCTTCGTATCAGTACGTGATGAACACTCAAAACGGCTCGTGGTGCAAGTTCACCGGCTGGACGGCGTTTTGCTTCGAGGTCTCGCGAGACCAACTGTACTTCGGCGGAAACGGGAAGTTGGCCAAAGCCGATATAGGGCACCAGGACGACTCGACCGACATCACCGCCGATGCAAAGCAGGCGTTCAACTACTTCAAGTCTCGCGGACGTGGAAAGTTGGTGACGATGGTCCGCCCGATTCTCGCCATCGGTGGTCAAGTGAACATGGCGGTGGACATCGACACCGACTTTGAAGACACCCCACCGACCGTTCTACAAACCGTAGGCGTTGGGTCGGGGAATGACCCGTGGGGCGGAATCTGGGATGTCACTTGGTCAGGGTCAACAGAAGCCTTTATCGACTGGCAATCAGCCACAGGGTATGGCTCGGCGATTTCGACTCGACTGAGATTGCAGCCAATCGACGTGAACGCCTCTTGGTCCGCGACTGACATTGTGTACGAGGAAGGGCGGGGGCCGGCGTTGTGACGGATCGGCTCATCTTCGACCGTGAACAGTGCGCTGCTTTCGTCTGCGAGCGCCTAGGTTCTGTAGTTGGGCTCGGTGAGTGGTACCAGGGGATCGGGCTTGAGCGTGACGGGCAATTGATCGTAGCCACGATCTACACGCTCATGACCGAGCGAGACATCGTGATGCACGTTGCAGCAGTTCCGGGAAAGACATGGGCCACGACGGAGTTTTTAGAGGCCGCGTTTCGCTACCCGTTCGTGCAGTTGGGGCTACGAAGGGTCACGGCGTTTGTCCCGGCGTCGAATCAGAAGGCATTGAAGCTCAACCGGCACTTGGGATTCAAAGACGAGGGGCTTTTGCGTGAGTCGGCCGAAGATGGCGACATGATCGTGTTGGGTTTGCTCCG
>Ga0070704_100001090_pt1 | contig 14087 bp, 10 predicted proteins | sample KBSK5252metaG_FD_65467 | JGI IMG/M metagenome (GOLD analysis project Ga0070704, IMG submission 65467) | Corn, switchgrass and miscanthus rhizosphere microbial communities from Kellogg Biological Station, Michigan, USA - KBS K5-25-2 metaG | ecosystem: Host-associated > Plants > Roots >...
GGCGACTTACTTGAAACGCTTCACGTTCGGCGGAACCATTCTGGACAAGGAATACTTCTGCATTCCGGAGAAGTCGAAGATCCTCTTCTTCGAGCCGGATACGCCGAAGGAACTCTACATCCGCTACAAACCCGCACCGTACCAGAAGGTCAACCAGCAGACCTGCGATCCGTCGGAGGTGGAAGTGAAGGGGGCCAAGACGCGCGGGCGGCAGGTTTCGATCAAAGATGTGGCGTCAATCACCAGCAAGCCGACGCGTGGCTGGGATCCCGACGCAGCCACCACGCGATTGCAATTTACGTGAGGCTAAAAAATCCGGCGCCCGCTCTCGCTTTCTCACTTCTTTGCCTTCCACTTCCCGGAGAACTGGTCCTCGGCGCCTTTGACCACCACGGTGCCGGAGAGTTCGTCGCCGCTTAACTTGCCCGTGTAGACCAACGTCACGTTGTTGCCCTGGATCTCGCGCTCGACCTCGAAGACAAGTTTTTCCTCCTGGTAGGTGACGCTCTTGGCCTTGTGTTCGCCGCTCCGCGAACTCACCACCGTGGCTTGGAGCTTGCCGTCGGTCTTGCTGAGATTGAGCTCGTATTCCCGCGTGCTGTCGGCCATCGACAGTTCCATTTTCCATTTCCCTTCCAGCCGGCTGTCACCGGCGGGCGCGGCCGTGCGGACGTAAGTCACGGCTTCGGGCTTTTGCCTCTCGCGTTCCTTATCGAAATTCGAGGCCAGCGTCAGCGTGTCTTCCCGCTGGGCATAAATGACGTTGAGCTCATCGTCGACCGCTTGCGTGTCATCGGCGGAACGTCCGGCCTGGAGTTCCGTGATGCGCAACGCGCTGAACGGGCCGAGCTTTTCCGCGCGCAGGTTGCCTTTGGCCACGAAACGAACCTGCTCATCGGCGCCCAGCATTTGGAAGAGGAGTTTGTCCTGCTTGATCTCGATAACGCGCGTCGTGGCGCGGCCTTCGCTATCCGTGTATTTGCCGACCCAACGGCCTTGCAACGCGTCGAGGCCGGAACGTTCGGCGGCCCAGGCGCTGGTTGAGACCGCGACGAGAAGACAGGCGAGAGGCAGGTAGGATGAGAGCGAAGGACGCATAGGTTTTGGTGGGATTGGCTTTGATGACGCTTCAGAATCAGTGGACGCCGTATTCCTAAGTGAAAACGTTGGAGATGCCACGTCTTTTCTGCTCGCCGGCTCTCGCCCGAGAGCCGCTCCGACCGTTTCCCGACCCCGCGTCCGCCGGAGTGGGGGTGCCCTACTTCGGCAGCAATTCGCTGACGAGCGCCTTCTCTTCTTTCAACTCGTTTTCCGTGTCCCGGATTTTGGCCTGGCTGAATTCATTCACGGGCACGCCTGGCACGATTTGCCACGCTTTGCCGTCACTGCGGATGGGGTAGGAGAAGAGCAGCCCTTTTTCGATGCCGTAGCTGCCGTCGGAACAGACCGCGACGCTGAACCAATCGTTGGCGGCGGTGGGGTTGGTGAGGCAGCGGACAGAATCGACCACGGCATTGGCGGCGCTGGCGGCGCTGGAGAGCCCGCGGGCCTGGATGATGGCCGCGCCCCGCTTCTGCACAATCCCGATGAAATCCTTTTCCAGCCATTCGCGATGGCCAATGACATCGGGGACGGGACGGTTATGGATGCGCGCGTTGAAAAAGTCCGGGTACATGGTCGAGCTGTGATTGCCCCAGATGGCCAGGTTGGAGACGGCGGTGATGTCGACGCTGGCCTTGCGCGCCAATTGCGTTTTGGCGCGGTTCTCGTCCAGCTTGGTCATGGCCAACCACCGTTCGCGCGGCACACCCGGCGCGTTGTTCATGGCGATGAGACAGTTGGTGTTGCAGGGGTTTCCCACCACCAGGATGCGCACGTCCTTGGCTGCGTTTTTCTCGATGGCTTTCCCCTGGCCAATGAAGATCTTCCCGTTGATCCCCAGCAAATCCTTCCGTTCCATGCCTTGCTTGCGCGGCACGCTGCCTACCAGCAATGCCCAATTCACATCGCGAAAACCTTCGTTGAGGTCGGCCGTCGGGACGATGCCTTTGAGGAGCGGGAAGGCGCAGTCGTCGAGCTCCATGACGACGCCTTGCAGGGCTCCCATGGCCGGTTCTATCTCAATCAGGTGTAAAATAACCGGTTGATTGGGGCCAAACATGGCGCCGGAGGCGATGCGGAAAAGGAGGGAATAACCGATCTGTCCAGCGGCACCGGTCACCGCCACGCGAATAGGCGAGGTATTCATAGTCAATGTCGTTTTAGAGCGGGGGGACTATAGGAGGCCGATTTCGGTGGTGGCAACCCCTGAATTCAGCGTCCGGCTATCGGCATCACCGCTCCCTCCAGAGGTTTGGATGTTGGGTGGAAGGCCGCTGAATCCGGATTTGCCCACATCGTCACTCTGCTGTCACCGGATTGTAACAAGGCATCCGCAACCTTCACCTCATTTAAATGTTTGCCTTAACCATCGCACCGGGTCATACCGGCAAATTTTGGAATTTCAATTGGCTGCTGCTTTGGCTCTCCTACGGTCGGACGAAGTGGAATCTTGTGCCTGCCGAGTTTGCCAGCGAGATCAGCACGCTAAAGGAAAAACTGCTGGTGATGGCCAGTTACGCCGAGACGGCCGTGAGCCGCGCGGTGAAAGCCTTGTTGCGGCGTGATGACGACCTGGCCCGTCGCACACGGGAGGAGGACGACCGGATCGACGGGCTCGAGGTCGAGATCGACCAGGTCGCGCTGCGCTTGTTGTCCTACCGCCCTGCCTCTTTCGACCTGCGTTTCGTCACCACGGCCATGAAGATCGCCAACAACCTTGAGCGGGTGGGCGACGAGGCCACCACCATTTCCCGGCGCGTGCTGGAATTGAGCCGGGAGGCCCAATTGCCGCAGACCGCTGAAATCCCCCCCATGGCCAGCACGGTGTTGCAAATGCTCAAGGATGCCCTGGATGCCTTCGTCGGGCACGATCCGGTGAAAGCCCGGGCGGTGATTCCGCGCGATGACGACGTCGACAAATCCAACCGGAAGTTATATGACGAACTGGCGGTGTTGATGGCGGAGCGTCCTTCGACCATTCCCAGCGCGCTGAACCTGATTGTCATCAGCAAGAGCCTGGAGCGCATCGGCGATCACGCGGCCAATGTGGCCGAACAAGTGGTTTACCTGTGCGAAGGGCGGGATATCCGTCATGCGCCGCCGTCCCGCGTTGACCCCCGAACGCCTTCGGTTGATACCTGACTTCCCCGGAACTTAGATTCGCCTCTCTTCTCTCTCTCATATGAAGCAAAAAATCCTTGTGGTGGATGATGAGCCCGATGCGGTGGAGTTGATCGAATTCAACCTGAAATCCAACGGCTACGATGTCGTCACGGCGGCGGACGGAGAGGAGGCCCTGGAAAAGGCGCGCAGCCTGTTGCCCAACCTCATTCTGCTCGATCTAATGTTGCCCGAAGTGGACGGGACGGAGGTTTGCAAAATTCTCCGGCGCGACACGCGCACGATGGGCATTCCCATCATCATGCTCACCGCCAAAGCGGCCGAGATCGACCGCGTGCTCGGTTTGGAATTGGGCGCGGACGATTACGTCACCAAGCCGTTCAGTCCCCGCGAACTGGTCTTGCGCGTCAAGCGGTTGTTGCGCGCCGGCGCCGCCGCAGAACAAAAATCGGACCAGATCAATTGGAAGGAGCTCAGCATCGACGTCCCGCGGCATGAGGTGACGGTCAAGGGCAAGGCGGTGGACCTGACGGCGACGGAGTTCAAGCTGCTGACGGTGTTGGCGCAGCGGCGCGGGCGGGTGCAATCGCGCGAAAAGCTGCTCCACGACGTCTGGGAATACGACAATCTCATCGATACGCGCACGGTCGACACCCACATGCGGCGCTTGCGGGAGAAGCTTGGGCTGGCCGCGAAATATCTCGATACGGTGCGCGGAGTGGGCTATCGGTTCGTGGAGGAATGAGAGCGGGCACCCACGTATCATGAGCGGCTGGCCGGTGTTCAGCGGATTGGTGCTGGCGGTTGCCGTCGGTCTGCATCTGTGGTGGCGGCGCCGTTTTCGGACGTTGCGTGCTCAATTGGACGAGCAGCAACGCGCGGTTCGCGCCCAGCAGGAGCAGCAGGAACAGGTCACCGCTCAGGTCCGGGCCCAGCAACAGGCCATGCTGAACAGCATGCGCGAGGGCGTGCTGGTGCTCGACGCCTCCGACCGCGTGCAAATGGTCAACCAATCGTTGCAGGCTCTCTTCGGGCTCAAGACCGATACCCATGGCCAGACCATCATGGAGGCATTTCGCCTGCAGGAATTGGCCGCTCTCGTCCAGAGCCTGCCCCGCGCTCGAACCTTTCAGAACGCCAGCCTGGAACTCCCCGGCGTGGAGGAGCGTTGGGTCGAAGTCAGCGCCGCGGCCGTTACTGACCGCGAAGGCATCCAGCGCGGAGCCATTCTGGTCTTCCACGACCTCACTCGCATCAAGCAGCTCGAACGCACCCGGCAGGAGTTCGTCGCCAATGTGAGTCATGAACTGCGCACCCCGCTCTCGTTGATCAAGGGATTCGTCGAGACGCTCCTGGAAGGCGCCAAGAACGATCCCGAAAAGTTCACCCGCTTTCTGCAGACCATCGAGAAGCACACCGATCGCCTGACCTTTCTCATCGAAGATCTCCTGGCCATCTCGCGCCTGGAAAGCGGGCAAGTGGTCATGAACCTTCATCAGGTCGATCTGCGCGAACAAACCCAGCGGGTGGTCGACGATTTGCGCGCTCGCGCGGCGGAAAAAAATGTCCGCCTCGAGAACGGCGTCCCGGCAGGCCTGACGGGCCGCGCTGATGCCGATCGCTTGCAGCAAGTGCTGACCAACCTGGTGGAGAATGCCATCAAATACGGTCGCGCCAACGGGCGGGTCACGCTGGGTGGACGCGCCGACGACCATCGCGTGGAGATGTGGGTGGAGGATGACGGGCCGGGTATTCCACCGGAGGCCAGAGAGCGGGTCTTCGAGCGGTTTTACCGCGTGGACCGGGCGCGTTCGCGCGAGACGGGGGGCACTGGCCTTGGCCTCTCCATCGTCAAACATATCGTCCAGGCGCACGGTGGCGAAGTGTGGCTCAAAAGCGACATCGGTAGCGGCACCACCTTCTTCTTTACGCTCCCCCGCGATGGGTAACCCGGAAGTCGTCAGCTGTTTAGCGACCCCCAAAAGGAATTACTGACGGGCGCTCCTCGTTATGCTGTTATCGCCGGCCATGGGTATGTGGTTCAGCCGTTGGCTCCCAGTCGGGCTCGCATGGATTGCGGCCATCGCCGTGGCGCGGGCCGCCACGCCCAGCCCGGCTGCATCCCCCTTCGTGGTAACGGCCGAGGCCGTCCAAAAGCTGACGGTGTCGCAAGGAGCGACTCCGATCCCAGTGCGCCTGCGCGGAGTCGTGACTTTTTCCGAGCCGCGGTGTGGCTTGTTGTATGTCCAGGATGAAACAGGCGGCGTTTATTGCGAACCAGGCCTGCTGCCGTACTTGCCGCCCATCGGCACCGCCGCGGAGCTCGAAGGCGTCGCTGGACCCGGTTCGTTTCTTCCCGTGGTGCTCACGCGCGAATTGCGCGAACTCGGTTTGACCAATCTCCCCCTCGCCCGCCCGGTGCGTGCCGAGCAGCTCTGGAAGGGGGAATTCGATGGCGATTTCGTCCGCGTTTCCGGTTACGTCTGCGGCGTGGAGCTAAAGACCGATCCGGTCGCCCACTTGAATTTACGCTTGGCCAGCCAAGGGCGGGAGGTCATGGCTAAACTCATTACCCCCACCGTCCCCATCGATATATTAGGGGCCGCGGTGACCATCGACGGCGTTTTTAGCCCGCAAGCCGACAGTCGCGGCCAGATCCTGGCGGCCATTCTTTACTCAGGTCGGCCGCAGTTCCTGCGCGTCGACCGCGCTCCCTCCGAAGTTCTGGCTGAGTTGCCCCGGACCCCCGTGCAAAGCGTGTTGGGAAAATCGGCCTCGACTCTCCCCCCGCTGCTCAGGGTCCGCGGCGTGGTGAATATGGTCGTGGCGGAGGACCTTTTCCTCGGCGAAGATCGACATGGGATCGCGGTGCGGATGCCCCCTGGGTTTGTGACGAAACGTGGAGAGGTGCTGGAACTGGCGGCCACGCTCGAAGCGGAGAAACCCGACACCATTTTGAGGCTGATTCGCGTGTTGTCGCGCACAAACGGAACGCCCGAGACCCCCATGCCGATGAAGGCCAAGGACCTGATGGAGGCCAGGCGACATGGGCAGGTCGTCGCCGTGGAGGCCGACTTCCTCCATCGATTGCCAGGCTCGCCCGGGGACTTGCTCGTGTTGCGCGATGGGGACCGGACTTTTGAAGCGCGTCTGCGCTACGCCAATCAACCTCGGATCTCCAAGCTCGTGGCGGGTTCGCGCGTGCGCGTCGCCGGGATTGTCCGGCTGGTGCCGGCGGGCGAGGGCGGTTCCATGCCCCGCATCCTGGTGCCAACGCCCGAGGATATTATCGTCTTAAGCCCGCCGCCTTGGACCATGCAGCGCACCTTGACGGTGGTCGCGACCCTCTCGGCCTTGTTGACGCTGGGGATGCTGGCGCTGAGCGTTTCTCACTTTCGCCTGCGCGAATCCAATCGCCGCGTGGAACGGGCGGAGCGCGAGCTCAAAATTCTCAACAACGATTTGGAACTTCGCGTTCGCGAACGCACTTCCGAACTCGAAACACAGGCGCGCGTCCTCGAAATGATCGCGCGCCGTGCGCCTCTCGGCGAAACCCTCGACCGCCTGCTTCTCGGCGTCGAAGCCAACATCCCCGGCATGCTCTGCTCCATCCTGCTGCTTGACCGCGACGGCAAGCATCTCCGACATGGCGCGGCCCCCAGTCTGCCGGTGGAGTACAGCCAGGCGTTTGATGGTCTGCCCGTCTCACCCCAGAGCTGCGCCTGCGGCGCCGCGGCCTTCCACCAGAAACCGGTGACCGTGGAGGATGTCTTGACCGCGCCAGTCTGTGACGGATTTCGCGATCGCGTTTCGCGTCAAGGGCTGCGCTCGTGCTGGTCCACGCCCATCTTTGATCCGGCGAGGCGATTGCTCGGCACCTTCACCATTTACGGCAAGCAACCGGGACGTCCCGGGGCCGGCCATCTCCGTGTCATCGAAGCCGCCACGCATTCCGCGGCCATTGGCATCAGCCGCTTGCGAGCGGAAGCCGCCTTGCGGCAAAGCGCCGAACGATTGGACCTGGCCCTGACCGCGGCGCGCATGGGCGTCTGGGAATGGGAGTTGGCCACAGGTGCAATGGTTTGGTCGCCGGAATGCGCCAAACTCCTCGGCCTCGCCGGCGACCAGCCTCAGTGGCGAACATTCCAAGAGTTGGTCTGCCCGGAGGACCGCCCGCGCCTTACGGCCTGCATCGAGCGCGCCGTGGCGGACCGCGGCGCGTTCCGGGGCGAGTTTCGCATCGAACGCCCCGACGGCGCGTTGCGCTGGGTCGAATATGTCGGGCGCGGCGATTACGATCCCGCCGGCAATGCCCTCCATGTCATCGGCACCATCCAGGATGTCACTGAACGCCGGCACGCCGCCGATGAGTTGCGGCAAAGCGAGGAAGCCCTGCGACGGGCTCAGTCGGCCGCGCGGATTGCCAGTTGGCGTTACGATGTGGCGCAGGATCAATTCTCGGGCTCGCAGGAAAATCGGCGCATTCTCGAAGCGCAAGGCCCGTGGCGCGCCGCGGAGATGGAGGCGTTGATCCATCCCGACGATCGGGTGCAAGTCCGGGCGGCCTGGCGCGCCGCCCGCGACGGAGCGTCCTACGACGTGGAGCATCGCGTGCTGGCCGGCTCGACGGTCAAATGGCTGCATGTGCGGGCCTCACCGGAGTTCGACGCGAGCGGACGCGTGGTGCGCCTGGTGGGTGTCACGCAAGACGTCACCAATCGCAAACACATCGAAATCGCCCTGCGAGCGTTGGTGGCGCTGACGGCTTCCGGCGCCGGCGAGGAATTTTTCCAAAAACTGGCCCAGCAGTTGGCCGAGGTCTTCCAGATGGATCACGCCGTGGTGGCGGCCATGGAACCGGGCTCTCCGGGTTGGGTTCGCGTGCTCGGGGTTTGGTCTCGAGACCGACAGCCGCCGAAGTACGAGCCACACCTGGCCACGTCCGAATGTGCCTCGCTCCTGGAGCAGAGGCTTTGTTTCGTCGCCTCGGGGATGGCCGCGCGGTTTCCGCAGGACTCCCTCCTGCAAGAGTTGAAAGTCGAGAGCTATGTCGGGTTGCCCATCCTCGATTCAAAGCGGCGGCCCGTGGGGTTGCTCCTTGCTATGCACCAACAGCCGCGCGAAAGCGCGCCCGAACTCGAGAGCATCCTGCGGCTCTTTGCCGAATCGGCGGGCGCCGAAATGGAACGGTGCGGCTACCTGGCCGCCCTGCGCGCAGCCGAGGCCCGCTTCCGCTCCGCCATCGAGCACGCCTTCGATGGCTTGGCCCTCACCGATGCGGACGGGCTCTGCACGTATGTCACCCCCGCGGTGACCCGCATTCTCGGCTACACTCCCGAGGAACTCATGGGCAAGCCCAGCCGCTGGTTTTTCACCGCCTCCGCGACCAATCCCACGGCAGTATCCGCGGAGCGGGCGGTGACCGAGTTGCACGTCCAGCACAAGGACGGCACTTGGCGCTGGATTCAAACCTCCAAGGCCAATCGTCTCGAAGATCCCAATTTGCGCTCGGTGGTGTGGAACTTCCGCGACATCACAGACCGCAAGAATGCTGAACTGACCCAGGCGCAGCTCGAGGCCCAATTGCGGCAAGCTCACAAGATGGAGGCCATTGGGACGCTGGCCGGAGGCATTGCCCATGACTTCAACAACATCCTGGCCTCCATTATCGGCTGCGCCGAACTGATCCGCCAAAATTCCGCTTCCCACCCGCCAGTGCAGGAGAATGTGGAGGATCTTTTGGCGGCCAGCCGGCGGGCGCGCGAATTAATCCGACAAATCCTCACCTTCAGCCGCCGGCAGGAACAACGGCGCTCCGTCATCTCCCTCGTCCCGGTCCTCGAAGAATCCATCCGCCTGCTCCGAGCCACGTTGCCCGCCACACTCGAACTGCGCGCCAAAGTCGAAGAACCCATTCCGCCTGTTGCCGCCGATCCCACCCTTATCCAACAAGTCGTGTTGAATCTGGCCACGAACTCTGCCCAGGCGCTGGGAACTCGGACCGGGGTGCTGGCCATCGAATTGGTCCCCTTTACCGTTTCTCCGGAATTCTCCGCGGCGCATCCCGGCCTCCAGCCGGGCCTGCACACCCGCCTCACTTGCCGCGATGATGGTCCCGGTATCGACCCCGCCATTCTCGACCGCGTGTTCGAGCCCTTCTTTACCACCAAAGAACCCGGCCATGGCACCGGACTCGGCTTGTCCGTCGTCCACGGCATCGTCCGGGCTCATGATGGTCTCATCACGGTTCAAACCAGTCCGGGTGAGGGCACGACTTTCGACGTGTATATCCCGGCCTCGCCACCAGAGCGTCCCCACACTCCCGAGCGCTCCAATCACCCTTCTCCCATTCGCGGACAGGGCCACATTCTTTTTGTCGATGACGAACCAGTCTTGCGCAAGGCCAACGAGAAACTGCTGCGCCAGGCAGGTTACCACGTCACCGCCTGCGCGCATCCCCAAGAAGCCGCCGAACACTTCCGTCGCTCGCCGGATGAGTTCGATTTGGTCATCACCGATTACTCCATGCCGGGAAAGAACGGAGTCGATCTCGCCCGCGAGCTGTTCACCGTGCGAGCCAGGGTCCCTATTATCATCTGCACCGGTTATGGCGCCGGTTTGACCCGCGAAAAAGGCCGGCAATTGGGCTTTGCCGAAGTATTGATGAAACCGGTCGATTTCGATGAGTTCACTCGCGCTATCCAAAAAGCCTTGAACGCCGCCGCCCCGCCAACAGCGCAGCTCCTGTCACTCGCCCCGCCACCAGCAGAAGATCGGGGAGGGTGAAAACTCTCAGGGCCGTGGATGGCGGCTCGCGGCGACGTGGACCTTGCCCTACTGCTCCCAGAAACGGAATCTCCGGTAACCCAGATGGCTCCAGGCAGGTTCGACATCGAAGAACGCGCACACGAAACGGACGCTGTCCCAGAAGGCGTGACTGACTGGCGGAATGAACCAGAGCGCCAGCACCAACGCGAACATGGCGCCCCCGGAGAACGGATAGATTCGCTCCTGCCAGACCCGCGGCAGCCACGGCGCCAACGCTTGAAAACCGTCCAGCGGCGGCACCGGCAACAGATTCAGAAAAAGCGCTCCCACCATGATCTGCAGGAGAAAGGCCAAGGCGATAGTAAGGTGCTGCGTGCGGTCCGGCGGAATCAGCTCAGTTTTGAACGCCAGCCCCAGAAGGAGGATCAGTCCCAAATCCATGGCCGGGCCTGCCAGCGAAACCGCCGTGTCCCAGCCTCTCGAACGCAGCAGCGAGCGATTGATGTAGACGGCGCCACCAGGAAGTCCAATGCCACCCAGCAGCAAAAACAACAGCGGGATTACCAAACTGTGAAATGGATGGAGATACCGAATGGGATTCAATGTGAGATAACCCTTTTCGGCCACCGTGTAGTCTCCCCCACGGTAAGCGACCCAGGCATGACTGAATTCGTGCAGACACAGCGAGAGCATCCACAGCAGAGTCACAATGAGGAAGCAGTCCATGCGTTGCGCACGACCTTACGAATCGCTGTCAATGATGCAAGCCGTGAACAAGCGAATTTTTTCGTGCGCTCGGGTCGTTGACGTTTACCATGCCGCGCATGCCGGACCTCTATCACGACTTGCTTATCGCCACCCTCGATCACGTCCAGCGCCTTAAAGCCGGCGGCGCCCGGTTTGCCGATGTCTCCCCCGCAACGTTGGCGGCGCTGAAAAGTACTTCAATTCCTGCGCCCGCGCCGCCCGCGCCGCCCGCGCCGCCCGCGCCTGTCACCGTCAGGCCAACTGCGTCCCTAATCTCCAACCTTTCTCCCGTCACAAAACCAGCGAGCGACTCACCGCCACCCGCCCAAAGTCCAGCGCTTCCACCGGCGCCCATGACGGCGGCGCCGAGCAGCCTGCCTGCGACACCCGCCGTGGCTCCAGCACCAGTGGTTCTCGGCATGACGCTGGCCCCGACTGCCACACTTGACCCCGCGGCCAAGTGCGCCGCCATGGCCGAGTTGAGGGAACGCGCCCTGGTTTGTGTGAAATGCCCAAATCTCGCCAGCTCCCGGAAGAATGTTGTCTTCGGCGTCGGCCATATCGAGGCAGTGCTGATGTTCGTGGGCGAGGCGCCGGGCGCGGACGAAGACGCCCAGGGCGAACCGTTTGTGGGCGCGGCCGGGCAGTTGCTGACGCGCATCATCCAGACCATGGGCCTTTCCCGGCAGACCGTTTACATCGCCAATATCCTGAAATGCCGTCCGGATACGCCGGGTCAATCTGCCGGCAATCGCAAGCCGACGCCCGAAGAGATGAAAACTTGCGTGCCGTATCTGCATTCACAGATCGATCTCATCCGCCCCAAGGTGCTCGTGGCGCTGGGCGGGACGGCCATCGAAGGGCTCTTGGGTAAGACCGAGGGCATCACCCGATTACGCGGACATTGGAGAGAATATCGCGGGATTCCGCTGATGCCGACGTTTCATCCATCGTATCTCCTGCGCAACCAGGCATTGGCGGAGAAGCGCAAGGTCTGGGAAGACATGCTGCAAGTGATGGAGCGCCTGGAAATGACCATTAGCGAGAAGCAGCGCGGCTATTTCCTGCGCGCTTAACCCATGCGCGTTTATTCGCGTGAATTCCGGTTGCCTCGATGGGGCTTTCCATCTGCTCCGGCGTCGCCTACCCTCTTCAGCGTGACTGATCGTCTCAAAACACGAGTAGTGCTCGGTATGAGCGGCGGCGTGGATTCCTCCGCCGCGGCAGCTCTGCTGATGCAGCAGGGCTACGACGTGGTCGGCATCACCCTCAAACTGTGGCCGCAGGATTGCGTCAACCGGGCCGAAGACAAGTGTTGCGGACCGCAAGCAGTCACCGATGCCCGGGCGGTCGCTCATCAATTGGGCATTCCGTATTACCTCGTGGATGAGGCGGAGGAATTCCAGCAGCAAGTCATTCAATACTTCGCTGAGGAATACAAGGCCGGGCGCACTCCCAATCCATGTGTGATGTGCAATGAACGGTTGAAGTTCGGCACCCTGATCTCCCGCGCCCGCCGCTTGGGAGCCGAGTTCGTGGCCACCGGCCATTTCGCCCGCGTCGAAGCCTGTCCCGTCACCGGACGGCACCTGCTCAAGCGCGGACGCGACCCCCGCAAGGATCAGAGCTATTTTCTGTTCTCGCTGAAGCAATCCCAGTTGGCCCACGTGTTGTTTCCCTTGGGCGCGATGACGAAGTCCGATACGCGCGAAGTGGCGCGGGAATGCGAGCTCAAGACGGCCGAGAAAGAGGAGAGCATGGAGATCTGTTTCGTGCCCGACAAGGATTACGGGCGTTTCCTGGAGCAGTCCAAGCTCGTGCAACGCCACCAAGGGGAGATTGTCGACCAGCAAGGCCGTGTGCTGGGACGTCATCATGGCATCGAATTCTTCACCATCGGCCAGCGCAAAGGGCTTGGCCTTTCCTCCCCGCGGCCCCTCTATGTGGTCGCCCTCGACCCCGGGCAGAATCGCGTCGTGGTGGGCGATGAGGACGCGTTGGCTGCCGACAACTTCGTGGTGGAGCGTTGTAATTGGATTCCGTGGGAGACGCCGCCGGCGACGCTCATGGCCAGTGCCAAGATCCGCTACAATCATCCTGGCACTGGGGCCACAGTGACGCCGCGCGCAGATGGAACGGCGGAGGTCCGCCTGGAGGCGCCCCAGCGCGCCATCACCCCCGGCCAGGCTTGCGTCTTTTACCAGGACGACCTGGTTCTAGGCGGGGGGTGGATCACATCCCGTACGACCGCAGCGAACCCACCCCCCTGACCCGCGACACCTGAACCCGGCTTCCCGCCGCACTTTTTGCTCGCCCCCACCCGGTCAGTCCTTTAGCATGGCGGCGCTCCTCGGCAACCCGACTACCGGCTATGGACATCAATTTTAAATGTCGTCATTGCGATCAGGATCTCTCCGTAGAAGCCAGCGGGGCCGGGAGCGAAATCCAATGCCCATCGTGCGGGGGGGTGCTGGTCATCCCGGCCGTCGAAGCAGGCGGCGAAGCACCCGCGACTCCGCATATCGTCAATCCCATCTCGACCTCCGCGGCGGCGCGGGAGGAAAAGCATTTCAGCGTGCCGCAGCGGGCCGTGCCTACCGAATCGCTCATCACTAAGCCGCTGCGACCTCTGGAAGCCGCCGCGCATGAAGGAGTTCAGCTCCGCGTCAAATGCATCCGCCACTTCGACTGCGTCGAGGTCGGCAAGGATCACTTTGACGAGATTGTCACCAACTGGCTGAACAAGATCGGCGAGCAAAACATCGTCAAAGTCGAAACCTTTAATTACGCCCACCGCGATCTAGAAACCCGCGATTGGGTCACCGACTACGGCGTCTTTATCCTCTTTAAAGGATGAATCGATTTTGGATTTTGGGTTTTGGATTGGGAGGTGGCAACTGTTGTGGGATCCAAAATCCAATCTAAAATCAAGAATCCGGTTTGTCCTTCTCTTCCCGCCCGGTCAGCGCCTTGAGCGGTTCCTTGATGGCGCGCCAGCCTTCTCCGACGAGCTCTTCGCCGACATCCGACATGACATTGGACTGCCGGCGCAGGGTGCGGACGCTGAAGTGGGCCAGGCGACTTAATCCGCGCGGGGTCAGCATGAACTCGGCGAGCGTCGACAAGCCGAGCACCGGATTGAACTCGCGCATGTTGCGCATCACCATCACCAACTCCCGCACCGTGCGCGCCGCCGGTTCGCGGACGAATTGGAGCAGGTGCAGACAAAGCAGACACAAGACGAGCGAGCCGACAATGAGCACGTGATAGCGGGTGAGGGGCGTGCCGAAAAGATTGCCGGCATCGGGCGGCAGGCCGTTCAGGATGATGCCTCCCAGCAGCGGCCCAAG
>Ga0070704_100001091_pt1 | contig 14083 bp, 11 predicted proteins | sample KBSK5252metaG_FD_65467 | JGI IMG/M metagenome (GOLD analysis project Ga0070704, IMG submission 65467) | Corn, switchgrass and miscanthus rhizosphere microbial communities from Kellogg Biological Station, Michigan, USA - KBS K5-25-2 metaG | ecosystem: Host-associated > Plants > Roots >...
GACGTGCTCGATGCCCAAGCGGACTGACCTCCACCGCATCCTGCTGCTCGGGTCCGGCCCGATCGTCATCGGGCAGGGGGCGGAGTTCGACTATTCGGGGACGCAGGCGGTGAAGGCGCTTCGAGAGGAAGGGTACGCGGTCGTGCTGGTGAACTCGAATCCGGCCACGATCATGACCGACCCCGAGCTGGCGGACCGCACCTACATCGAGCCGCTCACGCCCGAATGGGTCCGCAAGGTGATCGAGCGCGAGAAGCCCGACGCCCTGCTACCCACGATGGGTGGCCAGACGGCCCTGAACGTGGCGATGGCGCTGGTGAACGACGGTACGCTCGAACGGCATGGCGTGGAATTGATCGGCGCCAACGCGCGCGCGATCCGCATGGCCGAAGATCGCGCTGAATTCGCCACGGCGATGCGCCGCATCGGCCTGGCGACGCCGCTCGGTCGCACCGTGAAGTCCGTGGCCGAGGCGATCGACGCCGCGGCCGAGGTGGGCTATCCGGCCATCATTCGTCCGTCGTTCACGCTCGGCGGCACCGGTGGCGGTGTGGCCTACAACCGCGCGGAGTTCGAGGAGATGGTCGAGCGCGCGCTCGAGCTCTCGCCCGTGCACTCGACGCTCATCGAGCGCAGCGTGCTCGGGTGGAAGGAATTCGAGCTCGAGGTGATGCGCGACCGGCGCGACAACGTCGTGATCGTCTGCTCCATCGAGAATCTCGACCCCATGGGCGTGCACACCGGCGACTCGATCACCGTCGCGCCCGCCATGACGCTCACCGATCGCGAGTATCAGCGCATGCGCGACGCCGCGATCGCGATCATTCGCGAGATCGGCGTCGAGGCGGGGGGCTGCAACATCCAGTTCGCGGTCAACCCCGCCGACGGCGAAATGCTGGTGATCGAGATGAACCCGCGCGTGTCACGCAGCTCGGCACTCGCTTCCAAGGCGACCGGCTTCCCCATCGCGCGCATCGGCACGAAGCTCGCGGTGGGCTACACGTTGGACGAGCTGCCCAACGACATCACCAAGACCACCCCCGCGTCGTTCGAACCGGTGCTCGACTACGTGGTCGTCAAGGTGCCGCGCTTCGCGTTCGAGAAGTTCCCCACCGCCGACTTCCGGCTCACGACGCAGATGAAGTCCGTGGGAGAGGCGATGGCGATCGGCCGCACGTTCAAGGAAGCGTTCCAGAAGGGCCTGCGCGCGCTCGAGATTGGGCGGCCGGGGTGGGTGACGGGCGCGACGCTCGCCGACGACCGGCTGACGAGCGACTCGCCCGAGGACCTGCGCGTCGCGCTCCACACGCCGACACCCGAACGGGTTTTCCAGGTCAAACGCGCGCTGCTCGCGGGTCTGACGGTCGACGACATCGCGAAGGCGTCCGGCATCGATCCTTGGTTCCTCTATCAGTTGGACGAGCTCGTCGACGCGGAGCGGTGGTACGCCGCCCTGGCGCAGCCGGCCGCGGCCGACATGCGGCGCATGAAGCGGGTCGGGTTCTCGGACCGGCAGCTCGCGGCGTTGCGTAACAGCACCGAGGCGGCGATTCGCGAGCAACGCTGGGGGTTCGGGATTCACCCCGCCTACAAAATGGTGGACACGTGCGCCGGTGAGTTCCCGTCGTCGACGCCGTACCTGTACTCGTCATACGACGAAGAGAACGAGTCCGAGCCGCTCGGCGAGCAGGGCATCGTCATTCTCGGGAGCGGACCGAACCGCATCGGGCAGGGCGTCGAGTTCGACTACTGCTGCGTCCGCGCGGGACTCGCGTTCCGCGAACTGGGGTTCAAGACGATCATGATCAACTCGAACCCCGAGACCGTCTCGACCGATTTCGACATTTCCGACAAGCTTTACTTCGAGCCGCTGACCTTCGAGGACGTGATCGAGATCGTCCGCTGGGAGAAGCCCAAAGGCGTCGTCGTCCAGCTCGGCGGCCAGACGCCGCTCCAGCTCACCAAGGCGCTCGAGGCGGCCGGCGTACCGATCCTCGGCACGTCCCCCGACGCGATCGACATCGCGGAAGACCGGGAGCGCTTCGAGGCCCTCGGCCGGCGCCTGGGCATCCGCCAGCCCCCCAACGGCATGGCCCGATCGGTCGAGGAGGCCGTGGCGGTCGCCCAGCGCATCGGGTACCCGGTGCTGGTGCGCCCGTCGTACGTGCTCGGCGGCCGGGCGATGGAGATCGTGTACGACGACGGGTCGCTGCGCGACTACTTCGTGAAGGCCGCGCGGGTCGCCCCGGAACACCCGGTCCTGATCGATCGGTTTCTGGAGGATGCGTTCGAGGCCGACGTGGACGCGATCGCCGATGGGACGCGATGCGTCATCGGCGGTGTGATGCAGCACATCGAGGATGCCGGGGTACACTCCGGCGACTCGGCGTGCGTGCTGCCGCCCTACCTGATCGGGGACCGCCAGGTCGAGGAGATGCGGGAGCATACCAAGGCCTTCGCCCGGGCCCTGGGGGTGGTGGGGCTGATCAACGTCCAGTACGCCATCAAGGACGGCGTCGTATTCGTACTGGAGGTCAATCCCCGGGCCTCACGGACCGTGCCCTTCGTCAGTAAGGCCACGGGGGTCCCCCTGGCCAAGCTCGCGGCGGCGGTCATGGTCGGGCGGACCCTGGACGAGTTGGGCCTTCCCGATGAGCTTCCCGTCGCCGGGGTGGCCGTGAAGGAGGCCGTGTTCCCCTTCACCAAGCTGCCCGGCGTGGATACAGTGTTGGGGCCGGAAATGCGGTCCACCGGGGAGGCGATGGGCCTGGCTGATAGCTTCGGCATGGCGTTCGCCAAGGCACAGATCGCCGCCGACGGCAGTCTGCCGCTCGAGGGCGCGATTTTCGTGACGGTGAACGATTCCGACAAGCCGACCGTGGTGCCGATCGTGCGGCGGTTCCACGAGCTCGGCTTCCGGATCCTCGCGACCGAAGGGACGCAGCGCTACCTGCGGGCGCGCGGCGTGCCGGCGGAGCGCGTGATGAAAGTGCACGAGGGGCGTCCCAATGCGATCGATCTGATCGTGTCGGGCGAGGTGCACCTGCTGATCAATACGCCGTTGGGGAAGTTCACGCAGGCCGACGACTACGCCATCCGGCGCGCCGCACTGATGCACCGGGTGCCGTACACGACGACCATGTCCGCGGCGAGCGCCGCGGGTGACGCGATCATTGCGCTCCGCAGTCGGACCGGGAGCGTCAGGAGCCTTCAGGAATGGCACGAAAAAGCGAAGGTCGAAAGGGAAGTGGCCGTAAGGGCGTAGCGAAGGCTGCAGCGAAACCGGCGCCAAAGGCAAAGGCGCCGCCTCCGCCGCCGCCGCCCCCCAAGGTCAAGTTCCGCGGGAAGGTGCTCGAGCACGAGCCGCTGGGGCGCTACACCACGTGGCGCCTGGGCGGCCCGGCGCGGTATCTCGTCCTGCCCGGCGACGTCGAAGACGTCGTCAAGGCGCTCGAGCTGGCGCACGAACGCGGTCTCCCCTGGGTCGTGCTCGGCCTGGGGTCGAACGTCCTCGTGAAAGACGGCGGCTTCCCGGGCGTCGTGATCCGCCTGGGCAAGGGGCTCGACCGCTTCGAGATGAAGGGGGCGACCGCCATCGTCGGGGGCGGCATGCCGACGCCGATTCTCGCGCGGCGTACCGCCGAGGCGGGGTTCGCGGGCGTAGAGCGCTTCCTCGGGATTCCGGGCACCGTGGGCGGCGGCATCTATATGAACGCCGGCTGCCACGGCGCGGAGTTCGCCGAGGTCGTCACGGAAGTCAGCGTGATGGACGCGAAGGGGAAGATCAAACAGCTCTCCCGCAAGCAGATCTCGTTCAAGTACCGCTCGAGCAACATCGAGGGGATCGTGGTCGAGGCGAAGCTCGGTCTCGGCGAGGAGTCGCCGGCCAAGTTGAAGGAGCTGCAAGGCAAGCTGCTCCGCTGGCGGAAGGTGGGCACGCCCTTCGATCAGCCGTGCTGCGGGTCGACGTTCAAGAATCCCGGCGGGGCGAAGTCGGCGGGGATGCTGATCGACGAATGCGGGCTCAAGGGGCTCACCGTCGGCGGCATCGAGATCTCGTCGCTGCACGCCAACTACTTCGTGAACAAGGGCAACGGCACCGCGAGCGACGCGCTCAAGCTCATCGAGCAAGTGCGCAAGACGGTCGCGAAGAAGACGGGCGTCGAGCTCGAGCTCGAGTGCAAGGTGATCGGGGTCTAGGATGTCCGCGCCGAATTATTTCGTGCACGAGTCGAGTTACGTCGACGACGGGGCCGTCGTTGGCGCCGGCACCAAGGTCTGGCACTTCTCGCATGTGCTGGCGGGTGCCGTGATCGGCGCGCGCTGCAACCTGGGCCAGAACGTCGTCGTCATGGCGGGGACCCGGATCGGCGACAACGTCAAGATCCAGAACAACGTCTCGATCTATGAGGGCGTCGAGCTGGAAAACGATGTCTTCTGCGGGCCGTCGTGCGTCTTCACCAACGTGCTCAACCCGCGCAGCCACGTCTCCCGCAAGCACGAATACCGCCGCACCCTCGTCAAACGCGGCAGCTCGATCGGCGCCAACGCGACGATCATCTGCGGCGTCACGCTGGGCGAGTACGCCTTCATCGGGGCCGGGGCCGTCGTCACCGCCGATGTCCCGCCCTACGGACTCATGGTCGGTGTCCCTGCCCGGCGCGTCGGATGGATGTGTCAGTGCGGGGAGCAGTTGCACCTCGCCGCCGCCCGCGCGACCTGCGGCGCCTGCGGCGCCGCGTACGAGGAGCATGCCGGCGCGCTGCGCCAAACCACGCCGCCCCGCATCGCCGCCAGCGCGTGAACGTCCCACTGCTCGATCTCGTGGCACAGTATTCCGCCATCAAGGGCGAAGTCATGCCCGCGCTGCTCTCCGTCATCGAGGCGCAGCAGTTCATCATGGGGCCCGCCATCCCCCAGCTCGAGGCGGCCATCGCGGCGCTCTCGCGCGCCACACACGGCATCGGGTGCGCGAGTGGGACCGACGCGCTGCTGCTCCCGCTCAAGGCGCTGGATTTGAAGCCCGGCGACGAGATCATCACCACGCCGTTCACGTTCTTCGCCACGGCGGGGACGATTCACAACGCGGGCGGCACGCCGGTGTTCGTGGACATCGAGCCGGACACCTTCAACATCGATCCCGCCGCCGTGAAGGTCGCCATCACGCCTCGCACGCGCGCGGTCGTTCCGGTCCACCTCTACGGTCAGATCGCGGCGATGGAGCGGCTGCTCGCGCTCGCCGCGCCGCGACGCCTCCCCGTGATCGAGGACGCCTGCCAGGCCATCGGTGCGCGCCGCAGCATCGACGGCGAATGGCGCATGGCGGGCGAGCTGGGCTGGGTGACGGCCTATTCCTTCTTCCCCTCCAAGAACCTGGGCGCCTGGGGCGACGCGGGGATGATGGTGACCTCGGACGAGCGGCTGGCCGAGCGACTCCGCCGGCTGCGGCTCCACGGCGGCGCGAAGCAGTACCATCACGACGAGGTGGGGACCAACTCGCGCCTCGATACGCTGCAGGCGGCCGTGCTGCTGGCGAAGCTCTCCCACCTCGCCGACTGGTCCGCGCGGCGGCGGCAGCACGCCGCGTACTACTCGGCGGGCCTCGCAGGCCTGCGGCAGGTCACGCCCCCGGTGGTCGACCCGAACAACGAGCACATTTTCCACCAATACACGCTTCGCGTCGAGCGGCGCGACGCGCTGCAAGCGCACCTCAAGGCCCAGGGCATCGGCAGCGCCGTCTACTACCCGGTGCCGCTGCACCTCCAGCCCTGTTTCGCGCACCTCGGATACAAGCCGGGGCAGTTGCCGGTGGCCGAGCAGGCGTCGCACGAAGTGCTCTCGCTCCCGGTGTACCCGGAGCTCACCCAGGCCCAGCTGGATCACGTGATCGGCGCGATCCGCGGGTTTTACCGGTGACCCGGCTCAAGGTCGGGGTCATCGGAGCGGGGGCCTGGGGACGAAATCACGTGCGGACGGTGGCGGGGCTGGCGGACGCCGAGCTGGCCGCGGTCTGCGACGTCGATCCCAAGACGCGCGAGCGATTCGCGCGGCAGTACCCCGGCGCGCTGGTCACCGCGGACGTGGGTGCTCTGCTCGAGCGCACCGACGCGGTAATCGTGGCGTCCCCCGCCGGAACGCATGCGGCGATGGCCCGACGCTGCATCGAGGCGGGGAAGCCGTGCCTCGTGGAGAAGCCGTTCGCCCTCAACGTCCGGGACGCCGAAGCCGTTGCGGCACTGGGCGTTGAGCGCAAGGTCCCCGTTCTGGCCGGGCACCTCCTCATCTTCCATGCGGCGGTCGAGCGGTTGCGGACCCTCGTGCAGGGTGGGGAGCTGGGGAAGATCTTCTACTTGTATAGTCTGCGCGTGAACCTCGGACAGGTGCGCCAGGACGAGAATGCCCTTTGGAGCTTCGGCCCCCACGACGTGTCGGTGGCACTGCATTTGCTAGGCGAAGCGCCTGTCCGGGTCGCTGCCCAAGGGAAGAGCTACCTCCAACCCAAAATCGAGGACGTCGTGTTCCTGACGATGGAGTTCGCGAGCGGTGTGCTCGCCCACGTCCAGTTGTCGTGGCTCGATCCTCACAAAGAACGGAAACTTACGGTCGTGGGTGCCAAGAAAATGGTGGTCTTTGACGACATGGAGCCTCGCGAAAAGTTGCGCGTCTATGACAAGGGCGTCGATCGCCCGCCGGAGTACGGATCCTTCGGGGAGAGTCTCGCGATTCGGGAGGGGGACATCTTCGTCCCCCGCATTCCAACGGTCGAACCGCTGGCTGCCGAGCTCGCGCATTTCGTGCGGGTGGCGCGTGGGGCGGAGTCGCCCCGCCCGGGCGCGGGTGCGGAGGACGGGGCGCGCGTGGTGCGTGTGCTCGAGGCGGCGTCGCGTTCGCTCGCGTCCGGTGGCGCGCCGGAGGCCTTGTGACCACTCCCGCCGCGGCCCTCCTCGCCAAGGCCAAGGATCGCACGGCGCTGTGCGGCGTCGTCGGATTGGGATACGTCGGCCTGCCGCTCGTCATGGAGTTCGTGCGGGCGGGGTATCGCGTGATCGGCTTCGACGTCAATCAGACGGTCGTGGACGCCCTGACGGCCGGCCGCTCCCATATCAAGGACGTGACGGCAGCGGCGGTGGCGGACGCGGTGCGCTCCGGGAAATTCGTCGCGACCACGGACCTCACGCGCTTGCGCGAGCCCGACGCCATTTCGATCTGCGTCCCCACACCGCTCTCCAAGACCAAGGATCCCGACGTCAGCTTCGTACTGGCCGCGACCGACGCCGTGAAGCGCTCGCTGCGGCGCGGCCAACTCGTGATCCTCGAGTCGACGACGTATCCGGGCACCACGCGCGAGCTGATGCTCCCGGCGCTCGAGGCCACCGGCCTCAAGGTGGGGGAAGATTTCTTCCTCGCATTCTCCCCCGAACGGGTCGACCCCGGCAACGTGAAGTGGAACACCCGGAACACGCCCAAGGTCGTCGGTGGCATCACGCCCACCTGTCTCCAGGTGGCGACGGCCCTCTACCAGCCCGCCATCGAACGCCTCGTGCCGGTGTCGTCCACGGAGGCCGCGGAGCTCGTGAAGATTCTCGAGAACACGTTCCGCAGCGTGAACATCGGTCTCGTCAACGAGATGGCGATCGTGTGCGACAAGCTCGGTGTGGACGTGTGGGAAGTCATCGAAGCGGCGGCGACGAAACCGTTCGGCTTCATGAAGTTCATGCCGGGGCCGGGCGTCGGCGGGCACTGTATTCCGCTCGACCCGCACTACCTCGCCTGGAAGATGCGGACCCTGAACTACAAGACCCGCTTCATCGAGCTGGCCGGCGAATTGAACTCGGCGATGCCCGAATACTGGATCGGGAAGTTGGCGGAACGGCTGAACGACGTCGGGAAGGCGGTGCGCGCGAGCACGGTATTGGTGTTGGGCGTGGCCTACAAGAAGGACATCGACGACACCCGGGAGAGCCCGGCGCTCGACGTGATCCGGCTGCTGCACCAGCGCGGTGCGACGGTGCGCTTCCACGACCCCTACGTCGCGAACATCAAGGAAGACGGGCTCGACCTCACGTCGGTCGCGCTCACGCCCGCGACGCTCGAAGCCGTCGACTGCGTCATCGTCGTCACCGACCACTCGAGTGTCGACTACGCGATGGTGGCGCGGCACGCGCGCGCCGTCGTCGACACGCGGCACGTGCTGCCTCGCGTGGGGAGCGCCACGTGAAGGTCGCCGTCGTCGGGACGGGGTACGTCGGGCTGGTCGTGGGCGCCTGTCTTGCCGAGACGGGGAATGACGTCGTCTGCGCCGATGTCGACGCGGCGAAGATCGACGGCCTGACGCAGAATCAGCTGCCCATCTACGAGCCCGGACTCGAGCCCCTGGTCTCCCGCAATCAGCGCGAGGGACGCCTGGAGTTCACGACCGACGTCGGCGGCGCCGTTGAACGGTCGGACATCGTGTTCATCGCCGTCGGTACCCCCCCCGACGAGGACGGCTCGGCCGATCTGAAGCACGTGCTGGCAGTGGCGCGGACGATCGGCCAAAACACTCGGCGGTCCAAGATCGTCATCACGAAGAGCACCGTGCCCGTCGGCACGGCCGAAAAGGTGCGCGCCGAGATTGCCAAGCACACGAAGACGCCGTTCCACGTGTGCTCGAACCCCGAGTTCCTGAAGGAAGGGGCGGCGGTCGAAGATTTCATGAAGCCCGACCGCGTGGTGGTGGGCGTGGACTCCGCCGAGGCGGCCACCGCGCTGGAGGAGCTGTACGCGCCCTTCGTCCGCACCGGCAATCCACTGATCTTCATGGACATTCCGTCGGCGGAGATGACGAAGTACGCCGCCAACGCGATGCTGGCGACCCGCATCTCATTCATGAATCAGATGGCGCGCCTGTGCGAGGCCGTGGGTGCCGATGCGACGCTGGTGCGCAAGGGCATCGGCACCGATCGCCGAATCGGTCCCGCGTTTCTGTTCCCGGGCCCCGGATACGGCGGCTCCTGCTTCCCCAAGGACGTCCAGGCGCTGATCCGGACAGGACAGGAGCGAGGCGTCCCGCTCGACATCCTCACGGCCGTCGAGGCGGCGAATGAGCGGCAAAAGCGCCTGCTGTTCGAGAAGCTCGAGCGACACTACGAGGGCAATCTGAAGGGACGCGTCGTGGGCGTGTGGGGCCTCGCCTTCAAGGCGGAGACGGATGACGTGCGCGAAAGCCCGGCGCTGGTCCTGGTCGAGGCGCTGCTCACCGCGGGTGCGACGGTCCGCGTACACGATCCGGCGGCCGTCGAGACGGCTCGCCGCCACCTCGGCGACCGCGTGACCTACGCCGATCACGCCGTCGACGCGATCGCGGGCGCCGACGCCCTCGCCATCGTGACCGAGTGGCTCGAGTACCGCAACCCGGACTTCCCGCGGATGCGGCAGGTGATGCGGCGGCCGCTCATCGTCGACGGCCGCAACCTGTACGAGCCCGATCGCCTGGCCAAGCTCGGCTTCACCTACGACAGCATCGGACGCCCCCTGGCATGCGCCTCCTCGTAACCGGCGCAGCCGGTTTTCTCGGCTCGCATCTGACCGACCGGCTGCTCGCGGACGGCCACACCGTGATCGGGATGGACAACCTGATCACGGGGAACCCGACCAACCTCGCCCACCTGACGGGCAACGCGGCGTTCCGGCTCATCCGGCAGGACGTCACCACGTTCATCGACGTGCCGGATCCGCTCGAAGGCGTGCTGCACTTCGCGAGCCCGGCCAGTCCCATCGATTACCTCGAGTTCCCGATTCCCACGCTGAAGGTGGGCGCGTTGGGCACGCACAACACACTCGGTCTCGCAAAGGCCAAGGGTGCGCGCTTCTTCTTGGCGTCGACGTCGGAGGCGTACGGCGACCCGCTGGTGCATCCGCAGCCGGAGACCTACTGGGGCAACGTCAACCCCGTGGGGCCGCGGGGCGTGTACGACGAGGCGAAACGGTTTGCGGAAGCGATGACGATGGCGTATCACCGCTACCACAAGCTCGATACCCGCATCGTGCGGATCTTCAATACGTACGGCCCGCGGATGCGTCCCAACGACGGACGGGTGGTGTCGAACTTCATCGTCCAGGCGCTGCGGGGCGAGCCGCTCACGATGTACGGTGACGGGTCGCAGACACGCTCGTTCTGCTACGTGGACGATTTGATTGAGGGGATCGTGCGGCTGTTCGCGCGCGGGACCGAGGATCCGACCAACCTCGGCAACCCGAACGAGTTCACGGTGCGCCAGCTTGCCGAGCGCGTGCTCTCGCTTACGGGGAGCAAAAGCAAGATCGTCGAGCGACCACTGCCTGAAGACGATCCGCGCGTGCGCCGCCCCGACATAACGCGGGCGAGGAAGCTGCTCGACTGGGAGCCCCGCGTGCCGCTCGATGAGGGATTGCGCCGAACGATCGAGTACTTCCGGGGCATCGTTGGTCGGTGAGCGGACCGATGAAAGTCGTAGTGACGGGGGCGGCCGGGTTCATCGGTTCCCACGTGTGCGAGGCGTTGATCGCCCAGGGGCAGCAGGTGGTCGGCGTGGACAACTTCGATCCCTTCTATCCGCGCGCCATCAAAGAGGGCAACCTGAAGTCGCTGCGGTCGCACCCGGCGTTCCGGCTCGTCGAAGCCGACGTCGCGCGCGACGCGCTGCCCATGGATGGGGTCGCGGCCGTGCTCCATCTGGCCGCCAAGGCGGGGGTCCGTCCGTCGCTCGAGGCACCGGCGGCGTACGCCGAGGCGAACGTCACCGGCACGGCGCGGGTGCTGGACGCGGCGCGCCGCGCGGGGGTCGGACGAGTGGTATTCGGCTCGTCGTCGTCGGTGTACGGCGACGCGACGCCGGCGCCCTTCGCCGAGGACGCGCCGGCCCTCGAACCGATCTCGCCCTATGCGGCGACGAAGCGGGCGGCCGAGCTCCTGGCGCACGCCTTTGCGCATCTCTACCCGATGCGGATCATCTGCTTGCGGTTCTTTACCGTGTACGGACCCCGCCAGCGGCCCGACCTGGCCATCCATCGCTTCACAGACTCGATCGCGCGGGGGCACCCGGTGCGCATGCACGGCGATGGTTCGAGCGAGCGGGACTATACCTATATTAGCGACTGTGTAGACGGTGTCCTGGCGGCGCTCGCCCGGACCGAAGCCGCCGGGGCGGCAGGGTCGGTGGAGCTGCTGAACATCGGTGGCGGCGAGCGGGTCCGTCTGGATCGCCTGATCGCGCTGATTGCCCGGGCCCTGGGACGCGAGGCGCGCATCGAGCGGCATCCCGACCAGCCGGGCGACGTGCGGCTGACCGACGCCGACCTGCATCGTGCCGAGCGCGCCCTGGGCTACCGGCCGCGCGTCGGGATGGAGGAAGGCATTCGCAACTTCGTGCGCTGGTACGAGGAGACCCATGGACGTCAGTCCTGAGCGATTGGTCGAGCAGGCGCGCGAGCGCTTCGAGCTGCAGGACTACTACGGCGCGATTCACTTGCTCGAGGAGGTGATCGCGAGCGGCCGCGCATTCGCGGACGCGCATCACCTCCTGGGCCTCTCTTATTCGCTGGCGGGCCAAGCCGAGAAGGCACTCGTGCAGCTGGACCGCGCGCTGGCGTTGAACCCGAATTACGTCGAGGCCCTGATCCACCGTGCCTTGGTGCTGAACGAGCTGGGTCGTGAGGAGGAGGCGGCCGCCGTGCTGCGGCGGGCGCAGCGGATCGACACGGGAGAGCGGGCGGGTTTCCCGACCCACGTCGCGGCGAAGCTCGCGAACCAGCACGCGGCCATGGGCCAGGCGTATCTCGAGGCGGGGGGGCTGGCGCAGGCGATCGAGCAGTACCAGGAGGCGCTCGACCTGGGACCCGCCTTCCACGATCTGCGGTATAAGCTGGGCCGGCTGCTGCTCGAGGCGGGGCGGGCGCTCGATGCCCGCGACCAGTTCGAAACCATCGTGCGCGAGGCGCCGGGCTTCCTCGACGCGGCGGCCATGCTCGGGTTGGCCTGCTACCTGTCGGGCGACGGGCTCGCCGCCCGTGATGTCTGGGAGGCGTGCCGCGCGCGCCGGCCGGAGGATCCCCGCGTGGAGGCATATCTGGCGATGTTGTCACGCAGCGAAGCGCCGCCGCCCCCTCCGCCGCTGCAGTCCAAGGCCCCCCCACGGGGCGGAAAGAGAAAGAAAGCGTGAGGTGGTGGTCGGCCGCGCTGCTGGCCGTGACGTGCGCCTGCACGCGGAGCGCCGCTGATCACGAAGAGCTCGGGGATCGGGCGTACACCGCGGGCGACTATCGCAGCGCACTGGCGGAGTACCAGCTCGGCATCAAGGCGCACCCCGGGAGCGCCTCACTCGACGCGAAACTCGGGGCCGCGGCCCTGCGCACCGACGACTACGCCGCTGCCGCGGAGGCCTACCGCGCACTGGCGCGCGACGACCGCTCGCGGGTCGATGAAGCCGCGGACGCGCTGGAGCGCGTGGTTCGGGCGGCACTCGGCACCAACGATCGGGGCGCGCTGGCGAGTGCCCTTACCGGACTGCGGGAAATTGCGCCCGCGCGGCCGCTGGGACGTTACGCCACGCTGTCGGCGCTCGACGCCGTGGACCGCGGCGATACGGCGACCGCGCTCGCGCTGTTGCCGGTGGCGACGGCCGCGAGCGGCGATCCCGCCCGCGCCGATTCGCTGCTGTACGTCTACGGGATGACGCTGGTGCGGGTGCGTGACTGTAGCACCGCCGTGCCCGTGTTCGAGGGTGTGATCCGGCGGCAGCACTCCCCAGTGGTGGTGGAGCCGGCGCGGGAGGGGCTGGGGCTGTGCGCGCTGGTCGAGGGACAGCTCGCGTTGGAGCGTGGACGCCCCGGGGACGCGGAGGGGTGGTTCCGGAGAGCGACCGCACCGGGGGCGTCCCCCGACGTGGTCCGCGCGGCGTTCCTGGGGCTCGGCGACGTGCGGCTGGCCCAGGGCGACATTGCTGGGGCGCTCGAGAGCTATCAGCAAGCATTGGTGGGCGGGACGCCGGGCGATACCATCGCCCAGCGGGCCCAAGAGAAGATCAACTCGTTGGGGAAGGCTGAGCCGGAATGATGCGACGGATGGTGTGGATCCTCGGACTCGTGACGCTCACGGCTGGCTGTTCGCACACGCAGCGGGTGCAGACCGCGACGGCGCCGGATACGGAGCTCGATCGAGCCTTGGCGCTGATCCGCCGCGGTGACTTCCGGCGCGCGCAGATCGTGCTGCTGCGGTTGACCTTCGAGTTCGCGCCCGGCCAGCCCGAGGCGGCGGCCGTTCGCTACTACATGGCGGAGTGCGCCTTCCAGACCGGCGACCGGCTGCAGGCCGCCCATGAGTTCCGCAAGGTGGCCGACGAGTTCCCAGCGAGCGAATACGCCCCCCTCGCCTTGCTCCGCGCGGGCGACTCGAACCTGCGCCTGTGGCGCCGGGCCGAGCTGGACCCGACCTATGGGGAAACGGCCCTCTCGATTTATCAGGAGTTGACGGGGCGCTACCCGGAGAGCGACGCCGCGGCCCGGGCGCGCCCGCACGTGCGGCGGCTGCAGAACCAATTCGCGGAGAAGTCCTACAAGAACGGCATGTTCTACATCCGGCGGAAGGCGTACGACTCGGCGATCATCTACTTCAAAGATGTGATCGCCAACTATCCCGACGCCGCGCTCGCGCCCGACGCGCTGCTGCGCCTCGTGGACAGCTACCGCGCCATCGGATACAAGGACGAGCTGCAGGAGACCTGCGCCCACCTGCGCCGCTTCTATCCGCAGGCGACCGGTATCGCCAAGACCTGCCCGGCCGACACGACGGGCACGTCGTCCTGACCCGCGTGGACGCCCTGTTCGGGGGCTCCTTCGACCCGGTGCATCTGGGGCATTTGGTTGTGGCCGAAACCGTCGCCGAGGCCCTGGGGGAGGGGGCGACCGTCCGGTTCATGCCGGCGCGCGAGCAGCCCTTCAAGCGAGCCGCCCACCAAGCCACGCCCGAGCAGCGTGCCGACATGCTGGCGCTGGCGGCCAGGGACAATCCGAGGTTCCAGGTGGAGCGGGTGGAGCTCGGCCTGCCGGTCCCCTCCTACACCGTCCG
>Ga0070704_100001093_pt1 | contig 14065 bp, 21 predicted proteins | sample KBSK5252metaG_FD_65467 | JGI IMG/M metagenome (GOLD analysis project Ga0070704, IMG submission 65467) | Corn, switchgrass and miscanthus rhizosphere microbial communities from Kellogg Biological Station, Michigan, USA - KBS K5-25-2 metaG | ecosystem: Host-associated > Plants > Roots >...
CGCAATGAATCAAGGAAGTACCGGAACGATTAGTGGTAAACCTCAAACAGCAGGCCAACTTACAGCTAATGGATACGCAGATAGATTAAATGAGTCTAATATTATACTAACTCAGTTAGGTTCTAAGTTTACTGGCGCTTTATCAATGTTACCGATGTTTAACTTTATGAAATCTGGGGATAGACAAGCTTATGAGCAAGCTCAAAGAAATTTTGTTAACGCTGTTTTGCGTCGGGAATCAGGGGCAGCAATTTCTCCTACTGAATTTGATTCTGCTCAACAACAATATTTCCCTCAACCAGGCGATACTTCTCAAGTAATTGTTCAAAAAGAAGCATCTCGTAATACTGCTATTAATAATCTTTATAGGGAAGCTGATATATTAAGACCAGTTTTACCAGGACAAATTATTGAATCTAATGGTAAAAGATACCAAGTTGCTCCTGATGGAGTTACTTTAATACCTTTATGACAATAAATGATCTAAAAACTTATAAAGTAGTTAGTAGTCCGCCGCCGCCTATGCCTTTAACTACTAGTCAACCCAATACTTTTGGACAAAAAGTTACCAATGCTGCTAAAGGTGTTGTTGATTTTGTTGGAGCAAAAGGCATAGCTAATCAACTTAGTTCAAAACTTGCTTATCAAACTTCTAAACCTGACGCTAAACCCTATGTTAGTTTTCCTTCTAAAAAAGAAGTTGCTGGTTCATATCTTCAAACTGCTGCTAATTTTATACCAGGTGTAGGAGTAGGAGCTGGTTTGGCTAAAAAAGTAGGGGTAGGAGCAGCTACGGGATTAGCTTTTGATGTCGGATCTAAGTTACAACAAAATAAACCTGTTGGACAAGCATTAATTCCTGGAGTAGGCACGGCGGTTGGAGCAGGATTACCTGTTGCTGGTGCTGCTTTTAATATCGGTAAAAATATAGTTAGCAGATTAGTTAAGGGATTAGGTTCAAAATTATCAGGTGTCTCTACTGATACGATTGATAAAATAGTATCAAATCCTCAAATGGCGCAACAGGCTTCAGAAAAATTAGCCAAGTCAGGAAATAATCGGATTTTAGAAGAAAATGCTAGAACTATCCTTAATGGCGTAGCTAAAATTAAAAAAGAAGCTCGCGGAGCTTTTGGAAAAGGATTAGATCAACTTTCTAAAGAAGATATTAACCCTCAAGTGTTTAAAGAACAAACTCAAGCAGTTTTAGATAAATATGGGAGTAAAGTTGCTAATGGTAAAAGAGCGTTAACTAATATAGAGTTTACTGATTCTAAAAATATAGCCAAAGCTTCAGAACTTATTAACAAAGTTTCAAAAGCTAACTTTGAATTAAATGGAAGATCTTTAAGAAAACTTGCAGATGATATTGAAAGTTCAGCTTATAAAATTGCTACTAGCGATGAACGTCTTTCTTTTAATTCATTTATTAATGATTTATCGGAAAGTCTGAAAAATGCTATATCTGGGTCTACTGATAAATTAGGGAAAATAAATCAAAAGTTTTCTCAAGATATGCAGCTTGCTGAGGCTACTGAAAATATATTTGGTAAAGTAAATTTTAAAAATCTTCCAGAAGTAGTAAAAGCTTCTCAAAAACTTGAAACTATGTTTACACAAAAAGGACTAGCTCCTGAAGTAGTAGATAATTTTTTAAGTCGTATAGGGGTTAATCCCGCCAATTTTAAAACCACTGAAGCTGTAAGACAAATAAGCAATAAAGCAGGAACAGCAAATCCTACAGGATTAACTATTGGTGAAATAACTCAAGCTGCTACTGCTGCTATAATTACACCAGAGACGGTAAAAAATCTTTCGATTGCTACTGGAATGGCTAAAGAGAAGTTGGTTCCTTTTCTTCGGTCTTTGAAACCTGCTGCCCGTAATATAGTGATCCAAGCTTTGCTGCAAGGAAACCAGCAATCTCAAACACTCCCCCAACAATTACCAAACCAATAATAATTTTTAATATAATCATATATGAATGATACCACACAAATGACACCTGAAGAAGCCAAAGCTAGCCTAGGAATTGCTACTTACTTACAAGACCAAATGATGCCACAAGCCCCCCAAGAGCAAGAAATGGGGCAAGAAGAGGGTCAAGAAATGGAACAGCCAGAAGATACGATAACCCCTAGAATCGACGAACTAGACGCTAAATTTAGCGAATTTCAAAAAGAGATTAAATCTATGATTAAAGACGAAATCGGTGGGTTAACTAAGGAAATTAAAGACGCTTTAGACGATGGAAAAGAAGACTAAACTAAAGAAAATTCTTAGCATACTTCAACCTGAAGAAACCCAGGCAGACTTTAAATTGTTTGACGAACAAGTCCAAACCCTAAAAGATCAGTTAAAAGAAAAGATAACTGTTAAGACCTTGGATGACGTCAACGCGCAGTTAGAAAAGTTTAAACGTAGAATTGACTTTGATCCTTTAATAGAAACTATTAAGAGAATAGAAACGATTTTTAATTCTAAATCAGAAGAACTTTTAAGCCAATTAGATTCTAAATCAAAAGAACTTCAGGAATTAATTTTAAGTGGAGACAATAGTTCAACTGAAAAATCTGATCTACTAAAACAAGAAATCGGAAACTTAGAAACTCAAATCGCTATTAACGAAGCAACGTATAAAGGAAGTTCCGATAGTTTAAGACAGGACATTGAGAATTTAAGACAAGCAGAAGACAAAACTAATAAGACACTTAAAGAATTACAATCTACCTTAAATGCTACTTTAGAGGATGTTTCTAAAAATAAGAACGAAAAGGATGAATTAGAAAAAGTGGTGAACGAGCTTCAAAAGACTTTAGAAAAAATTAGAAAAGACTTGCTGCAACGAATTAGTAACATTGGCGGTGGTGCTATGAATCGCCAGAATTTTATAGGCAACGTAGACCCACTAACTCGATATACTGATATAAACTGGAAAGCTGGATCAAACGTAACCTTAACTTATGCTAATAACGATACAACCAAACGAGTAGATATAACGATAGCGGCGACAGGAGGTTCGGGAACTACTCGTCAGATTCAGACTACTACTATTAGTTCAGTAATTGCTGGTTTAGCAGGAATAGATCAAGTGACTTTGGCAAATGGCGGAGTTGTTATAACCTTACCAACGGCAGTTTCAGATACAAGTCTTTATACTATTAAAAATGTTGGAGTTAGTTCAGTTTTAGTAGCAACAACTGGTGGACAGACAATAGATGGAAGTGCCAATATAATAATGCCAGTACAATTTACTTCAGTAGATTTAATTTCCGATAATTCTAATTGGAACGTAACATAATGTATTACGCAGAATTAAAAAATGGAATAGTTCAAAGAGTGATCGTAGCAGACCAAGGCTTTATAAATTCTGGTGTTGTTGGTGATCCTGCTACTTGGGTAGAAACAACTGACAATAATCCCACTGGCATAGGCTACACCTATGACACAACTTTAGGCTTCATCCCACCTAAACCTTACGACTCTTGGATATTAGACGAACAAAAGAAAGAATGGACACCACCTGTACCAATGCCCGCGCTCAGTGAAAATGAGGGTTGTGTTTGGAAAGAAGACGAACAGGTGTGGGAGAAGAAGTTAGTAATAATAGAACCGAAATGATTAGAGAAAACACACAATTTAAAAAGGGACATATTCCAGCAAATAAAAAAGAGCTTGTTGCTGTTATATGTAAGCAATGTTTAGTTGAATCTCAAGTCCAACCATATAGAAAAAATACTGCGAAATTTTGCTCCATTTCTTGTAAGGCAAAATTTAATATGCATGGTAGCAAACATCACCAATGGAAGGGTGGGTTGCCTAAATGTTTAGACTGTGGAAAAGTTTTATCAAATTACAACAATAAAAAGTGTAGCGAACATAGGGGAATGAGGGGAAAAGATAATCCAAAGTGGATTTCAGATAGAACTTTACTAAAGGATGATACCAAAGAAAGGGGCGGGCAACTACATAGAGAATGGAGTAAGAATGTTAAAAATAGAGATAACTGGAAATGTAAAATATCAAATTCAGATTGTTATGGTCGAATAGAAGCACACCATATTTTAGGGTGGACTGCTTATCCCGAATTAAGATACGACATTAATAATGGCATAACATTGTGCCATGCTCATCACCCTCGAAAGAGAATAGATGAAGCTAAATTGTCACCATTCTTTCAAAGTTTGGTGGCTGAAATGAACTAATTTGGCTACAGTAAAAGCATTAGTCGTAGCGGGAGGAGGAGCAGGTGGTCATTCAACTAATGGTAACTCCTATTCTGGAGCTGGTGGTGGAGCTGGAGGTTATCAATATGATGCTGCTTTTGCCGTCACAGCTCAAGCCTACACAGTAACAATCGGAGCAGGAGGTGTAGGTTCTGATTCCGCTCAAAATAGTGGGTCTGATTCGGTATTCGACACTATCACAGCTACAGGTGGTGGAGCTGGAGGTATCGGAGCATTAGTCGCAGGAAATGGTGTAAACGGCGGCTCAGGCGGTGGTAGTACAGACGCTGGAACTCCTGGTACAGGAAGTCAGGGCAATGCTGGCGGCACAGGCTCTGCTTCTTATGGTGCTTCTGGTTCTGGTGGAGGTGCGAGTGCTGCGGGTACTGCTGACGTAGACACGAATGGACGGGCAGGTGGTGTGGGAACTGCGAACTCAATCTCAGGAGCTTCAGTAACCTACGCTGGTGGTGGTGGTTCTGGTGGTTATATAGCTGGTACGGGCGGGGCTGGTGGGGCTGGTGGAGGCGGAGCTGGTGCTAATGGTGGTAATCCACACAATACAGGTAATGATGGCACAGACGGTCTAGGTGGTGGAGGCGGTGGAGCTGGTACTTCTTCCGCTGGTAACAAGGCCGCAGGGGGTTCAGGTGGTGATGGAGTTGCTATTTTCTCCTACGCCACCGATGGCTCGGACGGAGTATCAACAAGTTCAACAGGTGGTGATGTAACGACTTCAGGTGGTCAGACAATTCATACTTTTACAACAAGTGGTACCTTTACAGTTGTATTGGCAGGTGGTGGAGCAGAAAGTTTTAGTATTGCATTAGTATAATAAAATAAATTTATGGCATACATACCAGAGTCTAATTCAGTAGTAGCGTTTCAATCTAAACCTTCTAGTCTTCTAGTAGGAGCTTCTGTTATTGGATTAACACCCGTAGCTCCGACTCCTGCTTCGGTTTATGTTGTAAATCCTGTTTCAACTCTAGCTATAACTACAGGTAATAGTTCAGTGACTGCTTTTCAAGGTGGAGCGTGGTCAACGTCTGTTACTGGAGGTTATCTTAATGTTATTGGATCAATTTTAACTATCCAAACAACGAGTACCAATGTTTCTGTTATCACAGTGGGAGGAAGTACAGGTAATAGTTCGGTTCAATTATTAGGCGGAGTTGCTACTATAGGTTCAGTGACGGCGATTCAGGGTACGAATCCATATATAGTCACTGGTTCAGTACAAGGGGTGATGTCTGTACTAGGTACTGTACCTGTAACACAATCAACAACCCCTTGGATCGTAGGATCGGTTTTACTAGGTAGTTCTAATGCCTCAATAATTACTGTTGGAGGTTCTACTGGCAATTCATCAGTCCAACTATTAGGCGGAGTAGCGGTTTTAGGATCTGTTGCTACCCTACAAGGAACTAACCCTTGGATTACTCAAGTAATTGGATCTGTTTTAGCAATCCAAACTACAAGCACAAATGTTTCGATAATTACAGTAGGTGGTTCATCAGGGAACTCTTCAGTTCAATTACTGAACGGGGAAAATGTTATAGGTTCTGTAGCCGTGCTTCAAGGAACAAACCCATGGAAAGTAAACGTACCAACTCCTTCATATATTGCGTATCAACTAGCAGGTTCTTTAATGGCTGTTTCAGGTTCGTTTAGTGGAGGAAATTCATCGGTTGAACTTCTTTCTACTTCTGCTTCTATTGCCACACAAGTTAATAACATACTTACCGGTGTATCATCAGTGATGTTGTTTGGTTCAACTAATACTTCTATTCGAGCGTTAGTTTATAACCAACTAACAGGGACTTCTTCAGTTCAGTTAATGGCTGGTACGAATAACGCAGGCTCTATAACGGCAATACAAGGTACGAACCCTTGGATTATAAGCAATACTTCAGTAACCGCTTTTCAAGGCGGAACATGGGCAACTTCAATAGTCGGTGTTGCTAATATCGGTGGTTCGGTTTTAGTACACACAGCTAACAATTCAATTATAACAGCTCCTCAACCTGCGTCTGTTTTAGCGTTTCAAGGTACTCTCCCTTGGGTCATTCAATCTGTCGTGGGTACTTACGCTGAGGACGCTGCACACGCCACCGCTGATAAAGGATTATTTGTACTAGGTGTAAGAAATGACGCAGCCTCTTCTATTACTACGGCTGAACGAGACTATTCTCCTTATGTTGTAGATGATGTAGGAAGAACGATTATTAAACCTTTTGCTGGCGAGCAGGCTTGTATTATTTCTTATTTTGGTTCTGTTGTCTCGGCTTCAGTAACTTTAATTCAACCTTCAGTAACAGGAAGTAAAAGTTATATAACTGACTTCTGGGTAGCTAACACAGGTTCCGTAGCACAGTTAGTAACCTTCCAAGGAGGCGATACATCAGTCTTAGGATTCACTATAGCTCCTGCTGGAGGAGGTTCTAACTCGCCTGGCATAGCTATTCCTCTTAAAACAACCTTATCTCAAGATTTGGCTTTTAAAGTAACAGGGACTTCTTCAGTTGTATACATGACAGTTAAGGGTTATCAAGCACCTTAAAAATGTATGGCAATAGTTTACGGATGGTCTAGTACAATAGGGCAAATAAATGGGAACAGTGTAACTACCATTTTCCCAGCTTCTTCGGTTTTAGCGGGAGATACCGTAGTGCTTTTTGGTGGTCATCCTAACAGAGCTAGTACTAATATTGGTCCAGTATCTGTTTTAGGTTATACAGTTTTAGCTACTAATGAAGGGGCTTCTCCTAATTTTGGTGCTTGGTATAAATACATGGGAAGTACTCCTGATGCGAGCGTGGCAGCTCTTGGAACTGGTAATGTTCAAGATGGTACAACTTATGGAGTTTACGTTTTACGAGGAGTAACTTCGATTGTTTCTAGTATTAAAACTACTGTAGCGGGGCCTACTACTGGTACTAATCCAGCTCCTGCTTCGATAATTACTGCTGAAAATAATTCTTGGGTACTGGCCTTAGCAGGAAGTGAGGTAGCTGACACTGCTATTACTTCTATATTAGGGTATTCTTCTCTTTTACAAGCTTCTGCGAATGATAATAATGATATAAGTATTGGTGGTAATCTAAAACCAATTGCAGCGGCAGGGACAGAAAGTCCAGGGACTTATCAAAACTGGTCAAGTGGAGCATGGTATGCCGCTACTGTAGCTTTTCAACCACAACCAGCTTCAATAGTTACAACTTTTATGGAACCAGGAGGAGATGCTGACTTTTTAGTTGGTACAACAAATGGGTTTTGGTCTGCTACTCTAGTGGCCCCTACGATTGCAACAGATTTTGTACATGGTGGACATCAAAAATCTATTAAATATGCGCCTGGTGCTAATCAAGCCGTGGATAGTTTAACAATTTTAACAGATCTAGGAAGCAGAATAAGTTTATATGTATATTTTAATGTTTTACCTTCTGCCACATCAGCTATTATTAGTATAAGAAATCAAGATGATCCTACAATACACAATGTTTTTTCAGTCCAAATAACTAGTGCTGGAGTTCTTCAATTATGGAACGGGCTCACAGGCCAAATAGGAACAGATGGAGACACCTTATCTACTGGTACTTGGTATCGAATTTCTGTAGCTTATACCATTACCTCTACTTCAGTTAATAGATTTGAAGTATTTGTAGATGGAAATTCGAGTATTTCAGTAACTGATGCGACGCTAACATTTGTTAATAGTTCTGGTTTGAGAATAGGAAATATTAGCACAAATGCAAATTTAGATTTTCGTTCAAGCGATCATTATATAGACAATGGGAGAACTCTGACTGATCCAGGCGATATTTGGGTTACTGCAAAAAGACCTAATGCTAACGGGACTACAAATGATTTTTCTACTCAAATAGGATCAGGTGGTTCAGGGTATGGAACAGGGCATTCTCCTCAAGTTAATGAACGTCCGCTAGATACTGCAAATGGCTGGTCTGTAGTAGCAGTAGCGGCAACTACAGAAGAATATAATATTGAATCTACATCTACTGGAGATATAGATATTTCAACAGGAACTATAAAAGATTATATGGGTTGGGTTAGTGCTAAAGCTTTGGTATCAGAGACTGGTCAGATTATTGTAAATAATGTTAATTCAAACATTTCTCTTACTAGTACGATAAAACTTTTTAAAAAAATTGCTAGTTCAACTACTTACCCAGCAGGAACAGGAACAGACATAGGAATGATTACATCTGCTACCGCGACCACAGTAAGTTTATATGAATGTGGTGTTGTAGTTGCTTTTATACCTGGAACACCAGCACCAGAAATATATAACGGTAATCAATTTTTTCAATTAACGGGAGCAGGAACTTAAATGGTAGAAAGAAGATCAACTGACTATACAAATGGAGAGCTTGGTTTGATATTGAAAGAAATGCAAAAAGACATAGCTGATAGACACAAAGAAAATAGTGAGCATCTAATAGAGATTAAAACCGAGGTTCGGAATACTAACGGCCGAGTTCGGAAACTAGAACTGTGGCGAATGTTTTTAATTGGAGCGTGGGCGGTGCTTTCAATGGCAACTCCCGTAGCTTGGTATTTGATCCTTCATTCACTTGAAAATTTTAGTAATCAGGTCGATACTAAGATTGTAAACGCAATTAACGCTAATAACGAAAGATTCTTTGAAAAATGAAACTTAAAACTGGTGTTAAATTAAAATCAGGTGTTAAATTAAAAGAACCATCTAAAAATAAGAAGTATCCTAAGAAGTATTTAGCTAAAAAATAATGCCACATACACATGACAACTCAGATAATCATGGAGTAATTACGGGTTCACGTTCCACCGCTTTCGCAGGAGGAATAGTCCCTTATGTAATCCGTAATGAATCAGGAAACTGGCAACCTTTTTTACCTGGTGGCGAGAAACAAAGCAACAACAACACCGATACAATGGCGTGTGTAACTTTTTCCTTACTAAACTGTATAGAAACTCAAGAGTTCTTCTTAACAGGAAAAAGAATAAACTACTCCGATAGATGGATCGCTAAAATGTCAGGAACGACTCCTTATGGAAACTATTTGCAAACAGTCGCTAACACAGTACAACAATATGGATTAGTAAAAGAAGAATCCTGGCCTACACCTCAAAATTATACTTGGGACAGTTATTATGCCGATCCTGACCCTGCTACGCTTCAAAAACTGCTATTAGAGGGGCGTGAGTGGCTGAAAAGCCATAAACTAGAGACTGACTGGCTAACGACTGATAAGGATGTAATTTTAAAGCATTTAAAACAGTGTCCTTCACAGATAGTCCGTCCTGGTCATGCGATTGAAAATTTCTATACAGAACAAGAAGTGGTTAATTACTTTGACAGTTATGTTCCTTATGAGAAACAAGTTCAAAGGTCGGTTTTAACAGATGTGTTTAAAATATACTTAACCATAAAAACTATGAGATTAGTCAATGACGCAGGTACGATTTATTTAGTAGGAGATAAAGGGAAAATAGGTTTCGCTGACATGGCTGCTTTAGAGCAAATTAAAGCTCTGACAACCGAACCTATCGAAAACGGATCAACAGCAGGAATCCCACAAATCAAGATTATGGAAACTGGATTTACCTTTCACAACTAATGGAAAACGTAACTTTACTAGACTGGATAGGGCATATAGGGTTGGTGCTAAAAATAGTAGGAGTTCCTATTATTATTAGTCTCCTTATCTTTTATGTCTGTAGTATCAGGCCATTAAAGAGCTAGGCTCTAAAAGTCGCTATGGCCTTAATTAAGGAAAGGAAATTTTATGTCAGAAGACAAAGCTTTTGGAGACACAGATACTGTTACGACCACTCCAACCGAAGAAGAAAAGGTATAACTAAATCATTAACATAACAATATGACATTCGACTCCGCCTTCTTCTGGAGAGTTTTGATCGCAGTTGTAGGAGCAATCCTAGCTTTTGCGATTATCCCTCCATTCCTAAGACTTATCGGTTTCCCCGCTTCTGCTGATCTAATGACTATCATTAAGATCGTAGTAACCGCAGTGTGCGTGTTCTATGTATTAAGAGGCTAATATGACAAAGCAAATCCTATTAAAATTCCTTAAAGCAGCAATTACGGGGGGAATAACAGCCCTAGCGTCAGCCTTAACTTTGGGAGTACAACCTAAAAACCTAGAGGATGTTAAAAGCATCGGGATTCTTTTAGGGTTTGCTTTCCTAAGTGGAGCTGTTCATGCTCTAGCAGAACTACTTAACCCTACCGTACCAGCTACCGTAGTCAGTACTGTAGTAGAATCTAAAACAGTGACTAAGCCAACAGAGTAATCGTAGCCTTTCAGGGCAGATTTCTCTCAAGTCTGCCCTAACAAGACTAGGATAAGGAGGAACTGTGATGGAAGTCTGCTGTCCCCTGTGTAAGTGCCGTATCACGGAAAACCAAGTTGAACGTAGCTTGGTGCAGGTGGTCAATTTCGTGATTGTCCACAACTTCTGTATCGAAGATTACAAGCTGCGTACAGGAAAGGTGTGGAAGCCAAATGCTGACAAGTCCCCCTCTCCGACAACGCCTGAAGCGGCTTAACTGGCAGTGGATCGTGTTCTGGGTCTTCGTCTTTCTGTGGTTCTATCTCTTTCCTACAGAGGGCTTATGATCGCCCATCGGTTGCCAGTGTTCTGTCCCAAGTGCAAGCAGATCGCTCTTACGCAAGAGGTCTACTTCACGGCTGATGGTCGAGTTGTCCTTGACGCTTGGTGTCAGCGATGCCAGAAGGCTCTCGAATACCAGAACGAGGTCGCCCTCGTGATCCAGACGTGCAAGGACATGGAAAATCCCAAACACAAGGACTTCGATCTCGAAGCCTGGAAACCACCCAAGGAGCTGCACTGATGCCTACTGTGACCTGTAGCGTGTGTAAAATGCCACAAGGCTATCTCAAACAGCTTGTGTGCATCTTCTGCCGAAAGCCCCTCGGTAGCTTCAATCTCTGGGCGCAACTGGTGTTGCAGTTCAGACGATAATTAAAGCAGGCTCCAGCCGTATGTGCTGTCCTGCTTCGTTTCTATGAAAGATCGAACCTTTTACATAATTTGGTCTATATCCTGTTTAGCCGCTTGGCTATTCTTAATGTTCATGGTTTCACGTTATCTCTTGACACGATAATTCTTCTTTTGGTATACTTTTAATAGTTCTTTTTGTCTAGACTAACAATCGAAAAAACGAATTGCGGAAGCCCTATTACACATGGGGTGGATGTTTTGTTCCGCAAGACGTTCATCCACCGCAGCTGTAATCGGGTTTTTTATTTTCTTGGCGAGAGGTTAGGCAATATTGCCGCTTTAGTTATTCACTAATAAACACCTCTCTCCAAGCAAGTAAACAACTTGGTTCTAACCCTATGCCTCTACGCGGCAACCTGCGGAACTAAATTAGCAAGGACAGCGTGTGCCAGATAACGGATACCTCAAGATCAGCTGAAAACGCCGATTTTGTCCAACTTCTCTAGACCCTGACTATTTCAGGGAGAAGATTACAACCGAATGCCTCCAGCTATCTAAGGAAACGGCTCGTGGGTGGGGGGTTAAGTAATCATGATAACTATGTATGATAGTAAGACAACAAGATTTACAAAGAGAATTGGTATATCAGAAGATGATTATGTATTTATAAACGCTCGAAAATCTAAAAAATCGGCGGCAGGATTTTTAGAACATATAATTAAGTTTTATAAAGATGCCAATGTACGCTTGCCAAAAATGCGGAGAAAATAAATGGAAGTTTAAATTTATAGAGGGTTGGGTTCGAGCCACTTGTGAATTTTGTGGTCATGAAGTTGAATTTGAATCTAAGGAAAAAGAGAAAATGCACGAAGGAGATGATTGTCGAAAAGGTGATGGTGGAATAATTATGGTTAAACCTGTTAAAAAGAAAAATAGTGTATATTCTGCTTTCTTATACTGTCCAGTTTGTAGAACGATTTATTTTTCTCCTGATTACCTTAAATAGTTATCCACAAGTTGTTATGCAAATATCCTTGACAAGAAGTTTGATAAGGAGTATACTGTATTTACAGGCTAAATAACAACCTGTAGAAAACAAAAATATATGTTAAGAGATCAATTGAGTCGTTTTACTACCGAACACAGAGCCAAAATAGCTTGGATCGGTAAAAGCCTATTCATAGGGTTAATGGTTGCGCTAATAGGTTCAATGGTACTTGAAATGGGAATATATAGTTCAGCCGATAAATTAAATAACTATCTGTTCAAAACCTACAACACAGAATCTTTCAAGTAAGCGTTCAGGTAACACCGCTTGAAAAGTTGCCAGTAGAAGCTCAAATAAGAAGGATATTCAAAAATGAATCTAAGACAGCTCTTGCTGTATCGCAAGCTGAAAACGGTACACGGGAATGTGACCGTGTACACGTTAACAAAGATGGGTCAAAAGATATTGGGGTATTTCAACTTAATACAGTTCATTCCGCTAAAGGCGACTTATACGACTGTACCGAGAACATCAAGATTGCTAAACAAATATTCGATAGACAGTCTTGGAATCCATGGGTCGTCTACCAAACAGGGGCGTATAAGAAATTCTTAATTAAATAACATGATAAACGAAGTACAAGCAAAACTAATAATTAAAAAAGCCGAGCAGTCTATAGAAATTGTCCGATTACTCCGTAAAGATAAAGCTATCGGTGAAATTGCCAGAGAACTAAATTGTGATCGACAGCTAGTGGAATATTATAAAAAAAGATTATTAAAGGAAAATGTATGAAATCACCATGGAAATATCCAACTCGACAATGGAATCCTCTCGATAAATATGCTCATGCAATAAATCGAGAGGTAGTAGATGATCCAGCATGGAATATAGAACACTGCTTAACCAATATTGCTATGTTAGAAAAAGAAGTAAATAAGACAATGGATTTAATAGAGTTTTGGAAGCAAGAGTTAAAAGAATGGAAATCTAAAATTAAAGTAGGAGTAATCTAATGCCAGATACAATTTGTGCAATACATTCAGAACCAATGAGACAGTTCTGGAAGAAAGAAGACACTAACCACACAGGTCAATCATGGTTTAGCCATAAATTAGAAAATGGCGAATGGTGCAATGGTAAACCAAAAGAGGCTAAATTTAACAAAGGGTACACTCAACCTAAAACAGTAGATGAATACAATGGGAAGCCACAAGAGTTTTGGGACATCAGAAGTAACGTAATTGCTCTTTGCGGAATGGTTAACGCCGCTATTGGTGCAGGTAAAGAAGTTACCCCAACTTTGATTGATAGTTATGGGAAAACCTTAAAAGCGATTCAAAAGAAAGCAGAAGAATTAAAAGATATACCATTTTAATGACAAACTTTGAACCATATTTTAATGCAGACTATAGACGTTTTAACTTCGTGGAAGCAGGAGCTAGTATGATTGAAGTTAAACCGACAGGTGAACTTATCAATCATGGGAAATTTAATTGGAAACAAGATGAGCCTCAAAAACCAATTATTGAATGAAATAAAAGCTCGTCACGAAATCACCTTAGATGAACTCTATAAGTTCTGTGACAAGCTTCCTATGAAACACGAAACCGCTAGTCGTCTGCTTAGAAAATTTAGGAACGAGATAGAGCCGATATACAACAAGGGACGTAAGGCTATCGTAGGCTATAAGGTCGCTACAAGCGAAAATTTGACCGCTAAGGCCTGCTGCTATTCAAAAGCGAAGTTTGGCACACACAGCCCCGATTGCCCCGTTCTTGAGCAAATACAGAAAGAAGCTAAGATTTTAGAATCTAATGAAAACCAATCACAACTATTCACGTTTAGAAAAACTCTTATCTGA
>Ga0070704_100001105_pt1 | contig 14008 bp, 8 predicted proteins | sample KBSK5252metaG_FD_65467 | JGI IMG/M metagenome (GOLD analysis project Ga0070704, IMG submission 65467) | Corn, switchgrass and miscanthus rhizosphere microbial communities from Kellogg Biological Station, Michigan, USA - KBS K5-25-2 metaG | ecosystem: Host-associated > Plants > Roots >...
GCGACACGCTGCTGCTGACCGCCCGAAAGCTGCGAGGGATAATGCTTCATCCGGTGGGCCATCCCGACCCGCTCCAGCGCGCTGGTGACCCGCTGCTGCCGCTCGGAGGAGGGCATGCCGCGGTAGGTCAACGGGAGCTCGACGTTCTCGTACACGGTGAGATCGCCGATCAGGTTGAATGCCTGAAAGATGAAGCCGATCTGCCGGTTGCGAACCCGGGCGCGCTCGGAGGGCGTGAGGCTCTCGACCGAGTGTCCCGCCAGCGTATAGGACCCGCCACTCGGCGTATCCAGGAGACCGAGAATGGAAAGGAGCGTCGTCTTGCCGCACCCCGAGGGGCCGGAGATCGAGACGTACTCCCCCTTCATCAGCTGGAGATGAATGTCCGCGAGCGCGTGAGTCTCGAGCTCGTCGGTGAGGAACACCTTCTTGATGCCGTCGAGTTTGATGAGGGTTTCGCCGGGAGCCGTGCTCATGTGCAGTTCCTTGATGAGGGAGTAGCGAAGAGCGAAGCGCGAGGAGGGAAGGCGTCGAGGGGAACCCTCTTCGCCCTTCGCTCTTCGCTACTCGCTCATTTGATTCTTACCCGTTCAACATTGTCCCACCGCGACATGTCACTGAGAATCACCACGTCGCCGGGATTCAAGCCTTCCTTCACTTCGACGCTGTTCACCGAGGTCCGGCCCAGCCGCACCGTCACCCGCACGGCGTACTTGCCGCCTTCGACCAGCTTGAAGATCCCGATCGGCGCGTCGCTGTTACCGTAGGGGGGCCGGCCCATGAAAATGACGTCCTTCATCCGGGCGATTTCGATGACGCCGTCGACGCTCAAGTCGGGCCGGGCACCGGCGGGGGGAGTGCCGTCCAGCGCCACGTCCACTGTCACCGTCCCGTTGAGCGACGACGGGTCACTCCGTACGACGTGTCCGGCCGCAATACCGTTGCGTGTGTCGATCGAGGACTTCTGGCCGATCGCCACGTCCTTGGCCTGGACCTCCGGAATGCGGAGCACCGCCTTGAGGCGGAGCGGAGTCGGCACCACCTTGGCCAGCGTCACCCCCGCCTGGGCGTACTGCCCGACCTCGAGCGGGAGCTCCGAGAGCACGCCCGTGGCCCCGGCGCGGACCACCATCGACGCCCGGAGCCCATGCTGGAACGCGGTGATCGAACGCAGCCGCCCCACCTGTTCCTCCTGCACCCGGATCTGCTCGTTGATCGTCCCGGTGAGGATCTTGAGGCGCTCCTCCTCGAACTCGACCTGCTTGCCGAGCGCATCGGCCTTGTCCTGCGCCTGCTGCTGATCGAGCGGAATGATCAGTCCCTGCTTGAGGAGCTCGGCGCCGGATTCGGCGCGGCGCTTGGCGTCGAGCCATTGCGAGCGCAGGTTGGCCACCAGCGACGCCTGGCTCAGCCGGTTGTTGGCCAGAGAGGTCCGAAGCTGCACCAGCTGGGACTCCGACTCGGTGAGCGCCCGGTCGGCGTTCAGCGTCTGGATCTCGACGTCCGGATTGGTGAGCTCGAGCAAGATGGTGCTCGGCTCTACGGACACACCAGGCTGGAGGTACTTCTTCTCGACTCGGCCGGCGGTAACCGCGGTGATGAACCGGATGTTCTCGGGGACCAGCGTTCCGGGGCCGCGCACCTCGAGCACCATCTCGCCGCGCTCGACGGTGTCGAGGTAGATGGTGCCGAGCTCGACGGTGGGGGACGCCGGCTTGAGGCTCATCAAGGCAAAGGTGACCACGACCAGCGCAGCCACCCCGGCGCCGATCATGAAGTATTTCTTCCGGTTTTTTTGCGGCTCGCGCTTGATATCCATTAGCAGTCTTCAGTCTTCAGTCTAGAGTCTCGGTAGTCGGCCATAAGGGAAGAGTCGTGCCGCGGGCGCGAAAGTGCTAACACCTTTGTAGTGATGGGCTTAGACAGTCGCGCCGGAGGGAGTACTGTTCGGCGGTGGGATGTGTCAGTCCCAAGATCGGACAGTTCGCTCTTCGCTACTCGCTATGGAATTTCTCGCCGGTGCGCGCGCATTCGACCAGCACCGGTGCCGGGGTGAAGCGGGGGCCGTAGGCGAGCACCAGCGCTTCGAGGGTCCGCACGACGTCATTCGCTCCGAGGGTGTCCATGTAGCGGAGCGGACCGCCACGGAATGGCGGGTAGCCGATCCCGAAGATCGCGCCGATGTCGCCGTCACGGGCGGAGCGGATGACACCCTCCGACGCGGCGAGGGCCGCCTCATTGAGCATGATGTACACCAGCCGTCGCTCCACTTCGGCCTTGTCCACCGTGGCGAGCGGCCGCACGCCGAGCAGCCGGTATGCTTCCGGATCGGGATCGGTCTTGTGCCCGTCGTGATAGGCGTAGAATCCCTTGCCGGCTTTTCGCCCGAGCCTCCCCGCGTCCACCATCTGCTTGATGCCCGGGCCCGGCGTCATCCGGTCACCGAACGCGGCATGCATGACACCGCTCGCCTTGACCGCGACATCGATGCCCACTTCGTCGAGGAGGGCGATCGGACCCACCGGAAAACCGAATCCGGTCATGATCCGGTCGATGACCTCGATCGGCGTACCCTCCGCCAGCAGCAGGCCGGCCTCGTTCAAATACGGCGACAGGATACGATTGACCCAGAATCCGGGACGGTCCCGCACGACGATGACCGTCTTTCCCATCCGCCGTCCGAACTGGACCGCGGTCGCGATCGCATCCGGAGAGGTCAGATCGGTGGGGATGACCTCGAGCAACGGCATCTTCTCCACCGGCGAGAAGAAATGCATGCCGAGCATCCGCTCCGGATGCCTGGCGCCTTCCGCGATGCTGCCGATCGGGATCGTCGAAGTATTGCTCGCGATGACGGCGTCGGCCGGCACGACGCCTTCGACCTCCGCCATCACCTGGCGCTTGACGCCGAGGTCCTCGAACACCGCTTCGATTACGACGTCGGCGCGCTCGAAACCCTGCCAGGTCCCGGTGCCGGAAAGCAGTGCGGACTTCCGCTCGAATTCCTGCTTGCTGATCCGCCGCCGAGTCAGCTGGCCATTGAGGATGTCGATCGCCGTCTTGAGTCCTTTGCCGACCCGGGGGAGATCGGCATCCTTGAGGCGTACCTCGACGCCGGCCTGGGAGACGGCAGTTCCGGCGATCCCGGAGCCCATGAATCCCGAGCCGACCACGCCAAGCCGGCGGACCGGGCGCGGAGTCGCGGTTCCGGGGGGCACGCCGTCGTCCTTCTTGAGCGCGGTGGTCGCGAAGAAGATCCGGACGAGATTGCGCGAGACCGCTCCCACCGCCAGCTCGCCGAAGAGCTCCGCCTCTCGACGCAGCCCCGCTTCCATTCCCCTGTTGAGACCGGTCCGCACCGCCTCGATCGCCGCGAGCGGCGCCGGATAGTGTCCGCCGGTTTTCTTGAGCACGCTCTTTCGCGCCATACTGAAGACGATCGCGCGTCCGATCGGATTCCGCTCCAGGAGCAGACTCCCGCGCGCCGGACGGAACGGCACCGCTTGCCGCGCAATGCGGTCCGCCGCGGAGAGCGCGGTTCCGCGGAGGATGCTCTGCGGGACGAGCTCGTCCACCAGGCCGAGCTTGAACGCCTTCGCGGCGCGCTCGGTCTTGCCGGCAAGGATGATGTCGAGCGCGGCACGGACTCCGATCAGGCGGGGGAGGCGCTGGCACCCTCCCGCCCCGGGCAGAATCCCGATCTGCACTTCAGGCAATCCGATGACCGTCTTCGGGGAATCGGTCGCGACGCGCCAGGCACAGGCGAGTGACAGCTCGCACCCGAGCCCGACACAGGCGCCGTGAATGGCCACGACGATTGGCTTGGGGAACCGCTCCAGGCGGTTGATCATTTCCTGGCCGGCGCGGGCCAGCGCGGTGCCTTCCTCGGCCGACTTGATCCGGGTGAATTCCTGGATGTCGGCACCGGCCACGAAATTCTCGGCTTTGCCGGAGATGAGCACGACCGCGCGCGTCTCGGGATCGTCCCGGATCCCCTGGAGCAGTGATTCGAATTCTTCGATGATGGGCGTGCCGAGCATGTTCACCGACTCACCCGGCACGTCGAGGGTGAGGATGGCGATGCCGTCGGTGTGGCTCAACGTGAATGCAGTCATTGTCTCAAAGTGGTCAGTGGACAGTGGGCAGTGGTCAGGGAACCGCCCCAATAACCCTGACCGCTGACCCCTGACCCCTGATTCCTTCTCATACCCGCTCCAGCACCATCGCCAACCCCATCCCTCCCTGCGCACAAATCGAAATCAATCCGAACTGGACGTCGCGCCGCTGCATTTCATTCGCGAGCGTGGTGACGATGCGCGCCCCGGTGGCACCGAAGGGATGCCCGATGGCGATCGACCCGCCCATGACGTTGGTTTTTGACCAGTCGACTTCTCCGACCGGCGCCGGCCGGCCCAGCTTTTCGGCCCACGCCCTGGAGCTCCAGGCCTGCACATTCGAGAGCACCTGCGCGGCGAAGGCTTCGTGAATCTCGACCAGCCCCAGGTCTTTCCAGGTAATCCCGGCCCGGTCGAGCGCCTTCGGGACCGCGTACGCCGGACCCATGAGCAGCTGCCATCCCGGGTCCACCGCGGCCACGGCGTAGCTCCGGATCGCGGCGAGGGGACGGTATCCCAGCGCGCGCGCCCGGTCCTCCGACATGAGGAGCACCGCGGAGGCGCCATCGGTCAGCGGCGATGAGTTGCCCGCGGTGACCGAGCCGTAACGCCGGTCGAACACCGGCTTCAGCTGGCCGAGCGCATCGAGACTGCTGTCGCTCCGAATGCCGTTGTCGCTGGTGGTGACCTCGTCCATCCCCCGTCCTCCGAACCAGGGGACGATCTCGGCGGTCAGTCTCCCGTCGGCCGTGGCCGCCGCTGCGCGCTCGTGACTCATCAGCGCCAGCCGGTCCTGCGCGTCGCGGGAGATCCCGTTCTCCTTGGCCATCTTCTCGGCGGACTGGCCCATCGACTCGCCGGTGGAGGGCTCCGCGATCGCCGGCGTCACCGGAACCAGGTCCCGGAGCCGGACCTTCGAGAACACCGCGAGCCGCTGTCCCAGCGACTTTGCCTTCCCCGCCGCCATCAGCGTCTGGCTCATCCGGCGGGAATGCAGGATCGGGATGTCCGAGAGGGATTCGACACCCCCCGCCAGCACGACGTCGGCATTGCCGAGGAGGATCTGATCGTGGGCGTTGGTAATCGCCTGGGCCGCCGATGCGCAGGCGCGGTTCAGGGTGTAGGCCGGGATCGTCCGGGGAAACTGCGGGAGCAGGGAGACTTCTCGCGCCACGTTCGGGGCGAGCACCGAGGGAATCACCTGGCCGAAGACGATCTCGTCCACCACCCGCCCATCGAGATTCGTCCGATACAGCAGCTCGCGGGCGGCATGCCGCGCCATCTGCACCGCAGTGGCCTCACGCAGGACGGTGCCGCTTCGGGCGAACGGAGTGCGGAGGCCGGCAACGATCACCGGTCTGCGGCGTGAGGAAAAAAGATCGAGGCTCAGACCCGGTTACTTTCGATACGCCAGTACGCTCGCCATCGCGCTCCAGCGCGCGTCATCTACCGCTTCGACCACTTCGCGTCCGTGAATGACCACGAGCGGCAGCACCAGCCGCAACAATTCGCCCGAGCGGAGGAGATGCGCATCGTTCGAGGGGCCCCAGCCGAACGCCTTCTGCGCTTCGAGGAAGGTCTCCAGGAAGAGCAGGCCACCGGGCGACACGGCGTTCACGATGTCGGGCATGCGGGCGCGGTCGAGATAGTTGAAGACCAGGACCGCGTCGAACGTGCCGATATCGGGGAGACCCTTCGACAGGTCGGCCTCGACCCACTTCACTTCGAGGCCGCGGGCGCGCGCTTCCTTCCGGCCGGCGTCGAGGCTCGCGGCGTCCTTGTCGACCGCCGTCACCTTGGCCCCCAACGACGCGGCCGCGAGGGCATGCCGTCCCGATCCGCTGGCGAGGTCGAGCACACGACTCCCCGCGCGGATTCTGTTGGCGTGCCACGCAAACCAGCTGCTGGGTCGCTCGAGTTCTGTCACGTCGGGAGAGTCGGAGTAAACTCCTAGCACATGACTCCTTCGGTTCGCGCCTCGCTCGGAGAGCTGAGCGCGGGATACTTCGACCTGCTCGTCATCGGCGGGGGCATCACCGGCGCGGGCATCGCGCGGGAAGCCGCCCTCCGCGGCCTCAAGACCGCACTGGTGGAAGCGCGGGACTTCGGGGAAGGGACCAGCTCACGGTCGAGCCGTCTCATCCACGGAGGCCTGCGCTACCTGGAGCAGGGGCATTTCCGCCTCGTCTTCGAGGCGCTCAGGGAGCGGAAGATCCTGCTCCGCCTCGCCCCCCACCTGGTCCGCCCCCTGCCCTTCCTGGTCCCCGTCTTCCGGGGGGACCGGGTGCCCCGCTGGAAGATCACCGCGGGACTGGTCCTGTACGACCTTCTGGCCGCGGGGGGTAATGTGCGCCGCCACAGCACGTTGGGCAAGCGAGCGGTCCTCGAAGCCGAGCCGCTGTTACGAGAGCGCGGCTTGACAGGAGGGGGGGTCTACTACGATGCCCAGTGTGACGATGCCCGGCTGACGATCGCCACCGTGCGAGCGGCGGTCATGCACGGAGCAAGCGCCGCCAACTATATGCGGGTGACGGGACTGATCCGGACGGTGTCCGGAATGACCGGCGCCTACCTCCGCGACGAGCTGACCGGTGAGACCGGCGAGGTGCGAGCCCATCAGCTGGTCAATGCGGCCGGACCCTGGGGAGACCAGATCCGGCAACTGGAAGATCCCCGCGCTGTGCCGCTGCTCAGGCCGACCAAGGGAGTTCACGTCGTGGTGCCGCGGGCCCGCGTCGGCAACCGGCAGGCGATCATCTTCACCAGCCCGGTGGACGGCCGGGTGATGTTCGTGCTTCCCTGGGGGGAGTGGAGCTATATCGGGACCACCGATACGGACTCGACTGAAGCGCCCGATGAGGTTGCCGCCAGTGAGGAGGACGTGATCTATCTCCTCCGATCGGCCAACGCGATCTTTCCCGCCGCGCGACTGGCGCCTGAAGACGTCGTTGCTACCTGGGCCGGCCTTCGGCCGCTGCTTGCCGCAGACCCCACTGCGCCAGCCTCTTCGGTCTCCCGGGAACACCGGATCGTCCGCGGCCCGAGCGGGGTCCTGTCGATCATGGGCGGCAAGCTCACCACCTGGCGCAGCATGGCGGCCGAGCTGGTGAACGAAGTCGAAAAGGTGCTGGGACATGAGCATCATGCCCGGGGAAAAGCGCTGAGCAGGACTCTGCCCCTCCCGGGCGGCGATGCCGCGGTCACCGATGCGTTTCGCGCCGAGGGACTCGACCTGGGGCTCAGTCCCCCCGCGGTCGACCACCTGCTCCTGCGCGTCGGCTCCGAGGCACCCGCCATCTATGCCCTTTGCCGGGAGCGTCCGGTGCTCGCCGAGCCGGTCCATCCCTTCCATAAGGCGATCGGCGCGGCAGTGGTTCACGCCGTACGCCGGGAGCTCGCGGTGCGGCTGGACGATGTGCTGTCGCGGCGGCTCCATCTCACCACCGAAACCGCCGACCGGGGCGAAGCGGGCATCGAGCCGGTCGCCGCGCTCATGGCGGAGGAGCTCGGCTGGACGACGGAATTCACCGCGAACGAGATCGCTCACGCTCGCGAAGCGATGCTCGCAGGAAGCCGCTGGCGAGGATTATCTTAGGATATGGAACGGTCCATCGATCCCAACGTTTTTGAAACCGCGAACGCCGGGTTTGCCCAGGCGCTGTACGAGGAATTCCTCAAGGATCCGGCGGCGGTCGCGCCGGAATGGCGGGAGCTGTTCGAGAGCGGGAGGGTGGGTGAGGTGCCGGCCGGGAATGGCAACGGCGCGGGGATGCCGGGTGCTGGGGACTTGGTGCTGGGTGCTGGGGAAAGCGCCACCAGCACCCAGCACCCAGCACCCAGTACCCAGCCCAGCCCCCAGCCCCCAGCATCCCTCATAAAGGGCCCCGCCGCACGCCTCGTTCAGAACATGAACGAGAGCCTCACCGTCCCCACCGCCACGACGTTCCGCGAAATCTCCGTTCGAACGCTCGAATCCGCTCGCGCCCAATTCAACAACGGGCTCAAGACCGCCGGTCGTTCTGAAAAGGCCTCCTTCACGCATTTCATCGCGTGGGCGCTGGTGCAGGGCGCCAAGCAGCACCCGGTCATGGGCCACACCTTTGCCGTGATCGACGGTGCGCCGCACCGGGTCACCCCCGACGGCATCCACCTCGGCCTCGCGGTGGATGTCGAGCGGAAGGACGGCACGCGCGGACTCGTGGTGCCGGTGCTGATGCACGCCGAGACGATGGGATACGCGGAGTTTCAGGCGGCCTATGACACCATCGTCGAGAAGGCGCGCACCAACAAGCTGATGCCGGACGATTTTGCGGGCGGCACGATGACGCTGACCAATCCTGGCGGCCTCGGCACCGTCGCGTCGGTGCCTCGATTGATGGCCCACCAGGGCAGCATCATCGCCGTCGGGGCCATCGGATATCCGCCGGAGTTCGCGACCAGCTCCCCCGAGACCATCGCCCAGCTCGGTTTGAGCAAGGTGATGACCATTACGAGCACCTACGATCACCGGGTGATTCAGGGGGCGGAGTCGGGGGCGTTTCTGCGGACGGTCGAGGGGCTCTTGTCCGGCGGGGATGGGTTTTACGAGGGGATTTTCTCAGCATTTGGATTGACGTTGGGTACCGGGGACTGGGTACTGGGTGCTGGGAAAAGCGCCAGCAGCACCCAGCAACCAGCACCTGGCACCCAGCACCCGGCCCCCAGCACCCAGCACCTAGCACCCAGCACCCAGCTCGAACACGTCGCCGCAGCAATGGCCCTCGTCAAAGCCCATCGCACCCACGGCCATCTCGCCGCGCGGCTCGATCCGCTGGGGAGCGAGCCCGCCGGCGATCCGGCGCTCGATCCCGCGACGCTCGGACTGACACCCGAGATCATGGCGCAGATCCCGGCCTCGATTCTGCGCGTGGCGGTCCCGGGAGAGACCCTCGGGGAAGTACTGCCGAATCTGCAAGCCACCTATTGCGGCACGATCGCCTACGAAGTCGAGCATGTGAGCGATCACGAGCAGCGAGTCTGGCTCCGGGAGATGATCGAATCGGCGGCGCACAGCTCGCCGCTGGCGAAGGAGGAAAAGCTGGCGCTGCTCGACCGGCTGATCGCAGTGGAGTCATTCGAGCGGTTCCTCCACAAGGCCTATCTGGGCCAGAAGCGCTTCTCGATCGAGGGCGTCGACCTTCTCGTTCCCATGCTCGACCTGGTGCTCGAGCTCTCCGCCGAAAAGGGCGCGCACGAGGTCGTGGTCGGAATGGCCCACCGCGGCCGGCTCAACGTGCTGACCCACAACGTCGGCCGCCCCGAAGTCACCATCTTTGCGGAGTTCGAGGGCGGAAAGAAGGTCGAGGGAGGCTTTGCCGCGCCGGAGGACGGCACCGGCGACGTGAAGTACCACCACGGCGCCGAGGGCGCCTACAAAACCCGGTCGGGCAAGGCCATCACCGTCGCACTGGCCCACAACCCGAGTCACCTCGAATTCGTGGGGCCGGTCGTCGACGGTCGTGCCCGGGCGCGGCAGACCACGCGGAAAGGCCAGGAGGCGTTTCAGGATCTGTCGATCGCCGTTCCGGTCGTCATCCATGGAGACGCGGCGTTCGCGGGACAGGGAGTGGTGGCCGAGACGCTCAACCTCGGCGCGCTCCGCGGCTACCGGGTGGGCGGGACGCTGCACCTCATCACCAACAATCAGGTCGGCTTCACCACCGACATGCTCGACGCGCGGTCGACTCGCCATGCGAGCGATATGGCGAAGGGCTTCGACATTCCGATCATCCACGTCAATGCCGACGACGCGGAAGCCTGCCTCTCGGCCACGCGGCTCGCGGTGATGTTCCGGGAAGCCTTTCACCGCGACGCGCTGATCGATCTGGTGGGCTATCGGCGCTGGGGACACAACGAGGGAGACGAGCCGGCGTATACCCAGCCGCTCATGTACGAGCGGATCCGCTCGCACCCGTCGGCGCGCGAGATCTACGCCGCGACGCTCGTGCAGCAGGGCGTGCTCAGCGCGGAGGACGCCGAGGGGCGCTACACCAGGGCGTACGAGCGCCTGATCGAGATTCAGCAGGGATTCAAGGCCAGCGCGGCCAAGGCGGCGCCCGCGCAACCGGCGCCTGCCAAACTGGTGCCCGGAGAAACCGTGGCGACGGCGCTGCCGGCGGAGCAACTGGTCGCCTTGAACGACCAGCTACTCACCGTTCCCGCCGGCTTCACGCCGAACCAGAAGCTGATGCGGCAGCTGGAGCGCCGGCGCAGCGCGATCGGACCGGAGGGAGGGATCGACTGGGGGCACGCCGAAGCGCTGGCGCTCGCGTCGCTCCTGACCGAGGGGATTCCGATCCGGCTCACCGGGCAGGACACCGAGCGGGGGACGTTCAGCCACCGGCACTTCGTGCTCCATGATGCCGTGACCGGCGCCACGGTCACCCCGATTCAGCGTCTTCCGGGCGCGCTCGCGACCTTCGAGGTCTGGAACAGCCCGCTCTCGGAGCTGGCGACGCTGGGATTTGAATACGGGTATGCGACGGCCGCCTCGGACTCGCTGGTGCTCTGGGAAGCGCAGTACGGCGACTTCATCAACGGCGCCCAGATCATCGTGGATCAGTTCATGGCATCGGGGCTCTCGAAGTGGGGGGTCACCAACCGACTCACGCTGCTCTTGCCCCATGGATACGAGGGTGGCGGGCCGGAACACTCGAGCGCCCGGGTCGAGCGGTTCCTCCAGCTCGCCGCCGAGGGGAATTTCCGGGTGGCCAACTGCACCACGCCGGCGCAGTACTTCCATTTGCTCCGCCGGCAGGCACGGCGCAACCGGGTTAGGCCGCTGGTGATCTTTACACCCAAGAGCCTGCTCCGGTTGCCGCAAGCGGCGTCGAGTCTGAGCGATCTGACGAGCGGGACTTTCCGGCCGGTCATCGACGATGCCGATCCCGGGGTGCAGCAGCGCGCGGACACGATCGACCGCGTCGTGCTGTGCACCGGAAAAATCTTCTACGATCTGCTGGTGGAAGCGGCCCGGCTGGGCGACCGGCGTCCCGCGATCGTCCGGATCGAGGGGCTGTACACCTTCCCCGAGGACGAAGTGCGGAAGGTGCTCGCCAGGTATCCGGCGGTGAAGGACATCGTCTGGGCCCAGGAAGAGCCGCGCAACATGGGGGCGTGGTCCTACATCTGGCCCAAGCTGATGCCCGTGATGCCGGCGGGCGTTACGCTCCGGTACGCCGGCCGCCCGGAGCGGGCGAGCCCGGCGGAGGGTTATGGGTCCGCGCACTCAGTGGAGCAGGGACGGATCGTGGCGGAGGCGCTGGGAAGCGGTGAGCGGTGAGCGGTGAGCGGTAAGCGGTGAAAGGGAACCGCCGGTGGTCAATCCGGCGGCAGCAACGGCCTCTCGGTCACCTGTTTCACAATCTCCTTGATCCCGTCGGAGAGGTGGTCTCCGTAGTGGAGGAGGTAGACCCCGCGGGAGCGCCGCGCGAGCAGAAACGCCAGAAAGGGCGTGTCGGCCTTCGCGGAATTGCAGGGGGGACAGGCGAGGACGAGGTTGTCGGGCCGGTCGTAAGCCGTCTGGCCCTTGCGGGGCCGGACGTGGTCGAGCGTCACCTCATCCATCGTCATGTTCTTGCCGCAGTAGGCGCAGACGGGCCCGTGCAGGCCAAGGAGCCAGTCACGGTGGGCCTGGTACGACCTTCCGCCGGACCGGCGCAGCGTCGTGGAAGAAGCGATGGACGGGGAGCGGGAGGCGCGTTTACGAGAGTTGCGGGGCACTATTGCTGTGTGCTGGATACTGGTTCCTGGTTGCTGGGACGTTACTCACGGACCGAAATCTAACCTTCCGCCCCCTTTTCTCACACCCCGCGCTCGCCCGGCTCCCCTTCTTCGCTTAATTTGGTGGCCACCCACGTCGTCTCGTCATCCTCGTTGCCCGATGCGCGAAAGGAGTCCCCTCTGACGGTCGACACCCAGCGGCCGCCGGCGCGCCCTCTGCCGGATTCGGATGCGGCCCTCACCTGGCGCAGCATCAATACCATCCGCACCCTCGCAATGGACGCGGTGCAGGCGGCCGAAAGCGGGCATCCCGGCACGCCGATGGCGCTCGCGCCGGCGGGGTGGCTGCTCTGGACTCGTCATCTCCATTACGATCCTCGACACCCCGATTGGCCCGACCGCGATCGCTTCGTGCTGTCCTGCGGCCACGCCTCGATGCTGCTCTATGGGCTCCTGCACCTGACCGGCTACGACCTCCCGCTCGAGGAGATCAAGAACTTCCGCCAGTGGGGCTCCAGGACTCCGGGCCACCCAGAGCACGGTCACACTCCGGGTGTCGAGACCACGACCGGTCCGCTGGGCCAGGGGTTCGGCAACTCGGTCGGCATGGCGATGGCGGAGCAGCTGCTGGCGGAGCGGTTCAACCGGCCCGGCCACGAGATCGTGAATCACCGGACCTGGGTCTTCGCGAGCGACGGCGATCTGATGGAAGGGGTGGCGAGCGAGGCCGCCTCGCTGGCCGGACACCTGGCCCTCGGCAAGCTCACCGTGCTCTATGACGACAATCACATCACCATCGACGGCGACACCGACCGCACTTTCAACGAGGAAGTGAAGCTCCGGTTCGTCGGCTATGGCTGGCGGGTGCTGGAGGTGGGCGACGGGAACGATCTCGAAGCGATCGACCGGGCGTTTGCCGAGGCGGCGAGTCACACCGACCGGCCCACCCTGATCCGGCTCCGTACCATCATCGGCTATCCCGCGCCCACCCGGCAGAACACCGCCAAGGCGCATGGCGAAGCGCTCGGCGTCGAAGAAGTCCGAAAAACCAAGGAGATCCTCGGCTGGCCGGCCGAGCCGACTTTCTACGTCCCGCCGGAGGTGGCGGCGGAAACGGCGACCATCGCGGCGCGGGGCGGCGAGCTCCGGGCGGAGTGGGAGCGCCGGATGGCGAGCTATCGTGCCGAGTATCCCGATCTCGCCCGCGAATTTGACGACGCGCTTGCCGGCAAAGTCGCGCTCGCGTGGGACGATGTGCTCCCGAAATTCCCCGCGGGAACGGCGCTCGCAACCCGGCAGGCCTCGGGTGCCACGCTCCAGGCGCTGGTTTCCCTGGTGCCGACGCTGGCCGGGGGTTCCGCCGATCTCGCCGGAAGCACGGGGACGGTGCTCAAGGGGCTCACGCTCTTCGGTCCGGGAAGGCCGGGTCGCGACATCGCCTGGGGGATTCGCGAGCACGTCATGGGATCGGCGATGAACGGCATGGCGCTGCACGGGGGTATCAGGCCGTACGGTGCGACGTTCCTGGTGTTCTCCGACTACATGAAGCCGGCAATTCGTCTCGCCGCCCTCATGAAGCTGCCGGCGATCTACATCTTTACCCACGATTCCATCGGCCTGGGTGAGGATGGACCAACCCACCAGCCGATCGAGCATCTGGCGATGCTCCGTGCCATTCCGAACATGCTGGTGATTCGCCCCGGCGACGCCGCGGAGACGGCGGAAGCCTGGCGCATGGCGATCGAGCATACCGACGGTCCCACCGCGCTGGTGCTGACCCGGCAAAAGCTCCCGGTGCCCGATCGCGCTTCGCTCGGCGCCGCATCCGGCGCCAGGCGTGGGGGGTATGTACTCTACGATCCGGCGGTAGCGCCGGAGGCGATTCTGATCGCCACCGGCTCCGAGGTCCACGTGGCGCTGGATGCCGCCAAGGCACTCGCGGCGGAGAATGTTCCCGTCCGGGTCGTGTCGCTGCCGTCGTGGGAGGTGTTCCGCCGCCAACCGTCGAGTTATCGTGAGGAGGTGCTGCCACCGTCGATCCGGAAACGGGTCTCGATCGAAGCGGCGTCTCCCTTCGGGTGGATCGAATGGATCACCGAGGAGGGCGCGACCATCGCCATCGATCACTTCGG
>Ga0070704_100001106_pt1 | contig 14001 bp, 15 predicted proteins | sample KBSK5252metaG_FD_65467 | JGI IMG/M metagenome (GOLD analysis project Ga0070704, IMG submission 65467) | Corn, switchgrass and miscanthus rhizosphere microbial communities from Kellogg Biological Station, Michigan, USA - KBS K5-25-2 metaG | ecosystem: Host-associated > Plants > Roots >...
TCGATCTTGTCCTGCAGTTTCAGGAAGCCGTAGAGGAGGGCTTCCGGCCGCGGCGGGCATCCCGGGATGTACACGTCCACGGGGACGATCCGGTCGACCCCCTGCACGACGCTGTAAGTCGGGAACGGCCCCCCGCAGGTGGCGCAGGCGCCCATCGAGATGACCCACTTCGGGTCCGGCATCTGGTCGTAGAGCCTCTTGATGACGGGGGCCATCTTCTCGCAGACGGTGCCGGCGACGATCATCACGTCCGACTGGCGCGGCGTGGCGCGGAACACACCAGCGCCGAACCGATCGATGTCGTAGCGCGAGGCCACCGTCGCCATCATCTCGATGGCGCAGCACGCCAGCCCGAACGACATCGGCCACAGGGCGGACTTGCGCGCCCAGTTGTAGAGCTTGTCCACCGTCGTCGTGATGATGTTCGGGTGCTCGAACCGTCCCTCGATCAGGCCCACTCCAGGGCTCCTTTCTTCCAGACGTACGCGTACCCCACGATCAGGATGCCGAGGAAGACGATCATCTCCATGAGCCCGAACATCCCCAGGGCGCGCATCTTCACGGCCCAGGGGAACAGGAAGATCGTCTCGACGTCGAACACCACGAACAGCACGGCGATGACGTAGAAACGGACCGGATAGCGGGCGCGCGCATCACCGCTCGGCGGCACGCCGCACTCGTAGGCCTCGGACTTGACCGCGTTGTACGTCGCGGGCCGGAGCAGCCGCGCGACGACCAGCGTGACCACCGGGAAGACGGTGGCCACAGCGAGGAAGATCAGGATGGGAGCGTACTCGATCACGCGGCGCCTCCCCAGCACACACACCGCCCGCTTGCGTGGCCGCGGGCGCTACGGAGGGCGTAAGGTAGCACCACCCGCCGGAAAGTGTCAACGCCGCGGGACGCCGATGAAACACCTGTCTTGTGTGGGTCGGGCTGTGACCAGCGCTCAGAGCTCCGCAAGCCGCCTGAGGAAGCGAAACAGATTGTCGAGACCGCCGAACAGGGCAAGCATCGCGCCGATCCGGGTACGCATTCGAAGGTAGGGCAGGGCATCGGCCCGGGGCACGCGATTTCCGAACAGCTTGAAGCTCCATTGAATGACGCGCTCGGTGTGCAGAAGGCTCAGAACGCCCAAGGCGGTCAGGAGACTCCCCATGAGCAGGAGTATCCATGGCAATGAGCTGACCTTGCCGAGTATCCAGCACCCCATCAGCAAGGCCAGGAAGATCAGCATTCCAACATAAAGCTGGTATTGGGTCGGTGGCTCATCCAAGGCTTGAGGCGGACCGGAATCGGATGTCCTGTTGAATCCCGAGAGTCTGTTCCGGAGATCCTCGGGACCGAAGAGATAGATCGCTGCGACGGTGAGCACGATGCCGACCCCGAGGAACCAGAGTGCCTGAGCAGAGCCCACGAAGTCTCCTTACATCGTTAATTGTACTCGCGGGGAGCTTTACGGGTGGCGGACGGAGGATTCCGTGGATTCAGGTGGCGGGGCGCTGCCCCCCGCCACCCGCGACTGAGAAGGTCTTGATCCGCCCCCCGGGAAGGGCGAGCCTCAGGGGGTGTAGTGGGAGAGCACTTTCTCGGCGTAGTCCATCGGCAGGTCGGCCTTCGCCTCGCTGAGCTCGGCGATCCGCCCGGGGCCGCTGTTGTACGCGGCCAGGGCGACCGACAGGTCGTTGAACTGGGCGATCATCTTGGTCAGGTAGTAGGCGCCCATCTCGATGTTCGCCTGCGGATTGCGCAGGAGCTGCTCGCCGCTCCATTCCATGCGCAGATCATGGGCGATCTCCTGGGCCGTCGAGGGGAGGAGCTGCATCAGGCCGACCGCCCCCTTGTTCGACAGGGCGTTGATGTCGAAGGCGCTCTCGATCCGGATGACCGCCAGGATCATCTCCGGCGGGAGGCCGTAGCGCACGGACGCCTGGTGGATGGAGCCGGCGATGTCGTTCACCGTGTCCTGCGGCAGGCGGATGCGCTCGTTCTCCAGGAAGTCGCGCAGCAGCATGACGGTCTGCAGCCGCTGGTTCTGATCCCGCAGGCTGTCGATCTTTCCCTTTTGCGCCTGCACCAGGGCGCTGACCTCGTTCAGGCCGTGGACGCGGCCCTGGTACCGCACACCCATGAAGAACCCGAAAACCAGGGACGCGATCGCAAAGAGCATTTGCGCGAAGAACTTCATCGTCACCTCCTGATACCCCGAGTCGTACCCTGTCAGTTACGGCGAACCCGCCGGGGGGTCAAGGCGAAACGGTCCGCTTATTCGCTCTGTTGGCCTCCTGACGCAGCGACGATTTTCAGTCGCCCGATTGCGGAACGGTGATCGACAGATGATCCCCCGTCCGCAGGCCCTCGGCGGCCACGGTCCCGGCGCGCACCTCGAGAACGGTCGACACCAGGCGCACCGGACCGTAGCTGGGGCACGGGTCGGCCTTGCAGGGCGGCACGCCGGCCTCGATGTGGACGACCATCCCCTTGTCGTCCATCCACAGGATGTCGAGCGCCACGAGCGTGTTCTTCATCCAGAACGGATGAAAGCCCGGCTCGGGGAAGACGAACACCATGGCGTCGTTCTCCCCCACCTCGCGGCGGAACATGTAGCCGCGCGCCCAGCGATCCGGCGTGTCGGCGATCTCGGCCTTGAGGACGCGCCCCTTCGGAAGCCGCACCTCGGCGCGCCGCGCCTCCCGCCTCGATTCCGGGGCGGCGCTCCCGGCCGGCTGGGGCACTGAGCCGATCGTCGCGTCCTCCGGCGGCGCCGCGAGACAGCCTTCCGAAGGCACGCCGGTCGCGAACGCGATCGCCAGAACGGAGCGTCCCAGGGTCATCAGAGGGTCCTTGATCAATGCACCTCCATAACCACGCCACGGCTCGACTTGTCGGGGATGTCGCGCATCCTACACGCCGCCCGCGAGCCGCGTCAAGAACCGCGGCGTCGCGGGCCTGGGAATCCCCGGCGCCGGCCCGGGATATACTCGGGCTTTCCGGGGGATGGACGCGTGGCGATCCGCATCGGCATCAACGGCCTGGGCCGCATCGGGCGCGGCTTCCTGCGCCTGGCGCTGTCGCGTGACGACCTGGAGGTGGTCGCGGTGAACGACCTGGCCGGGCCGGGGATCCTGGCGCACCTCCTGCAGCACGACTCCCTGGCGGGACGTCTCACGGTGGACGTCGCCGCCCGGGAAGGGGCGATCGTCGCGGGCGGCCGCACCATCCGCTGCACCCGCAACGCCGAGCCGGAGGCCATCCGGTGGGAGGGCGTGGACGTGGTGCTCGAGGCGACCGGGCGGTTCGTGTCCCGCGCCGAGGCCGCCGGGCACCTGAGGGGCGGAGCACGGCGGGTCATCATCACCTCCCCCTCCCCCGACGCCGATCTGACGGTGTGCTACGGCGTGAACCATTACCTGTTCGATCCGGCGCGCCACCTCGTCCTGTCGAACGCGTCCTGCACCACGAACGCCATGGCGGCGGTCCTGTTCGTGGCGCAGCGGAGTTTCGGCGTCGATCGGGCGGCGATGACCACGGTGCACTGCTACACCAACAACCAGGTGCTGGTCGACGCGCCCCACTCCGATCCGCGCCGGGCCCGGGCGGCCGGCATGTCGATGATCCCGACGTCGACGACCGCGGCCGCCGCCATCGGCCAGGTCCTCCCCGACCTCGCCGGCCGGATCCGCTGCCTGGCGGTGCGCGTGCCGGCGGCGGCGGTGTCGATCATCGATCTGACCATCGTCCTCAAGAAGCCGGCCGACCTGGCGGCGGCGCGCGCCGCGTTTCGCCAGGCGGCCGACGGGGACCTCCGGGGCATCCTGGGGCTGTCCTCCGAGGAGCTGGTGTCGATCGACTACCTGGGGGACACGCATTCCGCGGTGATCGACCTGCCGCTCCTGGCGCTGGACGGAGGGACGTTCCTCAAGGTCTTCGCCTGGTACGACAACGAGCGCGGCTACGTGCAGCGTCTGGCCGATCTGGTGCGCCACATGCACAGCGGGGCGCGCGGCGGAAGGTCGGACGCATGACGATCCGCAAGATGTCGGTTCGCGACCTGGATGTTCGCGGCAGGAAGGTGTTCGTCCGGGTCGACTTCAACGTGCCGCTCCGGAACGGGGGCGTGGCGGACGACACGCGCATCCGCGCCTCTCTGCCCACCCTGAAGCTGATCCTCGAGCGCGGCGGGCTGCCGGTGATCGCCTCCCATCTCGGCCGCCCCAAGGGCAGGGTGGTGCAGGGGATGAGCCTCGCGCCGGTGGCCGCGCACCTCGCGGGGCTCCTGGGAGCGCAGGTCCGCATGGCGGATGACTGCGTCGGAGACGGTGCGGCGAAGATGGCCGCGGGGCTGCGCGCCGGGGAGGCGCTCCTCCTCGAGAACCTGAGATTCCACGCCGAGGAGGAGGCGAACGACGCCGGGTTCGCGCGACGCCTGGCCGCCCTCGCCGAGCTGTACGTGAACGACGCATTCGGGGCGGCCCACCGCGCCCACGCCTCCGTCGTCGAGATCACCAGGCACCTTGCCACGCCCGCCTCGGGCCTGTTGATGGACGGCGAGATCCAGGCCCTGAGCCGCCTGCGGGAGAGCCCCGACAAGCCGTACGTGGCGGTCCTCGGCGGAGCGAAGGTCTCGGACAAGATCGATCTGATGCTCAACCTGATCGACAAGGTGGAGGCGATCCTGATCGGCGGCGCCATGGCCTACACCTTCCTGAAGGCAAGCGGGGTGCCGATCGGGGGCTCGCGATCCGAGGATGATCGCCTCGATCACGCCAACGCCATCCTGACCCGCGGCAAGAACTCGGGCGTGCGCATCCGGCTCCCCCTGGACCACGTCGTCGCCCCCTCCCCCGAGCCCGGCGCGCCGTCCCGGACCACGCCGGGCCCGGAGATCGAGGACAGGCTCGTCGGCCTGGACGTGGGGCCGCAGACGCGCGCGGCGTACGCCGCCGAGATCGCCAGGGCGCGCACCGTGTTCTGGAACGGCCCGGTCGGTCTGTGCGAAGTCCCGCCCTACGACGAGGGGACCGGGGCGGTGGCCCGGGCCATCGCCGCGACCGGGGGCTTCACCGTGGTCGGCGGGGGGGACTCGATCGCGGCGGTGAACCGCCTGGGGCTCGCCGCGCGGTTCTCGCACGTGTCGACCGGCGGCGGCGCATCGCTCGAGTTCCTGTCCGGAGTCGACCTGCCCGGCATCCTGGCGCTCGCCGATGCCGCCCCGAACGCGGGTTGCGGCCGATGAGCGGGCCCGCGCGCCGTCTCCTGATCGGGAACTGGAAGATGAACCTGACGGTCTCGGACGCCCAGGCGTACGCCCGCACGCTCCTGCCCCGCCTGAAGGTCGCCGGCGACCGGGAGATCGCCCTGGCTCCTCCATTCACGGCCCTGGGGGCGATCGCCCCGCTTCTCAAGGGGGGCCCGATCCTGCTGGCGGCGCAGAACCTCTTCTGGGAGGACGAAGGCCCGTACACGGGGGAGATCTCCGGCCCGATGCTCCAGGAGGTGGGAGTGACCTACGTCCTGGTGGCGCATTCCGAGAGGCGCCGGCATCTCGAGGAGACGGATCGCGCCGCCTCCCGCAAGGTGGCCGCCGCTCTGCGCTGTGGCCTGCAGCCGGTGCTGTGCGTGGGCGAGGACGAGATGGAGCGGGAATCGGGAAGGGCCGCCACGGTCGTGCAGACCCAGCTGGCGCGCGGCCTGGAGGGGGTGGCTCCGGGGGCCGCCCCCCGCCTGCAGATCGCCTACGAGCCTGTCTGGGCCATCGGCACCGGCAAGGCGGCGACCCCGGCCCAGGCGGCCGAGATGCACGCCTTGATTCGCGCAGAGCTGGCGCGACTTCTGGGCGAGGCGGGCCCGGGGGTGCGCATCCTCTATGGGGGGAGCGTGACCCCGGCGAACGTCGACGAGCTGATGCGCACCCCCGGCGTCGATGGGGCTCTGGTCGGCGGCGCGTCGCTCAAGGCCGACGAGTTTGCCCGCATCGCCTCCTACCGCTGAGGGGGCTCGCTCGCCGAGCCTTGGGATTGCCGGGCTGCGGCCCGGTGTGCTAGGGTAAGCGTCTTCTTCTGGGAGGCGGGCCGAAGAGCATGGAAATCGCGCTGATCGTTCTGCACATCATCGTCTGCTTCATCCTCATCATGGTGGTCCTCCTGCAGAGCGGCAAGGCGGCCGACCTGGCAGGCGCCTTCGGAGGCGGGGGGAGCCAGACGGCTCTCGGCAGCCGCGGGGCGGCCACGGTCCTGACCAAGGCCACGACCATCGCGGCCGTCCTGTTCATGATGACCTCCCTCGGCCTGGCCCTGATCGGGTCGAGGCGGGGCGCAGGCTCGGTGCTCGACGAGTCGGCCCCCGCGACCCAGGCGGCCCCGGCCAGCCCGACGCCCCAGGAACAGGCGCCGGCCGACACCGGCGCGGCGGCCCAGCCGGCGGCGAGCCCGACCCCGAAGTAGGACTTTCTCTCTATCGTGCCGGAGTGGTGGAACTGGCAGACACACCATCTTGAGGGGGTGGCGCCCAAAAGGCATGCGGGTTCAAATCCCGCCTCCGGCACCAGCCTCAATCCCGCGGGCGACTACTCCTCCTCGTCGTCTTCCAGAAGGGCTTCGATCTCCTCCGGGTCCAGACCCTGGAGGATGCGCTTGATGCGCTTCAGATTCTCGACGTCGGAGGCGTAGCGCGCCTCCGGGCGGGCCTTGAGGACCACCACCGCCCGTTCGATCGATTCCAAGAGCTCATCCATCAAATCGCCCACGGGCCCCTCCGTGATCGACGGCGCGCTCAGTGTCCCTCGGACTCGAGGAACCTCTCCGCGTCGATGGCGGCCATGCAGCCGCTGCCTGCCGCCGTGATCGCCTGACGGTAGACGTGGTCCTGGCAGTCGCCCGCGGCGAAGACGCCCTGGACGCTCGTCCGGCTTCCCTTGTGGGTCACGATGTAGCCGGCCTTGTCGAGCTCGAGCTGCCCCTTGAACACGCTGGTGTTGGGGGTGTGGCCGATCGCCACGAACAGGCCGTCAATCTTTCTCACCGTCTCTTCGTTCGACTTCAGATTGCGCAGCCGGACACCCTCGACCTTGTCCTTGCCGAGGACCTCCTCCACCGCGGTGTCCCAGAGGAATTCGACCTTGGGATTCCTGCGGGCCCGGTCCTGCATGATCTTGGAGGCGCGCAGCGAGTCGCGGCGGTGGACGATGGTCACCCGGCGCGCGAACTTGGTCAGGAAGGTTCCCTCCTCGATCGCCGAGTCCCCCCCGCCGACGACCAGCAGCTCCTTCTCCTTGAAGAAGAACCCGTCGCAGGTGGCGCAGGTCGACACCCCGTGCCCCAGCAGGCGGCGCTCGGACTCGAGCCCGAGCATGCGCGCCGACGCTCCGGTCGCCACGATGAGGGTCTTGCACTGGACCTCGCCGTGACCGGCGATGGTCAGCCGGAACGGCCGGCGGGACAGGTCGGCCGCGGTGGCAGCCCCCGTCAGGTACTCCGTGCCGAAGCGCGCCGCCTGCTTGCGCATGTTCTCGATCAGCTCGGGGCCCAGGATCCCCTCCGGAAACCCGGGAAAATTCTCCACGTCGGTCGTCATGCTCAGCTGGCCGCCCGCCTCATGGCCGTCGATGAGCAGGGGCTTCAGGTTGGCTCGCGCCGCATAGACCGCCGCCGTCAGCCCGGCGCATCCCGATCCGAGAATCACCACGTCCTTCACGCTCATGCCGCTCCTCGTCCGTGTCCCTTGCGGCTTCCAGGCGCGCCTCCGGCAGAGGGGCCACCCGCAAAGGGCCGGACATCATAGCACTGGATCAGGACCAGCGACAGGCGCGCAGCCCGCGGCGGGAGCGATCCGCGACGATCTCCAGCAGGCGCCGATCCCGGCCGAGGTGCGCCGCGATCCGGACCTCGAGGCCTTCATGGCGTCGCCGCGCGGCGACCGCCGCCCTGGGGAGATCGCGGCCGACGTGCCCGCCCAGGTACAGGAAGTAGGGGACGATGAGGATGCGGGTCGCCCCGCGGGAGACGCAGCGCTCGATCCCCTCCCGGATGTCGGGAGGAGCGGCTTCGAGGTAGGCGATCTCGACGGCGCGCCCGGGGAAGACGCCGCGGAGTCCCCGCGCCACCTCGCGCAGCAGGCGATTGGCGGATGGCACCCGGCTGCCGTGCCCGATCAGCAGGAGCGCCGCGCGCTTCGGCCGCGACCCGACCGGACGCCGCGGCCGGGCCGGCCGTCGCCGGCCGGCGGACCGTCTCATCGCGCCGGCCCCAGGACGCGGGCGCGAAAGCGCCGGGCGCCGCCGGCCACGTCGACCTCCTCCAGGCCGACGTCCTCGTCGCGCACGTACCCGAGGGCCACCACGCGGTCCTCTCCGGGGATCGCGGCCACGCTGGTCAGCAGACCGATCGCCTCTCCCCCGGCCTCGAGCCGCGATCCGGGCTCCGGCCGGCCGTCTCGAAGCTCCAGCCTGACGAGGCAGCGCGAGATCTTCTTGTAGGTGTTCAGGCGGGCGATCACTTCCTGGCCGACGTAGCATCCTTTGTTGAGCGAGATGGCATCCTGGAGCCGCGCCTCCCACGGGTTGTACTCCTCGGTCAGCTCGTGGCCGGCGAGCGGCAGGCCGGCCTCGACGCGGAGCGCCTCGAGGCATTCGGCCCCCGCCACGAGAAGCCCCGGAGACTGCTCCAGGATGGCGCGCCGGAGCCCCGTGAGCGCTTCCGCCTGCGCGGTCAGGTGAAACGCGCCGCCGCCCATCGGAAAAGAGCCCGCCAGGATCGCGGAGACTCCGCCGAACCCGACGGTGGTCGCGTGGTGCGGCGGCCGGCCCGCCGCCTCCGCTCCGAACAGGGCCGCGGCCCGCTCCGAGGCGCGGGCGCCATACAGCCCCATGGTGCCGTGGGACTGGCTCAGGTCACGGACCTCGACGTCCTCCCGGAAGGTGTAGCGATCGATGTAGGCGGCCACGGCGGCGCTGCGCCCCGGACCGGTGAGGCAGAGAAGGCGCTCACCAAGATGGTGCAGGGTGACCAGGTCGACGAGCCGCCCCTTGTTCGTGACGAAGGCGGCGGCGGTCCCCTGCCCGGGGCCGAGACCGCGCACGTCGTTGGTGGTGAGGCGGTGCAGGAGATCCGCGGCGTCCTTGCCGGAGATCTCCAGGCGGCCGAGGTCCGATCGATCGGCCAGGACGGCGTCGGCGCGCGCCGCGCGGTACTCGGCGGCGGGGTCGGCCGGGGTGACCGCCGCGCTCATGCCGGAAGGTCGGCGAACTCGACGGCGGCGCGATGCGGGATGATGCCGGCCGCGTGCCCCTGCAGGAGGAGCTCGTCGATGGCCCGCCGGCCGGCCGGCCCGTAGTCGAGCGTGAAGTCGTTGACGTACATGCCGACGAAGCGATCGGCGAGCGGCCGCCCGATCCCCCGGCCGTAGTCGAGCGCGTAGGTCAGCGCCTCCCCACGATGAGCCAGCCCGAAGGCGATGCTGTCCCTGAAGAAGGCGCCGATCTCGGCGATCGCCCGGGGCCCGAGGTCGCGACGGATGATGTTTCCGCCCAGGGGCAGCGGCAGGCCGGTCCGGGCCTTCCACCACACGCCCAGGTCGAGCACCTTGTGCACGCCGGACTGCGCGAACGTGAGCTGCCCTTCGTGGATCAGGAGCCCGGCCTCCACCTCGCCGCTCGACACCGCGGGCAGGATTCGATCGAACGGCATGACCTCGGTGCGCACCTCCCCCAATGCGAGTCGCAGCGCCAGGGCGGCGGTGGTCAGCCGGCCGGGAATGGCGATGGTCATGCGCTTCAGGGCGTCCGGAGCGGCGGCGGCCCGCGTGACCACGATCGGCCCGTAGCCGTCCCCCATGCTCGCCCCGCAGGGGAGCAGGAGGTAGCGATCCGCCAGGTAGGCGTAGGCGTGGATCGAGACGGCGGTGACCTCGATGCTCCCTTCGAGCGCCAGGCGGTTGAGGCTCTCGATGTCCTTGAGGACCTGCTCCACCTCGTAGGGTCCCGTGGGGACCCTGCCGGAGGCCAGCCCGTAGTACATGAAGGCATCGTCCGGATCGGGACTGTGTCCGATACGGACGGTGGGGCGCGGCTTCACCGGCTCGAGGTCCATGCCCTCATCTTACATCGCCGCCGGGGCGATCCGACCACTCCGCCCGGCGGCAACCACGGAGCCGGCGGCCGCGAGCCCCACGACCGCCGCCCCGGCGAACAGCACCGACATGGTCGTGCGGTCGTACAGGATGCCGCTCGCGAACATCCCGAGGATGTTGCCGATGCCGTAGGCGGCCGAGACGTAGATCGCCTGCCCGCTCGCCCGCCGCTCCTCCCCGAACAGGTGATGCGTGTGGGTCACGGCCGCCACGTGGAACGCGGCATAGGTGGCGGCGTGCAGCGCCTGCGCCACGATCATGGCGGCCGGCGCCACGCTCGCGGCGCAGATCGCGAAACGGACCGCCGCCAGGAGCGCCGCGGCTCCCATCACCGCGAGCGTCCCGTTGCGGCGGAGGATGCGGGGCATCAGGAGCATCGCGACGATTTCGCAGGCCACCGAGAGACCCCAGAGAGCGCCGATGCTCCGTGGCGTGTAGCCCGCGGCCTTGAGATGAATGCTGTAGAAGACGTAGTACGGGCCGTGCGCCGCCTGCACCAGGATCGAGGCGAGGAGAAAGCACAGGACCGGCGGCTGCCGCAGGAGGCGCCCGAGACCGGAGAGGCCGCCGCCCGACTCGGGGCGCGGTCTCTCCGCCGGCAGGAGGAGGGCCGCCAGCACCTGGAAGGCCAGGAGCAGGACGATCAGGTGCAGGGCCACGCGCTCCCCCATGCGGCCGACCAGGGGTCCGGTCACGAGCGCGGTGACGATGAAGGCCAGAGACCCCCAGGCGCGCATCCGGCCATACGGAGGGCCGCCCGCCGCGGCGACCTCCATCGCCGTGGCCTCGACCAGGGGCAGGGCCGGAGCGCGCAGCGCGGCGTAGGCGGCGATCACCAGGACGGCGGCCGGGAAGGTGCGGACCGCGGCCATCAACGTGAAGGCGGCGAGCGACAGGAGGCCCGAGGCGATGACCAGTCCGCGTCTCCGGCCGAGACGATCGGCCAGCATGCCGCCCGGGGCGGGCAGCAGGACCATGCACAGGGGCAGGAGCAGGCTCAGCATGCCGATCTGCAGGCCGGTGAACCCCAGGCCCGCAAGATACAGGTTGAAGTACGGAATGTAGACCCCCAGGACCGCGAAGGAGGTCAGGTAGTACAGGCTGAGGGCGAGGGGCGCGGTCAGTGGCATGCGGCTCATACTAAAATAGTGGCGGGCCATCATGACGGATCCGAGAGAAAGTCGCAAAGCCTTCGCGGCGCTCGTGGCGCTGCCGGACGACGCCATCGATCTGGGGCATGCCTCCCTGCTCATCGCGCGCGAGGAGTACCCGGACCTCGATGTCGGGCGCTACCTGTCCCGGCTGGACGGGATGGCCGCCGACATCGCGCCGCGCCTGAAGGAGGGGGAAGGCCCGCGCAGCCGGGTGGCCCACTTGAACCGGCTGATGTTCGAGGAGATGGGCTTCCAGGGGAACCGCGAGGAGTACTTCGACCCGCGCAATTCCTTCCTGAACGACGTCCTGGATCGCCGCATCGGGATCCCCATCTCCCTGTCGACCGTCTATCTCGAGGTCGGGCGGCGGATCGGCTGTCCGCTGGCGGGCGTCGCCTTCCCCGGTCACTTCCTGGTGCGCCTCGGCGGCGTGTCGGAATCGTCGGAGATCCTCATCGACCCGTTCAACCGCGGCCGGCTCATGACCGAGGAGGACTGTCGCGCCCTCCTTCTCGAGATGTACAAGGGGCAGCTGGAGTACCGCCCGGAGTTCCTGAGACGGGCGAGGAACCGGGAGATCCTCGAGAGGATGCTCAACAACCTCAAGGGAATCTACCAGCAGCGGCGCGATTTCCACATGGCGCTGAAGATCCAGCAGCTCCTTCTGTGCATCGAGCCGGACCGGCCGGACGCCATCCGGGACCGGGGCCTCATCCACTACCGGCTCGCCCTGATCGCCGAGGCGGCCGCCGATCTCGACCGGTACCTGAGCCTCGCGCCCGAGGCCCCCGATGCGCCGCAGATCCGGACCAGGCTGGACGAGATGAAACGCCTCGTCCCGCAGATGAACTGAATCCACACTCCCCTCGCCCCGCATGGAGGATCGGACGGTGATCGCCGAGGTAGCCGGGATGTTCGCCCCGGATGGGCCCCTGGCCCGGGCGCTGCCGTCGTTCGAGCCGCGCCCGCAGCAGGCGCGGATGGCCCGCGACGTGTCCGCGGCGCTCGCCTCGGGGCGGCACCTGCTGATCGAGGCCGGCACCGGCATCGGCAAATCGCTGGCATATCTGGTCCCGGCCATCCTCTACGCCACGCGCGACCGGACCCTGCCGCAGGAGGAGCGGCGCGTCGTGGTCTCGACCCACACCCGTGCCCTGCAGGAGCAGCTGGCCCGCAAGGACCTGCCGTTCCTGGAACGGGCCCTGGAGCCCGCCGGCATCTCCTTCCGTCACGCCTTGCTGATGGGGTCCGAGAACTACCTGTGCATGCAGCGCCTGGGCGAGTCGGCGCTGGCGGGGGGGGACCTGCTCGAAGCTCTCACCCGGCATGCGCGCAGCGCCCCCACGGGGCTGCGCTCGGAGATCCCGTTCCCCGTGCCGGACGCACTCTGGGAGCGGGTGCGCCGCGACCGCGAGATCTGCCAGGGCGCGCGCGGCCCCTTCTGGGAGGACTGCCTGTACCGCAGGGACCTGGTGCGCTCGCGGGAGGCCGATCTCCTGGTGGTCAATCACGCGCTGTTCTTCCTCGACCTGAAGTCGGGAGGGCGGATCCTGCCGCCGCACTCGGTGGTGATCCTGGACGAGGCGCACCGGGTCGAGGAGTCGGTCACGGCGCAGTTCGGGTTCAGCGTCTCGGACCGCTCGATAGGGAGCCTCCTGCACGACCTGGGAGACGGGAAGCGGACGCGTCGTCCCCGGCGCGGCGGCCAGGCCCCGGGCGCGCGCGGCCCCTTCCCCGCCATCGTCCCGCGTCTCGAGGAGGCCGCCCGGGAGTTTTTCGCGGACATGCGCTCCTTCGGGCTGGCGGCGCGGGACGCCGCCGGGGCGCCCTCCGAAGCGCCGGCCGGCTACGGCCCGATGGCCCGGGTGCGCGCCCCCGGCGCCGTGGCCGATCGGCTGCGCGCCCCGCTCACGGAACTTCAGGAGTTGTTGGAGGAGAAGGGGCGCGAGGCGGATCCCGACGAGGCGATGGCCCTCGCCTCACTCGGCTCGCGGGCCCGTGACCTGCGCGACCGCGTGACGCAGTTTCTGGAGCAGAGCGTCCCGGACGCCGTCTACTGGGTGGAGTGCCCCCCGCGCGACGAAGGGGCCACCCTGCGCGTCGCGCCGATCGAGGTGGCGCACGTCCTCCGGCCGCGCCTGTTCGAGGACTCCCGCCGGGTGGTGCTGACCTCGGCCACGCTGGCGACCGGAGGATCGCTCTCCCACCTCCGCCGCCGCCTGGGGATCGCGGCGGCCGCCGAGACGATCCTGGGCTCTCCGTACGACTTCGAGAAGCAGTCCCTGCTCTACCTCCCCGAGGGGATGCCCGATCCCGGGTCCGACCCGCACGGGTTCGCTGCGGGGGTGCTGCGCGAGTGCCGCCGGCTCCTCCTGGCCTCCGGCGGGGGGGCCTTCCTGCTCTTCACCTCGTACGCGCTGCTGCGGCGCGTGCACTTGGCGCTGCAGGACGACCCGGATCTGAAGGGGCTCGAGCTCTTCCGCCACGAGCCCGGACAGGCCTCGTCCGTCCTCGAGAGGTTCCGCCTGACGCGCCGGGGCGTGCTGCTCGGCACCATGACCTTCTGGCAGGGGGTCGACGTGCCGGGGGATGCCCTGAGGCTGGTGGTGATCACGCGGCTGCCGTTCGACGTGCCGGGCCACCCGATGGCCGACGCGCGCGCCGAGGCGATCAGGACGCGGGGCGGGGATCCGTTCCTGGAAGACACCCTGCCGGAGGCGAT
>Ga0070704_100001107_pt1 | contig 13997 bp, 15 predicted proteins | sample KBSK5252metaG_FD_65467 | JGI IMG/M metagenome (GOLD analysis project Ga0070704, IMG submission 65467) | Corn, switchgrass and miscanthus rhizosphere microbial communities from Kellogg Biological Station, Michigan, USA - KBS K5-25-2 metaG | ecosystem: Host-associated > Plants > Roots >...
GCGGGGATCGCGATCATGTAGATCACGGGCGAGAGCTTGCCCTTCAGGTCTCGGCCCACCGCGACCGCCAACAGCGAGGCCGGACCCTGCTTCCGGAGGATGGCCTGCTGCAGAATGTAGTACGCGATCGCGGCCATGAGCAGCACGACGCCGTACAGGGCGGTCGGCGCGGCTGCGAAGTGATTCTCTCCCATCCAGCCGGTCACGAAGGGCACCAGCGAGAGCCAGAAGAGCAGGTGCAGGTTCGCCCACAGGATCGTGCCGTCCACGCCCTCGGTCACCTGGCACAAATGGTGGTGGTTGTTCCAGTAGATGCCGAGGTAGACGAAGCTCAACACGTAGCTCACGAACACGGGGAAGAGTGGGCGGAGGTCGGCGAGGTCCGACCCGTGCGGCACTTTCAGCTCGAGCACCATGATCGTGATGATGATCGCGAGCACGCCGTCGCTGAACGCCTCGAGCCGTCCCTTCCCCATTAGCGCGTCTTCGCTCCGATCAGATAGACAATGAAGAGGGCCACCCACACCGCATCGATCACGACGGCGACTCCCGCCTGGTAGCCGAGGAATTGCCGCCCTTGGGTGAGCACGAGACCGATGAAGACCAGCTTGCTGAGGCCGGCGATGCTCACGATGAATGGACGGCCCGGCGGGTCGAACGCTCCGTAGATGAGCATCGCGCCGACGAGGCCGATCAACGCGCCCCAGTTGCGGACGACGATGTTGGCGACCGGGCCCTCGAGTGTCGCCCCGAACGTGGAGCGCAGCGCCGCCTGCGGCGCGATGAAGGCGTAGAGCATCGTGCACGTCAGGATGCCGGACACTAGCATGATCCACTTGATGTTCGTGACGATGAAGTTCATCGGTCCTCCAACGATTGGTTTAGGGCGATACCCTGGTGAATGTGAGCGTCGCCACCGGCTTGACCTTGCCCTTCACCACGAAGTGCCGCGTCGCCGCGCGTGACGTCGGCTTCTTGGGATTGGTGTTGCGATCGTTAGCCTTGTAGGTCGTGCCGTCGTCCCCGCCCGAGTCGAAGGCGTAGAGGGTGAGCGAGCGCGACGGCACCCAGCCGCCATTCGCCGCCAGGTTCACGCTCGACGCGCCCGTGAACCAATCGGGGCTGGGCACGATCATGGTCACGAGCGACACCATCGGGTGCTTGGCGTCAACCTGCACCGTCGCGACCAGGGAGTCCCGGAAGTTCTTGAGGCCGCCGGTTTCGAACTTGGCGAGCGCGCTCCCGGCCTTGATCGCGGCGCGGATCTCGTCGTCGAGCGGGCTGTGCTTCCCTTCCTCGGACAGACGCTCCAGACCCGGTGTGGGCAGGCTGCCCAGCTCGAAGAGCTCGTAGCGGGCGTTGTGCGAGGCGCCGATCAGGCCCGAGAATCGCGCGCCGCTCGGGTACTCGAACGGATGGTTGCGCGCGGTCCACGTGCTCTTCAGCACGACGCGGTACTCGGCAGGTGCCGCCGGCATCACCTGGCGGGGGGCCGGCGCGGCGCGTGGCGGTCCCGGTTTGGGCTCTTCTTTGCCGCAAGCGGCGGCGGAAAGGGCGAGCGTGAGGCTCACGAGTAGATGGGGCGACGGCGTGCGGAGCATGGCGTCCTCCAGGTTGGGACTCACGCTACAACAAACCGGATGGGCGCACAAACGGGGCGTGATTAGAGGTCGAGCGAACGACGGTGATTGTAGGCGGCGAAGCTACCGCTTGACCTTGAAGTCGATCGGGATGTTCATCAGCACGCGCACCGGCCTGCCGTGTACGCGCGCCGGGCGGAACAGCGTGTGCAGTGCGTAGGCGATCGCCTCCTGATCGAATCCGGGGTTCGGCGATTGGATCACCTTGACCGACGCCGGCTCCGCGCGGCCGAGCGTATCGAGGATGAATTGCACGATCACGCGTCCCTGAATCTTCGCCTGCCGCAGCACATCCGGATACACGACCTGCGGCGCCGAAAGGTCCTCGGGCCTCTCGTCCACAGCCTGGTCTATGAATACCTGGCTCGACGCCGACTCGATCCCCGCCGGGCCCGTCGGGATGCTCAAAAGCGCGGCGGCCTCCGCCGAGTCCCTGCTCTCGGTGTGGTCCGCGGCGGGCGGACAGGTCGCCCAGAGTTCCTGGCTCACCTGGACGATGCCGGCCAACCGGAACACCATCACCATCGGCGCCTTTTCGTAGGGCTCTACTTGGAACGCTACCCGGCCGTAGCGCGCGAGGTGGCGGACAAACGCCTCGATCTCCGGTCGCTCCCCCGGATGGAATAGCGCAGTGTGATCGCTCGACTCGGCCCAATGCTCCTCGACCGGCGCGTCGGTGCCGAACCGGAGCGTCACCCCATCGTTGCCATCCCCCAAGTACTCGTCCGGCGCAACGTAGACGTCGAGCTCCCCCCGCTTGCAGCGAATCAGGAGTACCGGCGTGTCAATGAGATTCGCCCCTTCCGCCTTCAGAGCGAACGTCACGCCTTTCTGATCGCTGATTGGATCGGTTTCCCTCGACACGGTCCAGTTCCCGATCCGGCCGCTGCCCGAGGCCGCGCCACTGACCGGTCCGCTCGGTGCCGCTGGTTTCTGTTTCGCGAGCGTGTCGTAACACTGGAGACGCCGGTCGAGGTGCGTATTGCGGCGCAGCGCGAGAGCTGCTCCGCCGTCGCCTGGGCGTGCGCGAGTGACGCGATCGCGACAAGACCGGCGAGGACCGTAGTCGTTTGGATGAACCGCTTCATTTCTGTCCTCCCGCCGACCGGGGACGGAGCGCGATCAGTATAAACGCGGCGACAACGAATATGCCGGAGGCCGCGAGCATGATCCATGTCAGAACGTTGGCGCCCTCGAGCTCGATAGTCCCCGCGGCCACGATGAACAGGAGGAATCCCAGGCCGAAGGAGATGAGGCCGCGTTTTTGCCAGCGCCGCTCCGGGCCCTTCATGGCTCGGCCTCTTCTCCCTTCTTGTCCGCCTTCGGACCAATGAAGATGAGCGTGAACCCACCGACAATGAGTAGGCCCGTCGCTGCCAGCAGGATCCACGACACCAAGCGAACGTTTTCGAGCGGGTTGGCAGCGTCGAAATCGAGGGTCGACGTAGCAACCGAGATCCCGATGAGGAAGAGTAATCCCGCGGCAGCGAGCATGATCAACGTCAGCACATTCGCGCCGTCGAGATCGATGCTGATGGCGGCTACGACAACCAGAAGGACAGCCAAGCCGAAGCAGATGAGTCCACGTTTCTGCATCCCTACCCCACCCCCACCCTCTTCCTCTTCTCCACATACAACGGAAACGCGTCGGTCAGTTCGCGAACCTCCCTCTTCACCCTCCCCACCGTCGCATCATCTCGTTTCGTCAGCACCGTATCGATCAACTCCGCCACCCGATCCATCTCCGCCACGCCAAACCCGCGCGTCGTCAACGCCGACGTGCCGAGCCGGATGCCGCTCGTCACGAACGGACTCTGCGGATCCCCCGGGATCGTGTTCTTGTTGACCGTGATCGCCGCCCGATCGAGTAGCTGCTCCGCGTCCTTGCCCGTCAGGTTCTTGGGCCGGAGATCGACGAGCATCAGGTGGCTGTCGGTGCCGCCCGAGACGATAGCGTAGCCGCGCTTCACGAGCGCCGCGGCCAGGACCTGCGCGTTCTTCACGACGTCCTTCGCGTACGTCTTGAACTCGGGACTCAACGCCTCGAGGAACGACACGGCCTTCGCCGCGATCACGTGCTCGAGCGGCCCGCCCTGCGTGCCCGGAAACACCTGCTTGTCCACGGCCTTGGCATACTCGGCCGTGCAGAGAATCATCCCGCCGCGCGGACCGCGCAGCGTCTTGTGCGTCGTGGTGGTGACGATCTGCGCGTGCGGCACCGGCGAGGGATACACGCCGCCCGCCACGAGGCCGGCGAAATGCGCCATGTCCACGATGAAGACGGCGCCTACCTCGTCCGCCACGGCGCGCATCGCGGCGAAATCAACGACCCGCGCATACGCACTCCCGCCCCCGATGATGATCCGTGGCCGCTCCTTGCGGGCGACGTCGCGCAGCTGATCGTAGTCGATCCGCCCCGTCTCCTCGCGCACGCCGTACGCGACGGCACGGAACAGCGTGCCGGAGAAGTTCACCGGCGAGCCGTGCGTCAGGTGTCCGCCGTGCGGCAGGGCCAGGCCGAGCAGCGTGTCGCCCGGCTTCGCGACCGCGAGATACGCGGCCATGTTGGCCTGCGCGCCCGAATGCGGCTGCACATTGGCGTGCTCGGCACCGAACAGCTGCTTCGCCCGGTCGATCGCCAACTGCTCCACCTCGTCCACCACCTCGCAGCCACCGTAGTAGCGCTTCTTGGGGAGCCCCTCGGCGTACTTGTTGGTGAGCGCGCTGCCCATGGCCTCGAGCACCGCGAGCGAACAGAAGTTCTCGCTCGCGATCAGCTCCAAGCCGTGTTCTTGCCGAGCGACCTCGCGCTTGATGAGGGCAGCAATGGTGGGGTCGATTTGCGCCAGCGGCGCTAAGCGGTCAGCCATCAGCGATCAGCCTTCAGCTCGATCTTCTTGATGCGCCGTTCGTGGCGCCCCCCCTCGAACTTCGTCTCCAACCACTTGTGCAAGATGCTCACCCCTTGCTCCTCACTCACGAACTGAGCCGGCAACACCAACAAGTTCGAGTCACCGTGGTTGCGCGAGAGCTCGGCGACCTGCTCGTTCCAAGCGAGCGCCGCTCTCACGTTCGGAAACCGATTCGCCGCATAGGACATCCCCAACCCGGTCCCGCATGTCAGGACGCCGCGCCGCACCTCGCCCGTGCTCACCGCCTTGGCCACAGGCTTCGCGTAGTCCGGATAGTCGTCGGCCGGATCGAGTTGCTTTGGTCCCACATCGATTGGCTCATAGCCGAGTTTCTTGAGCTCCGCCACGAGCCGGTTCTTCAGGCTGAAGCCGACATGATCGGCGCCGACGTAGATCTTCTCAGACAAAGTTCTGCCTCACCTTCGCGATCGCCGCGATGCGCTGCTCGGCAAGCCGGTCGGCCGCACGATAACTGGGAATGCTTTCCTCCTCCGCGATCTCAAACACGCGCAGAATCGTGTCGTAGATCTCGCCGGCCTTATTACGCGCGCGTTCCATGGTCCAACCCTGCAGCTCGGCGTTGACGTTGATCAACCCGCCCCCGTTGATGACGTAGTCGGGCGCGTAGGTGATCCCCTTCTTCTCGAGCGCGTCGCCATGACGCTCCTCGGCGAGTTGATTGTTCGCCCCGCCGGCCACGATCTCGACCTGGAGCTTGGGCAACGTGTCGTCGTTGATGATCCCGCCCAGCGCACACGGCGCGAAGATGTCGGCTTTCACCCCGATGATCTCGTCGGGCTTCACCGCCTGGGCGCGGAACTCGTCCACCACCTTCTGCACCTTCGCCGCATCGATGTCGGTGACGGTGAGCCGCGCGCCCTCCTGGTGCAACGCCTGCGCCAGATAGTAGCCGACGTGGCCGCACCCTTGAATCGCGACGGTCTTGCCGTTGAGCGAATCGGAGCCATAGCGGTGTCGGGCGCACGCCTTTATTCCCCGGTATACGCCAAACGCCGTGACAGGAGAAGGATCGCCAGACTTCCCGATCAGTCCCGTGACGTGATCCGTCTCGGCCTTGATGTACTCCATGTCGCCGGTCGAGGTACCGACGTCCTCGGCGGTGATGTAGCGCCCCCCCATCGCCTGGACGTGGCGGCCGTGCGCGCGGAACACCGGCTCGCGATTCCTGGTCTCGTTGTCGCCGATGATGACGCTCTTCCCACCGCCGAGGTTCAAGCCGGCCACCGCCGCCTTGTACGTCATACCGCGGGCGAGGCGCAGACAGTCGATCAGCGCCTCACGGTCCGACTTGTAGCTCCAGAAGCGCGTGCCGCCGAGCGCGGGGCCGAGCGTCGAGTCGTGGATCACGATGATGCCGCGGTATCCCGACGACGGCTCGTAGCACAGGCTCACCTGCTCGTGCTGGTGTTCCTCGAGCAGCGCGAACAGCGCGCTCGAATCTTCTTTAGACGTGCTCGGGCCCGTGAGCGAGAGCGCGCGCGATGACGATGCGCTGGATTTCACTGGTGCCTTCATAGATCTCGGTCACCTTTGCGTCACGAAAGAGTTTCTCGACCGGAAAGTCCCGCATGTAGCCGTAGCCACCGAACAGCTGGATCGCCTGCGTCGTCACCCACATCGCCGTCTCGGACGCGAACAACTTCGCCATGCTCGCGAACGCCGTGACATCCTCACCGGCATCCTTGCGCACCGCCGCCCGGTGGGCCAAGGCACGCGCCGCTTCGGTGCGCGTGGCCATGTCGGCCAGCTTGAACTGCACCGCCTGGAAGTCCCTGAGAGGCCGGTCAAACTGGCGCCGCTCGGCGCAGTACTTGATGCTGTGCTCGAGCGCGCGCCGCGCAATGCCCACGGCCTGCGCGCCGATGCCGAGGCGCCCCGCGTCCAGGCCCTCCATCGCGTACACGAACCCCATGCCCGTCTCGCCCAGCAGCGCGTCGGCCGGCAGGCGCAGATCGTCGAGCGCGATCGTCGCCGTGTTCGACGCCCGGAGCCCCATCTTGTCCTCGGGCTTCCCCGGGCGATAGCCCTTCGCCGTCGTCGGCACGATGAACGTCGAGATCCCCTTCGCCCCACGCCGCGCCTCGGGGGTGTCGGTGCGGGCCATGATCATCATCAGATCCGCCGTCCCCGCGTTCGATGCCCAGGCTTTCGTGCCCGACAGCACCCACTCGTGCCCGTCGCGCACGGCCTGGGCTCGTAAGGACGCCGGGTCGGACCCGGCGTCCGCCTCAGAGAGCGCGAACCCCGCCAGCATCTCGCCGCGCGCCATCGGCCGCAGCCAGCGCTCCTTTTGCGCCGGCGTGCCGTGCTTGACGAGCATCGTAGTCGGAATCGCGTTGTGGATGCCCATCGACACGGCGATCGACGCGTCGGCAGCGGCGATCTCCTCCAGCGCCATGATATAGGTGAGCGCGTCGAGCCCCATGCCGTCGTACTCCTCGGGCGCGCACATGCCGAGGAATCCGAGCTTGCCCATCTCGTCGATGACGTCGCGGGGGAAATGCTTGGTGCGGTCCCACTCGGCGGCGTGGGGCTCGATCTTCTCGCGCGCGAACTCGCGCGCCAGTGTCGTTATCTGTTGGACCTGGAGCTGATCAGTCGCGGTAGGCATAGAACCCCTGCCCCGATTTCCGGCCCAGCTGTCCCGCCGCCACCATCTTCTCGAGCAAGGGCGCGGGCCGATACTTCTGCCTGTCGAGGCCATCTTGTAGAACCTTCATGATGGACAGGCACACATCCAAGCCGATCAGGTCCGCGAGTGCCAAGGGCCCGAGCGGGTGACTCATGCCCAGTTTCATCACCTGGTCCACCGCCTCCGGCGTGGCCACCCCCTCCATCACGCAGAAGACGGCTTCGTTGATCATGGGCATCAACACCCGGTTGGACACAAAGCCGGGCGAGTCGTTGACCTCGACCGGCGTCTTATTCAGAACCTGCACAACCTCCACAACCTTCATCACCGTTTCATCCGACGTCTGTTTTCCACGAATAACTTCTACGAGTTTCATCACTGGAACAGGGTTCATGAAATGCATCCCGATGACCCTGTCCGGGCGATCGGTGTGCTTGGCAAGCTCGGTGATGGAGATCGATGAGGTGTTGCTGGCGAGAACGACGGAGGGCGGCGCAAGACGGCCGAGGTCGGCGAAGATCTGGAACTTGATCTTGGGATTCTCGGTAGCCGCCTCGACGACAACCTCGCAATCGTTCACAACCTCCAAAACGGTCGATGTGGTAATGCGACCGAGCAGCCCGCGTCTTTCATCCGCCGTCAATCCGCCTTTTGTTACTTGGCGCTCCGTATTCTTCTCGATCGTCTTGACGGCGCGGCCGAGCGCATCGGCGGCGACGTCGACCAGCACCGTCTCCCAGCCGGCTTGGGCAAAGACATGCGCGATCCCGTTGCCCATCGTCCCTGCGCCCACCACCGCGACGCGACTCATCCGGCGAGCCACGTTCTTGGTTGCGTGAACCGGCTCCCGATCACCGCCAGCGTACCGGCGATCAGCACAATCGTCGCCACGATCCCGCCCTCGGGTCCGAACGCCCCGCCGTCCACCCAGGCATGTCGTCCCGGCGAATACTCCACAGCCGGCACCTGGAACCGGTAGCCGCTCACCGGCGCGTCGAACAGCAGGGCCAGGCCGGCGTTCCATCCAAAGTGCAGCCCCCAAGCGTAGCCCATGCCGCCGTAGGAGAAGAACGCGAACGACAACCACACGCCCGCAAGCACCACGTTGATGGTGCTGAAGACCGTGGCGTTCGGATTCTTGAGGTGCAGCAGGCCGAACGGCACGGAGAGCAGGATCATCGCCGCCCACGGGCCGACGGCGTCGGCGAGACGGCGCATCGGATAGCCGCGGAACGCCAACTCCTCCGTGAGCGCGGCGACGACGAGGCCCGCGGCGAGCGGAGGCGCGAGCGCGACCCAGCGCTGCCAATCGCCCGTCAGGTGCACCGTCGCCCGGCTGCCGATGAACGACAGGCCGATCGCGAGTGCCGCCATCACCACACCGAGCGTCGCGCCACGCGCGAGGCGGCCGCGTAGACCCTCGCCGTCCCCCCTGTGCCAGCCCATCTGATCCCAGGAGTGCTTGTTGAGGCGTAACCCGACCAACCAGGTTGCCATCAAGAACGCAATCGCCTGGCCCCCTGAGTTGGCGGCGAGCCACCACGGCGACGTCGCCGGCACCGGGTTCACGGCGTTCAGGACGGCGCTCGCGCCGATGGCCACGGCGCCGAACACCACGATCCAGGCGAGGGCGACGCCGAGATGCTTCGCCCGGGTCACCCCGTCCGCAAACGAAACGCGCGCCATCAGAGGCGCGCGCGAACTGCAGGAGTGAGGTTCGTCAGAACGGCGGTCGCGACCGCCAGCTTGCCGAGGTCGCCGAGCAGGAACGGCAAGGTGCCGAGTCGCGCCGCCCCCTCGAGGTTGCCCGTGAGGATGGCGAGCTGGGCAAGGCCGCCAGCATGGATGAGCACGAGCCCGCACAGGACTCCCATTGTCACCCGGGCCCACCTGGGTGGGTTAACCCCGGGCTGCCGCCCGGGGTCAGTCAACCAACCCACCGCAAACGCTGCCACGGGATACGCAAGCAGGTACCCACCGGTCGGCCCGAGGAGGCGCGCCACGCCAACGAGCGGCACCGTCGGCGTGAACACCGGGAGCCCCGCGATGCCGAGGGCCAGATAGAGCACCATGCTCGCGGCGCCGAGCCGAGCGCCCAACAGGCCGCCGACGAGGAGCACCGCGAGCGGTTGCAGCGTCATCGGAACGGGTGTGCCGGGGAGCGGAACAGAGATCTGCGCGGCGAGTGTCACGAGCGCGGTGCCGAGCACCACAGCTCCGACGCGAGTGCCGACGACCGATGACCGAGAACCGACAACCAGCTGTTCCATTTAGATCATCTCCACAGAGAGAGCGACCGCATTGCCGCCGCCGAGACATAAAGTGGCGAGGCCGGTGGACTTGCGGTACTGCTTCAGGGCATACAGCAGCGTGGTGAGGACGCGCGCGCCTGATGCACCGATCGGGTGCCCTAGCGCGATGGCGCCGCCGTGCACGTTCACGCGGCTCCAATCCCAGCCGAGGGCTCGGCCGTCGGCCAGGGCCTGGACCGCGAAGGCTTCGTTCGCTTCGATGAGATCGTAGTCGGAGATCTTGGTGCGGGCCTTGTGCATCAGGTTCTTCACCGCTTCAATCGGCGCGAAGAACAGATCCTTCGGTTCGCCGCCCCCCGTCGCATACGCCGTCACCCGCGCGAGCGGCCTCAGGCCGTGTGCTTTGGCGAACGCCAGCGACGCCACGACGAGGGCACTGGCCCCGTCGTTGAGACCCGGGGCGTTGCCCGGCGTCACGGTGCCGTCCTTCTCGAACGACGGCCGCAGCGACGCGAGCTTCTCGAGCGACGTGTCGGCGCGCGGGCCCTCATCCTTCTCGACCTTCTCCACGGGCACTGTCTCTGCCTTGAAGTGACACGCCGCCATCGCGGCGACGGCCTTCTGGTGACTCGCGAGCGCGAACTCGTCCTGATCCTTGCGCGACACGCCGGCTTTCTTGGCGGTGTACTCGGCGAGGTTGCCCATGTGCGTGTTCGAGAACGAGTCCCACAAGCCGTCGCGGATCATCCCGTCCACGAGCACCTGGTCGCCCGCCTTGATCCCGCCGCGCATGCCGTACACGTAATGCGGCGCGTTCGACATCGACTCCATCCCGCCCGCCACGATGCACTGCGCATCGCCCGCTTTGATGGCCTGGGCGGCGAGCATCACGGCCTTGAGCCCGGAGCCGCAGACTTTGTTCACCGTGAGCGCAGGGATGGTTCCGGGGAGACCTGAGTGGATCGCCGCCTGGCGCGCCGGCGCCTGCCCCACGCCACCCTGCAGCACGTTACCCATGATGACTTCTTCGACGGCCCCGTCTTGAATGCCCGCACGGCGGACGGCCTCGCGGATCACCAGCGCGCCGAGTTTGGGAGCCGCAAACGACGACAGACCGCCCAGGTACCGGCCGATGGGGGTGCGGACAGCGGACAGGATTACGGGTGTGGTTACGTCGTTGGCCATGACCGCGCTTTCGTTTGACCGACCCCGGGCGCAAGCCCGGGGAAAAACCAAATCGACTCGGGCGTTTTGTTTACCCCGGGCTTGCGCCCGGGGTTGGTTAACCTCACTTCAAACTAACGGACTCAAACTCCGCGTGCGCACCTCGTCCTGCAACCGCGCCACGAACTCCGCAACCGGCAGCACCGTTTGCTTGTTCCCCGCCCCGCGCGCCCGCACGGCGACGCTGTGAGCCTCCGCCTCGCGCTGCCCCACCACCGCCATGTACGGCACTTTGTGCGTCTCGGCGTCGCGGATCTTGTAGTTGAGCGTATCGCTGCGTTCGTCCAGATGCACACGCAACCCCGCGGCCTTGAGTGCCGTCGCGACGGCGCGCGCCGCCTCGTTCTGACCTTCGGCGATCGGCAACACACGTACTTGCTCGGGCGACAGCCACAGCGGAAACGCCCCGGCGAAATGCTCGATCAAAAATCCGGTGAACCGTTCCAGGGTGCCGAAGATGGCGCGATGGATCATGATGGCGCGGTGCGGCTTGTTGTCGGCGCCGGTGTACTCGAGCTTGAACCGCTCGGGCAGCTCGTAATCGAGCTGGATCGTGGCGCCCTGCCACTCACGCCCGATCGCATCGTTGAACTTGATGTCGATCTTGGGCCCGTAGAACGCGCCACCGCCGACGTCCATCTTGAAAGGCAACCCCCGCCGCTTTAACGCGCCTTCCAGGGCCTTTTCGGCGACATCCCACATCTTGTCGTCGCCCAGTTTCTTGGCGGGCCGCGTCGCCAGATCGAGCCGGTACGTGAGGCCGAAGGTCTTGCCCAGGACCAGCTCGACGATGTCGAGTAGATCGAAGATCTCCTGCTCGATTTGCTCCTCGCGCAAAAAGATGTGCGCGTCGTCCATGGTGAGCCCGCGCACGCGTAACATCCCGTGCAACGTGCCCGAGCGTTCATTCCGGTACACGTTCGCGATCTCGGCGAGTCGGATCGGCAGGTCGCGGTAGCTGCGCTGCTGCGACGCGTAAATCAGGATGTGCATCGGGCAGTTCATGGGCTTCACCCGATAGTGCACCTCTTCGCCTTCGCCCTCCCCCGCCCCCATCGCCGGAAACTGGTTCTCAGCATACAGCGGCAGATGGCCTGAACGAAGGAACAGCTGCTCGCGCGTCACGTGCGGTGTGTAGACCAGCTGGTAGCCGCGTTGCAGGATCACATCCTCGATGAAGCGGCGCAGCTGGAACTGCATCATGGCGCCCTTGGGGTGCCAGAAGATCAACCCAGGGCCGACGTCCTCCTGAATCGAGAAGAGATCGTGCTGCTTGCCGATCACCCGATGGTCGCGCTTCCTCGCCTCCTCCAGCCGGTGGAGGTACTGGTCCAGGTCCTGCTTCGAGAACCACGCCGTGCCGTAGATGCGCTGCAGCATCTGGCGCCGCTCATCGCCGCGCCAGTACGCGCCGGCGGCGTGCAGCAGCTTGAAGTGTTGGATCTTGCCCGTGCTCGGAACGTGGGGCCCGCGGCACAGGTCCACAAACGGGCCATCGGTGTATGTGGAGATCACTTCGTCGTCTTTGAGATCTTCGATCCGTTCCAGCTTCAACGGGTCATCGGCGAAACGCTGCTTCGCTTGCGCGCGCGTCACCTCTTCGCGGACGAACGGGTAGTCCGCCTTCGCTACCTCCACCATCTTCCTTTCGATCGCCTCGATATCTTCGGGTGTAAACGGCCGCCCGATATCGAAGTCGTAGTAGAACCCATCCTCGATCGGCGGCCCGAAGCCGATTTGCGCCTTCGGGAAGAGCTGGCGCACCGCGGTCGCGAGCGCATGCGCCGAGGAGTGGCGCAGCACGTCGAGCGCCTGCGGGTCTTTGTTCGTGAGGATCGAGACCGTGGCTCCGTCGGGGAGCGGGCGCTGCAGGTCGCGCACGTCGCCGTCCACGCGGATGGCGAGCGCGGCCTTGGCGAGTCCGGGCCCGATCGCCTTGGCGAGATCGGCCCCGGTGGCGCCTGCTGGCAAGGCTTTCCCGCTCCCGTCGGGGAGTGTGACGTGGATTTCGGCGGCGGCCATCAGGGTGTCGGCGTGTGGGCTTCCGGCACGGGCGCCGCGGGCGCGCTCACCGGCGGCACCCGTGTTCCCCAGCGGAAAAAGAGGCTCACGGCGAAGAGAATCACTCCGCCCAGGACCATCCAGCGCACGAGTCGGCTCGGCGGCAGTTCGTCGGCCATTGGACGGAATTCTAGCGGCCGCTTCTATATTAAGGAATGCCCGGGCCCGAGTTCGAGCTTCCCCCGCAGTACGACCCACGCGCCGTCGAGCCGAGCCTGTACCAGCGCTGGCTCGCGCGCGGTGTGTTCCTGCCGCGCGACACGGGGGACCCATACGTCATCGTCATTCCGCCCCCCAATCTGACCGCCGTGCTCCACGTCGGGCACGCGTTGAACAACATCATTCAGGATGTCCTGATCCGGTTCGAGCGGATGCGGGGCCGCAGCGTGGAATGGCTGCCGGGGACCGACCACGCCGGCATCGCCACGCAGAACGTGGTCGAAAAGCAGCTCGCGGCGGAGGGGAAAACCCGCTTGGACGTGGGCCGCGAGGCGTTCGTGGAGCGCGTCTGGGCGTTCGTGCGCGAAACCGGCGACACGATCATCGAGCAGCTCAAGATCATCGGTTGCTCCTGCGACTGGAGCCGCACGCGCTTCACGCTCGACGCGGCGTATTCTCGTTCGGTGCGCGAGACGTTCGTGCGCCTCTGGGAGGAGGGGCTGATCTACCGCGGCCACCGCGTCATCCATTGGTGCCCGCACTGTCTCACCGCCTTGTCGGACGAGGAGGCCGAGCACCACGACACGAACGGCAATCTGTACCACATCAGGTATCCGCTGGTGGACGGATCCGGGTTCGTGACGGTGGCAACGACGCGGCCCGAGACGATGTTGGGCGACACGGCCGTGGCCGTGCATCCGAAGGACCCGCGCGGCCGGCCGTACCTGGGGAAGCAGCTGCGCGTCCCCATCGCCAATGTCGAGATCCCCGTCATCGCCGACGACAGCGTCGACAAGGAGTTCGGGACGGGATTCGTGAAGGTGACACCGGCCCACGACCCCAACGACTTCGACATCGGGATGCGGCACAAGCTCGCGATGCCGCTGGTGATGACGGAGGATGGGCACATGGGAGGGACGGGGGACGGGGGACGGGTGCCTCCGGACTTCGTCGGTCTCGACCGCTTCGAGGCCCGCAAGAAGATCGTGAAGGTGCTGGAGACCCAGGGCCTCCTCGTGAAGATCGAGCCGCACCCGCACTCCGTGCGGCGCTGCTACCGCTGCGACACGGTGGTCGAGCCGCGGCTGTCGGATCA
>Ga0070704_100001109_pt1 | contig 13992 bp, 28 predicted proteins | sample KBSK5252metaG_FD_65467 | JGI IMG/M metagenome (GOLD analysis project Ga0070704, IMG submission 65467) | Corn, switchgrass and miscanthus rhizosphere microbial communities from Kellogg Biological Station, Michigan, USA - KBS K5-25-2 metaG | ecosystem: Host-associated > Plants > Roots >...
GTGACCTGTGCGGCTTTCCAGGCGAGGAAGGTGGACTTGCCGACCCCTTCGCGGCCGGGCAACAGCGTGATCTCCCCGATCGGCATCCGGCCGTCCCACAGCCAGCGCACCGCCTTGATCGTGAACTCGCTGGCCTTCGTGAGCCGGATCCGCCGGTGCTCAGCGTCCGGCGGATTGGCCTGCTCCTCCGCCTCGACCTGGCGGCGAGCCGCCCGCTTGGCCCGCTCATACTCGGCCTGCTGTTCGGTGAGTTTCACCCGGTCGGCCCGCGCCTTCGCGGCGCGCACCTCGGCCGGGTCCACCCCCGGGTCCGGCATGATCGGTGGCGCTTGTTCGACGTCGGCCCCGGCCGCATGACCGTTCGCCCACCTGGGGAAATCCACAAAATCCGGAGCCTCGACCGGCCACGGCGCCCCGTCGAACGGGGTCAACGCGCACCGCCGGCCACACCGGCGAGCAGCACCTTACGGCGGGCCGAAGCGACCGTCTTGGCGATCTCCGACTCGCCCAGGCCGATGCCGCGCCCGGCCGAGGCGAGCGCTTCGATGTCCGCACCGTGGTCGGATTCGAGAGCTTTGCACACAGACCAGTGCAATGCGGCGTTACGGTTGCCTTCGCCCTGCTTTTCGAGCCAGGCGACGAGGCCGGCCACGCTCGTGTCGAGGGGCCTGCCCGGCTCGCGCGGCGGCCACAGGTGCGGCGGGGCGAGGAACTTGCGCACCGCCGGCCAGTCGCAGCCGCCCTCTTTGTTCAAGTTCGGGGTGGCCAGCCACCGGTATTCGGCGACGTAGCCGGGGACATCGCCGTCGGGTTGCACGCGGACCGGCGTGGGCGGCATGACGACGTACCCGCCGGCCGAGCGGAAGTCGACCCCGGCGCCCCGGATGGAGCCGTTGCCCTGGTCGGTGCCGTCGAAGTACAAGTGTTCCCCGCCGGACGGGGTGCGGACCTGCGCCCAGCAGCCGGTCAGGTAGCCGGCCTGGCGCAGGCGCTCCCGGGACAGCGCCCCCGGCGCGTCCTTCTTGACGTCGATGTCGAGCACGTCGGGCGCGACGCGCTCGGCGAGCTGGAGTTTCCGCCCCCGCGTGGTCGGCCGCCGCTCGTAGGTGACGCCGCACGCCATGCCGATGCCGGCGGCCGGCTGGCGGGTCCACCACAGTTCGATCGTGGCCGGATCGGTGGTCGCGTCGAGCACCCCGTGCCCGAACTTTCCGCAGTCGAGATAGCCGCCGCAGGCGTGCCGTTCGGCCGAGTCTTTCGGGTGCGGGTTGCGGTACAGCGGCACCTTCTCGCCGGGGGTCAACGGGAAGACAGGCCAGCCGAGGGTGGCATAGGCGAGCGCTGCGGAATACAAGGGATTCATCTAGAATGACCTTCCGTTTTGGGAGGTATTTGTCTCAAGGTGAAAAAGGCGGGCGCCCCGGTGCAGGGGCGCCCGTTTTCGCTATTCGGGAATGCATCCCTCGGGGTCGTCGAGCGCGCTGGCCGGCGGGTCGACCTCGAACAGCGAGTCGATCGAGCAGTCGAGCACATGCGCGAGCGCGCCGAGGACCGCCACCGACGGTTGTGTCTCGCCGCGCTCGTAGCGGATGACGGTCGACCAGCCCCGCCCGACGCGCCGGCCGAGGGCCTCCAGGCTGAGCCCGGCGGCCCGGCGGGCGGCCCGCAGCCGGCGCGGCGAGAACTCGGGTGCCTCGGGCACGGAGGGTTTCACGATGGTGGGCACATCGGCTCCCAGGGGGTTGGGGGACCCTCTCGCCGTGGGGGATCGAGGCGAGGGGAAGGCGACCGTACACCCGCCCCCGTCGATCCCGCAAGACGCTATATGGGCTGCCGTTTGGAACCTACGGGAATGGCCCCCGCCACTCCGCTGCAACGGGTGACGGGGGCCACTGGGTGGGGCATTCGAGGCCTTGAGCCTACCTGCCCCGTGGTCGGCCGCGCGGCGCGGCGGCGGGGATCTGGGGGTTGGCGCGACGGCGGATGCCGCGCACCTGGCCGGGGTCGTGCAGGCCGAGCATGCCGGCGATGACGCCGTCGGTGAGGCCGATGGCGTTGAGTTTGCGCACCTCGGCCTCGTGGTGGGCGATCGGGGCCCGATGCACCTGGACCTCTCCCTGGCCTTCGATGCGGCGGGTGTAGGTGTGTCCGGTCACTGCGCGCACTGCGGATCGCCGGGTACCACGGTCACCGACGACGGCAGCGGCACGGCGTTCTGACCGCCGGCCTCGTAGATGCCGCGCGAGGTGACGTAGACGCCGTTGGTACCGAAGCAGCCGAACGAGATGTTGCGGAAGCCCTCAGGCTCTTTGAGGATCTTCATGTTGCGCAGGGGCGTGCAGTTGCCGGGTACGGAGCAGTCGACGTCGGGGGCGTCGGACTTGGCCTCCCCGCCGAGACCGCAACTGACGAGCAGCAACAGGCCGGCGCAGCCGACCACGACGAGCGCGGCGAGCTGGGCGAAGCCGCGCCAGTGGCGGGGGGCGCGGGGGGTGCTGGGCTGGTTCATGACTGGGGGTCCTTCCGGGGCGGGTCGGGACGCCACGGCTGCACGACGGCGAGCCCGGCGATCACCATGGCGAGGCTGCTGAACACGACGAGGTACCGGATGTAGATGTCGGGCTGGATGGGGGTGGCGAGCACCCACAGCGGGATGAACGGAAACAGCCACTTGAATTTGATCACGGGGTGGGTCCTTCGGTCGGGTTGTCGGGCATGGGGAGGTTGTGCTTGCGGGCGAGCGCGCGTAGCGCCTCCAGCTCCGCGCGCTCGTCGGCGCGGGTACGCACCGTCGGATTGATGACCTTGTACAGGCCGTAGAACGGCAGCACGAGCGGCCACATCGACCCGGCGAGTATGGCGATGATGAACGCCAGCCCCCGATCCCCGCTCGGGGTGGGGCCCGGAGTGACGCGGTCCCTGTCCCAGTCGGCGAGTACCGCGCGGAACACCGGGCGCAGGGCGACGATCCAGCCGGCCAGGTACAGCCACAGCGGCCACAGGCCGACGAGTGTGCTCATCCGCTGACGCTCCCGTCGGCGGCGGCCACGATTTCGCCGAGGATGGCCGCGAAGTCGAATTCGTCATAGTCGATGGTGGCAATACGCATGCTGCCGTCCGCCCCAATGCCGGTGATCTCGACGTGCGCGCTCGGCGATTCAGCAAGCGAGCAGTAGCACTCAGGGTTGCTGCCCCCGCAGCACGCGAACCCTTCGCGGAAGTTCATCCGCACCCGCACCGTGGCCGGGTCGATGGTGTCGCCGCGTATCGATTCCAGCCGCTTCGCGCCCCACGCCTTGAGGGCTTCCTCGTAGTGCATCACAGCTCTCCGTCCAGGATTCCGAAAGTTCGAGTGCACGGCCACGCGCATTCCGCCTGATGCGCGCGGAGCGCGGCGAGCCGGCGCTCGATCTCGGCGTGCAATTCGAGGCATGCAGCCGCCGCCTCGACGGTTTCGCGGGAGTCGGGGCTGTAGGGCCCGTTGCTGGTGCCCGGCTCGTTCTGGGTCGCGTAGTGCCGGCGGTTGGCCAGGGCGTAGGCGTCGATGAGTTCGAGGAAGTTCACGATGCCGCCTTGGGTGTAGCGCGGCCCGGCCGGGGACGCGGGTCGATGCCGATGGCCCGGAGTCTGGCCACCGTGTTGGGCCAGGTCCGTTGCCGGGTGCCCATCTTGCTGGCGATCGTGGTCATGCCACCCGGGCCGTACACCTTGAGGTGGCCGTTGGTGGTGGTCTCGATCCGACCACCCACCGCGCGGGCGGCTTGTTCGATTTCGCGTCGGGGATTCCGCTTGCCGCTCATCGGACCGGCTCCTCACGCGGCTTGTTGACCCATTCGCACGGCGGCGCGGGAACCTCGGTGAAGCCGCCGAGCCGCTCATAGATGCGGATCATCTGGGAGGGCAGCTTGTCGGCGGCGCCCCGGCATAGCGCCGGCTTGACGCCCTCGGCGGCCGTGGAGGGAAACGTGGAGTGGCACACGATCCCGGACTGGTCGGAGAAGATCTCCTTGAGCCGGCCAGCGCTCAGCCTGCCGGGGCCGCGCCGCAGCGGCGAGGTGGGCTTGAGAATGCAGGTCTCGCACCGCTCGGCGTTGAGGCGGGGCTTGCCCGTCTCCGGGTCAATCACACGGTACTCGGACATGGGGTGTGGTCCTTTCCTACTCGTCGTCGAGGGCGGCCAGGTCGGCACCGCACTCAGGGCATTCGATGTGGTGGGGCTTCGCCCGGTCGTGACCGCAGTCGTTCCACTCCGGCTCGTCGGGCTCCTCGTCGTTGCCCTCGGCATGCGCCTCGTGCTCGGCGCGGTCGATCAGGTACCGCTCGTCGAGGTAGTCGCCCTCGTCGGCGAACCGCAGGGTCTCCTCGTCGTCGTCGTACACGTTGGCCATGGTTAGATTCCTTTCCGGCGCCACGACACCACATGCAGCATCCCGGACGCCACGATCAGGGCGATCGAGCCGACCACGACGGCGGCCGGCGTCGGGTGCGTGGTCACGAATGCGAAGCCCCGCACGATGTCACCGGGGACGCTGGCGAAGAACTCGACGAACAAACGCATGTCGTCAATAATGGGCGTGGACACGTCACGTGTCAAGTGAAACGCCGCACCGCCCGGGGGACGGTGCGGCGCCCGCAGCTCACCGTGCCGTCTGCTCGCAGGTGACCTGACCTTCAAGGCCGGTGTTCTTGGCCGGCTTGACGAGCTGCGCGTCGCGCTCACCGACCCGGCGCAGCGCACAGTAGACGCGCCCCCACCGGGCCGTGGCCGCCACGGACAGGATGACCAGGTCGCCGCGCTTCACCTGGATGGAGAACTTCGACGGGCTCTCGGTGCACACCACATCGCAATAGCTGACCTTGCCTCCACCGTCATCGATCCACAGCGGAGGCAGCACCGGATGCCCGCCGGCCGTGAGGCTCACGGCGGCCGTCTTGCCCTGCTCCCACGACACGGTGACATACATGTATGTCCCGTCGGTGGTGGTGGGGTTGGGCTGCCGCACGCCGGCCGCGCCGGTGGCGATCGGCCGAGGATCGTACGGATTTCCGATGATCGACACGATGCCGAGCGCCAGCACTCCGAGCACGGCCAGAAGGCCGGCCATCTTGATCTTTGCTGTTGCGGTCACGCGGTGAACTCCTGGCGACGCCTCGACCGCCACGCCACGAACGACAGCACCGCGCCGGCCACGATGAGGATTACGCCGATGCCGCCGATCAACGAGGTGTTCGAGCCGGTCAGCGCGAGGTTGTTCGCCGTCCGGGACGGGCTCGCGGTGACGTCCCCGCCGCCGGCCGGGCTGCCCGTGGTCGGCGCGGTGGTGCTCGGCGGCACGGTCGTCGGGGGTGCGGTCGTCTTCGACGCCGAGGCGCTGGCACTCGGCGACGCGCTGTGGCTCGCCGAGGCCGACGGGGACGCCGACGCGCTCGCCGAGGCCGACGGGGGCGGGCAGGACAGCGGGTAGGCCTGCTGGCCGAGCGTCACCGACGTCACGAGGGCCTTGTTGCCGGTGTCGTTGGCGTAGCCGACCCCGAAGGAAAAGATCATCGTGCTGACCGTGTAGGCGCCGTTGCTGGTGGTCTTGCCGACGAGGTCACCGGGATGGTCGACCGGTTCGGCCTGGCTACCCGGGCCGCTGCCGATCTTGCTGGACCAGTACTTGCCGGTGCCGGTCTTGTTGATCGTGGAGTACGGCGTCGACGTCTCCATCTTGAACAGGGGCAGCACCCCCACCACGGGGCCGCTGACGGTGAACGCGCCGTCCTCGGCGACCTGGGCCAGCCCGACCGGTCCGACGGCGTGGTGGGCGATTGAGGGGCCGTCGAACAGCAGGCCGCCCGGCTTCTGCTCGGGTAGCAGGGCTTCCTCGTCCCCGTTCACGTACCACCCCGAAAGGCAGCTCGGGGTAAGCCAGTGCGGACCGGCCGTGGAGGCGCCGCCGGGATGGGCGCCGATGACGCCGATGAGCCAGGTGCCGGCGACGGCGCCGAGCACCACCCCGACCCTGATGAGCCACGTTTTCATGATCTCGCCTTTCCGCCGCGCGGGGTTGCGCGGTCGTGGGCCGGGCGGGACTCGAACCCGCACCTACCGTCCCGGCCGTACAGGAGATCCTTATCGGCCGGTCCGGCTGCTCTCCCGTTGAGCTACCGGCCCGCGCGCGCCAGTGGACATCAGCCCACTGGCGCGTGTCAATTCACATGTCTCGTGCGCAGTCCTCATGCGCCCAGCCGGCATCGACGTGCACGATCCGGTCGCCCCGTTCGACCGGCGTGCCGCAGTCGAGCATGCACCGGCCCTGGAAGCTGGCCGTGGTGATCGCCCAGTCGGCCCGGGTGATGACCTCGTGCCGGGGGGCGGTGTTGCCGCCGCGCAGCTCCAGCTCGACGGCGAGCCGGTCGAGGCGGCGCCGCTCGCCCGGCGGCCGGCAGTGCGCACAACTCTTGCGGTACATCTCCATGACCTCGCACCAGTCGTCAGTCACCGGCCACCATCCAGCCCCCTGGGCCTTCGCCCTGGCCGGCTTCGCGACCCACCTCGACGCCCCGGGTGTACGCGGTGTCGGCCTGCTCGCGTGCGGCCTTCAGGTCGTCGAGGAGCCGTTCCATCGCCTCGACGGGGATGTGCACCTCGTCAAGGCCGCTGTAGCCGCTCTGGAACCTGGTTTCGTAGCCGAGGCCGTCCAGCACCCCCCGGAGGGTGTCACGGCGCAGCAGGGCGGTTTCGTGGGCTTCCTGCCGGCGCTGCTCGCGTTCCCGCTTGGCGGCGATGAGCCTGCGCCGCTCGGCGGCCGTCTCCTCGTAGGGGCCGAGGATGGATCCCAGCGTCACATATTCGACCTCGGTGTGTGCCGGGTACTCGCGGTCGCCGACCGTCCGGGCCGACACCTCGCAGGTGATCCGCGCCTTGGTGCCCTTGGGGTCCGGCTGATACCGGTGCTCAGGCAAGGCCCAGCGGTTGTAGCTGTACATGCCTTCGAACACGTACCGGCACTCGTCGGGATCGTCGTAGAACTTCTCAACGGTGCTGCGGTAGCGCACCCAGTAAACGACCATGCCGGGCTTCAGGTCTGCGCGCTTCATGGGGTGTGGTCCTTTCGGGGTCAGAGGTCTTTGTCCGTGCGCTTGGCGCGGTCGACGTCCCACGGGCTGTAGCCGTTGCGCACGCCGGACATCCACGCGTCCAACTGTTGGAACTTCTCCGCCAGCGCGGCGGCGAGGCTCAGGGTGTCGTTGCCCCGGTTGTCCTCGATCGCCTCGGTGGCCAGCTCGCGCAGTTCGCGCAAGGTCTCGACGGGATCCACGAAAAATCATCCTTTCGGGGGAGGTGCGGGGGCGCCCGCCCGTTCGACGGGCGCCCGGTGCGTTCAGTGCTGGCGCGCGGCCTCGCGGATCGCGGCGAAGCGTGGCTTGTACCAGCATTTGGGGCCGATGCCCCGATCGCGCGAGAGCTTGTTTGTCAGCGGCGAACCGCAGTCGCTGCACGTCTTGGTGAGCCGGCCGAACAGCACGGCCGCCGCGTCACCCTCGGCGATCAGGTGCTTGAGGGCGAAATACTGCTCCCGCACGGTGAGCCGGCGCTCGGTGAACGAGCCGGGCGCGCCGAGAAGCTGCTTGATGTAGTGCTTGCCGGTCCGCTTGGCCTCGGTGACCTCGAAGAACGTCGCGTCGTTGCCGGCGGCGGTGACCTCGCGGCGCGGCAGCGCGTAGCGGCCAGCCGGCACCTGCAACGCCATGGCGTCGAGGATCGGGTACGCGGCCCGGCCGCCGTCGAGGATCTCCTGCGGCACCCACACCTGACCGGGCTTCGGCGTCGCCGGGGTGGCCTGCTGGGCCGGCGCGGTGACGCTGGCCCGGTGCGCCGCGACCCGCTCGCGGACGGCGGTGGCGCGGGGGTTCTCCTTCCGGCCACCGAACGCCGCGCGCAGCGCCTCGCCTTGCTGGCGGGAGATCTCCCGCAGGTCCGTGTCGATCACGGCGGTGTAGTCGCCGTTGCGGCGGGTGCCGGCGAAGTCGCCGCGCTGGAAGTCGGGGCGCTGGCGGAGCGAGTCGAGGATCGCGGACATTGATGGCCTCCGGGGTGTGTGTTCAACTGGAACACCCCGAACCTTACACAGGGAACACGTCACGTGTCAAGTCACCTGTCAACGCCGACGGAGGAGCCGGATGCCGATCAAGGCGAACGCCACCCCGAACAGCACCAGCCACGGAAACCTGGGCGTGTCGGCGAGCACGACGGCGAGGGTGATGCAGCCGCCCCCGACCGTGAGGAAGCTCCAGGCTGCGGCGTCCCGGATCATCGGGTCACCTTCGGATACTTCTCCCAGTGCAGGTGCAGCGGCCCCAGGTTGAAACCCACGGCTCGATCCTTTTCGATTGGCCACCACCACACCCCGAAATACCATTGTGTCCACATCAAGTGCAGCGCCCAGTGACCCCGCCGGCTTCGCAGCACCCGGCTCACAGCTCGTCCCCGGGCATGTCGTGGCCGTAGCCAGCCAGCGGCCGAGGTCGGTTGTTCCACGCCTCCGTCTTCGGCTGGCATTCCGGCGAGCAGGCCGGCGCGGCGAGGTCGCGGTTACGTGGGCACGTCGACCAGTGCTTCGCCCGTTCGAGGAGGTCATCCCAGCCCGGCTCGCCCGGTCGGGGCAGCCCGTACAGCAGTGCGCCGAACAGTGGCGTCTGCTTGACCGCGTCGGCCGGCATGCCGAGCACCCTGGTCGCGCGGTTGAGCACGAACCGGGCCGTGTGCAGCGAGTGGGTGTCGGTCATCTCCCGGACCCGCACCGGCGGGCCGGCCTGCGGGCGCCACCATTCGGCCTGCTGGAGGAGCGCGGCGAGCCCGAACGGCGCGCCGCCGGTGCGGGATCCGCTGTAACCGCCCCCGACGTACTGGTACGCGAAGGCGAAGGCGTCAACCAGGTCGTCATGACCAAGGTTGTCGGTGAACCGATCGGGGGACTGTCCCGCCGGAACGAGGCTGTTCATGGGGTGTGGAGTTTCCTTTCAGGTGAGCAGTGCGGGTAAGGACGGTTGGACGTTCAGCGCGCGGCGCAGCGTGGCCCGGCGCCGCCGGGGTCGGACCTGTGCCGGATGTAACGATTCCCGCTCGACGAGGGGGAGTTTCCCCGTCTGCCAGGAGAACACCGTCGGTACGGCGTTCTCCCGCTCGACCCGGGCCAGCACGGCGACCGGTGCGAACTCGGCCAGGGTGGTCAGGTCCACCGTCAGTGGCGCGGGACCCTCCTCGGGCGCCTCGGCCGCCGGCCAGTAGCTGGGGTCGAACGGGGCGTCGTCGTGCAGTGGCATGCCGGCCACGAGGGCGTCGAACCGCGCGTTGACCTCGACGATGCGGTCATCCCAGTACGCGCGCTCAGCCAGCCGGGCGGCCCGGTCCTCGGGACTCTCCAGGACCAGCACCCGCACGGCGGTGCGCATCTCCGAGGCGGTGATCCGGTCGCGGCGCCGCTCGTGGGCGACCTGCGCGGCCTGCTCGCCGGACCGTTCCCGCCGAGCGCGCACCGCCGAGCGGCCGGCGCCGGCCACGGCGTACAAGGCCAGCAGGCTTGCCACTGTCAGTATTGCCGTCATGACTGTCCGCCCTTCTCCCGACTCCGTGTTCGACGGTAGCGGTCCCTGCGCGCCCTGTCCCGGGCGTGGACCGGGTTGTCCGGCGGGCGGTCCGGGTCGAACCGGCGACCGGTCTTCCAGTTGATCGGGTAGATGGCGCGCGGGTCGCCGCGATGACGAGCCCGGTTGAGCGCCTGGTCGAGAGCGGCCAAGTTGATGCCGATCCGCCGGGCGATCTCCACTTTGGTGACACCCTCGGCCGGGTTGCTGGCCAGCTCGTACCACTCGTCGAGCAGGCTGTCAGCGTCGAAGGTGACGCGCGGCCAGTCGTCGAGCTGGCCGGCTTTCCAGAGGATCCTGTGGCAGGTGGAGATCAGCCCCCGTCCGGCCTGCCAGCCCATCCGGCCGCAGTGGACGCACCGGATTCTCGCGCGTTCCCGCTTGACCTGCTTGACCACCGGTGCGGCTCGCCCCCTTCCGGGTGGGATGTCGGATGTCCCAGCGAAGCACGGGAGGGTTTCACGTGTCAAGTGACGTGTCGACACGTAGCTTGACACGTGAGCGGTTGTGCTGGTCAACTTGGCGGATGGCAACGAAGAGAAGCAGCGCTACGCCGGTTCGGCCCCCGGGCCGTCCGGCGAGCCCCGGGAGTCTGCGCCGGGGCGCGAAATATGAGCTGGCGCGCACCGCTTTGCGGTGCGAACCCATCGAGTGGATCGAGGATGGTCGGCGGGAAGGGATGTCCTTCCGGATGCTGGCCGACGAGATCACCGCCCGCATGCACAAGGCGAAGATCCGCAACTTCGTCACGATCGAGACGGTGCGCGCCTGGTACCGGGCCGTCCACCCCACGGACGGCGCCCAGTGACCCTACCGGTCCATCACACCAACGAGGACGGCTCGCGGTTCTACACCCGCCTGGACCCGGTCACCGGCGAGGAACAACAGTACTGGTCGGTGACAACCGCGCTGTCGGCCAAGAACAAAGAGGGGTTGAAGCGCTGGACGGCCGCGTTGGCCGCGCAGCGGGCAATGGACAACATCCCCATGATGCTGGCCGCGCAGCGCCTCGACCCGTGCGGGCGGACGTGGCACCGCACGGAACCCCTGGGGTGCAAGCGGTGCCCGACGTGCGTGCAGAAGTGGATCCAGGATTTCCACTACGGCGAGACGGCCCGCCGCGCCCTGGAGGGTTCGGCGGTGCACGACGCGATCGAGCACTGGATCAAGACCGGTGACTGGTTGAACGCGGTCACCTTGGCCAACATGCCGTGCGCCAAGGGCGGCACGTACGCCGAGCATCACGCGAAGATCGCCGAGATGTTGTCACCGTACCTGGAGCGCTGCGAGCAGTGGATTGCCGACTACGGCCTGCGCCGCGACCAGTTCTTCGCCTCCGAGATGACCGTGTACAACCACACGCACCGGTACGCGGGGACGTCGGACGGCGGTATCTGGCTGGAGCCGGTCAACGCCAAGTCGGCCCGGCTGGTCGCGCGCATCCGGGGCGACCTGAAGGATGACCGGACATTGGTGCTGTTCGACGCCAAGTCCCGCGAGGGCGAGGGCAAGGGCCTCTACGAGGACCACGCGCTGCAGCTCGCCGCGTACCGCAACGGCGAGACGTGCAAGCCGTCGAAGGAGTCGCTGCAGGAGTTCCCGATGCCGACCACGATGGGCGCGGTGGTCTTCCAGCCCCGCCCGGACGGCTACAACTTCGAGCCGGTCGTGACCGAGGCGCCCGAGTTCCGGTCATTCTTGGCGTTCCTGGAGGGGTACCGCTGGCAGGTGGAGCGCGGCGCGGCGTCAATCCGGGTCGATTCGTTCCCGGTGCCGGACGGCTTCGCCTGGCCGCGCAAGCCCGCGCCGGAGCCGACGGCCGAGCCGGCGCCAGCGCCAAAGAAGGCCACGCCGCGCAAGCGGACGGCGGCAAAGAAGGCCGCGCCGCCGCGCCCGCCGGCCGAGGCGGCACCGCGCATCGCTGGCGCCACCCTGGACAGCCTCACGAATGCCGGGGCAGCCCGCCAGGTGCACCCCGACAGCCCGTACAAGGATGAGATCCCGTTCTAGGACTTGACACGTGGCGTGTGATAGTGTCGCAGGCCCCATCCCCGAAGGGAACCAACAATCCATGGTTATCCATCGCCTGCCCGTGAGAGCGGAGACCGGTGTGAGCTTCCGGGAATTCCAGGCCGAACTGACCGAGGTCGGGCGGATCCGCCTCGGCGTGTTCAACCCGGACAAGGGCAAGGCCGGCGCGCCGGACAAGCTCGACAGCTTCCGCTTCACCTCCCAGCAGGAGTTGCTGATCCACAAGGTGGCCGAGCGCTACGGCGGCGAGGCGCGCGAATACCAGCCGCAGGGCAGCCGCAACCGCACCGAATGGGAAGTCATCACGCAGGCCAAGATGGTGCCGGTGTACATCGAGCCGCAGCGGATCGAGCCGTGGCTTGAGGCGTGGCAGCCGGGCCGGTGCATCCGCCGCTGCGACGGCATCACCGAGACGAAACAGGATGTGCCGTGCCCGTGCGCGGCCGGCCAGCTTGAAGAGAGGCACATGTGCAAGCCGGTGGCCCGGGTGCGGCTCCTGCTCGCCGAGGTGCCGGGCATCGGTACGTGGCGCCTGGAGTCGCACGGGACGAAGTTCGTCGAGGAGATCGCCGGGCTCGCGCCGTACGTCGCCGCGCTGCCCTATCGGGTGCCGGGCCTGCTGTACCTGGAGGCGCGGCGGGCACAGCCGTGGGTGAACGGTAAGCAGATCACGACCATCGTGTTCGTGCCGCACCTGTCAATCTCGGTGGCCACCCCGGAGCAGTTCGCCATCGGCGGGGACGTGCTCACGCGGGCCCTGGAGGCCGGCACGTCGCAGGCCCTTGAGGCGGCCGAGCGTCCCGCGCTGGAGGCCGCGCCGGCCGGCGCGACCGGGTTTGCGGCGATCGTCGACTGGCACGGCATGATCGACGAGGCGGCCGACTTCGACACCCTCGACCGGATCAAGGACCGGCTCAAGTCGGCCAACATCACCGACGACAACATCAGAAACCATTGGCGCTTGCGCCGTGACGTCTTGACCAAAGCCGCTCAGGTCAACGTGCTGGAGGTGTCCGGCACGCCCTCGGCGGCCGACATCGATCCGGGCCTGCTGGCGATCGCCGAGGCGAAGGGTCGCAGCGTCGCCGAGATACGCGCGACCATCCTGCGCGACATCGAGTCCCGCGACACCACCGGTGCCCTCGACGAGATCAAGGCGAAGATGCAGGGCAAGGGCGTCAAGGACAAGCAGATCCGGGAGGCCTGGCGGGCGCGCTATGACGCGATCGTCGCGGCGGCCGAGGTCGGCGGTTCCGCGCCGGGCGCCACGTCGGTGACCGCCGGCAACGGCGAGCACCAGCGGGCCCTGCGCGACGTGCAGCGCCAGGCGGCCGAGGTGGTCGACGCGGTGCTCGTGGATGAGCCGCCCCCGCTCGACTTCCCGCCGCTGGACGACCAGCGCCCGATGACCCCCGCCGAACAGGCGGCAGAGTACGCGGTCGGCGACACCGTCACCGTCGGCGGTGTCGAATTCACCAAGGTCGGTGAGGACCCGTTCGGCCCCGGCGGCTCCGACATCCCGCCGGCCGCCTTCGACCTGGACACCGAGATCAACGCCGTGCACGTCGCGGCCGGGGCGTTGAGCTGGACCACCACCCAGACCAACGACGCGATCAAGCGCGAGGCGGGCATTGAGAAGATGTCGCAGCTCCAGCCCAACCACGCGGGTGCCCTGCACGCGCTCGCGATGCGGCTGCGCGCCACGGCGGTCAACGCGTGACCAGCCCGACGCCGACCACGGTGGCCGGCACCTCGACGTCCGCCCCGGTTCCCACGCCGCACCGGGGCGACGGCGACACACCCGGATGGGTCTGGATCCTGTTCGCCCTGTTCGTGGCCATGGCGGTGTGGGCGGCTCTCAGCCTGTTGTTCGGTAAGGACACTGGCGGCAACGTGAAGGGGTACAACCAATGGAACTGACCACCCGCGAGTGCAAGAGCATCAAGTGCGACGCCCAGGTGACTGACCTTCTCGTGGTCGGCAAGACCGGCGGCCACACGACCGTGGCGGTCGACCCGAAGCCGGCCATCTGGCAGGACGGGGGCCGGATCCGACTGCTCGCCCACCAGCCGGGCACGGCCAAGCATCCGCTCGCCACGAAGCTCACGCACGCCGGACAGGCGGCCGGGATTCGCCGGTTGTTCCGGCCGCACAGCGACACCTGCAAGGGCGGCCGGGGTCGCCCGTCGGCACGCAGTCGGGAGGCGAACGGTTGAGCCGATGGTGGGAAGGGCCGCTCGGTTCGTTCGACCTGGAGACCACCGGCAAGGACACCCGGGTCGATCGGACCGTGCAGTACTGTACGGCGCTCACCATGCCGGGCTGCGTGCC
>Ga0070704_100001111_pt1 | contig 13990 bp, 12 predicted proteins | sample KBSK5252metaG_FD_65467 | JGI IMG/M metagenome (GOLD analysis project Ga0070704, IMG submission 65467) | Corn, switchgrass and miscanthus rhizosphere microbial communities from Kellogg Biological Station, Michigan, USA - KBS K5-25-2 metaG | ecosystem: Host-associated > Plants > Roots >...
CCATGGCCTCGGCCACGGGTCGACCCTCGCCCGCCCACGGGTCTCCATCCATCATGTGGATCTGCAGAGGCACGCCGTCGGGCCATGGGCCCTCGAACTCGGAGGTGGGCAGGGCCCCGTGGAACAGGATCGCCCCGCGCGCGCCGGGTCGCGTCTGGGTCAGCGACTGCGCGGGCATCACGCCCAGCGAGAAGCCCGCGTACACGACATCGGCGGGCAGTTCCTCGGCCTCCTCCGCACCGAGACGGACGATCTCCCCGAAACCCACCTCCCGCGCGTGGGCGACGCCCTCGTCGACGGTTCCGAACGTCTCCCCCTCGAACAGGTCCGGCGCGTGGATCGTGTGACCCGCCGAGCGCAGCTCGTCGGCGAACGCGAGGAACCCGGGCGTCTGCCCTTGGGCGGAATGGAACAGCACCACCGTCGTCACGGCGACCACTCTAGCCAACGACGGTCGAATCCCCTGAGCGCCGAGCCGGACGAGAGTGGGCGAGGTCGCAGGCCAACACGACGGGCGGACCGCCCGGACGGATCGCTCGGAACTTCCCTCCGGTGACCCTCAGGCTGGCCCGGTGGCGTGCCGAAGATACAGGGACGGCACGAACGGGTGGCCGCCCACGAGGCGTCCCCCACCGGCGGAGCCACACCATGGACCCGACCGGACGTGAAGGCGGGGCCGCCACCCCCTCGGCGGCCCCGCCGCCTTATCCGGTCTCGGGACGCGAGCCACATCGCGGGCGACGCGCCGGTGATAATCAGCCGGATGCCGAACGCCGTCCGACGGATCGGGCTTGGGACCGTCTTCGCGCTGCTCGCGGGCACCCTCCTGCTCGGTCATGCCCTCAAGGCACCGTGCGCGGCCGGCGAGTGGAGCGACAACCGCCAGTACACACGACTGTGCTACTCGGACAACGTGCACCAGCTCGCCACCGAGCAGCTGCGCGGGAACCGGCTTCCCTTCCTGGATGCCTGCGAAGTCACCACGTCCGAATGCGACGAGTACCCGGTGCTCACGATGTGGACGATGCGGGTGGCCGCATGGATCTCGGGCCCGACGACCACCGGCTACTTCTATACGAGCGCGATCATGCTCTGGATCGCCGCGTTCATCACCGCGTTCTGCCTGTACCTGCTCGTGGGCGATCGGGTCCTGTACTTCGTGCTTGCCCCCACGCTCGCGCTCTACGCCACGATGAACTGGGACCTGCTCGCGGTCGCCCTCGCCACGGTCGGCACGCTGGCGTACCTACGACGTAGGGACGGCTGGTCGGGGGTGCTCCTCGGACTCGGGGCGGCGGCAAAGATCTTCCCGATGTTCCTGGTGGTCCCCTTCGTCGCCGCCCGCTTCCGCGGGGGCGAGCCCGATCGCGGGATCCGGCTCGCGTGGGCCGCGATCGGGACGTGGGTCGCGGTGAACCTGCCCTTCCTCCTGCTCGCGCCGAGGGGCTGGTGGGAGTTCTTCCGCTTCAACGCGGCCCGCCTGGCCGACTGGGACAGCCTCTGGTACCTGGCGTGCGAACGCACCACGGGCGAGACCTGCATGAACACGCGACTGGTCAACGTGGCCTCCTTCGGGCTGTTCGTCGCGTGGGTCGGGGTCGTATGGGTCCTCAAGGCGCGGCGCGAACCCGGGTTCCCGCGGTGGACGCTCGGTTTCCCGATCCTCGTGCTGTTCCTGCTGACCAGCAAGGTCTACTCGCCGCAGTTCAGCCTGTGGCTGCTCCCGTGGTTCGCGCTCGCGTTCCCCCGGTTGAGATGGTTCGCGGCGTTCGAGCTCGCGGACGTGGCGGTGTTCGTCACGCGCTTCTCGTGGTTCGGCCGCTACCTCGGCATCGAGGGGGGAGCCGCGGGGTTGCCGGTCGGCGTGTTCGAGCTCGCGGTCGCGATCCGCGCGCTGATCCTCGTTGCCTGCGTCATCGCGTGGGTTCGGGGTACGCAAGCGCGCCCGAGGCTCGCCACTCGGGACGAGGAACTCCCGGCGGCGGCCGAGGTCCTGGCGTGATGCCGAGCCACGACACGAGCGAAGCGGCGGGTCCGCACCCGTCCCCACGGACCCCCCGCGAAGATGGCCGGGCCGCGCCCGCTACCAGACGAACGATCGGGATCGGTCTCGTGTTGCTCCTCCTCACCGGGACCCTGGCGATCGGTCACGCGATCAAGTCGCCGTGCGTGCACGGCGACTGGAGCGACGGCCGGCCGTTCACGTGGCTGTGCCACACGGACATCATCCCGCTGCTCGGCAACGAGCAGCTGTACGGCGACCGCCTCCCCTACCTCGACCCCTGCGAGGAGACGGGAGGCACCTGCGACGAATATCCGGTCCTGACGACCTGGATGATGCGGCTCACCGCCTCGGTGGCGGGACCCCACAACACGCGCTTCTTCTACGCGAACGCGATCCTGTTGTGGCTCGCTGCCCTGTGGACCGCCTACCTCCTATATACGGTGGTCGGGCGCCGAGCCCTGTACTTCGCGCTCGCACCCACCCTTGCGATCTACGCCACACTGAACCTCGACCTGCTTCCCGTCGCGCTCGCCACCGGTGGAACGGTTGCCTACCTCCGCCGGCGAGACGTCACCTCCGGGGTCCTGCTGGGATTCGGCGCCGCGGCGAAGCTCTATCCGGCGCTTCTGGTCATCCCGTTCGTCGTCGGTCGGTTCCGGGGCCGAGAACCCGATCGAGGGATCTATCTCGTCTGGGCCGCCGTCGGCGCCTGGGTCGCGGTCAATCTTCCGTTCGCGCTCGCGGGCACGAGTGGCTGGTTGGAGTTCTTCACCTACAACGCGTCCAGACCGGCCGACTGGGACAGCCTGTGGTTCATCGTGTGCGAGCGGGCGACCGGCTTAGGGTGCACGAACACGCGCCTGGTGAACCTGGGGTCACTCGTGTTGTTCGTCGGATGGGTGACGATCGTGTGGACGGTCAAGGGGCGACGCCAACCCGGCTTCCCACGATGGACACTCGGTTTTCCGATCCTGCTGATCTTTCTGTTGACCAACAAGGTGTACTCGCCGCAGTACAGCGTCTGGCTCTTGCCGTGGTTCGCGCTGGCGCTGCCCAACCTTCGCCTCTTCCTCGCGTTCGAGGCCGCGGACATGGCCGTCTTCGTGACACGCTTCTCGTGGTTCGGGCTGCTCGCGGGGCATCACAACGGTTTCGCGGGCAGCCCGCTGGGAGCCTTCGAGGTCGCGATCCTCGTCAGGGCCGCGGTCCTGATCCTCTGCGTGATCGCGTGGGTCCGTGCGGGCGAGCCGGTCCCCCGGCTCGAAGGACCGCCGCCGGAGCGGACGGATTCCCACGTCGAGGTGCCCGTTTGACGACCGACACGGCGCCCCTCATCGACCTCTCGGGCGGTCACGATGCATGGCGCGAGCGCGTCCTGCGAGCCTTCCGCTTCTGTCTGTTCGCGTTCGTCGGGCTCCGGGTCGCGATGTTCGTGATCGGCGTGGTCGGCGTCACCCTGTTCCCGCCGCTCAGCGGGGTCGGCGTACCGGGGTGGCCCGCGCCCGCGCTCGACCCCGGATGGCAGAACGCGTTCACGGCGTGGGAGCGGTTCGACGCGCTGTGGTTCCTGCGCATCGCGGAGAGCGGATATCGGCTCCGGGACGGGAGCGCCGCGTTCTTCCCGCTCTACCCGCTCGCGATCCGAGGGCTCTCGTTCGCGCTCGGGGGCCACCCCCTCGCCGCCGCGACGATCGTGTCGAACGCCGCCTTCTGGGGCGGCCTCGTCGTCACCTATGTGCTCACCGCGACCGAGCTGTCCGAACGCGCCGCGCGCACCACCGTGCTCCTGATGTGCGCCTTCCCGACCACGCACTTCTTCCTCATGCCCTACAGCGAGTCGCTGTTCCTCCTGCTGTCCGTTACGGCGTTCTGGGGTGCGCGCCGTCGGAGATGGGCGGTCGCGGGAGCCGCCGGGGCGCTGGCGGCGCTCACCCGGAGCATCGGGATCATGATCGCGCCTGCGCTGGTGATCGAGGCGCTGCACCAGCGCGCCGAACGGCGCGGGCCGGCGTGGCCTGGGTTCCTCGCGGCGGCCGCCACCGCGTGCGGGCTGATCGCTTACCTCGGCTTCTGGTGGCTCCGGGCCGGCGAGTGGCTCGCCCCCGTGAAGTTCCAAGCGAACTGGGAACGCTCGTTCTCGTGGCCGTGGGCGACGCTGTGGGACGGGACGGCCGACGCGTTCCGTTACCTCGACCAGCTCAACGGTGGCTACTGGCTGATCGACTGGTTGATCGTGATCCCGATGCTCGCCGCGTCGGTGTATGCGCTCGTGCGCCTGCGGCCCGCCTACGGTGTCTACCTATGGAGCGCCCTGCTGATCCCGCTGACCTTCGTCTTCCCGGATCGTCCGCTGATGTCGATGCCCCGGTTCGTCCTGCCCCTGTTCCCGGCCTTCTGGGGGCTGGCGCTCGGCCTCGAGCGGCTCCGGATCCCGCGACCGGCGGCCCTGGTCGTGGGCGCGGCCGCCCTCGGGATCCTCTCGGTCTTGACGGTCAACTGGTACTACATCTTCTGAGGGGTCCTGCCGTCCATATAGGATGGGCCCACGCCGTAAAGCCCCCGGAGGGAGAAGCGTGACGATTCGGGTAGCGATCGCCGACGACCACTCGCTCGTGCGGCAGGGACTCCGCAGGTACCTGGACATGGCGGAGGGGATCGAGGTCGTCGGCGAGGCGGCCAACGGGCAGGAACTGGTCGACCTGGTCGGCAAGGAAGAGCCGGACATCGCCCTGGTCGACATCCGGATGCCCGAGATGGACGGCCTGGAGGCGGCGCGGAAGATTCGCGAGACCCACCCCAAGACCGGGGTGATCATGCTGACCGCCTACGACGACCGGCAGTTCGTGGTCGAGGCCGTCCGAAGCGGTGCTCGCGGCTACGTCCTCAAGGCCCGCGACGCCGAGCACCTGATCCAGACCGTCCGCCTGGTCGCGGGCGGCAACATGGTGATCGACCCCCAGCTGGTGGTGGCGCTCGCCGAGGAGCTCTCGCAGGCCAAGGAGCGGGACCGCCGGGCCGAGACCCTGACCGCGCGCGAGATCGAGGTCCTGCAGTTGCTCGCGTTCGGACATACCAACCGCGACATCGCCGAGCGCCTGTACATTTCGCCCGACACCGTGAAGACCCACCTCGAACACATCTTCGAGAAGCTCGGCGCCTCGGACCGAACGGCGGCCGTCGCCGAGGCGCTCCGACGCCGCCTGATCGAGTAGCCGTCCCCCCGGCCGTCGCGACGGTACGGCTCGTGGACTAGTCACCTCGGGCTACGGCGATACCCGCCGGACGGCCTAGGGCCGGTCCTCCGGTTGGCCCCGGTCGGGTGATAGAGGCGCGGGCCCGGCTGCTTCATCATGGTCGCTCGAACGATGTCCACGCAAACCCAGCGCAGGGCTCCATGGTTCGCGCCCTTCGTCCTCCTCGTCGCGGGCGGCGGCGTGGCGCTCGCCTACGCGGTCTCGAGCCGTTTGGGTTCCCCGGAAGACATCCGGTTCCCCGTCGTCACGGGCTCCTGCCTCCTCTCGTCGATCGTGATCCTGCTCCGGAGTCGACACCACGGCGCGTGGCGCAGCGCCCCGTCGCTCGGTCTGGGGATGGCGGCGATCGCGGCCCTGAGCGCCACGCTCCTGGTGACCGACGCGACCGGATCCGATCCTCCGGGACTCGGCTGGTACGAGGGGGGGTTCCTCGCGGCGGGCGTGCTGTTCTTGATCGCCGTCGGGATCGAGTTCCGCGAGCACGTGCCCCGTGAGGACCGTCGCGAGATCGTGGCGGACGTCGCACTGCTCACCGCCGCGATCGGCACGATGCTGTTCCTGTCCCTTCGTCCCGAAGCGACGGATGACGCGGCGAGCGCCGTGACCGCGGAATTCGCGCTGATCATCGCCTCGGGCGTCTCGGCCTACGGTGCCCTGGCGCTCGCGCGACCCAACGTCGCGCACCTCGGGATGTTCCTCGGGGTCTGCGGGATGTGTCTGGGTGTCTATGGGTTCGCGGAGCTATGGCTGGGCGCAACGTTCGAGGTCGGACAGCCCGAGGTCGACCTGCCGATCGCGTTCGCCGCCCTGTTCGTCGCGGTGCTCGTCAGCGTCATCCCCCGAAGGGTGACCGAACGGCGCAAGGATCCGGCGCGGTACGGCAGGGCCGTCCTCACGACCGTCTCGGTCGCCGCGACCAGCGCCGCCCTCGCCCTGGTCGCGGTCGACAGGCGCAGCTCGGTGATCGACGACCGCCAGGCCTCGCTCCTGATCGGCTTCCTGGCGGCCGCGGTCGCGCTCCGCATCCTCGTGAACCAGGTCCGGGGAACGCAGTCGCAGCGCGCGGTCCACGACGCGCTCGATCAGAAGGAGGCCGCGCTCCGCGAGACGGACATGGCCCTTTCACGGCTCCAGCGCGCGAACGAGACCCTGCGCGAGTCCGAGGAACGCCTGCGCACCGTGTTCGAGTCCGCGGTCGACGGGATCGTCGAGCTCGACCCCCACGACGTCGTCGTCCGCGCGAATGGCGCCTTCCGAAAGATGGTGGAGCTCCCCCAGTCGCTCGTCGAAGGGCAGCCGTGGAGCGCGCTCGCCGCTTCGATCCAGGCCGACGAGCACTTCGCCTCGCTCCCGGTGACCGGGCAGGGGACGATCCATCGGGAGGGTCACGCCATCTATCTCGAATCGAGGACTTCGGAGATCCCTGGCGAGCCACCCCGGCGGCTGCTCCTGGTCCGCGACGTGACGGCCGCCCGGGTTGCCGACCAGACGATCCGCTCCCTGTTCAAGTTCCTGCAGGACCGCGACGAGGACCGGACGCGGATCATGCGCCGGACCAACGCGGCGATCGAGGGAGAGCGCAACCGCATCGCGCGCGACCTCCACGACGGGCCGGTGCAAGGGGTCTCGGCCGCATCGCTGTCGCTCGAGGCGGTGCTCCTGATGCTGAAGGCCGGCGAGATCGACGAGGGGCTCGGCATCCTGTCCAAGGTGCGCTCGGAGCTCTCGGAGGAGGCGGACAATCTCCGGCGGCTGATGTCCGGGCTCCGTCCGCCGCTCTTGGAGGAGCGCGGCCTGATCCCGGCGCTGCGGGAGACGGTCGACCGGTTCGGCCGCGACTACCACGTCCACACCGAGTTCTCGGGCCGGGCGAGCGGCGAGATACCGCAGGACCTCGAGACCCTGGCCTATCGCGTCGTCCAAGAGGCGCTGTCGAACTCATCCAAGCACGCGCACCCGGTCTCGGTCACGGTCGCTGTAGAGACGACCGGCGGCCAGCTCCGCGTCGAGATCGTCGACGACGGCGAGGGCTTCGACGCCGGCAAGGCCCGCGAGTACCTGCAGAGCGGAAGGGTCGGTCTTGCGTCGATGCGCGAACGGGTCGAGCTCGCGAACGGAACGTTCATGGTGCACTCGGCTCCCGGCCGAGGCACCACCGTGGTCGCCTCGTTGCCGATGGGTGCGGTGCCGGCGGCGCGGGAGTTCTCGGGCGACGGCGCACCGGGACCGGCGAGCGACCCGGCTTCGGACTCGAACGGCGGACGTTCGCCGCGTCAGCCCGATCCGGGGGGCGGGGGGCGTTCGGGCGCGGCCGGCGGGGACGTTGTCGGCAACGGTGAGGGCGGAGGGCTCGGCGAGACGCTGGGGCTGGGCGGGGGGCTCGGCGACGGCGACGGCGATGGCGACGGGGTCGGCGGCGGGGACGGACTGGGCTTGGGAGAGGGCGACGGCGACGGACTCGGCTTGGGGGAGGGCGACGGGGCGACCGACGGGGGCGGCGGCGGAGGCGGGGTCGGCGCGGCGAGCGAGTAACCCTCGAACGACGGCTCGGCGAAATCCTTGATCTGCATGTTCGCGGTCGCCTGCGACATGAAGTCGTGCCAGATCAGCGCGGGGATCGTGCCCCCGAACACGGCCGAGAAGCCCTCGACGTTCTCCAACGGGATCTCGCCGTGCGGGTAGCCCACCCACACGCACGTCACGAGCTGGGGCACGTATCCGCAGAACCAGGCATCCCAGTAATTCTGGGCGGTGCCGGTCTTTCCGGCGGCCGGACGCCCGATGTTCGCCGCGGTGCCCGTGCCGCTCTGGATCACGCTCTGCAGCGCGTAGGTGACGAGGTCGGCGTCGTTCTGGCGCAGCACAAGCTTGCCACGCCCGCCGATCCGCAGGTCGGTCTTCCCGTCTGCGGTGTCGACCCGCTCGAGCGGCGAGGCCCGGTGCCGCCATCCGCGCGCAGCGAGGGTCGCGTACGCGTCCGTCATCTCGAGCGGCGTGACCGCCTGAGTCCCGAGCGTGATCGAGCACACCGGTTCGAGCGGCGACCGGATCCCCATCCGGGTCGCCGTCTGCCTGATCGCCTCCGGCGTCACGGCCGACGCGACCTGGGCGTAGACGGTGTTCACCGAATACGTGGTGGCCGCCAGCAGGCTGAAGTCGCCGCTCTCCTCGTCGGCCGCGTTGGAGAGCTCCCACGGTTCGCCGTTCGTGTAGCAGGCAGGGTCGGGGATCGTGATCGAGGACGGGCCGTGCCAGCGCGAGTCGAGCGAGTATCCCTGCTCGATCGCGGTGGCGAGCGTGAACGGCTTGAACGCGGACCCCGCCTGCCGTCCCGAACCACCGTCGCCGGTCGCGAGGTTCACCTTGGACACCGCGAAGTTCTTCCCCCCGTACATCGCGCGGACCGCCCCGTTGCGCGGGTCGATCGCGACGACGGCCGCCGCCGGATCGCCCGGGGTGTCCAGTCGGTTGGCCACCGCCTCCTCGGCATACCGCTGCATCTGCGAGTCGAGCGTGGTCGTGACCTGCAGTCCGCCGCCGAACACGAGCCCCTCGTCGTACTCGGCGAGCAACGACCGCCGGGTGTAGTCCAGGAAATAGCCGAGCTTCCCGGGGAAGTTCAGGCCGACCTCGATCGGGTCCACCTTGATCCCTCGCGCCTCGAGCTGCGCCGCGCGCTCGGGGGTGAGGTAGCCCTCGGATGCCATCTGCTCGAGGACGTAGTTCCGCCGCTCGAGCGCCGCTTCCTCCTGCTCGATCGGGTCGTAGTACGAGGGGCTCTGGATCATGCCGGCGAGCAGCGCGGATTCGAGCGCCGAGAGGTCGGAGGCGTCCTTGCGGAAGAACGTCTGCGCCGCGGCCTGGACGCCGTACGCGCCGCGGCCGAAGTAGACGGTGTTCAGGTACTTGGCCAGGATCTGGTCCTTGGTGAACTCTCGCTCGACCTTGATCGCGAGCAGGCTCTCGCGCACCTTCTGCCCGAGCGTCCGCGGCGGGACCGCATAGGTCTCCACGCCGGTCTTCGGATCCTTCTCGTACCGACCGGCGTACACGTTCTTCACGAGCTGCTGTGTGAGCGTCGAACCGCCCTGCACGACCTCGCCGGAGACGAGGTCGGTCCACGCCGCGCGGAAGATCCCGCCTACGTCGATCCCGGGGTGGTCGTAGAAGCCCTTGTCCTCGACGGCGATGACCGCGTGCCGGAGCTGGGGCGGCATCTCCGACAGGGGGATGATCGTCCGGTCGACCGTCGAGTGCAGCGTCGCGATCTGGTGGCCCTGGCGATCGTAGATGTAGGTGGTCTGCAGTGGCGGCGGCGTCTCGGGCAGCTCGAGCTTCGAGTAGATGTAGAACAGCGTGAGCAGCAGGCCGATGGCGGCGACCAGGGGCACGACGACGAACACCCACCACCAGCGGCGGAGCCAGGCCTTGAATCCCTTCCGCTTCTTGGTGGGGGCGTGCCTTCGACCCTTGGGCGCGCGCGCGGGCGCGGTCTCGACCGCCAACTCGTCGTCAAGTCTAGTCACAGGCCCGCATTTGCCCCCCACGCGACCTGCGGAAACGTCGTGGCGTTCCCGTGGAGTCTTCCGCCGAGGGGATCAGCCGGCGCGGGCCACGAAGGCTTCGTGGAGGTGGTTCCAGTGACACTCGGTGCAGACCTCGACCACGTAGCACCAGGACCCGGGCCGGTCCGCGGCCATGTCGAGCCCGACGTCGAGCGGCCACACGCGCCCGTTGTCCTGCTTGAGCCCGTCCCCGTAGACGTAGGTCACGAGCTTGAGCTTGGCGTGGCGGCACACGGGGCATTCCCTCCGCGTCGGCTCGCCCACATGCTGGGCGGCCCGCATCAGCTCGGGATGGGCGTCGCAGATGTCTGTCCACGAGGCGAGTCCGGTCCGGACCTGGTTGATCAGGGCGCGCTTGGCGAGCGAGTAGTCCACCGTCGCGAGCAGGTGGCGGCGGCCTCGCCTGACCGGGAGCCGTTGTCGCATGGCCATCGTCGAGGCATGGTACACCCGCCTCCCGACGGCGGAGGGGCGGCCTCGCGCGAGATCAGGGCGCGAGCAGGTCGACCTGGGCCCGGGCCCTGGCCTGCACCATCCGGTCCCCGGCGACGAGGAACAGGTCGCCCACGGGCAGACGGACGCTGACCGTCGCCTCGAAGGTCCCGCGCTCACACGAACACGTCTCGAGCACGGCGCCGTTCCGCTCGGCGTACTCGCCGGCGAGCGTCCCCGGTTCGGGGCCCTCCTCGTCGATCGCCAGCGCCTGCGCAGCGGCGAGCGCCGCGGCGTCCGCTGCCGTCTGCGCCCGCGACGCCGCGTGGAGCACCCGAGCGACATCAGCGGCACCCATCGCGAGCACGACCAATGCAGCAAGCACCGCGGCACTCAGCAGCGTGATCGAGCCACGATCGTTCGACGGCCGAGGAGTCGGCGAGGCGCGAGCGTCCACGGAGCCGCGTTCGACACGTCCGGCGGTCACGCGAACTCCTGCCGCATCGTCGCGCTCGCGCGGAGCGACACGGACGATGGGAGCAACCATCCGGCCAGCAGCGACGCGACCGGCGCCTCGTAGGCCACGTCGACCGTCACCGGGGCACCGCGGACTCCGCTCCACGTCGCGATCACGCTGAGCCGATCGGGATCCAGCCCGACGGCGGCCGCGCGGACCGCCGCGTCGACCGCGTCCTTGGTCCCCTGGACGGCCGCCTCGCGCGCGCCAGCGCGCGAGGCCTGCGTGAGCACGAGGGAGTCGCGGGCGATGACCCCGACCTGCACGAGCGCCAGCAGCAGGAGGAGGAGGATCGGCAGCACCAGCGCGAACTCGACCGCCGCGGAACCCCGTTCGCGAATGCGATCAGCCGGCACTTCCGGCAACCTGATCGATGATGGAGTCGAAGAACGCCGGCAACTTGCCCGACGATCGCGCCCAGGCGATCAACACGACGGCGACCGCGGCGGCCGCGAGGATCACCAGCGCGTACTCCGCCGTCGTCTGCCCCGCCTCCTCGGACAGCCGTCGGCGGGCTCGCACGTAGCGAGCACGGACGTACCAGGACAAGAGCATCCCGGTTCACCCCCTCTCAGTCGATCGAACGGACGGTGGTCAGCAAGACCGGGACCACCGTCAGGAGGAGGAACGCGGGGAGGACGAGGAACACGAGCGGGAAGAGCATCTTCACGGGCGCAGTTCGAGCGCGTTGGGCCGCCGCGGCGCGCCGGACCTCGCGCACGTCGGAGGCGAGATGCCCGACCTCCTCGGCGAGCGAGGATCCGAGCGAGTCGGTCCGTGCGAGCGCACCCAGGAGGCGCCGGAGGTCGGGCAGCCCGAGCCGGTCGCCCACGACGATCAGCTCGTCGCGCCACCGACCGCCGAGGTCGCTCGTTTCGAGCACCGAGCGGAGCTCCTCGGCCAGGGGCCCCGTGGCGGCCTCGACGGCGCGGCGGAACGCGAGCTGGGGCGGGAGCCCCGCCGACGTCGCGACCGCCAGAAGGTCCAAGAGCACCGGGATCTCGCGATCGGCCGCGGCGAGCGCTCGGCGGGCGAGCCGAGCCAGCGCGAGATCGGGGATGCGCCAGGCGATCAGCGCCGCCACAGCACCAACCACCGGTGACACGAGCGCCGACACCCCGAACATCGCCGTGGCCGACAAGAGTGCCTTCGACGCCACGACCTGTCGTTCGCTCCGATGAGTGCCGCTCCGATCGAGCCTGGTCATCGTCACCCGCGAGAGCCGAACCCTTCGTAGGATCGGCCAGCCCCCGACGATCTCGAGCACGTTCCCGATCGTGGGGGGACCGCTCCGGATGATCGCGCTCGACGCCACAGGATCGGGAGGACAGCCGAGCCCGATCGCCGCGATGGCGACCGCGGTGCCGAAGCCAGCCTGGATCGCCACCATCGTCGCGGTCATGGTTCGATCCGGAGGAGGTGTCGGATCCATATATACGCAGCTCCCTGCAACGCCAGGCCGAACCCGATCGCGGCGACCCCGGTCGGCGTCTCGTACGCGGCCTCGAGATCTCGGCGAGCGATCACCGACAGGAACAGGAAGAACCCGATGGGGAGCAGCCCGAGGATCGTTGCCGACAGCCTCGCCTGCGCCGTGAGGGATCCGAGCTCCCGAGCCGATGCCCGGCGATCTCGGAGCGTCCCCGCGAGGTTCTCCAGGCTCGCGGCGAGCGAGCCTCCCGTCCGCCGATGGAGCTTGAGCACCCCCGCGACGAGCCGCGCATCAGGACCTCCCACGTCGAGGGCCCACGCATCGATCGACTCGTCCATCGGATCGCCGAGCCCCGTCCGATCCGCGAGCCGGCGGAACGTCGACGCGAGTGGCGGATCCAGGTCGGTCGCCGCAAGCTCGATCGCTTGATGCAGCGATCGACCGGAGCGCATGGCCGAGGCGATCAGCGAGACCGCCTCGGCGAGTCGTTCCTGCGTGGCGATCTCCCCGCGGCGCCCGCGGCGTCGGGCGACCGTCGCCGGTGCAGCGAGCGAGACGGCGATCGCTGCGAGGCAACCGACGATCCCGGCGACTCGGTAACCGACGAACCCCGCCGCCACGATCCCGGTCGCCATGTGGACCCCCCTGGGCACCCGAAACGTCGTGGGGGCCGACTCGCGATCGGACAGGAGGCTGCCCAGTACGCGCCTCGAGCCTTCGGCGGTCATGACGCGTGTCATGAGCATCGTCGAGAGGACGAAGAGCCCGGCGACCGCGACCGCCTCGATCACGCCGGTTCCCATGCGTCGATCCCCGCCTCGAACCACCGCTGATCGAGATCCTGTTCTCGTTCCGCCAGCGAGGAGACGACCCGCGGCGTGATGCCCGTGCACACGAAGGCACCCTCACGCCCGATCCGAGGCCGGAAACCGAAGATCTCGACGACGACCGGATCCCCCGCCCCGTCGAGCTCGTCGACCGCAGCCACCTGGAACACGACGCGCCGCCCGTTGCGGAGGCGAGCCGTATGAACCACGACGTCGATCGCCGATGCGACCTGCGTCCTGACGTGGGCTACGGGAAGGTCGACGTCGGACATCAGCGCCATCGTCTCGAGCCGCCAGAGCGCGTGACGCGCCGAGTTCGCGTGCGCCGTCGAGAGCGAACCGTCGTGTCCCGTGTTCATCGCCTGGAGCATGTCGAGGGCCTCGCCCCCGCGGACCTCACCGACGACGATCCGATCCGGTCGCATCCGGAGCGCGTTGCGAACCAGATCTCGAACCGTGACCTCGCCGCGACCCTCGACGGTCGCCGGTCGGGCCTCCAGACCTATGACGTGTGGCTGGGCGAGTCGTAGCTCGGCGGCGTCCTCGATGGTGATGAGGCGTTCCTCGGACGGGACGAAGGACGAGAGCACGGCGAGCAGCGTCGTCTTCCCCGAGCTGGTACCACCCGAGATCACGATGTTCATGCGCCCGCGGACACACGCGGCGAGAAACTCGAGCATGCGAGGCCCGATCGTCCCGCGAGCGAGCAGATCGCCGGGCCCCAAAGGTATCGACGAGAACTTCCGCACGTTCAGGACGGGACCGCAGAGCGAAAGAGGCGGCACGATCGCGTGCACCCGAGAGCCGTCCGGAAGTCGCGCGTCCACCCAAGGTGACGTTGCGTCGACCCGAAGACCCAGGGGCGCCACGATGCGCTCGATCACGTGGAGGACCGCCTCCTCCCCCTCAAACAGACGGTCCGCCACCCTCTCGATCCGCCCCTTCCGCTCCACGTAGA
>Ga0070704_100001113_pt1 | contig 13981 bp, 10 predicted proteins | sample KBSK5252metaG_FD_65467 | JGI IMG/M metagenome (GOLD analysis project Ga0070704, IMG submission 65467) | Corn, switchgrass and miscanthus rhizosphere microbial communities from Kellogg Biological Station, Michigan, USA - KBS K5-25-2 metaG | ecosystem: Host-associated > Plants > Roots >...
CGAGACGCCCGGCAGCACGCCGCCGCTCGAATCCTTGGCGATTCCCGTCAGCGTCGCGCTCGACGACTGCGCAAACGCGCCCGAGGGGAAGAGGAGCACCAGCAGCATACCCATGGATGAAATCAATCTCGGCATGCCGACCTCCGAATCACGGTGGGACGAAGGTGAGCCGCGTTGATAACAAAATCACCTGCGACTGTCAACGACGGTTGAAGCGGAGCGACAAGGATGTTGTAATGCGCGCCCATGCGGACATTGTTTTATTTTGCGCTGGGGCCCCATCCCCAGCGCCTGCCACGGCTCGCTGTCGCTCGCCGCGCTGATTCGCTGCGACTTTCCACTCAGTCCACGTTTTTCATTGCGTCAACGATGATTTGCCTCGCGGCTCTCACGGGTCGCGCTCAAAGTGCCCCCGCGAAAGTGCCGGCGCTCGATGCCATCGCGTGGCGGCACATCGGCCCCTCGTCGTTCGGCGGCCGCATCGACGACATCGAAGCGGTTCCCACCAACCCGTCGACGATCTTCGTCGGCACGGCGTCGGGCGGCGTGTTCAAGAGCGTCAACAACGGCGTGACGTGGGACGCGGTCTTCGATCGCGATGGATCGGCGCTGTCGATCGGCGACATCGCGCTGGCGCCCTCCGATCCGAACATCGTGTGGGTCGGCACGGGCGAAGCGAACAACCGCCAGAGCTCGTCGTGGGGCGACGGCGTCTACAAGTCGATCGACGGCGGCGAGACGTGGACGCACATGGGCCTGAAGGAGACGCATCACGTCGGCCGCATCGTCGTGCATCCGAAGAACCCCGACGTGGTCTACGTCGCGGCGCTCGGGCATCTCTGGGGACCCAACGACGAGCGCGGACTGTACCGCACGTCCGATGGCGGCAAAACGTGGCGGCGCGTGCTGACGATCGACGCGAACACCGGCGTCAGCGACGTGGCGATCGATCCGGACGGGCGGACGCTGTTTGCCGCCGCGTATCAACGGCAGCGGCGCGGGTGGGGCTTCGTCGGCGGCGGGCCAGGCGGCGCGCTCTATCGATCCGTCGATGGCGGGGACACGTGGCAGAAGCTCACGAACGGGCTGCCGGCGGGCCACGTCGGCCGCATCGGCGTCGAGATCTCCAGGAGCGCTCCTCACATTATTTATACGCTCGTGGAGCACAAGACCGCCGGCGGCGTCTATCGATCCGACGATCGCGGGACGACCTGGACCCGCCAGGGTTCGTTCAACCCGCGGCCGAGCTACTACAGCCAGATTCGGATTGACCCGCGGAACCCGGACAAGGTCTGGGTGCTCGGCAGCTTCGGCGTGTCAATCGACGCGGGGAAAACGTTTCGCAGCGAGCACACGACCGATCGCGTTCACACCGATCACCATGCGCTCTGGATCGATCCGGCAAATCCCGATCATCTGATGCTCGGCAACGACGGCGGGCTGTATTTCTCGTACGACGGAAGCCGCAACTGGGAGTTCGTCGACAACCTGCCAATCGGGCAGTACTACGACATCGACGTCGACACGCGCGATCCGTACTGGATCTACGGCGGCACGCAGGACAACGGCACGTGGGCGATTCCGAGCCGCACCTCGAGCCTGCTCGGCATCACCAACGCCGACATCGTGAACGTCGCCTACGGCGACGGCTTCTACGTCGCTGTCGATCCGAAGGATTACCGGACGGTCTACGCGAATTCTCAGAGCGGCCGGACGTACCTCGTCGATCTCGAGACTCGCGAGGAGCAGGGGCTGCGGCCGGTGCCGAAGGACGCCAAGGAGACGTATCGATTCAACTGGAGCACGCCGATGCTGATGTCGCGGCACGACGCGCGCGACATATTTTACGGCGGCAACAAGTTGTTCAAGACGTCCGACCGCGGCCACACATGGACCGCGATCAGCCCCGACCTGACACGGAATCAGGACTGGAAGAAGCTCCCGATCATGGGCGTCGAGCGCGGCGACGACACGCTGTCCCGCGACGACGGCGTGAGCGACTACGGCACGATCACCACGATCGCGGAATCGCCCGTGCAGGCGGGTCTGCTGTACGTCGGCACCGACGATGGACAGGTGCAGGTGACGCGCGACGCGGGGAAGACGTGGCAGAACGTGACCGGGACATTCAAGCTCGCCGGCCCGCGATGGGTGAGTCGGGCGATCGCGTCCGCGCACGACGCAGCCACTGCGTACGTGTCGTTCGACGGCCACCAGGACGACGATTTCAAGCCGTATATCTACAAGACGGCCGACTTCGGCGCCACGTGGACGTCGATTGCCGCCGACATCCCCGCCGGGATGTCGGTTCATGCGCTGGCCGAGCATCCGCGAAACCGCAATGTGCTCTTCGCGGGCACGGAATTCGGGTTGTTCGTGTCGCTGAACGGCGGACGCAACTGGACGCCGATGCGAGGCAGCCTGCCGCGCGTCCGGATCGACGACATCGTGATCACGGCGCGCGAGAACGATCTGATTCTCGGAACGCACGGCCGCAGCATCATCATCCTCGACGACATCGCCATGCTGGAGCGCGCCGACCCGGCAGCGCTGAGCGCCGAGGTGCATCTGTTTCCACCGCGTCCCGCCATCGAGTACTACGAGATGCGGATGCTGCCGTCGCCGGGCGCGGCGAAGTTCTCGGGCCCGAACCCCGAGTACGGCGCGCTGATCACGTATCACATCAAGAGCGCGCCGAAGTCGCCGGACGACAAGGTCAGGATTCAAATCCTCGACGCCGACGGCCGCATCGTCCGTCAGCTTGATGGACCGAACCGCGAGGGCTACAACCGCGCGGCCTGGGATCTCCGGTATCCGTTGACGTTCGAGCCCGGCAATCAGGACGAGGGATGGTTCGGACCACCCAAGGGGACGCTGGTGCTGCCCGGGGAGTATCGCGTCAAGCTGCTGGCGCGCGGCCGCGAGATGACCGAGCCGTTGCAGGTCCGGATCGATCCGCGGTCACGAACGTCGGCCGACGCGCTCAAAGCGCGGTTCGACGCGAGCCAGAATCTCGCCGAGCTCGCGCGGGCGTTTGCGGAAGGAGCGCGCGCGGTGGAAGGACTCGACCGCGAGGTCGCCGCCATTCAGACCGCCGTGAAGGGAAGCGCCAACGTGCCGTCCGCGCTCTCGGAGCATCTCGCCGCGCTCGCCAAGCAGGTCGAGACGCTGAAAGGTCAGTTCCGCGCCGGATTCGGCGGGCCGAAGTTCCAGATTCTCGATCTCGCCGGACAGCTCCAGGCGTCGACGACGGCTCCGACCGACGCGCAACGGACGACGATCGATCATCTTGCGGCCCAGCTGACCGAGCGTCTGACGACGCTCAACACGACGATCGCACGCGAGCTGCCGCAGCTCGAATCGGAGTTGAAAGCGAACAACATCAATCGCGCGGGGCTGAAGACGGTCGAGTTGCCGAAGATCCGTTGAGTCGCCGGTGGCGGCGCGGCAGTACGAACGGCTCTAGGACTCCACTCCGAAGAAACTCTCCACGCTTGGAATCGCCTGGGGCGGCTGCGATTTCGCGAACCGGGCTCCCGCGGAGGGCGGCCGCATCGCCGCGAAGAATTCGATGGCCGCCGTCACCACCCGTTGCCGGACGTCTTCTTCGGGCTGCAGCGACCAGTTACCGCGGTCCGCAAGGTTGCCCAGAACGATACCGTCGGTTCGCGGGTTCATGCCAACAGGCTGACCGTTGCCGTTCGGGAGGGGTCTCGACGCCCGATAGGTCACTTCGGGTTGCGGGACGAGGACGGTGAGTTGTCCCTTGATCGGGACGAGCTCTTCGTCGTTGAAGAGCGCGCGAGATCCAAGACCTGTGCAGTTGACGATCACCGGCTCGGTGAGCGACATGAGATCGCGCGGCGTGTCGAACTTCCGGATCACGATCTTGCCGCCGAACAGCACGAAGTCGCGCACGAGCGCGTCCAGATAGATCGACGGTTCGATCGACAGGCTTGGGGTCCGGATGGCGTACTTCGTCGGGAACGGATGCTCGCCGCGTTCGAGGATTTCTCGATTGCGACCAGGCCGCAGGTGGTCGGGCAGCAAATCTGCGTCGGGGTTGATGGGAGGGTTTGGATCGTCGGTGGCGGTGTAGCTGTCGATCCAGTAAACACCGTAGCTCGGACGAACGAGCAATTGGAGCTGCCGATACGAGATCTCCGCGGCCTGCCGGAACTGCGCGTCCCATTCCGGCGTGCGCCGCTCGGCGGATACGAGTCCGGCCGTCGGCGTGAAGCCTGCCATGGACATGTTCGACGTGGTATCGGGCGGCACGGCCATCGCATAGATCGTGACGTCGAAGCCACGACGCTGAAGTTGCCGTGCCGCGGTCAGGCCCGGCGAGCCGCACCCGAGCACCGCCGCTCGACGCCCCTCCTGTTGCAGCGCCATGTCGGCCGCCATCGCGCCGGTGCCCCAGCCCAGCGACATCCCGGCGCCGCCGTGCCCGTAGTCGTGGATGACCGTCTTTGCGTCGAACTTCTCGGCCTTGAGGACGAAGCCGGAGTCGCGATGCGGACGCAAGCCGACCGTCGTTCGAATGACCCGATCCCATGAGGCGCGCACTGGGGCGAGATCGAGCGCCCGGCGCGGCGTGATTCCGACAGCCGATCCTGTACGCCTGGTGGGCGTGGTCGCGCAGCCGCCGAACCCGAGTCCGAGAAACGCCATGCCGCCGGTTTTGAGCACCGTGCGTCTGTTCATGATCGTCCTCCCTGACCGACGGTCGACGTTACCGTCATGTTGCCGATGAAGGTGTGTCCGGTGAGCCCGAGGTGCCGCTGTAGTATCACCGGAACCGGAAACGAGTCAATGAAGATGTGCGACGAAATCTTCGCGCACACAACGCGCTCGGATGTATAACGTGTGTGGTCGCGATGGCGACCGCCACCTCACAGGAAACCCGGATTAACCCGCGGCACTCAGTCCACGAAGATCGCTGACGAACGCGACACAGAGCGGACAGAACGTTCCACATCATCGGCCGGTCGGAAAGGAGCGGATATGCGACGCCTTACTTCATCGTCGCCCTATGTCCTGATGGTGCTCCTCCTTGTGGCCAACGCGACCGAAGCAAGGAGCCAGTCATTCCAGGGCGGGCTCAGAGGCACCGTGAAAGACGCGAACGGCGTGATCCCCGGGGCCGCCGTGACGCTCATCAACGAAGCCACCAACGTTCAGCGCGCGACCCTGAGCAACGACGTCGGCGAGTATGTGTTTGCCGCGGTCCTTCCCGGGGCGTACACCGTGCGAGTGACGCTGACGGGGTTCAAGACGTTCGATCGCAAAGGCCTCACGATCGGGACGCAGCAGTTCATCACGCTCGACCTCCTCATGGAAGTCGGCACGGTCGAAGAATCGATCTCGGTGACGGCCAACGCTCCGCTGATCGAAACCTCGAACGCCTCAGCAGGCGAGGTGCTCGAAAAGAAAACGCTCGAGGCGCTGCCGGCGTTGAACCGCAACGTTTACATGACCGCGGTGACGACGGTCCCGACCGTCATCGCCACGGGCAACCCGTATTTCAGCCGGATGGAGGACCAGAGCAATGGATCGCTGCTCTCGCTCGGCGGCGGTCCGCGGCGCGCCAACAATTACCTGATCGACGGCGTGTCGTACACCGATATCACGGGCCGGACTTCGGCGTTTCCCTCCACAGAGGCGCTTCAAGAGGTCAAGGTGCAGGTCCATACCTACGACGGCGAAATGGGTCGATCGGGTGGCGGCGTCTTCAATTCGACCGGGAAATCGGGCACGAACCAATTTCATGGCAGCGGGTTCTATCAGACACGACCGAACTGGGCGCTCGCCACCAACTTCTTCGACGAGCGGGCCGGCCGCGCCAAGTCGACCGTGCCGTTCTATCGATACTGGGGCGGATCTTTCGGAGGACCGATCAAGAGGAACAAGACATTTTTCTGGCTCTCGCACGAGGGCTATCAGACGAACTCTGCGCTCACCGGCTTGTTGATCTTCCCGACAGACCGGGAGCGCGCCGGCGACTTTTCACAGAGCTTCAGCCGCGACGGCAACTTGATCGTCATCTACGACCCGCTGACCACGCGGCCCAACCCGAACGGCGCCGGCTCTGTTCGCGACCCGTTTCCGGGAAACGTGATCCCGCCGGGGCGCATCAGCAACGTCGCGCGCAATCTCGCGCGCTTCATTCCGAAGCCGGATTCGCAAACGAGCGGCGCGAGTGGACTGGCGAACTATCAGTACACGTCGCCGATCTTCACCTGGGCCGATCAGATCACGACAAAGATCGAGCACAAGTTGAACGACAACGTCTCGCTGACCGGGTTATACCTCTATCAGCCCGACAACGAACAGAACACGCACTTTTGGGCCGAGCAAAATCCTTTTGCGGATCCGGGTCAAGGGCTCGAACGGCGGCGCGTCCACATCGTCGCGCTGAACAACACACTCATTCCGACTCCGACCACGGTCGTGACCCTGCGCTACGGTTGGACTCGATTCGAGGACTTCCAGTTGCCATTCACCTACGACCTCGCCAGTCTGGGCTTCCCGAACAGCTTCGTGAAGGACGTGGCGTACGAGAAGTTTCCCACTGGAACGATCGATGGGTACGGGCCGACCGACGGCAGCGCCATATTTGGCAATCGGGGGTACAGCCCTACGACGTATGACTCGTGGGCGGTGAACGGCAGCGTCTCGAAGTTCGTCGGCCGTCACACGTTCAAGTTCGGCGCCGACTTCCGCAACATCCGCGCGTTCACGCTCACCTACGGCAACGCGAGCGGAGATTTCAGATTCGACAAGGAGTGGACGCAGTCCGACCCGTTCGTGCCTCGGTCGAACGAGGGAAATGGGTTCGCAAGTTTCCTGCTTGGTCTGCCATCCGGTAACCCCGGCAACCCGAGCACTGCGCCCGTCTCGACTCCGATCGATGCGTTCATCCACTACTACGCCACGTACGCGCAGGACGACTTCCGGCTGCGATCGAACCTCACGCTGAACTTCGGGCTGCGCTACGAATACGAGGCGGGAATGCGCGAGAGAGAGAACCGCTTCACCGTCGCTTTCGACCGCAACGCGGTCAGCCCGCTCGCGGCGAAGACCGGGCTGGATCTCCGCGGCGGCTTGCGCTATGCCGGGCAGGACGGGTTTCCGGATTATCAGGGCGACCCATCCAAGACGAAGTTTTCACCGCGCGTCGGTCTGGTGTGGGCGCTGAACGAGAAAACGGTGGCGCGCGGCGGGTACGGGTTGTTCTGGTCTCCATGGATCTATTCGTCGCCTGGCACCATCAGCTACGGACAAACCGGCTACACGCGGGAAACTTTCGTCGACCAATCCAGTCGTTTGATCCCGACAGCCTCCCTGGACAATCCGTTTCCGAACGGATTACTGAAGCCGGTCGGCAACACGCTGGGGTTGCTCACTGGTGTCGGCGGACAGATCGATTTCGTTTCTCAGGATCGGCAGTCGCCGTACGTGCAGCAGTACTCGATAGACGTCCAGCGGGAGCTTCGCGGGAACATGGCGGTTTCGATCGGCTACGTCGGATCGCGTGGCGACAACCTGGGCTATGGCGGCGACGGCGTCGCCTTCGTGAACATCAATCAGCTTCGACCCGAGCAACTGGCGTTGGGGCCTGCGCTGCAACAGCAAGTCGCCAATCCGTTCTTCGGCATTCCCGAGGCCGGAGCGTTCTCGACTTCGCCGACGATCGCACGCGGACAATTGCTGCGCCCGTTCCCGCAATTCGGCAACATCCGCGACCGCCAGACGACGGGTGCGCGATCGCGCTACCACTCCGCGGTCCTGAAGTTCGAGAAGCGCATGTCGCAGGGATGGGGCGGGCGGTTCCACTACACGTGGAGCCGGCTGGACGACGACGTGTTCGGTTTGCCGCCTTACTACAATTCTCAGTATCAGGGCGGGCGGCCGCTCAACAACTACGACCTGGCTGCGGAATACAGCCGGGGTCTGCTGGACATGCCGCACCGGGTCGTCCTGTCGCCGATTGTGGAGCTGCCGTTCGGCGCGGGAAAACGATGGGCGACGAAAGGCGTGGCCGATGCGCTCGCCGGCGGATGGACCTTTTCAGCCATCGCGACGTACGAGAGCGGGCAGCCGCTGAACGTGATCCAGAATGCCGACAACACCGGATCGTTCAGCGGCGTTCAGCGCCCCAACTGGACCGGGACCGATCCCACCACGAGCGGAAGCACCATCGACCGGCTGCTCAACTACATCAACCCGGCGGCGTACGAAGCGGCGGCGCCGTTCACCTTCGGGACGGGCAAGCGAACCGATCCCCGAATCCGCAGTCCGTTCCGCACGAACTATGACGTCGTGCTGGCGAAGACGCTGACCGTTGCGAGCTCGTTGAAGGCACAGGTCCGGATCGAGATGCTGAACGCCACCAACAATCCGAAGTTCGTCGGCGGCGGCGACTCGCGATTCGGTCGTTCGAGCTTCGGGACCATCACGCAACAGGCCGGCTTCCCGCGCACGACACAGTTCCTGCTCCGGTTCTACTGGTAAGGACCAAACGCGCTGCCGTCGCCGAAGATCCGTTGAGCCGCCTGATGGCGCGGCTCAACGGATCCTGCCGGTTCCCGTGATGTGAACGCCGGTAGATCACACGGACGCGACGGCCGCCTTTCGCGCCGCGAACGGATTCTCGTCCGCGCTTGGTCCGTAGATCGACGGAACCGGCACGCCCACCTGTCTGAGGTACACCGAGAGCTGTCCCCGGTGGTGATACCAGTGGTTCAGCATGATCGATCGCAGGAGCGCGCCCACTGGCAGCGCCATCACTTCTCTGTCGCCGTCCATGACGCGCCACGTTCTCGCAAGCGCGGCATCGTCCATCGCGCCGACAATCTCCTTCGCCTTCGCGATGCTCTGCTCGAGGGCCGGGATCAACTCCGCGGTGCTCGTGGCGGTCGGGTGTTTGAAGTCGGGAACCGGAACGGTTGACTGCCGCGCGATTTCGGCGACGGCGCCCGGCACCATCGCCACGTGCAGCGCGAGCTGACCGAGCGACATCGACTTGTCGTGAGGTTTCCACGTCAACCGATCTCCGGGCACGCGCTCGAGCACGCGTCGCGTGGTCTGCGCTTCCTGTTCGAGCTCTTGGATCAAAGCCTTTGCTGTCGACATGATGCGTTTCCTCCTCAGCGAGTCTTCGGTGATGCCTCGGCCTGCTTCCGGATGCGTTCGAGCAATGGAGTCCATCCGCGGGCGAGGCCTTCTTTCATCTCGTCCGGCACGAACCCGAACGCGGAGTGCCGGAACGTGATCAACGTCCCGCCGTCGGCTTCCTTCAGGCGATACTGCACGTTCGACACGACCGGCGCCGACATGAACAGCGGCCCGGTGAGTTCGAGCAGCGTGGGCCGCTTGATCGCCTGGACGTGTCCCCAGAAATGACCGTTGTCGTGTCCGAGATCGCGGAACCAGCGGCCGCCCGGCCGCGGTTCGATCTTCATGGGCAGAGGCTGCCCGTCCGGCGTTTCGTTCGCCGGCCCGATCTGTTCCAGCAACGCGTCGAACGTGGCCTCCAGCGATGCGCGTACGTGGATCTCGTGCGCGAGATCCAGTGTCAGGTTCTCGAGTGTGGGTGCGGTCAGCGTCACGGATTCCCTCCTTCATGTGGATCCTGCGTTCCCTCTGCACGCTCTTTGACGAGCGTCAACTGATGCCGCCAGAAGCGCTCGAACGTCTGCGTCCATTCCTGGAGCGGCCTCATGGCCTCGACGTTGGTGCGATAGAAGATCTGCCGTCCCTCGCGCCGGACGAACACCAGGCCGACGTGACGGAGCACCTTGAGATGCTTCGAGACGGAGGGCTGACCCAGATGCAGGGCGGCGACGATGCCGCCGACGGAGCGTTCGCCGAGCGTCAGCAATACAAGGATGTCGCGGCGGCGCGATTCGGCGATCGCGTTGAAGATGTCCGAGGTCGTGGCGGCGCGAGGCACGGTCCCGGATTGTATTCCTATTACGGAATATGTCAACTTGGGGCTGAATTCCTCAGGAATTTTGCGATGTCGAGAACCGACCGCGGGCTTCGACTTACCAGTGAAAGCGCGCCGGTGTCCGGCGCGCGACAGTCCGGAGGAGCAGAGGCATGAAGTACATCTTGATGATGGGCGGCACGAAGAAGGGGTGGGACACGTTCAACACATGGCCGAAGAAGGACTTGCAGGCGCACATCGGATTCATGATGGCCTTCGGCAAGGAGCTCACCGAGTCCGGAGAGCTCGTCGCGGCTGAAGGGCTGGCCCCGCCCGACCAGGCCAAAGTCGTGCGAGCGGGGAACAACGGCACTCCGATCACGGATGGCGTATTCCCCGAGGCCAAGGAGTTTCTCGCCGGCTACTGGATCGTCGACGTCGAGAGTCCGCAGCGAGCGTACGAGATCGCCGGTCGCGCGTCGGCCGCGCCGGGCCGCGACGGAGTCCCGATGAACATGCCGATCGAAGTGCGGCAGGTGATGAGCGGCCCGCCCGAAGACCTCTTGTGATCCGGTGATGTCGACGCGGTTGGACGCACGGGCCGAGCATCTTCTGCGCGAGCTCGCGCCGAAGGTGCTCGGCGCGGTCGTCCGCCGGTTCGGCGACTTTGCGGCCGCGGAGGACGCCGTTCAGGAGGCGTTGATTGCGGCGGCGATGCAATGGCCGAAGGAAGGCCTGCCCGGCAATCCGCGCGGCTGGCTGATCCAGGTCGCCGCGCGGCGCATGACCGATCACGTGCGCAGCGAGCTGGCGCGCCGGCGCCGTGAAACCGTCGCGGCCGCCGAGATCGATCTGGTCGTGCCCGCGCCGGGTCTCGAGCCTGCGACGGATCAGGACGACACCCTGATCCTGATCTTCATGTGCTGTCATCCCGCGCTGACTCCGTCATCGGCCATCGCTCTGACGCTGCGAGCGGTGGGCGGCTTGACGACGGCCGAGATCGCCAACGCGTTTCTGGTGCCCGAGGCGACGATGGCGCAGCGGATCAGCCGGGCGAAGCAGAGCATCAAGGCTTCGGGCGTGCCGTTCAGCATGCCGACGAGCGACGAGCGGGCGCAGCGGCTGCGCACCGTGCTGCACGTGCTCTATCTGATCTTCAACGAGGGCTACACGAGCAGCATCGGTCCACATCTGCAGCGCAACGAGTTGTCGCGCGAGGCGATCCGGTTGACGCGCGCCGTGCACAATCTGCTCCCGGACGACGGCGAGGTCGCGGGATTGCTCGCGCTGATGTTGCTGACCGACGCACGCCGCGCCGCGCGAACCGGACCCGGCGGAGAACTGATTCCGCTCACGGACCAGGATCGCCGTCTGTGGGATCAACGGGAGATCGCGGAGGGCGTCGCGCTCATCACCGCGACGCTGTCGAAGGGATCGATCGGCGCGTATCAGTTGCAGGCGGCTGTCGCCGCCGTGCATGACGAAACGCCGCGCGCCGAGGACACCGACTGGCCGCAGATCCTGGCGCTGTATGGTCTCCTCAAACGCATGTCCGACAATCCGATGGTGATGCTGAATCACGCCATCGCGACGGCCATGGTGCACGGGCCGTCGGCAGGTCTCGCGCTGCTGGACGAGCTCGACGCCGATGGACGGCTGTCGGGCCACCATCGCCTGGACGCCGTTCGCGCGCATCTGCTGGAGCTCGCCGGGGATCATCAGTCCGCCATCGCGCATTACAGGACGGCGGCCAATCGAACGTCGAGCATCCCCGAACGCAATTACCTGATGACGCAAGCGGCCAGACTGAGCGAGCGCGCGACGACGGCGCCGACGGACACGTAGCAACAGCAGGAGCAATTCCGTTGCGGCCTTCGCGGCCTTTGCGTTCTTCCCTCATTTCACGTCGAGCGGCGTCAGCACGCCGTCCTTCTGGACGCCGAGACGAATCGGTCTGGGCGCGCCGGCGCGCGGCAGCGTGACTTCGACCCAGAGCTCTTCGCCGGCCGGCCGGCGCGACGGATCCGCGACGTGCTCGGGGATGAAATACGCGAGCGGTTCGTTGACGATCGCCACGCGCTGGCCGCCGCGATCCACGAGTCGCGCGGTCACTTTGCTCGCGTCGCCTGCCGGCGTCGCAACGAGCTGGCCATCCCGCACTGACAGGGCGATCCATGCGGACAGCTGTCCGCCGACCCTCAAATCGCCGGACGGAACGGCTTCGACGTTGAGGCGAACGTAGCGGCCGCGAATCGGCAGGTTCGGATCGACCGGTGCGGCGCGCGCCCACACGCGCGGACGAGTGGCGCGATCGACCAGGAGCTTCGCTCCGAGGCTCGCGACAATCGCGACGTGAAGCGCCGCGACGAGCAAGCCTTTGCGCGTCGACAATGCCAGGGGCGTGATCATGCCAGTCCTCCATGTGCCGCCAGGACGAGACGGCGGCGAACGCCATCGATCGCCCAGCCGCCCGCGAGAAACACGAGTCCGAGCCCGATCAGACTGACGGAGCGTCCGAGCTTGTCCATCACGTGCGAGAAATAGAACGTCAGGACGGTCGCGGCGAAGATCGCCGCGCCCATGTTGATGCGCTCGCTCCGTGCGTCGCTGACGCCCCACGACGCCAGGCTGATTGCGCCGAGCGCCCACCACGCGTAGACCGCGATGTCGCTGCCGAGCGGCTGAAGTCCGATGAGCACGAGGACCCAGCACGCGGCCACGAGGTTCGGCCATGCGGCCGCTCGCCTCATCGCGAACGCGACGATCAACGGCAGGCCAACCGCGACAGTCCAGCCCACGATCGACAGGCGCGCCGGCAGCGTCTGAGCGGCGTAGTAGAACGGGTATGAGTCGAACGCGAGCGCCAGCGCGGCTGGTATCAGCCCGAGACCGCCAAGCCAGACGAGCGTCCGCCGGTGAGGATCGACGCGGTCCGATCGAGCCGACGAGAAGTATGCGAGCGCTGTCAGAAAGACGCCGCACGCGGCGACGCGATAACCGCTCGGCGCCAATCGTCCCTGGATCGCGACGAACCATTCAGCGGTCAGCCACGCTGGCGTCAGCAATGCGACGAGCGCGGTCTGCGGCCACGACCGGAGCAACGCCCATGCGATCGCGGCGCCGAACGCCCAGAGCATCAGGCCGCCGGGCCAGTGCTCGTCGAGATTGAAGATCTGTCCGGCGAGGAAGATTCCGGCGCCCAGCGCCACCGTGCCAATCGCGTGCAGCGTCGAGGCCATGGCGGGAGACTGTTCCGCTGCCATCGCACCTCCGACGTGAAACACCGCGACGAGCGCCGCGACGAGCGCAAACCGCACCTGCGGCGACATCGCGTCCCAATGCGCCGAGACGAACAACAACGCGCCCGCCGCCAGCGCCAACGCCCCGAACACCAGCGCGAGTCGAATCGGCCAACGCAAACGGCCCGAGTCGGCATGCGCCAGCTCGAACGCGCGAATGCGGGCCGCGGTCTCTTCGTCGAGCACGCCCGCTTCGATCCACCGTGTGAGCAGCGGCGCCCATGTTTCACCCACATCGACCTCCACTCGCGTTCCGCGAACGGTCGCGAATCCCATGAATCACGTTACGCGAGACTGGTCGTCAGGTCCTGAGCGACTTATGAGAAAGGTTGAGAAACCGTGAGGTGGTAGACTTCCCGCTCGTGGACGTCATGTTGCGGCTCTCGATCGTCGCGCTCGCCGCCGGTTTACAGATCGTCACGCCGACCGTCGAGCCCGGGTTCACCAGCCTGTTCAATGGCAAGGATTTCACCGGCTGGAAGATCTCCGGACCGGCGGAATCCTTCACGATTCAGGACGGCGCCATCGTCGCCAACGGGCCGACGAGCCATTGCTACTACGACGGCAGCGTCCGCAACCACCGCTTCCGCAATTTCGAGCTGAAGGTGGACGTCATGACACGCGCCGGTTCCAACGGCGGCGTGTATGTGCTGACCGAGTTCGAGGAGAGCGGCGGGAACGTTCGTGCGACGGGCCGGTTCCCTTCGAAGGGGTTCGAGATCCAGGTGAACAACTCGCACACCGATCG
>Ga0070704_100001114_pt1 | contig 13977 bp, 12 predicted proteins | sample KBSK5252metaG_FD_65467 | JGI IMG/M metagenome (GOLD analysis project Ga0070704, IMG submission 65467) | Corn, switchgrass and miscanthus rhizosphere microbial communities from Kellogg Biological Station, Michigan, USA - KBS K5-25-2 metaG | ecosystem: Host-associated > Plants > Roots >...
GCGCTGCGCGCGCAGTTCGGCGGACATGTCGAGCCTTCGTAACCGCGCCGACCCCTGCATCCTCGTCATCTTCGGTGCGTCCGGAGATCTCACCCGCAGCAAGCTGCTGCCGGCGATCTTCAACCTCACCGAGAGCGGCCACCTGCCGGAGGAGTTCGCCGTCCTCGGCGTCGCGCGGCCGCAGATCGATCAGGACGCGTACCGCACGCAGATGCGCGAGCAGGTGCGCCTGGTGGAAGGCGAGCCGCTCGAGCCGGACAAGTGGAAACGGATCGAGGACCGGCTCTCCTACGTCTCCGGCGAGTTCAACGATGCGGCGCTCTTCGAGCGGCTGAAGACGATGCTCGGGGAGGTGAGCCAGCGCTATCACATCGCGCCGAATTACCTCTTCTACCTGGCGGTGCCGCCGGATCTGTTCGGCGCGGTCGCGGACGGCCTCGCCGCGGCCGGATTGACGAACGAAGCCGACGGGTGGCGGCGGGTGATCGTCGAGAAGCCGTTCGGCTACGACCTGGAAAGCGCCCGCGCGCTGAACGCCGAGCTGCGGAAGGGGCTGCGCGAGTCGCAGATCTACCGCATCGATCATTACCTGGGGAAGGAAACCGTTCAGAACATCATGGCGTTCCGGTTCGCCAACGGCATCTTCGAGCCGATCTGGAACCGGCGCTACGTCGATCACGTGCAGATGACGGTGGCCGAAGACGCCGGCGTCGGCAAGCGCGGCGCCTACTACGACAAGGCGGGCGCGCTGCGCGACATCGTGCAGAACCACATGTTCCAGGTGATGACGCTCGTCGCGATGGAGCCGCCCATCTCCTTCGGCGGCGAGGACGTGCGTGACGAGAAGGTGCGCGTGCTCCACGCGATGCCGCCGCTGACGCGCGACGAGGTGCTGCGTCACGTCGTCCGCGCGCAGTATACCGGCTACACGAGCGAGCCGAACGTCGATCCGAAGTCGCGCACCGAGACGTGTGTCGCCCTGCGCCTGTTCATCGACAACTGGCGCTGGGCGGGCGTCCCCTTCTATCTACGGACCGGCAAGCGGCTGCCGCACCGCGTCACCGAGGTCGCAGTGCAGTTCAAGCAGGCGCCCCTCATGCTCTTCAGGGATACGCCGGTCAACGCGCTCAGCTCGAATGCCATCGTGCTTCGCATCCAGCCGAACGAAGGCATCTCGCTCTGCTTCGACGCGAAAGTGCCGGGGCCCCTCGAACGGCTCGACACGGTGACGATGGACTTCAGCTACGCGGAGCATTTCAAGGCCGAGCCGACGACCGGATACGAGACGCTGCTCTTCGACGCGATGATCGGCGACCAGACGCTGTTCCACCGGATGGACATGGTCGAAGCCGGCTGGCAGGTGGTGGCGCCGATTCTCGACGAATGGAAGAAGGACACGCGATCGCGGGTGCCGGGGTACGAGCCCGGGTCGTGGGGCCCGTCGGAAGCGGACGTCCTCATCGAGCGCGACGGGCGGCAATGGCGCGACTGACCGTCGTCGAGAACAAGGCCGCGATGTCGGAGGCGGCGGCCGAGCGCATCACCACGCTCGTCCAGGCGGCGGTCGCGTCACGCGGCATCGCGGCCGTGTCGCTGACGGGCGGCTCGACGCCCGACCTGCTGTATCAGATGCTCGCGGATCCGCAGCGGCCCTGGCGGCCGCGGATCGACTGGGGACGGCTGCATCTGTTCTGGGGCGACGAGCGCGAGGTGCCGCCGGATCATCCCGAGAGCAATTACGGCCTCGCGCACCGGCTGCTTCTCCAGTACGTGCTGATCCCGGACACGCAGGTGCACCGGATGCGCGGCGAGCTGCCGGCCTCGGATGCCGGCCGGCTGTACGACGTGGTGCTTCGGGCGCGGCGCGATCAGACGGCCGGCCCGCTGTTCGACGTGATGCTGCTCGGGATCGGAGAGAACGCGCACATCGCGTCGATCTTTCCCGGCAGCCCGTTGCTGCTCCCCGGCCAGGAGGACGCGCGCCAACCACTTGCCACCGGTGTTGCCGTTCCCGAGCTCCGCACCTGGCGCATCACGATGACGCGCCCCGCGCTGCTCGACTCCGCCGCCATCGTCATGATCGCGGCCGACGCGTCGAAGGCCGACGCCATTGCAGCGGCCATCGAAGGCCCGCTCGACGTCCTGCGCTACCCCGCGCAGCTGCTTCGCGACGTCGAACCCGGCGACCGCGTCGAATGGATTATCGATTCAGGCGCTGCTGCTCGATTGCGCGCCGCGCCGCGCGCGTAATCGCCATCGTCGCGACGACGGTCGCGATCAGGCCGACGATCAGCAGGACGTAGTACTCGCGGCCGCGAGGCGGCGCGATGCCCGCGGCGATCTTCGCCACGTCACCGACGACCCTCCCGTAGTACGCGTACATCACGATGGTCGGGATCATCCCGAAGCAGGCCACCAGGAAATCGCGGAGGCGTACGCGACTCAGGCCAAGCGCGTAGTTCAGCAGCACGTAGGGAACGATGGGCGACAGGCGCAGGAGGAACTGCACCCACGCGCCCTCGTGCGCCACCGCGCGCCGCACGACCGACACGCGCCGGTCGCGCATGATCCACGCGACCATGCGTGTCCCAGCCAGCATGCGCGCCACGCCGTACGCGGCGGTTGCGCCGAGCGTCGCGCTGATGAACACCAGCAGCGATCCCTTCCAGACGCCGAACAGGGCGCCGGCAGCGACGCTGAGCACAAACGCCGGCGCCATCACGACCGCCGCGGCAATGTAGAGGAGCGCGAAGAGAATCGGCCCCCAGGGGCCAAGCTCCCCGACCCTGAGCAACAAGGCCGAGAGCCAGGACATCAGGGTTCAGAGGGTTCAGAGGGTTCAGAGGGTTCAGAAGGTTCAGAGGGTTCAGAAGGTTCGGAAGGTTCAGAAGGTTCAGAGGACATGGCTTGCGCCGCAGGCGCGTCGATGCGGCTCGCTATGTTCTTCTTCTTCGATCGACGACGCCGCTTGGAGAAGACGTGCGAGAGGCGCTGCAGCGCCTCTGCGGCGTTCTGCAAGCCCGCGGTGATCTGATCGGCGTCGGTCCACGCCGCCGGATTGAGGCGCTCGGCTAGCGCAAAGAGCACCTCCTGGCGCGCAGGGTCAGGCGAGCGCTGCGGGATCTTCTCGCGGACCGCGACGTACCAGCGCTCCAGGAACGCGATCTGCTCGTCGGGTGTTGCACCTTCGACCGCGGATGGCACCGTGAACCGCGGCGCGGGAGGCTGTGGCACGGGTGCGGCCTCGGCCGTCGGTTCGGCCGGCGGGCGCTTGCGCGGACGCCGCGGCTCGGGCGCGGTCTCGATGATCTGCTGGTTGTGAAAGACGGCGTTCCAGTCGAACTCGATGTCGGGATGTTCCGCTTCGATCTGTCTGAGGACGTCGGACTCGAGCGCCTCGCGGCCGACCCGGACGCCGCCTGGCGTGCGAAAGACGTACAGGATGCGCGACTTCTGCTTCGTGCCCTCGCGGCACCAGTGCATCAGGTACGTGGTTTCGTATCCGCGCTTGTCGCGGACGACGCGAAGGAACGGCACGTCTCCTTACTTGCGCTTCTGCGCGCGCGCGCCGGATGCGCTCTTCTTCGATGCGGACCGGCCGGTCCGCGACGCCGGCTTGCGAACCGCGGCGCCCCGCGCCGCGGGCCTTGCGGCTTTCTTCGCCGCCGTCTTCCGTCTCGCCGCCGGTGCGGCCGCACGCGCGCGCGTACCCGCCTGGCCATTGACGCCCGCTCGCGGGGCCGCCGCCGGCCGTGGCGTCGTCGAGACCGCGGCCGGCCTCGCGGCCTTGGTCTCGGGGACCGCCGTGCGCTGGATCAGCGTGAACCGCGGCTGATCGCCGATCACGGTATACGCCCAGATCTCCGCGACCGGTATCTGCATATCGTCGCAGAGACGGCGCGCGACGTCGATCATCGACGCAGGGACGTAGAGGTGGAAGGTCGTCCGCAGCTGAGAGAAGGTCTTCCACTCGGACATCGCCTCCAGGTGGTTGACCGACTCTGCCGTTTCGACCTCGACAACGCCGAGCAGCCTCTTGCCACGCTCACTTTGGAGGACGAGATCGGGATACCAGGGAGGCGGACCACCGACCCCAGCGTTCTGTTCGTTGCCCGGGTTGCTGGCGACTTCGAATTTCCTCTTATATTTGGCCTGAAGCAGGCGAATGATGCGGTCGTGCTCGAGCTGCTCCCGGACAGGCCGGACGAGGATTGGGCTCACACAGCCTCCGACGCGTGCGCACACGTGAACGTTCCGGACGGGGATCCGGCGTCCAAAGGGGCTGAATATAGCATAATGGCCCCGGTGGCTTCTTCCGCGACCAAGCTCGAAGGTGCTCCTCGAGTCCTCATTGTCGACGACGACGTCAGCGTCACCGACACATTTTCGCGAATGCTTCGTCTCGAAGGCTATGAAGTGTGGGCGGCGCTGTCCGCCGACGAAGGGCTGAGCCTGGCGCAGACCCACCATCCGAACGCGGTGATCCTCGACCTCCGCATGCCGCTCACCAGCGGCCTGCAGTTCCTTCGCGCCATCCGAGCCATTCCCGGGCTGACCCACACACCAGTCGCCATCGTCACCGGCGACTACTATCTGGACGATGCGCAGTCGAACGAGATCCGGGAGCTTGGAGCCGAGCTCCGCTACAAGCCGCTCTGGCTCGAAGAGCTCGTCACGCTGGCGCGCGAGCTGCTCGACAGTCCTGTCCGCGATTAACAGCACCGGCCGGAGTCCTGAGCCGTGAGCCGATTCCTGAAAGCGTGCAGGCGGGAGCCCGTCGACGTCACCCCCGTCTGGTTCATGCGGCAGGCCGGCCGCTACATGGCCGAATACCGCGCCATCCGCGAGCAGCATTCGCTGCTCGAGATCTGCCGCACGCCCGACCTGGCCGCGGAGGTGACGCTGCAGCCGGTGCGGCGCATCGAGGTCGACGCCGCGATCCTCTTCTCCGATCTGCTGCTGCCGCTCGAGCCGATGGGGCTGCCGTTCGATTTCGTGAAGGGCGAAGGTCCGCAGATCGAGCGTCCCATCGAATCGCCGGCCGACATCGAGAAGCTGAAGCTGTTCGAACCGCGGGAAGCGCTTGCCCATGTGCTCGAGGCAATCGAGGTCGTGCAGCAGGAGCTGCACCGCCGCGTCCCGCTCATCGGCTTCTCCGGCGCGCCGTTCACGCTGGCGTCGTACGCCATCGAGGGCGGCCACTCGAACAACTTCGCGCGCACCAAGTCGCTGATGTACGGCCATCCGGAGTCCTGGCATCTGCTCTGCGACAAGTTCGCCACCGTCGTCGCCGATTATCTCGGCGCGCAGATCGATGCCGGCGTGGACGCGGTGCAGCTGTTCGACTCGTGGGTCGGCACGCTGAGCGCCGCCGACTACCGGGAGTTCGCGCTTCCCCACTCGAAAAAAATCTTCGACGCGATCGCCGGGCGCGTGCCCACGATTCATTTCGGCACCGGGACGGCGACGATGCTGTCGGACCTGCGCGACGCGGGGGGCGACGTCATCGGCGTGGACTGGCGCGTGCCGATCGACGAAGCGTGGGAAGACATCGGCTTCGATCGCGCGGTGCAGGGCAACCTGGACCCGACGCTGCTGCTCGGGCCGCCGCGCCGCATGCTCGACCAGGCCGAAGACGTGCTCGCGCGCGCGGGCGGGCGGCCGGGCCACATCTTCAATCTCGGCCATGGGATTCTTCCCTCCACGCCGGTCGAGAACGTGCAGATGCTGGCGCAGTACGTTCATCGGGCGTCACGGAAATGAGCGGCGTTCGCTCCGCAGCGTGAACCACGCAGATCGTCCCGACGTCGTCATCGTCGGCGGAGGCATCGCGGGCCTCTCGGCCGCGTACGAGCTGCAGCGCCGCGGCGTCGGCGTCCGTCTGCTCGAAGCCTCGGATCGCCTCGGCGGCGTCATTCGCACCGATCGGTTCGACGGCTGGGTCGTCGACGGCGGCCCCGATTCGCTGCTGGTGCAGAAGCCGGCCGCGGTGACGCTCTGCCGCGAGCTGGGTCTCGGCGATCGTCTAGTGTCCACGCTCACGCCGCGCACGGCGTACGTCCTGCGCGGCGGCCGCCTGCATCCGATTCCGGAAGGATCGTTCCTCGGGTTCCCCGTGCGGGCCAGGGCGCTCGCCGCCTCGTCGCTGTTCTCGATCGGCGGCAAGCTGCGCATGGCGTGCGAAGTCGTCATTCCACGAAGCGAACACGACGAAGACGAATCGATTGCGGCGTTCGTGCGCCGGCGATTCGGCGAAGAGGCGGTGGACTATCTCGCCGAACCGCTGCTGGCCGGCATTCACGCCGGCGACGTCGATCGCCTGTCCGTGCGCGCGCTCTTCCCGCGCCTGGTCGACGCCGAGCGCCAGTCGGGCAGCATCATCCGCGCCTTTCGCTCGCTGCGCATGAAACCGTCGCCGCAGGGTGCGTTCGTCTCGCTGCCGGGCGGCGTTGGCGAGCTGGCGGACGCGCTCGCCGGGGCGCTCGCCGCCGGCACCATCATGACCTCGTCGCGGGTGACGGATGTGCGCCACGCGGGCGTCTTCATGCTGGACACCACCGCCGGCGCGCTTCAGGCGAGCGCGGTGATCCTCGCCGTGCCGGCGTACGCGGCCGGCGGCATCCTGGGCGGCATGCACACCGGCCTCGCGGCGCTCTGCGAGGACGTCCCGTACGCATCGACGGCGACGGTGGTGTTCGGCTACCGCCGCGATCAGATCGGCCACGAGATGCGCGGAAGCGGCTTCGTCGTCCCGCGCGTCGAGCGCAACCCGCTGCTGGCGGCGACGTGGGTGACGTCGAAGTGGCCGCAGCGCGCGCCCGACGGGCTGGTGCTGCTGCGCGCGTTCCTGGGCGGCGGCCGCGACCCGCATCGGCTGGATCACAAGGACGACGAGTTGACCGAGACCGCGCGCGAGGCGCTCGCGGACGTGATGTCGATTTCCGGGGCGCCGATCTTCTCACGCCTCTATCGCTGGACGCGCCAGAGCCCGCAGTACGAGGTCGGCCACCTCCGGCGGCTGGCCGCCATCGAAAGCCACCTGGCACGCATGCCCGGGCTGTTCGTCACGGGGAGCGGGTTCCGATCGATCGGGATACCAGACTGCATCGCGGACGGAAGGGAGACGGCGGCGCGCGCGGCCGGCTTCGTCGCCACGAAGAGCACGAAGATTTAGAGCCTATCGCGTCGCCGGGTCCTTCCCTTTCATGTTCGTGATCGCGAACGCCCACTCGTCGGCCAGTTCGGCGATCCGTTTATCGGTAGGCCGGTAGCCGTGTGACGCCTCGGTCTCCACGCGGATCATCACCGGCTTCGCGCAACCCTGCGCCTCCTGCAGCGCCGCGATGAACTTGAACGAGTGGCTCGGGACGACGCGATCGTCGTGGTCGGCGGTGGTCGCGAGCGTCGCCGGATAGCAGGTGCCCGGCTTGATATTGTGCAGCGGCGAGTATCGATACAGGTACTCGAACGCCGCCTGATCGTCGGACGAGCCGTATTCGGTCGCCCATGCCGCCCCCACGGTGAACTTCTGGTAGCGCAGCATGTCCATGACGCCGACGGCCGGCAGCGCCACCGCGAAGAGGTCCGGCCGCTGCTCCATCACCGCGCCGACGAGCAGGCCGCCGTTCGACCCGCCCATGATGCCGAGCGTCTGCGGCGACGCGTATCCGTTCTCGACGAGGTATGTCGCCGCCGCGATGAAATCGTCGAACACCTGCTGCTTCTTCTCGAACATCCCGGCGCGGTGCCACGATTCGCCGTACTCGCTGCCGCCGCGCATGCTCGCGGTCGCCCACACGCCGCCGCGCTCGAGCCAGGCCGGGACGTCGCTGCGATAGGTTGGCGAGGTCGCAATCGCAAACCCGCCGTACCCGTAGAGCATGGTCGGGTTCGATCCGTCCTTCTTCAGATCCCTGCGATGGGTCAGGAATACGGGCACACGCGTCCCGTCCGCGGACGTCGCGAAGACGCGCTCCGTCATGTACGGCGCCGGATCGAAGGTCAGGTGCGGCGGCTCGAACGGGGTGGACGATCCCTTCCGGAGATCGAACTGCAAGACGGTTGCAGGTCTCAGCGGCGAGGTGAACGAATAGAAGATCTCGGGACGATCGAAGCGGCCGACCGGGCCGAAGACCGCGCCCAGCTCGGGTGTCGAGATCGTCGCCGCGTGCGAGCCGTCGAGGTTGAACAGATCGACCACGCTGGCGACGTCGACCAGCCGGTTCACCGCAATCCTGCCCGCGATGAGCGTCGCGCTCTCGATCGCGTTCCGGCTCTCGGGGACGATCGTCTTCCAGTTCGACGGGTCGGGGCGATCGAGCGGCACCGCGACGATCTTCCGGTTCGGCGCATCGCGATCCGTTCGAAGATACAGGAGACCGTTGACGACGCCGAGCGGCTCGTATTGCGCGTCGGCCACCGGGTAGAGCGGACGGATGGGCGCGTCGAGCCGCGGCGAGCGCGCGCTTGCCAGGTCTTTCACGAAGAGCTGATTGCGCGGTTCGGTCCCCTTGTTCGTGCTGATCCAGAGGTAGCGCCCCGTTTCATCCCGCGAGGCCCAGAGAAAGAGACCAGGGTCGTCGGGACGCTCGTAGACGAGCCGATCGGCGGACTGCGGCGTGCCGAGCGCGTGGTAGTACACCTTGTGGTCGCGCAGCGCCGCCTCGAGGCTCTTGCCCGGCGGCGGCTCCGGATACCGCTCGTAGAAGAAGCCGCGGCCGTCCTCGGTCCAGGCGACGTTGCTGAATTTCGCCCACCTGATTTCGTCCTGCGTCTTCGCGCCAGCGCCGAACTCGCGGACGAAGTACGTCACCCAATCCGAACCGCCTTCAGATTGGCCGTAGACGAAGTGCCGGCCATCGGGCGCGGGCGCAAACTCCGACAGCGCGATCGAACCGTCGGGCGAGAGCTGGTTCGGATCGATCACCATCTGCTCGGGACCGTTCACGTCGCGCCGGGCGAAGATGACCGACTGGCGCTGCAGCCCGGTGTTGCGCGAATAAAACCAGCGCCGGCCCGTGTACGAGGGAATCGAGATGCGCGGGTAGTCATAGAGCTCGGTGATGCGCGACTTGAGCGCGTCGCGTACCGGCAGCGCGTCCAGGTACTTCGCGGTCACGCCGTTCTGCGCGTCGATCCACGGCTTCAACTCCGGCGAGTTGAGATCTTCCATCCAGCGATACGGATCGGCGACGGTGGTGCCGAAGTAGCTGTCGCGCGTGTCGGCCTTGCGAGCGGCGGGATAGCGGAAGGACACGTCCTGGGCTGCGAGCACCACGACGCACGAGACCGCGGCGGCCACAGCAAGCCCGCAGCGAGCGGCATTGGTCATGGGCGAACTCCACGGAGATTCAACCATACTTCGTCTTCTTCGTGGCAGAATCTCGGCGATGCGTCTCACATCCGCCGCTCTGCTGCTCATGCTCGCCGCCGGAACCGCCATCGCGCAGCAGCCATCCCCCGCCGCGCTGACGCCGGCCATCGAGTCGATCCTCAAAGGCATCAAGGCCGCCGACAAGGGATTGCTCGCGGTGTCCGAGGAGGACGGCCGCTTCCTGCGCGTGATGGTCGCGACGCGCAACGCGCGGTCGGTCCTCGAGATTGGCGCCGCCAGCGGCTACAGCGGCATTTGGCTCGGCCTCGGCGCGCGCGAGACGCGCGGCCACGTCGTCTCCATCGAATTCGACCCGCAGCGCGCGAAGGAAGCCGCCGCCAACATTCAGAAGGCGGGACTCACCGACGTCGTGCGCGTCGTGCACGGCGACGCCTTCGTCGAGATCCCGAAGCTGCAGGGCACCTTCGATCTCGTGTTCCTCGACGCGTGGAAGCCCGACTACAAGCGCTTCTTCGACATGGTCTTCCCGCGCCTCGAGCCGGGCGGCGTGTTCCTCGCGCACAACGTGGTGAACAAGGCGCCCGACATGGAGCCGTTCCTGAAGACCATCCAGAATCATCCGCGGCTCTTCACCTCGATCGTGTCACCCGGCTCGGAAGGGATGTCCGTGTCGTACAAACTCAGGTAATGAAAGCCGTTCATCTCATCGGGGTCCCGCTCGACCTCGGCGGCGGCCGGCGCGGCGTGGACATGGGCCCCTCGGCGTTCCGCATCGCCAACATCGGCGATCAGATCACCACGCTGGGGCGCACGGTCATCGACAAGGGCGACCTGCCCGCCCCGATCCCCGAGACGCAGCGGCCCGCGGACAAGAAGAAGAAGTACATCCGCGACATCGCGAAGGTCTGCCAGAAGCTGTACGACCTGACGTCGAAGTCGCTCGATGATGGAGCGCTGCCGCTCGTGCTCGGGGGCGATCACAGCCTCGCGGCCGGGTCCGTGGCGGCGAGCGCCGACTGGCTGCGCCGCACGACCTCGAAACCGCTCGGGCTGATCTGGGTGGACGCGCACGGCGACATGAACACGCCGGCGACGACGGAGAGCGGGAACGTGCACGGGATGCCGCTGGCGGCGCTGCTCGGCCAGGAGCCGGCGGAGCTCGCGTCGATCGGCTCGACGCCGTCGGTCACCCCGCTCAACACCGTCCTTGTCGGGATCAGGAACCTCGATCAGCGCGAGAAGGAGCAGATCAAGGCGTCGGGCGTGCACGTCTTCACGATGAAGGACATCGATCGCGACGGCATCGCGAAGGTCGCCGAGCGCGCCATCGAGCTCGCGTCGAAGGGAACGGGCGGGGTCCACGTGTCGTTCGACATGGACGTCTGCGACCCGCTGATCGCCCCCGGCGTCGGCACCCCCGTCAAGGGCGGCTTCGACTACCGCGAGGCGCACATGATCATGGAGCTGGTGGCCGACTCGGGCCAGCTGGTCGCGCTGGATCTCGTCGAAGTGAACCCGACGCTCGATCTTCGCAACACCACCGCGGAGTTCGGGACCGAGCTGGCGCTGTCGGCGCTCGGAAAGGGGATTCTGTAGGGCTCCGTAGGGGCCGACCTTCAGCTCCGTAGGGGCCGACCTTCAGCTCCGTAGGGGCCGACCTTCAGGTCGGCCCTACATCAGGCTTGCCTCGATTTCATCCATCACGCGGTTCATCTTCCGCATCGTGAAATCGAGCGGCTCGTCCGTCGTCATGTCCACGCCGGCGTCCTTCAGCAGCTCGATCGGATACTTCGACGTCCCGGAACCGAGGAACGTCAGGTAGCGCCTCCGGGCGTCCTCGTCACCCGCCAGCACCTTCTCCGAGAGCGCTTCCGCCGCGGTGAACGAGGTCGCGTACTGGAACACGTAGAAGCCGATGTAGAAGTGCGGGATGTAGCTCCACTCGTGACGCACGTAGTCGTCGACGATGCAGGTGTCGGCGGTGTTGCCGTAGTACCGGCGCGTGATGTCGAGGTACACGGTGCCGAGCGCCTCGCCGGTGATCGGCTCGCCGCGCTCGGCGAGCTGATGCATCTTCAGCTCGAACTCGGCGAACTGGGTCTGTCGGAAGACCGTCGCCTTGACGTTCTCGAGAAAGCTGCCGAGCAGCGACAGCCGCGTGGCCGGGTCCTTCGTGTTGCGCAGCACGCGATCGATGAGCAGCGCCTCGTTGAACGTCGAGGCCACCTCGGCGACGAACGTCGGGTAGTTGGCCAGCGCGTACGGCTGCACGGTGTTCGAGTAGTAGCTGTGCATCGTGTGCCCGAGCTCGTGGGCGAGCGTGCTGACGTCGTTGTACTGCCCGAGGTAGTTGAGGAGCATGTACGGGTGCACGTCGTAGGCCCCGCCCTCGGAGTAGGCGCCGGCCCGCTTCCCCACCGTCGGGAAGAAGTCGATCCACCGCTCGTTGAACGAGCGCTGCACCACGCCGCAGTACTCGGACCCGAGCGGCCGCATCGCATCGATGATGTCCTGCTGCGCCTCCTCCGGCGTGAACGTCAGCTCCACCTCCGCGACCAGCGGCGCGTAGAGATCGTGATACCGCAGCGGATCCTGCAGCTTCATCATCCGCCGCCGCAGCGACAGGTAGCGATGAAACGACGGCAGCCATCGATTGATGCCGTCGATGAGCCGCGTGTACACCGACACGGGGATGTTCGGGCCGTCGAGCGCCGCTTCCAGGTGCGACGCGTACTTCCGTGTCTTCGCGTAGAACGCCACCCGCTGCACGTTCGCGTTCATCATCGTCCCGAACGTGCGGCTGAAGGAGCCGAGGGAGGTGAAGAACGTCGACATCGCTTTTTCACGGTCGGCGCGATTGGGCAGCGTTCGCAGCTCGGCGTAGCCCGAGGGGTCCACGCGGGCGGTCCGTCCGTCGCTCAACGTGATGGTCGGATACGGAAAGTCGGCGTTCGCGAGGATGTTGTAGATGTTGTGGCCGGACGAGGCCAACGGCATCGCGTCGGCGAGAATCTTTTCCTCGCTGTCCGACAGCGTGTGCCGCGCGCGGCGCGCGATGTCGTGGAGGTAGAACGCATAGGTGGCAAGACGCGGCTCGGCGGCAATGAATCTTTCGAGCGTGTCGAGCCCGACGCGCAGCAGCTCGGGCTCGACGTACGAGGTCTGCGCCTTGAAGTCCGCCATGAGCTGTTGCATCTCCTGCTGCATGCCCTGCGGCCCCGCCTCTCGCGTGTCCTGATCCGCGAGCGTCCCGGCGTAGACCGCCAGGCGCCCGATTTCCCTGTCCAGCCGCGACATGTCTTCGAGCGCGTCGCCGAGGATCGGCGCCGACGATCCCAGCTTCCCCTCGTACGCTCGAAGCCCCGGCAGCGCTCGCACGACGGCCTCCTTCGCCGCCCGCCAGGCCGCCAGGTCTGGATAGATATCCGCCAGGTTCCATTTGTACTTGTCGTCGATCGCAGACCGCTCTCGGTCCTGTCCCGCCGTTAACGTCGTCATCTCTGCCTTTAAGTATGACACGAGCTGCCTTTATAGGACAGTATTACGCTACTCGACCGGAGTACGGGCCCGCTACATAAGATCGGGTCAGATGCCCCGCGTCGTCCTGCCCTCGGATTGGGACACCCTCCCGGACGAGGAGCTCCTCAACGTCCGGATGTGCGACATCCCGATCCGCATCGAAAACGAGCTCGCCGACCGCGTTGAACAATTGCGCAGCGAGCTGCGCGCCTCCGGTCTCACGGCCCACCTGCACTTCTACCTGTCGGACGAGTGGTTCACGCCCGATGGTGCGACCGCCATTGCGATCCCCTTTTATCTTGCGCATCCCCGGCTTGCGAAGCTCGAGGAAGCGCAGATGCTCGAAGTCGAGGGCGGCGAATACGAGTGGTGCATGCGCATCCTCCGTCACGAGGCCGGGCACGCCATCGACAACGCGTTCAAGCTCCGTCTCCGCCGCCAGCGGCTCGAAGTCTTCGGCTCCCACAAGAAACCGTACCCCGAATCGTACTCGCCCCGGCCCTACAGCAAGAGCTTCGTCCTCCACCTCGATGCCTGGTACGCGCAGAGCCATCCCGACGAGGATTTCGCCGAAACGTTTGCCGTCTGGCTGACGCCGAACAGCGAGTGGCGGCAGCGGTACGGAGGCTGGCCCGCGCTGAAGAAGCTGCAGTACATGGACCTGCTGATGCGGTCGGTGCGAAGCAAGCCGCCGCGCCTCGACAGCCCGATCGAGATCGAGCCGCTGCGCGCGCTGCGCAAGACGCTGCGCCAGCATTACCGCACGAAGCGCCGGCACTACGGCGTCGACTACCCGAACTTCTACGATCGCGACCTGCGGCGCCTCTTCTCCGACTCGCCGGAGTTCGCCGGCAACCTCACCGCCGCGCAGTTCATCGGGCGCATCCGCCGCGCCACGCGCCGCGCCGTCGCCGAGTGGACGGGCATCTATCAGTACACGATCGATCAGGTCATCGAGGACATGATCGATCGATCGCGCGAGCTCAAGCTGCGGCTCGCCGTCCCAGAGGAGCAGGCGCGCCAGGAGTTCACGGTGCTCCTCACCGTCCAGACGATGAACCACCTGCACAGCGGCGGGCACCGGTTGTTCCTGTGAAGCGCCGCATTCTCGCCCTCGTCCACGA
>Ga0070704_100001115_pt1 | contig 13973 bp, 24 predicted proteins | sample KBSK5252metaG_FD_65467 | JGI IMG/M metagenome (GOLD analysis project Ga0070704, IMG submission 65467) | Corn, switchgrass and miscanthus rhizosphere microbial communities from Kellogg Biological Station, Michigan, USA - KBS K5-25-2 metaG | ecosystem: Host-associated > Plants > Roots >...
CGGCGGCCGTCCACAACGGCGGCGAAAAAGAAGGGGAAATAAAAAAGCCCCGGTTCCCGCAAGGGTCCCAGGGCCAAAGCCCGTCTCCGTGTCAAGGGGAAAAGGCGGCTCTGAGATTCAATATACTGCGGGTCATCGGGGTTTTCAAGGAAAACCCGTATGGAGCCCACCAAGCCCCCCAAATCCTTACCCCCTGCGGACGGCCATCCGGCGGCCGTCGCGCCCGTGGCGGCCCTTGAGCGGCCCGCAAACCTCAAAAAATGGGCCGCCGAGCTATGCCAAATCATCGAAAAGGAGAAATCCGGCATTTTCGAGGGTTGGGACTTCCGGCCGGGCGCGCTTACGCGGGTGGACTTAACCCGCATTTTGAAGAAAATCAGCGGGTGCGGCTCCGTGGTGGAGCTACGCGCGGCCCTGAATCGCAACACGGGCGAAATGGGCGATCCTGTCATCCATGCGGCCAACTTTTGCGGCCAACATACGGTTTGCCCCTATTGCGCGGGCCGGGTGCAGGACCGGCGCGGCGCGCGCTTCAAGGATCCGATTCAGGCGATGGCGCGAAAGTACCGCTATGCGTACATGGTAACCGCGACGATTCCCCCGGTTGAGACGTGGCGCGAGGACTTGAGCATGTTAATCGAGGGCTGGCAATCCTTCCGGCGCATGGGTCAAGTTCGGCGGCGGAAGAAAAAGGACGGGACGGTTGTAGAGTCGCGGAGCGGCGGGGAATGGGGAAAGGTGAAAGCGGGCGTGGCGAAAATCGAGTTGAAGCGCGGCGACGGCTCCGGGCTCCCTCATTGTCATTATCACGCTTTGGTCTTTGCCGATGAAGCGTTAAACTATCGGGTTTGGTCCGAGTCGGAAAAGCACAAAGCGAAAGAGGACCGGACGCCCTTGTACCGCATCCCGTCCGCCACGGACCCGCGCGGTTGGGTGCCGGGCTCCAAAATCACTTTTGAATGGTGGAAGGCGACGGACGGCCGGGCGATGAATCTACGGTTGGATCCAATCAAGTACAAGCCCGAGCATAAAAAGCGCGGGCTCTCTTTCGCGGAATCGGTCTTTGAACAATCACGCGAGGTTTTGAAATATGCGACCAAGTTTGATTCATCGCCTAAAGCTGGGGCCGAAAAACTTTTTGCGCGCGATTTTGTCGGCATCCGTGATGCTACTTATAACCGCCGCCTTTTTGTGGCCTACGGGGATTTTAGGAAAGTTGGCGGTGATGATTTTGAAGGCGGGGGCCCGCATATATCGGAGCAACCGGCCATATTTGAAAGCCGGTGGCGGCAAAATCATTATTCTCCATTGGTGGAACGCTCCAAGCCCATTTTCCCCAACACGGACGCCACGCCCGGAGCATCCGCCCGGCTCCGGGCCCTGAATCGCCTTCAAGGCGGGGTCCGGCGCATCCGTTCGGCCGTGGTCGCGGCCAAAAATCATTTCATGGCCACGGGGGAATTATTGCCCGTGGTGTACATGCGGCGGGAATACTTGGAAGATGGCGGGTTTAATGATTATCCGGTGAACCTGGAACCCCCGGCGGCCGTCGCGTCCTCTCCGCGCGACCCGGCCGTGTGGGAAAGCTGGCTTGATGAAATGATGGACATTGGCCGGAACCGCTACGCGCAATTGCGCGACACGTTGGCCGGTGATTCCCTGGAAAACCTCGACGGGACGCCCGAGGAGCGCCGCGCGGCCGAGTACAGAGAATGGATTACCGGGGTCCGGGCCGCGCGCGAGGCGGCGGACTATTATGACAAAGTGACGGCCGCTTTCATGGAAGTCCTCAACTCACCGGACAAAGTGATTTCCCCGTATCCTCGAAAGCCCTTGCATCTTCCCGATGCCTCCATCCCGGGGCCTCGGGGCGGAGCCCCGGTCCCGCTTGACGCGGAGCCGCTGGCGTGGTAGATTGAGAGAGCCCGCCAAAGCGGAGGGATTGTCCAGGGATGGACCCCAAGGAATACGCGGGTGAAGGCGCAAGGCCAAAGGGACCGGAGAAATCCGGTCCCTTTTCTTTTGTGATTTGTCCCGATGCTTGCGGTATTTGAGGCGGCGGCCGGGCTGGCCAGGAAATGAAAAGGCCCCCGCCGCCGGGAGCCTCCTACTAAATCTCGATACATTGTCGTTATCTGTCACCGGGGGAGCGGGTCGGGACAACCGGGAGGGGATGAAGCGATGACGGAAGAGGATGACGCGGCGGCGCGGGCGGCCGTCACGCTGGAACGGTCCAAGAAAAGGAGTTGGTGCCCACAACTTGCGCAAACCTTGGAAGAAAGTTTTTCCCCGGGTTTGCAAAAGGTGGCTCCTTTAAAACCGCAACCGCGACAGTAGGTTTTGTGTTGGCGGCCGTGAAATTGTTTCCCATTGTTCATTTGATTAACCCTCCGGGGCTGGGAGTGATTCCGCCCGGCAAGATAAGCCCGCCCTGTTGAGGGGAAAAGCCAACCTTGATGGAAGCGCCGGACATGGTTTGAAGTTGCATGACCCCGCCGCTCTTGAAGTGAGGGACAAGGCGCGGCGCGACCATGCAAAGGGCCTCGATAAAGTGGCCGGTTATCTCCGTGATTTGCTGTTGCTGGCCGGGCGTGAAATCCCGGATATTGATTTTCAAATCTTGGTCGCTCATGCGGGGACGTCCTCTCTATAGTTGGGGTCATCTTCTTTTGTCACAATCTCCATAATGAGTAAACAATAGCCTCGTTGGAGCCCGGGGATATTGTGGAAAATATGCGTCACCAAAGCGCCAACGTAACGCCCGGTGTATTGCTTTTCGCTCGGATCCCATTCCCGGAGATCCAAGGCATCGCCCACGGAATAGCCCCGGTCATCGAAACGGATTTCGCAATTCTTCCGGTCATTCCAAAGCAAATCAAAATAGACCGGCCACGTTTTCAGTAAATGCTTTTTCATTGGGAACCTTTCGGGTTGGGGAATTGATTAACGGCGGGCTCTCCCCAAACCTCGAAATCGAAAACGAGGCGTGAGGCGTGGGGGCGAATTTCAAACTTGATGCCGCAATAGATGACGGTTGCGGAAATCTCATTTGCCAAAACGTCCTCAATCGTGCGGGGAAAAAGGCGCTTGAATTCATCGTGCAATTCGCGCCAACGTACCAAATCCGGATTTGAAGCAATGCGCATAATCATTTGAACCTCCATCCCTTGACACTAAGGGTAAATCAATTGTACATAATCACAAGCCGGGACGCAACCACGGCGGGAGGATAATCACAATGGGCAGAAAAAGGACATTTACGAAAATGGTAAGCGGGGACGCGGAAAAGCAACCCGCTGTCCGAATCACTTTCAAGGGGCGCTACCAACAGGACTATTTTACCCTCGCAAACGCGGCGGATGAAATGGCGGAAATTGTGGGGGAGCCGGTGACCCAAACCCATTTGGGCCGCTTAATCATTTCGGATTGGCTCAAGTTGTGGCGGGAGAAAAGGGCCAAGGGGACGGGGACGCAACAAATGGTTATGAATTTGGCCGGTGCCAAAAAAACCGCCGGGTCGGCGGGAAAGCCCGATAAGGGCGGAAAGAAGGACAAATGATTAAGTTGACGCCATGCGCGGGAGGGATTTTTTACGTGGATCCATTCTCCATTCTCGCGCTCAAGCAAATCAACAGCGTGGACGGGGATTATACGTTGGTGTACGTCCACGGCGCGGACCCGCATGAACCCATTGAAGTGACTGAGGCGGCGGAAGCAATCGCGGCCGTCATCGACGGCGCGGAAGAGTTGCGGGCCTCGGACAAGGGCTCCCGGTCCGCTGCGCTCTTCGACAAGCTGGCGGACTTGGTGGACAAGTACATTGCCCACGCGGAAGAGCACGGGTTTTCCGCGCCGCCGTTCGCCGGGCCGGAAATGGTGGGTCACCCGTTGGACGGGGAGGAGCCGTCCTTGTTTCCGGCGGGGGAGGGGCCCCGGCCGGACGCGCCGCCGCCCACGGAACCGCCGCCGCTGCCGGAAGGCGCGGCCAACTCGGGCGGTTTTCCCCTGTAAAAAACAGGGAGAAAAGCGGAAAGCCCCGGAGTAATCCGGGGCTTTTTGTTGGTGGAAATCGAGAGTAATCCGTGGGTTGGGAAAGTGTAATTGGTAGAGATTTGGGAAATTTGCGAGGTTACCCGTTGCTAACCGGCTCCGGTCGATGTACTATCTTGGGACGGTGATCCTCGAAATTCGACACCATGACGGCAAGGAACTAACGGGTGAAGAGATGCACAAAATGGTCGCGGACTTTTGGCCGGACTTGGGCCAATACCGCTACTTTGGTTTTTGTGATTTCTTCGATGTTGTCCGCCGCATCCCTTACGAAAGTGACGAAGAGCGTTTTCCAACGCGGGTCATTGAATTGGTTCCGCGTCCTCTTTACATTCTCGACCGGCGAATTATGCCGCGCGTGGACTGCAAGAAAAAAGCGATCCTCATGGGCGCATGGGCGCGCGCAAATGATTTTCCTTATCGCTTCATCGCTTCGTCCGAGCGGCCGGACAAAGAGATACACCATGTTTTCCCGCAAATTGATTTCGGTGATGGATGGGTTAACGTGGACGCTACGTTTCCAACCTACAGTATTGGCCGGGGTTACCCCGTGACCCGGGCCGAGGAGTTGACCGGATGAATCCTTTGCTTGTCACCATGCGCGGCGTCCCGTATCTCCCCGGCGGGGAAATCAATTTGGCCGCGCTCTCCGATTTCGAGGCGGGGTTTATCATTCTCGACCTTATCGCCAAAAGTTACCCGGGGATTACCTGGGGGCAATTGTTGGCGATGGCGGACCAACAGCCCGAGCGGATGAACGGTTGGTGGACGGACTTGAAAAAGACCGTAACCGCGCCGGTACGTGACTTGGGCGGGATGATAGGCGAGGTAAGCCGGTCCGCCGGTCATGGCGTGATGGAATTTCTACGCGATGACAAGGTGCAAGACAACATTTACAAAGCCTATACGGGCTTTGCGGATTCCGGGGGCGTGGCCGGGTTTTGGGGTGGCTCTTCCATCTTCGGGCAGGGCGGCGGCGGCGCGGGCGGCGGCGGGGATGACGGCGGAATCATGGGATGGCTCAACGGATTCATCTCCGGGTTGGGCGGGGAAGCGAAGCAAAACCAAGCCGGAATGTTCGGCGGCGGGAACGCGCTTCCCTGGCTCATTGTCGGGGGCTTTGTCCTCGCGACGATGTTCGGAAAGCGCGCGTGATGGACGTGAACCGCGATGTGATGGCGGGCGTGGACTGGAAGGCGATGTTTTCCAGTCTCCCGGCATACGGCACGGCCAACGCTCTTGCTTTGGCTCTCTCTCCCATCGCGGGCGGGATGCCGCGCGTGGTGAACGGCGGCGGTTACTACGAAATTGATTTCACGCCCGAGCAAGAGGACCGTGTGAGCGCGTGGATCCTGTTGCAGCTCAACAAAGAGCCGGGGCCGGTCCGCGTGGACGCGGGGAACATCGCGTGGACGGTGGTTTCCCGGAAATATTGGCCCTATGCGTTGGGCGCGGTCGCGTTGGGCGCGTTCCTGGGATATTCGCTCAAGCGGTAACCGATGGAAGCGTTACGCGGACTATTTGATTGGGGCTGGGAGGACGCCAAAGACGTTATTTGGGGTTCCGATGGCTGGGGGACCGGGGACGGCGGCCGGACGCTCCCGGAGCAAGTGATTATCGGGGAGGGTCCGGCAAAGCCGAATTACCTTCCCTGGATTGCGGCGGGCGTTGCGGCGGCCGTCTTTCTTCTTTCCGGAAGGGGCAACAAATGATTTACGGTTCCGGTTGGATGCGTAGCGGCACGATGGGCAACGGCGGCGGCGGAACGGACGTTCCGGCGTGGGTTTTCACGGCGACCAACAGCGAAGCGGACGCGCAAAAGGTTTTCAACTTTTTCAAGGCGGGCGGACGGTCGGACATTGATTCTCTTATCCTGGCCATGCAAGAGCCGGATATGAGAAAATTGGTCCTCGACACGGAAGGCACAAACCCCAATGACCCGGAGTTGAAACTCTGGTGGGAGCAACGGCGCGGGGATCCTTACTACACGATGACCCCGGACGCTTACGCGAAATACGTCGCGTCCCAACAGGAAATGAGCGTGGCGCAAAGCGGCGCGGGCATGTCCCCGTCCGCGCGCGCGGCGCAAATGGAAGCGTACCAAAAGAGCAAAGCGGGTTTCCGGATGCCGCTTTGGGGATGGCTGGCCATCGGCGGCGGCGCTCTCTATTTCGTGATGCGGAAGAATTGATTATGACCAAGCGGACCGGGGACATGATGTTGGAAGAAATGGGGCTTCCCTATGTCCCCTTCACGTTCCCAACCGTGACGGTCCAACAAATCGCGGAGCGCGGCGGCGTGAAAATGTCCAATGCGGAAGTTGAACGCATTTGGAACGCTTACCTTGTCGCGGAAGTGGAAGGCGGTCACCCGCCGTTTTCGCATGACATGGGCGGCGCAAAGTTGGCCCCGCTGCTCCAAGCCCTTGAGGCGGCCACGTCCTTACCGCGATTGAAAATCGTGGCGTGGCTCAATGCCTTGGAAGAGGCAACCAAGGCGGGGTGGTACACGTATTACATCGACCCGGCGGGCTCCGTCGCGGGAGATAAGACGGGAATCGGGCAGGTTACCGGCGCAATCGGGGAGGCGGTGGGAAATTTCCTCAAGCCGAGCGCGGAGCCAATCACCAACTTGGTCAAGTGGACGGCGATTCTCGCGGCCTCGGGCGCGGCCGTGTACGGGCTTTGGCATTTGGCCCCGTTCCTCGGGCTCCGGAAGAAAAAGCGGAAGGGATGAAGCGATGAAGTTACCCAAATCATTTATCAAGAAATTCGGCGGCATCACCAAGCAAGCGTGGGCCGCCTTCAGGAAAAGCCGGGGCGTGAAAAAGCACAAAGCCCACGCGACCGGCAAAAAGTCTGGGACGCCAGCCCGGAGCAACAACAACAGCGGAGGATCCAAAATGGCAAAGAAGAAAGGACACAAGCGGGCGGCGGTCAAGAAGGCTTACCACAAGGTCCGCGCGGGCATGGACACGCGGCCGGGCAAGGTCATCACGATGGCGGTCACGGCCGCCGCCGGGGGCGTGGCCACGTCGTTCATCGTGAACAAAACCCCGGTCATCAAAGACCAAGGGCGGCTCACCAAGTCGCTTGTCCAGGGCGGCCTGGGCTTGGTCGCGATCCTCTTCGTGCGCAACCGGCACGTCAAGAGCCTGGGCGCGGGCGCGGTGGTCGCGGCCGTGATGGGCGCGGCGAAAGAAATGCTCAAGGTGGAGCCCCTCGCCGGTCCCGGCGGCCGTCGCGTCCTCACGCCCGGCGAAATGGCGCGCATCACCGGCGGCATGAACATGCCGTTGCCCCAGGGCATGAACGCGCCGTTGAATTCGGCCCCGGCGGGTTCCGGGTTCAATCGCGGGGGTTTCGGCTCCTAATCGGAGCCAATTGATTTAAGCCCCGCCGCGTAGGTCAAGGGAGGCGGGCGGCTATCGGATGCCAAATCACAAAAAGGAGTTGATAAAATGGCAAAGCAAATGAAATACGCGGACGGGACTTTCGGCATGGGGACGGAATGGCTCCATGACTTCCTCTTCGACCGCTTCCGCATCCTCGCGGCCAATCCGCTCACCACGGCGCTTTTCCGCGACAAGGCCGGATCCACCCGCAACGGCGTGGTCTTGACCAACGTGGACACCAACAACAAGGGCGACCGGGTTCCGACCCAACAGAAGTGGTATCTCTGGAACCTGGAGATTACCTATCAGGCCCCCGCCGCCTTGGCGGACGCCACGATCCAGGCGGCCCTGGACTTCTTCCGGACCACGCTCCTTTCCTTCAAGATCGAAAACCTGGACACCATGTTTTCGGCTCCCATCTCCTATTTCCGTCCGGCCCTGCAAATCATTTCGGCCCCGGCCGTGACGGTCAATTCCAAGTTCGCGATGCAGGACGTGACCAACGCGCGCAAGGAATTGAAGGTGCCGGAAGTCCTGGAGCAAAACGCGGTGTGGCATCTGGACATCGACCAAACCGCCGCGTCGGCGGGTGCCATCGACAATCATTTCCTGCTCTTCGGGTGGGACCGCGAAATGTACCGCCAGGGCGGCTAATGCGCGGGAAGGCGCGCGCCCCCGGGCTGTAATCCGGTATCCTGGGCGCGCGCCACGGGCTTTTGAACATGGTGTTTGTGATTTGTTGATAAACCAACAGGGAAAGGGCGCAAAATGTTTTTCATGGACTTCGCAACAGTCCGCCGGTTGAAGGCGCGGAAATTCGCCTATACCCTGGCGGGCTCCATCCCGGCTTTCAACGGGGCCCAGGCGGGCGCGTTGGAATTGTCGGAGGCAATCCAACAGGGGTTTCACTTCTGGTCGGAATTGCTTTCCATCTCCTTCACCACAATCAACAGCGCGGGCGCGGATGACGGCGTGTGTACCTTGACTTGCCAGTTCAAGGACGGGGCAAACCAAATCGGAATGTCCAACACGTTCATTGACCTTTCGACGCTCTCCGCGCCCGGCCGTCAACGCGCCGTGGGTTTGGCGGGCGACCCGTCCAACCAACTCGCGGCGTTCATCCCGTGGCCGCATCTCTACATTTCAACCGGCTCCGTCATCGCGGACGTTCGCAACGCGAGCAATTCGGCCAACCTCTTCGATGCGACGTGGAACGGATACCTTATCCCGGAATCCTCGATTGCCCAATTCGACGCTTGGGTGAATTCGATGGCTCCGGCCTCGCCCCAGTAGTGAGCGGAAAGGGTAACCGAAATGATACGTCCAAGAGTTTTCATCCTGGGAGCGGCCGTCCGGCGTCCGCTCCAACTGCCGGTCACGTTGGTATCCGTAACGGTGCCGCGTGGGTCGGATTGGCGGTTGGATTATATCTTGGCGTCCTACCCGCGCACGGTGGCGGCGGGAGCGCAAACGTCGCCCGAATTGAGATTCCGCCTATTCACTACGCGGGGGGTTGCCCACGACAACAGGCCGATCCGATTCGGGGACGTTACAAGCCCGTCCGGCTTTACTCGCGTCCGCCGGTCCGTCCCGCTGGGGATTCCATTCCAGCCGGGGGAGGTAATCACAATCGAGGTTTCCGGGATGGCGGCGGGGCCGGTCCCGGCGACTATCTCGATAACCTTGCACGGCCAAAAGGGCTGGGAGGGCCGGTAGAAATGAGCGTGATAGACGTTTTGCTTTCGGACCCAACGGACGTGGTGACGCTCAATTTCACGGCGACAAGCGGGGCCGGGGATGACGTGGCGGTTTCGGCCGTGGGCGCAAACATGATCTTCCGCAACGCGGCCGGGCAATCCTTCTTTGTCCTCGGGGATACGCTCAAGCTGTTGCGGGCGTGGGCCATCTTGCCTTTCGGTTTCGGGCCGGGCCGCGTCCGGCTTTCCAACTTCGTGCGCATCGGCAAGGGTTCCGGCGCGGCCGGGCTCCCCACGGGCTTGCCGGAGTTGGCGTCCCTGGGCTATCTCACGTTTCCGCAAATGTGCGATCCGGTGGAGATGGAGGGGTTGGTTATCGCGCCCGTTACGGGCGTGATTGGCACCAACTTGCGGTGGAAGCTGGCTCTAATGGAGGCGGCTTTTCTGGTGTCAATGGTGAACCTCCCCGCGCGGCTGGAAGGCGATTCCTTTACCCTTGTGATTGCTCTTGAGGTTGAGCATACCAAGGCAATGCAAACCTTGGAAGGGCCGTAAAACCGGAGGCGGGGTAAATCCATGTCAATCATTTCCAAAATCCCCGACAACTCCCGCGTCCGTTATCCCGTGGTCCGCTTCGTGTCGGATGCCTTGAACGGGTTGGGCCAATACAATTGGAGCAACGCGGGAAATTTGAACGTCCAATTGATTGCCGACCTTCAACCGCAACACGTCTATCTTTTCGAGCGCGTTTCTTTCTTCGCCAACGTCGCGGAATCGGATTGGCTGGAATCCATGCTCACCCCGGCGGACTTCCCGCGCGTGGCGCTCTCCTACCAAAAAAGCGCGGGCTCTTCAATCTACGGGGAGCCCTTCCGGTGCGTGAACTACGTGGACAACAATGAACAATTGTTATACACGCAAGCGAAGCAACGCGGCGACATTCTCACGGCCACGATGTTCGGCCTTGTCCAGCAAACGGCGGGCATGGTTGGAAAGTTGACCCTCTTGGCGCAAATCAATTTCACGGTATATGAAATCACGGACAAGAATTGGATTTCCCTTTTCGAGTCCAACCCCGCCCGCATGGGCTTAACCTTGAGGGAATGAAGCGTGGGCGGTTGCGGTGGTTTCCCTGGCGTCGGCGGCGGTACTCCGTCCGTTCCTACGGTCATCCCAACATGGATGCGGTTTACCTTTACGCATTTGCAATTACAGGCGGCGGCGCTCACAAATGATTTTGAAATCTATTCCGCGCCCGTCCGCGTGAATATTGACGGCGTGGTGTTGAAGCATACCACGCAATTTTTGGGCGGGGCGATTTCGGATTACAAAGTCTCCGTGGGGTTGGTGGGCGATTTGGCGCGCTATCTTTCCCTCTTCGATGTGGACACGGCCCCGAGCAATACCAAGCCCGCCGGGTACGCGGAAGGTTACCCAAATGACCAATTGCAATTTGGGGCCGTCACTTCAATCCGCGTTGCGGGCGTGTCCGTGGGGGCCAACCTGAGCGCGTCCACGCAAGGCGCGGCAACCCTGTGGATGCGGATTTCCGCTTTGGAGGCTCCGTAGTATGCCCCAAGATTTAATTGCCTCGGGCCGCTTGCGGCTGGGCGTCAACCCCAAGGATGCGGCAAGCTACATCGGGCGGATTTGTGTAGAGGACGCGGCCAACCCTCAAAACTTGGTGTTGGAGTATTACAACACAAGCGCCAACGCGCCCACGCAAGATTTCCAAAAGGCGCGCGGCACGGTCGCGGCCCCGGCGGATGCGGTGATTGGCGACCGCGTAATTGATTTGCGCGGGCTGGCGCGCTCGACAACCTTCCAACTCGGGTCCGCGTTCCGCGCCTACGTGGACGGCCCCGGCCCGCTTGTCGCCGGGCAAAACCCGCCGCAACGGGTTGTTATTCAAACCAACCTTCAAAACGCGGCATCGCGCGAGGTGTTGGTGGTTTCCTCCGATCCTTTCGTGGGAATCTCCAACGGCCTTTTCACGGCCACGGAACGGCCGTCCGCGCATCTTCATATCCTCGGGGAAACCGGCGACGTGCATATGCATATCGAAAAGGTTTCGACGGACGCAAACCCTCCGCTTTTCGAGGGGTTCAAGGCGCGCGGCAACGTGGCCGGGCGTCAAGACGTGGCGTTGAATGACGTGGTGATGCGCATGGCGGGCTTTGCGCGCTCGACTACCTATCTCGACAACGCGAAGATTGAATTTCTTGTTGACGCGGCCGTTGTCGCGGGACAAGCCCCGGCCAGCCGTATCGAGTTTTACACCAACGCCAACAATGTAATCCCCACGCTCCAAGGGAAAATCAATTCCCTCGGCCAAATGCGCTGGGGCCCCAACTTTTGCGCGCTGGCGACAACGGAAGCGTTGGTCACCCCGTCCGATGGACACGTTATTTCCTCCGACAGCGGGGAAAATGCTTTTCACTTGTATCAAATCCGGGCGTCCACCACCAACGGGCCCAATCACGTTTTCCGCCGTTGCCGGGGTAGCTTCGCGGGTAACATCGCCACGCCCACCAACGGCAACGTCACGGACGGCGACCGCATGGTGCGAGTTGAGGGCGCGGCGTGGTCCGGGGCGACGGGTTGGTGGGGGACCGCGCGCATGGACACGGAAGTGGACGGCGCGGTTACGGACAATCAGCGGCCCGGATCTAAGTTCCGGTTTCATACCAACATCCCAAACGGGGCCGTGACGGAGCGGTTGGCGATTCAGGGTGACGGGATAATGAATTTGGCCCCCACAATCGCGGCGGCGGCCGGTGGAAGCACTACGGCCGCGCTCACGCTCGGAACCGCGCCCGGCGTGCTCGGCGTCTATTTCGGCTCCGGAGCGCCGTCCATTTCCGCCGGGAAGGGCTCTCTCTACTTGCGGACGGATGGGTCCGCGACCAACAATCGCGCGTATATCAATACCAACGGCGGCACTACGTGGACGGCGATTACCACGGTGGCTTAATCAATTCGGAAGGGTCGAAAATGTCAAAGCAAAGTGTAATCGTGGACTTGTTCAAGCTGCGGGCCGAGTTCTCGGACCGCCAGTTGGCGGACGCGGGGTTGGTCAAGGATTTAATTGACAACCTCATGGACTACGGCGCGCGGCTGGCCTCGGCCGAGGCGCGCGTGATAGAATTGGAGGGGATTCTAAACGCGAAAGGAACCGATGCGGGGCCCGGAGTACATGAACGCAATGGCGCAAGTCCTGTTAGCCCTGGCGGCCGTGTTGACGGCGATAAAGGGGCTTTGGACCGCGTGGAAGAAAGGGCGGAAACATGAAAAGGATGGCCCAGCGGATAAACAATAGCCCGGCCTTTTGGCTGGCCACGTCCGCCGCGCTCTTCGCGGCTTTCGTCCTCTTGGGGGTGCGGTGATGCTCGGCGGTGAAGATGAAACCAAGGTTCCGGCCCCGTCCTCGCCCCTGACAATCAAAATCAATCTCACGATCCTAAAGTGGGTCTTTGATTGGTTCATGGGGAAATTCCTTCCCGCATACGAAGCGGTAATCACTTCCGAGCTACGGACGCCCGATAGCAACAAGGCGGCCGGGGGCGTGGACAACTCGACCCATTTACACGGTCTCGCGCGGGACTTCAAATTGAAGTTCAAAAACGGCGGCCAGCCCGTACCGGAGGCCCAGGCCAAAGCGGTCTATGAACAATTCATTGCGCCCAATTGGCCGGGCTTCACGGAATGGGAAGGGACTTCGGCCAATGAGGGTTGGCACGTCCACGTCCAACTCTCCCGGCAAATCACGGAATACGCGGCCATAATCGGCACGGCCGCAATCGGCGTCATCGGGTTCAAAATCATTTCTTCCCTGGGGTCAAAGCATGGATAACCGGCTAGTGCAGGGGGTGAAGCGTTCCGAGATGGACGCGGACCCCACGGATGTATTTGAAACAACTTCGGACGTTCGCGTTGAAGAGTTGCCGGACGGCATCCGGCTTTATCTCAAGGAACGGGCCATTGACCTTTCCACCAAGCATATCGTCTTCAACGTGTACAAGGTGGAGGACGCGGGCGGGCTCAAGGTCAAGAAAAAGTGGGTCGCGCGCTTCATCAATCACCGGCCGTCCGAGGACGAAATAGCGGACCAATGCGGCGGCGGGGATTTCGTTTGGATCGGAAAGTGGATTGGCCTCGACAACAAGGAGCGCGGGGTGCTTTCCGAAACGATTTGCATTGACGAGGAGATGGGCCGCGCCGCCCACGAAAAGTGGAAGCGCGCCCAGGGCGGCGCGGCGGCCTCGACCCCCGCCGCCGCCGCCCCCTCCCTGCCGGCGCCCGCTGCCGGCGGCTTCGACGTGATGACCCTGTTGAAGATTCAGGACGCGGCCGAGGAAAAGACCTTGGCGCGGATGGAGCGCATGGCCGCGATGTTCAAGGGGCAACAGGCCCCGGCGGAAATTCTCGCGGATGCGTACAAGAGCGCGAACGAAATGGTGAACAACGCGGTGGAGATGAATATGAAGATGGCGGCCAAGGTCAACACGTCGGCGCTCAAGGCTTTGGAACCCCCGGAGCCCCCGGAGCCCGAGGCGGAAGCGGAGCCCGAGGGTCCGGAGCTCCCGATCTGGCTCAAGCCCTTCATGCCCCAGTTGGAGGCGGGCTTGGAAAAGCTCTTGAGCGGCGGCCCGCTGGCGTCCGCGGTGAAAACCTTGGTCCTCTCCTCCGAGCAATGGCAAGAGATTTTCGGGGACAAGGACAAGTGGGGCCAGTTCGTCGCGGCGGCGGAAATGAAGTTCGGATCCGACCGGACCAACAAGGCGTTGGACATTCTCTTGAACCGGCGGCCGTCCACAACGGCGGCGAAAAAG
>Ga0070704_100001116_pt1 | contig 13966 bp, 6 predicted proteins | sample KBSK5252metaG_FD_65467 | JGI IMG/M metagenome (GOLD analysis project Ga0070704, IMG submission 65467) | Corn, switchgrass and miscanthus rhizosphere microbial communities from Kellogg Biological Station, Michigan, USA - KBS K5-25-2 metaG | ecosystem: Host-associated > Plants > Roots >...
ATACACCGGACCGGTGTAGCCGTAGCGGCCCCGGCGATATTCCTCTCCCGGCACGTAGACCATCGCCCCGCCCAGGCCCGGGTGGCGGGCGTCGGCGTGGAGGCTCGTGAACACGATCTTCAGGGGGTCGCTTCCTTCCGCCACCAGGCGGCGGTAATGGGAGTTCGTCAGGTACCACCTCAGGTTGACGCCGGCGTAAGGGTCGGTGAGTGGAAACGGCGGGTCGGTCAGGAGGACCTCCGACCTGTTCCGCGTCAGCCGGACCGAATCGCGGATCCGATACCCCTCCTGGCGGTCCTTGATCGTGGTGAGCACGCGCGCCGCGGTGTCCTGCTCCAGCCGCGCCTTGATGCGGCAGAGAACGTCGTAGACGTATTCGTGCTCCGAGACGCCGTTGTGCGCCGCGCCGCGATCGCGGCCGCCGTGCCCGGCGTCCAGGATCACGGTGACCCCTTCCAGGTTCCGGCTGCGCGACTGGTTGGTGTACCGGGCGGTCTTCTGCCGGCCCTTCTCCCAGGCCTGTCGCCGTGGATCCTGTCCGGGCAGGTACTCGGGGAGCAGGTCGTCGAAGGAGATCTTCACGCGATAGCCGATCGGGATCCCGGTGATGTCCCTGATGCCGCTGCGCGTCGCGATCGTCCGCGCCAGATCGTTCACTTCCTGGCTGTCGACCCGTCCCGTGAAACGCATCACGACCGAGTAGAGGGCCTCGCCGCTCTTCAGGCGGTAGGCCCCGAACGCCCCGGTCCCGTCGGCGCCGTAGCGGAGCTGCCCGCTGGGATCGGTCGCCGGGCCGCCCGGCGGGACGGAGGGCGGGGCCGTTCCCGGCTCGACTTCGGAGGGGACCTCGGTGAAATCGTCGCTCGTGTCCTCCCCATCGGCCGGCGGGGCGGCCCGCCCCTCGCGGGCCTGCGCCGCGACCAGCCGGGCGAACGGAGGCAGGAGCAGATCGGCCGGCACGACGATCTCCTTGCCGCCGGAGGGGATCAGGCCGGGGATCCCGTTGCGGTCGGCGAGAGATGCGAAGTTCTCCCCGCGACCCGTCAGCCAGAGCGACAGGCTCCACAGGCTCTCATCGGACGCCGGCTGGCGCCCCGCGCCCACGCGATGGATCCAGTTCCCGTCCCGCGGACCGTCCGCCGGGTAGAGATCCAGGAGCGTCTTCACCTTGTGCTCGTCGTTCAGGGAGGCATAGGGAAGGATCACGGTTCCCCCCGCGGCGGGCAGGCGATCGCCGTTCCTGCCGCGGATCGACGGAAGCTCGCGCAGGTCCGCCAGGTATCTCTGCCCGATCGTGGTGTAGGTGTCGCCGGGCCGGACCGGGACCTGAAGCGCCAGCTCCCGCCCGTTCTGGATGACCGCCCGCTCCACCGCACCGGGCGATGCCGCGTCGGCGGTGCGCCCGCCGGGCGCGTCGAGCCTCTGCGCCGGTTTCGCCCCCGGCGCAGAGGCGGCGCCGGAAACGGCTCCGGGCCCGGCGGCCGCCAGGCTCGCCGCGAGGCTCGCGGCCAGGGAGAGACGGAGGAGCGGTGGGACCCGGCTCACGGGGTCCCGTCGAGAGGCGGTTGATGCCGGTGAAATTTCAGCTCCCCCTCGAGGGCCGCGGCGAGGCGCAGGACGGTCTCCTCATCGAACCGGCGGCCGATGATCTGCAGCCCGATCGGCAGGCGCTCGCGCGTCAGCCCGCAGGGGATCGAGATCCCGGGCAGGCCCGCGAGGTTGATCGTGACGGTGTAGATGTCCGAGAGGTACATCGCCAGGGGGTCGTCGGTCTTGTCGCCGAAGCGAAAGGCCGGGGTCGGCGTGGTCGGCGTGAGGATCGCGTCCACCTTCTCGAACGCCCTCTCGAAGTCGCGGCGGATCAGGGTCCGCACCCGCTGCCCCTTCAGATAGTAGGCGTCGTAATACCCGGAGGACAGGACGTACGTGCCGAGCATGATGCGCCGCTTCACCTCGGCGCCGAATCCCTCGGTGCGCGTGCGGACATACAGCGGCCCCAGCTGGCGCGCGCCCCCGGCGCGATGCCCGTAGCGCACGCCGTCGTACCGCGCCAGGTTGCTGCTCGCCTCGGCGGTGGCGATGATGTAGTAGGTCGGGATGGCGTAGTCCGTGTGCGGCAGGGAGATCTCCTCCAGGCGGGCGCCGAGGCCCTCGGCCAAGCGGAGCGCCGACCGCACCGAGGCCTCCACCTCCGGATCCATGCCCCCCTTGAAGTACTCGGCCGGCACCCCCAGGCGCAGCCCCGAAGCGCCGCGCCGCAGCCCCGCCAGGTAGTCGGGGACGTCCACCCGCGCCGACGTCGAGTCGGCGGGATCGTGGCCGGCGATGACCTGCAGGACGCGCGCCACGTCCTCGACCGTCCGCCCGAACGGCCCGGCCTGGTCGAGCGACGAGGCGAACGCCACGAGTCCGTAGCGCGACACGCGGCCGTAGGTCGGCTTCATGCCGGGGACGCCGCAGAGCGCCGCGGGCTGGCGGATCGAACCCCCCGTATCGGTTCCGAGCGCGGCCGGGACCTCGCGCGCGGCCACGGCCGCCGCCGATCCGCCGCTCGACCCTCCCGGCACGCGGTCCAGGGCCCAGGGGTTCGAGGTCTTCTCGAATGCCGAGTTTTCGGTGGAGGACCCCATGGCGAACTCGTCCATGTTGGTCTTGCCGAGGATCACCGCGCCCGCGCCCCGGAGGCGGGCCACGCAGGTGGCGTCGTAGATCGGCACGTGGTTCTCCAGGATGCGGGAGCCGCAGGTGGCGGGCGCGCCACGGACGCACAGGACGTCCTTGACGGCGATCGGCACGCCGGCGAGCGGCCCGGGAGCGCGCCCTTCCGCCCGCTCCCGATCGACGCGTGCCGCCTCCCGAAGGGCATCCTCCTCGAGGAGGGCGCGAAACGCCTTGAGCCGCGGCTCGAGCGCGCGGGCGCGATCGAGGTGGGCCCGGCACACCTCGACGGCGCTCGCTTCCCCGGAGGCGACCAGGGAGCGGATCTCGCCGACCGTCCGGCCGGTGAGCCCGCTCATCCGATCACCTTCGGGACCTTGAAGTGGACGCCGTCGGACTCCGGGGCGTTCGCCAGCGCCTCGCCGCGCGGAATCGAGGGAGCCAGGACGTCGTCGCGCAGCGCCGGCGAGCCGCTCTCGATGGAGGAGGTCGGCTCGATCGCGGAGGTGTCGAGCTCGTTCAGCCGCGCCACGTAGTCGAGAATCGAGCTGATCTGGCGGGTGAAGCGGTCGATCTCCTCCTCGCCGAACTCGAGATTGGCCAGCTTCGCGAGGTGCAGGACTTCGTTCCGCGTGATCGCCATGGGGAGTGAACCTCGCCGACGATTATACCCGAGTCATTATGGTAGCCTTTCGGCCATGAACCGAGCGTGGACGATCGTCCCGGCCGCGGCGGGGCTGCTGGTGCTCCTCGGTGCGGCCCCCGTCGGACAGGCTCCCAGGCCGGACAAGCCTGCAGGCGAATCGTCCGCGCCGGTCGCGGCGGTGCGGGTCACCATCGAGACGATCGTCGTCGATCGCCGGGGCACGCAGTCCCTGGGCACGGAGGTGGCGGATATCTTCTCGGGCAGCTCCGGCGTGCTGAAGAAATCGGCCACCCTGATCAGCCGCACCGGCAACGACGTGCGCGAGATGGTGGAGTTGACCGCCCGTCTCAGCCCCACGCTGTCCCCGGATGGAGGCTGCGCCCTGCGGCTCGAGGCGGAGACGCGCAGCGTCCTGGCCGGAGCGAAGGCCGGGGCCCGGCCGCGCCCGCCCGACCGGGTGCGCGCCGCTGTGGTCCTGAAACCCTACGAGGAGAAGCTCGTCGAAGCGTATTCGTCCAGCGTCACGCAGGGGAAGATCGCCTTCCGCCTGCGCTGCGGCACCCCCGATGCGGATCAGGGTCCCGAAGCGCAATTCGTCGACTTCGTGCTCTCCGTGTCGCGCGGCGAAGGAGACCAGGAGCCGAAGCCGATGAAGACCAACGGGCTGCGGGCTCTGGTCGGCCACGAGGCGAGCAATCACTTCTCCTTCAACGTGACCCTCGACCCCGACGCATCCGGCGCCCGGCGATACCGCAAGGAGGAGGTCGACGTGAGCCTGACCCCCGTCCTCATCTCCGGTGGGCGCATTCAAGTTCTGGTCAATCTCCAGGGGGAGCTGGCCACCGTCACCGCCCAGGCCCCGCCCGTCTCCCATCCCATTTCCCACGTGGAGACGCTGGTCGTCTCCCCGGGCCAGGCGCAGAGCCTCGACATCGACGTCCGCTCGTCGGGGGATGCCGAAGGGTGGCTGAGAGTGCGGTACCGGCTGGGGGTCAACGCGTCTTTCTGACTGAGCGGCCTTTGACTCGACCGGTCGCCTTCGGCAACAATACCAGGCGTTTGGCTCGCACGCGTCCGCCCGCTGGCTCGATCCGTCCGGTTGCCCGTCCAAGGAGCCAATGAGGAAACGCACCGGCACGAGGTGCCTCGCGATCGCCGGCCTCCTGATCGTCCTGGGGAGGGCGTCGACGCCTGCGTTTGCCCAGGACAAGCCGCTCGCGGGACTCCTCCTGGATATGCGGGGCAGTGGTATCGCCGACGCCACGCTGTTCATCGTGCCGGTGGTTCGCCCGCGCCTCTCGGCCGAGATCCAGGCGGATCTGCGCGGCAGGCCGGCGGCCGGCGAGGCAGGGTCGCGCGTGATCCGGAGCGCCCCGGATGGATCGTTTTCGGCGCTCCTGCCCGCGGGACGCTACCGCATCGCGGCATTCAAGCCGGGTTTCGAGGTCGCCCTGAGCGAGGTCAACTTGCTGGCGCGCAATCGAATCACCCTCATTATGAATCCCGAGCAGGATCCGCCCGGCGGGCCGGCGGGAGCGGGGGACGGCCAGGGGGATCTCGACTGGATCCTGAGACAGCCGGACGGGAACATCCTGCGCGAGCGGACCCTCGATCTGGCGGGGCTGATCGCGCAGAACGCGCCCGCGGCGCAACCGGCGGCGTTCTGGGCCCGGATGCCGCCGATCGACGGCGAGTTCGTCCAGCACCTCAGCGGCGGAAGTCTCCTGGGCGGGGAGGCCACGGGGCCGGGCGACTCGTCCGGGCGCTCGACGCGACTCGCGCTCCGCGGGCCGGCCGGCAGCCAGGGGTCCTGGAGCTTCGACGGACTGGACGGCCGCTCCTCGACGGCCGTCGATTCCGGCGGCGATTCGCGACGCGCGCGCCGATCCACCGGACTCGGCGTCGGCCTCGACTACCGGCTCGGGCCGAGCGACGGTCTGCAGGCCGAGATGCGCTACGGCAGCAGCCGCTTCCTGCTCGGGGCCCCCTGGTCTCAGGACGGCATCGACCAGGAGCAGAAGACGGCCGGCGTGCGGGCCCTGTGGAACCGGCGGCTCGGCGACGAGTCCTCGCTGCGCGTCGGCGCCTCCTACCTGGAGGCGGGGGTGCGGGAGCCGTCCGCCGTGGCCGGATCACGGACCGCACCGGCGGCGGCAGGTGCCGATCTCGACGGCCAGTCCGACCGCTCGATCGGAGCGACCGCGGGGGTGGCGTTCAAGGCCGCCGCGCACGACGTCGGCCTGTCTCTTCGCGTCCACGCCTATCGCTACGATCTGGGTGACGGCGGCGCATTCCTGTCCAGCCTCGACGTCGGGCCCGCGGCCCTGGAGGCGGGCGGCGAGGGGAGCGCCCTGAGCCTCTCCGGACAGGATGACTGGCGCGTGGCGGAGCGCTCCGTCGTCCAGTACGGTCTGGGGTACCACACCGACCGGGCCGCAGGCAGCTCCTACCTCGTGCCGCGCGTGGGCATGACGTGCGCCCTGTCCGCCGTCGGAGACCTCTTCCTGCGCTCCGCCCTGCTGTATCGGATCGACGACCGCGTGCCGCCGGGACCGGACGGTCCCGGGGCGGGCCGGGCGGGGGAGGCCTCGCCCGGATCGCGCAACCTGGGCTACGAGATCGGCGTGACGCGCCGCCTCGAGAACCGGCTGCATTTCGCCGCGACGCTGTCCTACACGCCGTTCCAGGGATTCGGCGGCGGAGACGAATCGACCTCGCCGGTGTTCCAGGACGAAGGGGTGCCGGTCCTCGCCGACGCCGGCGCCGGGCGGCACGAGATGGAATTCGAGGTCGGCAGGGGCTTCGGCTTCGTGCACGGCAGCCTCGCCGGCAGCCTCGGTCGGGTGGAGGGTCGCCTCAGCCCCCTCGTGCAGGAGTCCCCGCTCAACAGCCTCAAGGCGGGCGAAGCGCGCTACTACCTGACGTCGCTCCGGGCGCAGTTCCAGCCGACCGACACCGAGCTGCGCATCGACTACCGGAGAGTGACCGGCTCGATGCAGCCCGCCGTCCTCGCGGGGGACGGGGATCTCGATTACCGCCGCCTCGACCTTGCCGTCTACCAGGACCTTCCCTGGGTGGTGATCGCGAACTCGCGCTGGAGGGTCCTGATGGCGTACCAGGGACTGCAGTACGACTCCCTCGACGACCCCGACCTGCCCGACTCCGGCGCCACGTCGCGCATCACGGGCGGCGTGGATATTTCCTTCTGAGAGGTCACGATCGGTGAGGAAGGCCCTGGTCATCGCGATTTCGGCATGCCTCCTGTCCTGGGGCGCGGTCTATTTCTACAACCAGGTCACGCAGGTCGCGCCCGAGACGGGAGTCGAATGGGTCGACTCGTCACGGGGCGTGATCGCCGATGCCGTGATCCCGCGCTCATCCGCCTGGAAGGCGGGGCTGCGCCCTGGCGACAGGCTGCGGTCCATCGACGGCCGGACCATCGCGGCGGCCGCCGACGCCGAAGACGCGCCCCTCGCCGGTCCCAGGGGCATGACCCTCTCCTACAGCGTCGAGCGCGACGGCGAAGAGGCCGCCTTCATCGTCCGGCCGAACTGGGTCGGCGGCGGCACGCCGGTCTACTACTACCTGTCGCTCGTCGGGCTCACCTTCCTCGGCGTCGGGATGGTCGTCTGGATGCGCGCCACGCGGGCGCGCGCGGCGATCCCGTTCGCGGTCCTCTGCCAGGCGATGTTCCTGGTCCTGGTCCTCAAGAGCACCGGGCAGGGGGGCTGGTTCGACTGGTCGGGCTACTGGGGCGACCTGGCAGGCTGGCTCCTCGCTCCGGCCCTGTTCCTGCACATCAACTGGGCGCTCGCGGACGAGGACGGCGGCGCGCACCGGCGAAGGCTCCGCCGGGCGGTGTTCTACGTCCCGGCGATCCTCCTGTTCGCCTACAACCTCTACCTGGTTCCGTTCAAGCAGGTCTACCGCTTCTCCGACCCGCTGACCGTCATCCGGCTGAAGGAGCGGCTGGAGGAGGTCTACATCGCCGTCTTCGTCATCATCGGCATCGTCAAGGCGGTGCGCGCCTACATGTGGGCCGCCCGCCTGCAGACGCGCTGGCAGCTCAAGTGGATGGCCTGGGGGAGCCTGGTCGGCTTCCTGCCTGCCGCGCTGTTCTACATGGTGCCGCACTCCCTCAACATCCGCATCGGCGGCTGGAGCGAGCTGTCGCTCCTGCCGATGGCGGTCATTCCGCTGGCGTTCGCCGCGGCCATCGTCCGCTACCGGCTCCTCGATCTCGACATCTTCCTGAAGCGCGGCATCGTGGCAATCGGATTGCTGCTCACGGCGGGAGCCACGTACGCCGCGTGCTACGTCCTCATGGATCGCGCCGCCTCGGGGATCACGCCGCGCGGCCTGAATCTCGCCCTGATTCTCGCGACCTTCCTGATGGCAATCTTCTACCCGCGGGTGCACCGGCGGCTGAAGAGCGTGGTCGACCAGTTCTTCTACCGCGAGCGCTACGACTACCGCCGCACCCTGAACGAGTTCAGCGAGGCGCTGAATCGCGAGCTCAGCCTGCCGGCGCTGCTCGGCAAGTTCCTGGGGCGGGTGGAAAGGACGTTCAACCTCGAGGTGGCGCGGGTCTTCGTCCGCGAGGCGCAGGGACGGCGCCTGATCACCGATCCCCCGTCGCGGGCCATCGATCTGGACGATCCCCTGGTGGCGCTCCTCAGGAAGGTCGACTACCTGTCGCTGCGCGATCATCCGGGAGCGCCCGAGACCGGGACCGGCTCCTTCCTGATCGAAACGCTCGGGCTCGAGTACCTGCTGCCGATGATGGTCGAAGGGGAGGTGGTGGCGATCCTGGGTGTGGGCACGCCGCGCGGCGGGGAGCCCCTGACCAGCGAGGACATGCAGCTCCTGATCTCCCTCTGCCGGCACGCCGCCGTCGCCTTCGAGGGGGCGCGGCTGTACAGCGCCGTCAACGAGAAGGTGCGGGAGGTGGAGGCGCTCCGCGAATTCAACGAGAGCATCCTGGAAAGCAGCCGCGTCGGGATCCTGGTGACCGACTCGGGCGGGCGGGTGGTGAACGTGAACCGGGGGTTCGAGGTGCTCTACGGCGACAGTCGGGATCAGATCCTGGGCCAGTCGCTCTCGCAGGTGATGCCGGCGGGCGTGTTCACCCTGGCCACGGACGAGGCGGCCCCGGCGCACGGGCAGGATCTGCCGGACGGCGGCATCAAGGTCTACCGCTCCTCGTTGCGGACGCGGGACGGTCGCCGCCTGGTGGTCAACCTGACGCAGGCCGCGCTGCGCGACCCGGCGGGCCTGCCTCGCGGCCGGGTGATCACCATCGACGATGTCACCGAGAACGTCGTGCGCGAGCAGGAGCTGCAGCGCCGCGAGCACCTCGCGTCCATCGGGCTCCTGGCGTCGGGGATCGCCCACGAGGTGAACACTCCCCTGACCGGCATCTCCTCCTACACGCAGATCCTCCTCGAACAGCGGGCGGCGGACGACCCGGAGTACGGGATCCTCAAGAAGATCGAGCAGCAGGCCTTCCGGGCCGCGGCGATCGCCTCCAGCCTCCTGAACTTCTCGCGGCAGCGCGACGGCGATTACCAGGCGCTGGACATCACCGACATGGTGGCGGAGACCCTGGACCTGTTCCAGGCGCACCTGCGCGGCCGGCGCATCGAGCTGGTGCGCCGCACCGATCAGCAGGACCTGAGCGCCAACGGCAACCGCGGGCGCCTGCAGCAGGTCCTGATGAACCTCCTCCTGAACGCGGTCGACGCCATGCCCGAGGGGGGGACCCTGACCGTGGCCGCCCGCGGGGAGAACGGCCGGATCCAGATCGAGGTGGCCGACACCGGGTGCGGCATCGCGCCCGAACACCTGGACCGGATCTATGATCCGTTCTTCACCACCAAGCCCCGCGGGCAGGGGACGGGCCTTGGGCTGTCGGTGTCGTACGGCATCGTCAAGGAGCACGCCGGCACGCTGGCGGTCGAGAGCGCGCAGGGAGAGGGCTCCCGCTTCCTGATCAGCCTGCCGGCGGTCGACGCCAGGAGGGTTTCGGCATGAAAGGGTCCAGGGTCGAGCAGCTGGAGAGGGAGCCGCCCCTCAACGCCCGGGGCGAGGCCGCCCGCGTCCTGGTGATCGACGACGAGCCGATCATCCGGGAGGTCCTGCAGGACATCCTGGCCCGCGAGGGGTACCTCACCACGCTGGTGCCCGACGCGGAAACCGGGCTCCAGGCGATCGACCAGCAGGAGTACGACCTCATCATCCTCGACCTCATGCTTCCCGGGCTCGGGGGATTCGAGGCCCTCAAGGAAATCAGGCGGAGGGATCCGGACGGCGTGGTGGTGATGATCACCGCCTACGGCTCGGTCGAATCGGCCGTGCAGGGCATGCGCATGGGGGCGCACGACTACCTGATCAAGCCGTTCAAGAACGAGGACGTCCTGCGCACGCTCTCCACGGGGCTCAGGCACCGCCGCCTGCTGGACGAGAACCGATCGCTGCGACGGGCGCTGGAGGGACGGGCGCGCTTCGGCGAGCTCGTCGGCAGGAGCGCCTCGATGCTCGAGCTCTACCGGCTGATCGAGCAGGTGGCCCCCAGCCGCTCCACGGTGCTGGTCCAGGGGGAGAGCGGCACCGGCAAGGAGCTGGTCGCCCAGGCCATCCACCTCAAGTCGGGCCGCCCGGCCGACGCGTTCGTCGTGGTCAACTCGGGGAGCATGCCGGCGGACCTCCTGGAGAGCAACCTGTTCGGCCACGTGAAGGGGGCCTTCACCGGGGCGATCCAGTCCAAGAAGGGGTTGTTCGAGGTCGCCAACGGCGGCTCGATCTTCTTCGACGAGATCAGCACCGTCAAGGCGGAGGTCCAGGCCAAGCTGCTGCGGGTCATCCAGGAGAAGGAGTTCCTCCCCCTCGGCGCCGTGCAGAGCGTCCAGGTCGACGTGCGCATCATCGCCGCCACGAACATCGACCTTCAGGAGCTGGTGATGCGCGGAGAGTTCCGGGAGGATCTGTACTACAGGCTGAACGTGATCAACATCAAGCTGCCTCCATTGCGCGAGCGGCGGGAGGACATTCCCCTCCTGGTCGAGCACTTCACGGCCAAGTACGCCGCCGAGAACGGCAAGGTGGTCCAGGCGGTCGCCCCGGAGGCCCTCGCCCTTCTGGTGGAGCACCCCTGGCAGGGGAACGTGCGCGAGCTCGAAAACGTCATCGAGCGGGCGGTGGTGCTCTCCTCCTCGCCCCTGATCGGGCTAGACCTCCTGCCGGAGACGCTCCAGGGGGACCGCACCCGGCCGCTCCCTGGCCCGATCCACATGGACGGGACGATGTCGTTCTACGAGACCATGGAGCGGCTCGAGAGGGAGATCATCCTGGAGACCCTGAAGAGCGTCAACGGTGTGCAGCGGCGGGCCGCCGCCCGCCTGGGCCTGAACCCGACGACCCTGAACGAGAAGATCAAGAGGCTCAAGATTCAATATCGTTAGGCCCTGTCGGGGAACCCCTGACCCCCCCCTGCTGCATACGCCCCGCACGGTACCCCTCATCATCTTCTTGACACATCGAGGCTTGACGGTAGAATTACCCCGCGCACAGGAGGTCGCCCGGTTCCCCGTCGGATCGGGTTCCCCGGGGGGCGGCCCAGACCTGACGCCTTTCTTGACAGGCTGTTGACCGATTTCATAGACTTGTTCGGATCAATTCACAGCAGGGCTGATCAAGGGCCGGTGCAAACTTAGGGGTCACGGGGCGCTGCGGCCCCACTCGGAGGTTCATCCCGATGGATGCCAGACGATTCCTCCTGCTTGCCGGCTGCCTGGCCGTTGTCTTCGCGACACTCTGCCTGCCCGCGATGGCCCAGACCAACGCGGGTCTCAAGGGAACGGTCGTCGACAAGGACGGTGCGCCCCTTCCCAGCGCCCGGGTCACGATCAAGAACGACTCCCTCGGGGTCAACCAGGGAGCGGTGACCGACGCCAAGGGGGAGTTCCGGATCGTGCCCCTCCCTCCCGGCCGCGGCTACGTCATCGAAGTCGCGTTTCCCGGCATGGCGACCATCAAGATGGACGCCGAAGTCAGCGCCGGCAAGGTCTTCACCACCACCATCACCCTGCGCCCCAGCTCCGAGCTGATAGAAAAGATGAAGATCACGGCCCAGGGCGACGTGGTCAACACGGAAACGACCACGACCTCCACGACCTTCACCTCGGAGTTCATCGATTCCCTGCCAATCCTCGGCCGCGACTACCAGGACGTCCTGACCCTGGCGCCCGGCGTGACGGACGTGGACGGGGACGGCAACCCGACCATTCACGGCTCGCGCGACGTCGACGTGGTCACGCTGGTGGACGGCGTGTCGACGAACGACCCGCTCACCGGTAAGCGCGGCCAGGAGTTGAACCTGAACTCGATCCAGGAGATCGAGGTGAAGACCGCCGGCGCATCGGCCGAGTACGGCCGCGCCCAGGGCGGCTTCGTGAACATCGTGACGAAGTCGGGTGGGAACGAGTTCGAGGGGGCCTTCAGCTTCGAGATGCGCAGCAACCTCCTGGACGGAGACGGGGCCGGCATCGACGATCCCCGGCTGCATGGCGGCCTGGGGGAGCTCGGGCTTCGCGACCTGAAGTTCAACGATTTCTATCCCGCCGTGACGCTGGGCGGTCCGATCGTCAAGGACAAGGCCTGGTACTTCTTCACCGCCGAGTACCGGCAGATCGAGATCCCGGTGAACGCCTTGACGCAGGCGTTCGTCCTGTCCGCAAAGCAGCAGCGGATCTTCGGCAAGATGACCTGGCAGATGTCCACGAATCACAAGCTGCAGTTCACCGCGACCCTGGATCCGCAGGAATACAACAACCTCGGGCTCAATTCCTTCATCGCGGTCGAGTCCGGCTATACGGAAAATCTCGGCGGGCTGAACCTGGTGCTGAAGGAGACCTCGATCTTCAACCCCAATGTCTTCCTCGAGACCACGGTCCAGCACTTCTCCGCCGATCCGTCGAGAACTCCGACGCTCGATGCCGACACCAACCACAACGGAGTCCTCTTCGTCGACCGCAACCACAATCACTTCATCGATGCCTCCGAGCGCGATGCAGGTGAAGACCTGGATCGGGACCTGCCGTTCCCGCTGTTCGACATTTTCGAGGATACGGTCTCCCGGAACGGCGTGCTCGATCCCGGCGAGGACAAGGACGGTGACGGTCGCCTGACACGACCGAGGGCGGGGTGCGAAGGGTACACCCGCGAAGACGTCGACTGCGACGGCCACGTCGACCGGTTCTGGGAGGACAAGAACAACAACGGCTCCCTGGACCCGGGAGAGGACCAGGACGGGGACCGCGTCCTCGATTACATCGACGAGGACCTGAACCACGACGGGATTCTGGACGCAGGCGAGGACAAGAACGAGAACGGTCACCTGGACACACGGGACGCGGGTTTTGCCGCTCGATTCCCCAACATCTTCCCGTACATCGAGGACCGCAACCAGGATCAGATCCTCAACGACCGGGTTCGGCCGGACCCCAACGATCAGATCTTCTTCGGGACGCCCGACAACCCCGACCGTCATCTCATCGAAGCGTCCTACCCGTATGGCCGGTTCTCGCCGATCCCGCGGGACCGGGACTACGAGAACGACCTGGCCACGTCGCGCGTCACCGGTCCAAACGCGGGCAGCGTCCCCGGGTTCCGGGGCAGCACCGACTACACGTCGACATCGGGACGCATCACCCTGAGAGAGGATCTGACGGTCTTCGTCTCCGACTGGCATGGCCAGCACGACATGAAGTTCGGGACGGTTGCAGAGCGCGAGACCTACTCGCAGGACACCAGCCTCCGCCCCATCCTCTACCCGCACGCCCGTCCGGTGTCCGGTGCCTCCATCAATCCCGCCATCGGAGTCCAGCTGCCGGCCGAGAACCATGTGTTCAACGAGGCCACCAACACGACCTTCGGCATGTACGCCCAGGACACCTACAAGCCGCTGCCGAACCTGACGGTCTTCATGGGGGTGCGCTTCGATCGCGAGGCGACCGATTCGTTCGGGTACACCCCGTTCGACCCGGTCGGGGAGCGCAACCTGTATGACCGCCTGGTTGCCCTGGGCGGGTCCGAGGGATCGCCGGACGAGCTGATCGGCAACAACGACGGCATCTCCAGCATGGGGTACTGCTCCGACCCGATCTTCTTCGCGAGCGGCCTGGGAAATCCGTGCAAGAACCCGATTCCCGTCGGCCAGCCGGACCCGAATCTGGACCTCATCGCCCAGATCGAGCAGAACCTGCTGCGCCTGAAGAGTGTGGCGCCGGCCCGCCTCACGCAGCATCACACGGCGACGACCGTCGTGGCCGCCAGCCTGCAGAGCCTGTTCCCCGATGCAGTGTCGCCGAATCCGCTCGATCCCAGTGAGCTGATCATCGATCGCCAGAAGCTGAGGGAGCTGGGCGCCGCGACGTTCCAGGAACGGGAGGCGTTCCGGCTGACGAACAACAACTTGGCGCCGCGCCTCTCGGTCTCGTGGGACCCGTGGGCCGATTCCAAGACGAAGGTCTTCCTGAACTGGGGCCGCTTCTACGACAGGTTGTTCCTCCAGACCGTCGTTCCGGAGGAAGGCCCGGACACGATCTTCCGCTACTACGAAGCCGATGCGCAAGGCGTCTCGGCCACCGGCGTCCCGAACAACGG
>Ga0070704_100001118_pt1 | contig 13957 bp, 12 predicted proteins | sample KBSK5252metaG_FD_65467 | JGI IMG/M metagenome (GOLD analysis project Ga0070704, IMG submission 65467) | Corn, switchgrass and miscanthus rhizosphere microbial communities from Kellogg Biological Station, Michigan, USA - KBS K5-25-2 metaG | ecosystem: Host-associated > Plants > Roots >...
GAACGACGGAATGTTGGCATCGAGCTCGTCGCTCTCTTCGAATTGCACGGAGCTCAGGCGAAACCACAACGCACCCGGACCGCTGCGCTCCCAAATCCCGAGCAGCCCCTCGATCCTGGTGTCTTCAGCGTCGATCGCGCCGTCGCCGTTGAAGTCGTGGTTACAATCGAAGTACTTGAGCTTCAGGCGCGCGGGGTGGTCGGGAGAGAATAGCAGCCCCGACGGTTCGAACTGATAGTGAAACCGCGCCGCATCGAGGACCGTGACCGTGATGAGGATCGAGTCCCCGGGGAGGAACGCGGTCCCATCCGGTTTGCGATACAGGCCGTCATCCGGCACTTCAAAACGCAGGTACTCCTCGCCCGTGTCGCCGGGAGCTGCGCCCTGATAGTAGAGGCGAATCTCACGCCCGTCTCCCAATTTGGCCCAGAAGCTGCCCTGGGTCGTGAGGAGGGGGGGGGCGAGCGTGTCTTGCTGTACGATGGTGAGCTGCGACTCCTGCACGCCCGAGGGTCCGTTGTTGTCCCCGCAGCCGAGCAGGACCAGCGCGAGCGCACCAGCCATCACCGTCTTACTGCGCATGAATCCGCCTCGTCGATGAGGAATGCACCCTTGCGCGCATTTCCCGGGCCCCACGCAACCCATTGTCGTACCGCCACATCGCCCGCGGACCGGTGGAGCGCGCTGGCCCAGATGACTCACTCCGCTTCATCCTCCCCTTCCCCCTGTTCGCCACGGAGCAACCGCTGCAAGCGCGATCGGGAGATCCCGAGCCGTCTTGCCGCTTCCGAGCGATTCCCCAGGGTGAGATCGAGCATCGCGCGCGCGGCCGCCTGCACGACGTCCGATAGCCGCGCCGGGAACGGCAGCGCTCCGTCCGCCGGGGGGCGCGGGGCGCGGGCCTCGATTTCCGTCAGCTCGAGGGTCCCGGGGGTCGAGAGCAACAACGCGCGTTCGACGACGTTGCGGAGCTCGCGCACGTTGCCGGGCCACGTATGCGCCGACAACGCGGCGCGCACGTCCGCGCTGAGCGCGGGCTCAGGAAGCGCGTATTGGGCGCTGAACTTCTTCAAAAAGAATTCGGCGAGTCGGATCACATCATCACCCCGCGCCCGCAGCGGAGGCAGCTCGAGTGTTACGACGTTGAGCCGGTAGAACAGGTCCTCACGGAAGCGCCCCGCGCGGACCTCTGTGCCAAGATTGGCGTTGGTCGCGGCGATGAGGCGGACATCAAAACGCCGGCTCGTCGTGGAACCGAGCCGGCGTGTGGTCTTCTGATCGAGCGTCCGCAGGAGCTTGGCTTGGAGCTCGAGCGCAAGCCTGTCGACCTCGTCCAAGAAGAGCGAGCCGCCCTCGGCCGCTTCGAAGAGGCCCGGCTTCGCCGTCTTGGCGTCGGTGAAGGCGCCGCGCTCGTAGCCGAACAGCTCGCTCTCGAGGAGTTGCGCGGGGATCGCGGCGCAGTTCACCTCCACGAACGGCGCGTCGGCCCGGGGACCCCCGTAGTGCAGCGCGCGGGCGAGCAGCTCCTTGCCCGTGCCCGTCTCCCCCGTGACCAGAATCGTGGCTTCGCTGTGCGGCAGGATGCGGGCGGCCCGCTCGAGGGCGGCCCGCAGCGCCGCGCTGTCACCCACGATCTCGCGGAACGCGTGGGCTTGCGACTCGAGCCGCGCCAGGGCGGCGCGCGCGATGGCTTCGCCGCGCCGCGCGACGGCGGCGGTGATCGTGTCCCGCAAGGCGTCGCGATCTTCAGGGAGGGCGAAGTAGTCCGCGGCACCTGCGGCTACGGCCTGAGCGCCCTGGCGGTGTCCGGTGCTCGCCCCGACCGCGAGAATGGGAATCCCGGGCGGCGCCGCGAAGCGGCGCAGGATGTCGGCGAGGTCGTGCTCGCACCCACCAGCCGCGACGACGATCGCAGCGGTGTCGGCCGGGAACGCTTCGGCGGGCGCGGCGTGGTCCACCAGCTGGGCGCCGACCTCGCCGGCCACGAGCGGCCAGAACTCGGCGAAGGAATCGCTGAGCCGGACGACCACGAGTAAGGGAGCCAAGTGAGGCGGCTGGGGATCGAACCCAGGACCTACGGATTAAAAGTCCGTTGCTCTACCAACTGAGCTACCGCCTCGGTGGGCGAAAGATAGCCACGGGCATTAAGTTTTGCCCCGCGCATGGCGACTTCCAACCCCATCACTCACGTCTCCGACACCGCCCGCTGGGTGGCGATTTACCGAGCGATGGAGAGCGAACGCCCCGACGCCTTGTTCTCGGACCCCTACGCGCGGCGCCTCGCCGGGGCGCGTGGGGAAGAAATCGTGCGCGCCATGCCGCGCGGACGCGCCATGGCGTGGCCGATGGTCGTCCGCACGGCGGTCATGGACGAGCTGATCCTCCGCGCCGTAGAGCGCGACGGCGTGCACACCGTCGTCAACCTCGCTGCCGGCCTCGACACCCGGCCGTACCGCCTGCCCCTGCCCGGCGGCCTGCGCTGGATTGAAGTAGACTTCCCCGACCTGCTCGCCTACAAGAAGGAACAGCTCGCGGGGGAGAAGCCGCGCTGCGAGCTCGAGCGGGTCGCCGTCGATCTCACCGACCGCGAGCGGCGCCGTGAGTTGTTTGACGACGCGGTGTCCGGTGGCGGCGGAGGGACACTGGTCGTCACCGAGGGATTGCTCGTCTATCTCGCGCCCGAAGAGGTCGGGCGCCTGGCGGACGACCTTCAGGCCGCCGGCTTCGGATGGTGGCTGATCGATCTCGGCTCGCCCCGATTACTCAAGATGCTGGCGAAAACGTGGGGCCGGAAACTGGAGGAGGGCAACGCGCCGTTCCGGTTTGCCCCGGCCGAGGGCACGCAGTTTTTCCTGCCGCACGGCTGGACCGAGGCAGAGTACCGCTCGATGTGGGAAGAGTCGCTGCGCCTGAAGCGCACGATGCCGATGGCGTGGCTGTGGAACCTCATCGGCAAGTTGTGCTCCAAGAAGAAACGTGAGGAGTTCCGCCGCTTCTCCGGTATTGTCCTGCTGCAACGCACCTGACATTTCAATCGTTCATCCAGGAGATCCATTTGTGAAGACGCTGTACATCGGCGGTATGCTGAGTTTCGCTCTGACCGCCTGCGCGCGCCCCGCCGCGACGCCCGCGGGGCCGCAGGTCGTCACCATCGTCGCGACCGACTATGCCTTTGCCGCCCCGGACACGATTCCCGCGGGGCTGACCACGTTCAAGATGGCAAACCAGGGCAAGGAGCCGCACCAAGCCGTTGTGGTCGGCGCGGTCGGGAAGACCTGGGACGAGATCCGGACCGCCGTTATAGCGCAGGGCCCGATCGCTCCCTGGCTGATTTTCCCTGCCGGCCCAGGCGTGGTCGCAGGGGGCGACAGCTCCAACGCCACCGCTCGGCTCGAGCCCGGCAACTATTTCATCGTGTGTTTCCTCCCCAGTCCCGACGGTACGCCGCACGTGATGAAGGGGATGGTGCGACGCCTGGTCGTGGCGCCAGCGCCCCTGAGCGCGTCGGCTCCTGCCGCGGCGCCGCAGTCAGACGTCACGGTGACGCTTGCGGACTATGGCTTCGCGCTGTCGACGCCACTCACGGCCGGGACGCATACGATCCAGGTCAAGAACGCCGGACCGCAGGTGCACGAGCTGAACATCGAGCAGCTCGCCCCGGGGATGGCGCTCGCGGACGTGCAGCGGTGGATGGCCGGCGGCATGAAGGGTGCGCCGCCCACGCGCCCGATCGGTGGCTTCGAAGGGCCCAGCGTGGGCATGGTGGGGTGGTTCGCGGTGACGCTGGAGCCCGGCAAGTACCTGTTGATCTGCTACGTCCCGGACGCGAAGGACGGGAAGCCGCATGTGGTGCATGGGATGGTGCAGGAAATCACGGTAAACTAAGACGGTCGAGGACGGTCAAAGGCGGTCCGCCCTTGGCCGTCCTTGACCGTCTTTGACCCTCTTTGACCGTCCTAGACCGTCCTAGAATACCCAGCGCAACCCCGCCTGCAGCTGCCGCGGATCGCCGAGGCCGCTGCGGATCGTCCCGTCGAAATTGAAGACCAGGTTGCCGTAGGACGGATCGCGGAAGTTGTCGTTCCCCGTGAGGTTGAACACCTCGAGGATCGCTTCGACCTGTCCCTGGCGCCCGAGGTTGAAGGGCCGTGAGAACCGGACATCCCACGAGAAGTAGGCGTTGTCCTTCCGGAGCGTGTTCCGCAGGAGGATGCGACCAGCTCCCGCCACCGTGGTATCGGAACAAATACGCTCCGCCGCACTTGATGCGCGTTGACCGTTCCCCACGTTCCCGGCACCGCACTGCTCGGAGATGGGTTGCGCCGAGTAGTAGCTAATGCGGTTGTTCATGAAGATGTCGCCGGGCAGCTTCACGAGCGTCCACGCGTTGACCCGATGCCGTTGGTCACGGTCGCTCCAATTGTACTCCGGCGTAAGGTTGGCGGCGCTCGCGTACCGGAACGTAAATGGGTCGCGTTCGTTGTCGTCGTCCGACTTGTCGAACGACAGGGTGTAGTTGATCTGGAACTGGAACTTCGGGTCGAGCACGCGCCGCAGCCCGACCGTGACCCCGGTGTAGCGCGACTTGGCGCTCGACTCCACCGTCGTGAGGGTAAAGATCCCGTTCGTCGTCCCACCGCCGTAGTCATCGAGCCCGCTGCCCCAGGGGCTCCCGAACTCCGACGAGTTACGGTTGATGAACCGGGTCAGGTGGTCGGTCCGGGCGTGCGTGACGCTGATCGACGCGCCGAGGTCGCTGCCAAGCTGCCACTCGTACCCGAGGTTGAGGCTCAGCGTGCGCGGGTTCTGGAAGTTCTTGTCGAACACGAACACGTCCGGGAAGAACACCGAGTTGGCCGGCACGTTGCTCGGAAGTTGCGCGTTGAGCCCGGGGACGGGACCGAAGTACGCGCCCGGGAACGGAACGCCGCGGAACTGCGTGATCCCGATCGAACCGTTGGTGCTGCGGCTCGAGGCCAGGTTGAGGCCCGGGATGCGCGCGTAGTACAGGCCCGCGCTCCCGCGCAGGACCCCCCGGCCGTCACCGCCGGGATCGTAGGCGAACCCGAGGCGGGGCTGGAACATCTTCTTATCCGACGGGATCGTCCCATCGGACGGGAAGGAGAAGGTGCCGAATGTATTGGTGACGCTCTGCCCGATGAAGTCGGAGTAGAACACCTGTGACGGCGGCGTAATCGGATCGGCTTCGATCTGCGCCTCCCAGCGCAACCCATAGTTGAGCGTCCATTTCGGGTTGGGTTTCCAGGTGTCCTGCAGGTAGACGGCCAGTTCGGTCTGCGGAATGTCCTGGGTACCCGCGTCGCGCACCGTCCGCCCTACGCCTGCCTGCTGGAGGTACAACAGTACCGGGCCGGTCTGCACCGTTCCCACGGGGCAGGCGCCGGTGGTATTCGAGGTGTTATTGGAGCACTCTACATAGTTCGGGTTGGCGGCAAAGCTCAGGAAGCCGGGGACGGAGTTGAAGATGTAGCGGGAGTTGGCGAACCCGATAAAGGTCTGTATCGAGTGCACCTTGTTATACTCGAAGCCCAGCTTAAAGAAGTGGTCGCCACGGGCCATGGAGATATTATCGAGCAGCTGCAGCCGCGTGTCGTAGTACTGCACCGGGATGAAGAACGGCATCCCGAAGCGGAAGTGGTTTACGAAGTCCATCGCCACATCAGGGAACGGACGCGCGGCAGGCGGGTCGGCCGGATTGGTGCCAAGTCCTGCGCTGCGCGGGCCGTCGTAGGGGCGGGGTCGATCCTCCCGCGAGTACTGGAAACGAAACTCGTTCGACGTGTTGGACGAGAGATACGACACGAGGCTGCCGTTCACGGCGTTCGAGTGGTCCTGCTCGACGGCGTTGGCGCTGCGCGCCCACGAGATGACGTCGAACGTGCCGTTCTGCTGCTGCGACCAGGTGTAGTTGTACTTCAGCGACAGGTTGTGCCGGTCCGAGAGTCGGAAGTCGAACTTGGCGAGCAGGGCACGCGCGTCGTTCGTCCGGGAGATCGACCCGAAATCACCCAATAGCGCGCCGCCGTACGCGGTGTCCATCCAGGCCTTGAGCGCCGTGAATTCCGCACTCGCCGGCCGCACCTTCTGTTTCACCTCGTCGTAGAGCTGCTGATCGTACGCGATGAAGAAGAACGCCCGGTCCCGCTTGAGCGGCCCACCCAGCGTGAACCCGAATTGATTCTGGTGAAAATCGGGCTCGAAAGAGGGGTTGCCGGGATGCGCGGTCGGCGTGCCCGAAATGGCGTCCGATTTACCGTAGAAGTGCGCCGAGCCGCGCAGCTGGTTGGTGCCCGACTTCGTAATCACGTTCACGAACCCGCCCGACGAGCGCCCGAACTCAGCGTTCGCGCCCCCCGCCACCACGACGATCTCCTGCACCGCGTCGAGGTTGAACGTAAACGGGGGCCGCTGGCCGCCGCGCTGCTCGCCAAAGAACGGGTTGTTGAAGTCCGCCCCGTCCACGCTGACGTTGTTGTGGATGCCTTTCTGCCCACCGATGGACAATTCGTCGCCGTCGGGGCCCTGCACCAGCGCCACGTTCGGCGTGAGCAACGTGAGGCTCAGGTAGTTGCGTCCATTGTTCGGCAGGCCGGCCACGGCCTCGTTGGGCAGGCGGGTGGAAGTCTCGACCTTGGACGCGTCGACCACCGGTTGCGTCGCTTCCACTGTCACGGCCTGCAGCTCCACGGCCGCCACGCGCAGGGCGAGGTCCACCGTTTCGCCCACGCGCAGCGGGATGCCGGTGCGCTTGACCTCGTTGTAGCCGACCGCGCGCGCGGCGACGTCGTAAGTACCGAGGGGCAGCAGCGACGCAACAAACACGCCGCGGTCGTTGGTTGTGACCTGGCGCTGGAAGCCGGTTTGTGTCTCGCGCAGCGTCACCGTGGCGCCCGTCACCGGCGCGCCCGCAGGATCCGACACGACGCCGCGAATGATACCGGTCGTAGCCTGGGACTGCGCGGCAGCGGCGATCGGGAGCGCGAGGGCCAGAACCACCGGCCCGAGGAACTTGCGCAGCATGGGGTCATGCCTCCGGCTGGAAATGAAGTAAGGTCGGGACGGGCTAGCGTACCACGCGCCCGGCTCCTCCGCAAGGATGGTCTGGCGAGTGCTACTATTGTGGCGATGCAAAACGCCGACATCGCCCGCCAACTCGAAGAGGTCGCCAACCTCCTCGAGATCTCCGAGGCGAATCCCTTCAAGGTGCGTGCGTACCGCAACGCGGCCCGTACCGTGCGCGACCACCCGGAGCCGCTCGCCGAGCTGGTGCGCGCCGGCGGCTTCGACCTGACGGACCTGCCCAGTGTGGGCGAAGGAATCGCCAGCGAGATCGAAGCCCTCGTGGCCACCGGCGACATGCCGCAGCGCCAGGAGCTCATCAAGAAGCTCCCCGCCGGGCTGCTCGACTTGCTGCGTATTTCCGGCCTCGGCCCGAAACGAGTCAAACTGCTGCACCAAAAGCTCAAGGTGAAAACCGCCGCGGACCTCGCCAAGGCGATCGAGGCGGGAAAGGTCGCCAAGCTGGCGGGGTTCGGCCCCAAGATGGTCGAGAAGATCCGCTCGGGCCTCGGGCAGGCCGAGCGCGCCGAGCGCCGCATGATCCTGCATGAGGCCGAGCATCACGCCCGCGCGCTCGTCGAGTATCTGCGGGGGGACGGCGCGATTCAGGAGATCGAAGTCGCCGGAAGCTTCCGCCGCCGCCGCGAGACCATCGGCGACCTGGACATCCTGGTCACCAGCCCCACGCCGGAGCAGGTGATGGCGCGCTTTACCGAGTATCCCGACGTGAAGCGAGTCGTGTCGCGCGGTCCGACTCGCGCCACGGTGCGCCTCTCCAACGGCCTGCAGGTGGACCTGCGGGCGGTGGAGCCGGACGCCTACGGATCGGCGCTGCAGTACTTCACCGGCTCGCAGGCGCACAGCATCGAGCTGCGCAAGATCGCCCAGTCGAAGAAGCTCAAACTCAACGAATACGGCGTGTACCAAGGGACGCGCCGCATCGCCGGGCGCACCGAGCAGGACGTCTACACCGCCCTCGGCCTCGACTGGATTGCGCCGGAGCTGCGGGAAGCGCGCGGCGAAATCGAGCTCGCCCGGACGCATCGCCTGCCGGCCCTCGTCACCCTCGAGCAGATCCGCGGCGACCTGCAGATGCACACCGACGCCAGTGACGGCCAGACGGCGATCGGCCCGATGGTCGACGCCGCCCGCGCGCTCGGCTACGCGTACATCGCCATCACCGACCACTCGAAGCGGGTCTCGATGTCGGGGCTCGACGCCGCGAAGCTGCGCACCCAGTGGAAAGCGATCGACAAGTTGAATGCGAGCTCGGCCGTGCGCGTGCTAAAGAGTGTCGAGATGGACATCCTCGAGAACGGGCAGCTCGACCTCGAGGACGATGTGTTGGCCGAGGCGGACTACGTGGTCGCGACGATTCACTACGGACTGAAGCAGAGCGAGCGACAGATCACCGATCGACTCCTCGGCGCGATCGCCAATCGATCCGTCGACGCGATCGGCCATCCCACCGGCCGGGTCGTCAACGGCCGTGAGCCGTACGCACTGGATTTCGACGTCGTGGCGCGCGCCGCGGCCGCCGCCGGCTGCCTCCTCGAGATCAACGGCAGCGAACGGCTCGACTTGCCGGACACGCTGGCCGCCGCCGCCAAGGCGCACGGCGCGCGGTTCGTGCTATCGACCGACGCGCACGATCCCCGGCAACTCGGCAACATGCGGTTCGCGGTCGCGGTGGCGCGGCGGGCGGGGCTCGAAGCGGCCGACATCCTGAACACGAGGCCGCTCGGGGACTTCCTGACGTCGCTACGGCGCGCGCAGCGCCGCTAGCAGATTGAGCTGCGCCACCGGCTCGAAACTCCACCGATGGTGGCGGGTGGGCCCGTGCAGATTCAGCGCCTCCAGATGCTCGGCGGTCGCGTAGCCCTTGTTGGTCTCCCAGGCATACAGCGGATAGCGCGCGGCGAGGCGGTCCATCAGCCGGTCGCGGATCGTCTTGGCGATGACGGAGGCCGCGGCGATCGAGTGGCACTTGGCATCGCCGTCGATGATCGCCTGGTGGGGGCAGTCGAGCTCGGGACAGGGGAGCCCGTCCACCAGCACGTCGGTCGGCACGACGCCGAGGCGGCGCAGCGCGCGGCGCATCGCCAGGATCGAGGCGCGGCGGATGTTCAGGCGGTCGATTTCGTGGACGCTGGCGGCCCCCACCGCGACGGCGAGGGCGCGCTCCCGGATGCGCACGGCGAGCTTGGCGCGCTGGCGAGCCGTGAGCAGCTTCGAGTCGTCGAGGCCGCGGATCGGCTTCGCGCCGACCGGAAACACGACGGCCGCGGCCACCACTGGTCCAGCCAGGGGGCCACGGCCGACTTCATCGAGACCGGCGACGACGCTCCGCCCTTCGCACCAGAGCGCGACTTCGCGCTCGAGCGAAGGGCGGCGATGCTTCACTCTTTCGGCTGCTCCTGCTCGGCCGCAGCCGCGGTCGCGGTCTGCGTCTGGGTCGCGCCCTTCTTCTCCCGGATCCGGGCCGCCTTACCGGCGAGGCGCCGCAGGAAGTACAGCTTGGCGCGCCGCACCCGCCCCTTCCTGACCAGCTCGATGGCGCCAATCAACGGCGCATGCAGCGGGAAGATCCGCTCCACGCCCACGCCCGCCGAAATCTTCCGGACGGTGAACGTCTCGTTCATGCCGCCCCCGCGCCGGGCGATGCACACGCCCTCGAAGGCCTGGAGGCGCTCTTTCTCACCTTCGCGCACCCGCACCATCACCCGCACGGTGTCGCCGGGCGTGAAGGCCGGAATGTTGGTCTTCATGCCTTCGCGCTCGATTGCTCTTAGCCTCTGCATACGCGAACTCCTAGACGTCTAGTTTGTCCCACAGATCGGGCCGCCGTTCACGCGTCAGGCGCTCGGCTTGTGCCGCCCGCCATGCCGCAATCTTGTCGTGATCGCCGCTCAACAATACGTCCGGCACGTCGTGGCCGCGATAGCTGGGCGGCCGCGTGTAGCTGGGCGGTGCCAGCAGCCCCTCGTAATGCGAATCGCTCGCCGCCGATTCGTGATCGCCCAGGGCGCCGGGCAGGAGACGCACCACCGCGTCCACCACGCAGAGCGCCGCCGGCTCACCCCCCGACAGCACGAAATCGCCGATCGAAATCTCTTCCGCGCCCAGAACGTCAGCGACGCGCTGATCGACATCCTTGTAGTGCCCGCACAGCAGCGTCAGCTCACCGCTCAACGAATATCGAACCGCCGTATCGTGCGTGAACAGCTTGCCGCGCGCCGAGAGCAGGACGATGGGAGATCCCTTCACAACCTTCAGATCCTCCACCGCCTCCACCATCGGCTCTACCTTCAGCACCATCCCCGCTCCGCCGCCATACGGCGCGTCGTCCACGGTGTGGTGTTTGTCGTGCGTGTAGTCACGCAGCTGCACGACCCGAAACCGCACCAACCCTGACTTGGCAGCCCGTCCGAGAATGCTCGTGGCGAACGGCGCCACGAACCATTCGGGAAACAGGGTGACGACGTTAACCGTCAGCATCGTCCGCAATCGCCACGAGCTGGTCGCGCCAGCCCTCCACCGCTGCCCGCGAGGTGATCCCCTCGAAGCCGAGCAGCCACTCCCGGTGATAGGCCCGGCGGCGGGCCAGGACGAGCGGCCCCGCGAGAATCTTGCGGTCCTCGTCCATCACGTACACGCGCGCTTTGGGGACGAACACGCTCCCCGGATGCTCTACGAGGGGGAACACCGCCACCTCCCCCTGCTGTCCGTGCGGCTTGCGCAGCCGCCCGACTACGCGGGCCGTTTGCCCAGCACGCCGGCCTTCTTGAGGAGCGAGCGCACCGTGTCGGTAGGCATCGCGCCCTTCGCCAGCCAGGCCAGCGCCTGTTCCGCGTTCACGTCGATGACGGCCGGGTTCGCCTTCGGGTTGTAGTGGCCGATGGCCGCGACGAAGCGTCCGTCCCGCGGCGAGCGCGAGTCGGCGACCACGATGCGGAAATAGGCCTGCCCTTTGCGCCCCACCCGCCGTAACCGAATCTTGGTTGCCATACGTTCGCTACATCCTTTTCATGAGCTTGCGCATCTGCTGGAACTGCTCCAGCAGCCGGTTCACTTCCTGCACGGGCCGTCCCGCGCCATTCGCGATCCGCAGTTTGCGCGACCCGCTCAGGATACTCGGGTCGGCGCGCTCCGCGGGCGTCATCGACAACACGATCGCTTCGACATGCTTCAGACGCTTGTCGTCCGCGGGAATCGCCTGCAACGCCTTCGCATTCACGCCCGGCAGGAGGCCAAGCACCTGCTTCATCGGGCCCATCGCCTGCATCTGCTTCAACGCAACCAGGAAATCCTGCAGGTCCATGCCGCGCTTCGATCGCGCCTTCTGCGCGAGCCGCTCTGCGGCCTTGGCATCGACGCTCGCGGCGGCCTTCTCCACCAAAGCCACCACGTCGCCTTGGCCGAGGATGCGGCCCGCCATGCGCACCGGATCGAACGGCTCGAGCGCGTCGGTCTTCTCTCCCACGCCGACGTACTTGAGCGGGACGCCCGTCACACCGTGAATCGACAGGGCCGCCCCGCCGCGCGTATCGCCGTCGAGCTTGGTCAGGATCACGCCCGTCAGGCCGACGCCCTCATGGAACCCGCGCGCGATCTTGACCGCGTCCTGCCCCGTCATGCCGTCGGCGACGAGCAACACTTCGCGCGGGGTCACCGCCGCCTTGAGCGCCCGTAGCTCGTCCATCAACGCGGCGTCAATCTGCAGCCGGCCTGCAGTATCGACGATCACAGTCCGGCAGCGCGCCGACTCAGCCTCGCGCAGCGCAGTCTGAACGAGCGCCGTCACGTCCTGCTCCGTGCTCCCGGCTCCGAACACGGGGACGTCGATCTGCTTCCCCAGCTGCTCCAGCTGTTCGCGCGCCGCCGGCCGATACGGGTCCGCCGCCACCAGCCCCGGCGCCTTCTGTTCCAGCTTGAGCCGCCGCGCCAGCTTGGCCGCGGTCGTCGTCTTCCCCGAACCTTGTAACCCGACGAGCAGAATCACCGTTGGGCCTACGGAGGCGAAGTCCAGGCTACGGCGGCTGCCCCCAAGCAGGCCGGCGATCTCGTCGTGGACGAGCTTCACGACCTGCTGGCCGGGGCTCACCGATTTGACGAGCAGCGCGCCGACCGCCCGTTCGCGCACCCGCTCGACGAAGCCCCGCGTGACCTCGAAACTGACGTCCGCCTCGAGCAGGTGGCGGCGGATCTCGCGCAGCGCTTCGGTGACATCGCCTTCGGAGAGCACGCCGCGGCCCGTGAGACGTCTCAGTACGGCGGCGAGCTGCTCGGAAAGGGCCGTAAACATAAGCCTTGCAAGCTAAATGGCGAATCACTCGAATCCAAGTGGGGGTTATCTTGGTCTGATGGCTCTTCCGGCGACCTCCCCGGCCCCTCCCTCCCAGGCCCCCCCTCCCCCTCCCGGGGCGACGCCGGCCTGGTCGCGCCCGGACGACGCGACCCGCCAGGCGCAGCTCGATGCGATGAAGTGGCGGGCCACCGGGCTGCTCGGCTTCGCCGGTATCGTGTTCATCGTGGCCCGCGCGTTCGAAGGCCAGTACCCCTGGCTCGGCTACATCCGGGCGACCGCCGAGGCCTCGCTCGTGGGCGGGCTCGCGGACTGGTTCGCCGTCACCGCGTTGTTCCGCCACCCGCTCGGGCTGCCGATTCCACATACGGCTATCGTCGCGACGCGGAAGGAGCGCATCGGCCGCATTCTCGGGAACTTCGTCCAGAACCATTTCCTATCACGCGAAGTCGTGGCCGCGAACCTACGCGCCGTCCGCCCGGCGGAGCGCGCGGCTCGCTGGCTGTCGGATCCCAGCAACGCGCGCAGCATCGCACAGCAAGTCGCCGGCGGTCTGGCCAAGGCGCTCGAAACATGGCCCGACGCGGAGGTTCAGGCGCTGGTGCACCGCGTCGTGAGCGCGCGGCTGCGGGCCACGCGCGTGGCTCCCGCCCTCGGCAAGACGTTGGCCTTGGTGCTCGGCAACAATCGCCAGGAGGAGCTGCTCAATGTGACCGTGCGGCTCGCGGCGGAAGCCGTTCTGAACAACCGGGAGCTGATCCGCGATCGCGTGAAGGCGGAGACTCCGTGGTGGGTGCCTCCGGTCCTGGACGACAAGATCTATCAGAGGATCATCAACGCGGTCGAGCGGCTGCTGCGCGACATGGTCCAGGATCCGGCGCATCCGCTGCGCACCGCCTTCGACGACGCTATCCGGGACTTCATCGATCGCTTGCAGCACTCACCCGATGTCATTGCACGGGCGGAGGCGATGAAGGAGGAATGGCTCGCCGACTCTTCGGTGGCCGACCTGTCGGCCCGGCTGTGGGAGACGATCCGGAACGCGGTCCTCACGTATGCGACGAGCGGCGACGCGGCGGCCCCGGGGCCCCTCGATCGCGGCCTCAGCGAGTTCGGAACGGCCGTACTCGGCAACCCGACGTTGCTCGCGGAGATCGACGACCTGCTGATCGACCTCACGGGAGGTGTCGTGGAGAAGTACCGCCATGAAATCGGCGATCTCATCGCTCAGACCGTGGCGGGCTGGGACCCCGAAGCCACGTCGCGGCGCTTCGAGCTGGCTGTGGGAAGGGATCTGCAGTTCGTGCGGATCAACGGGACAATCGTGGGCGGCCTCGTCGGCCTCGCGATCTACACCGTCAGTCGGTTTTGGCCCTGAGGCTCACCTGAGGCAGCTGTTTCCAGCCCTTCCAGTCTGACGGCGCGTCAACAAGCCGCACGCCGGGGCGGCCGTCGATGTCGAGGCGTTTGATTTCCGACCGTCGGCCCGCCGCGTCCTTTAGGGTCCGCCCGCCCGCCCGTCGTTTTTGCCATGCCCGCTCGAGCCCCGCCGCGAACCGGTCCGCCGCGGCC
>Ga0070704_100001121_pt1 | contig 13940 bp, 26 predicted proteins | sample KBSK5252metaG_FD_65467 | JGI IMG/M metagenome (GOLD analysis project Ga0070704, IMG submission 65467) | Corn, switchgrass and miscanthus rhizosphere microbial communities from Kellogg Biological Station, Michigan, USA - KBS K5-25-2 metaG | ecosystem: Host-associated > Plants > Roots >...
ACAAGCGTTGCCTCAACCCGCACCATTTGGAGGCTGTCACTCCGAGCGTGAACCGGCAGCGCAATCGAATCGCGCCGCCGCATCCTTTAACAAGCTGGCTGTTCCCATCGCCGCGGGTCGACGTGCCGATGTGGAGTTCCACCTGCTTTGTCTTCTCCGCGTCAACCGCCTCAACGTAGGGGGGCACCGATGACGATAATGTGCGGCTGCGGCGCGAACGACGCCGTGATCGGGGGGCGGTGTTTGCCTTGTCACACCGACCACGTCGCAGCGCAGCGGGCTGAGCAGGCGGCGATGGAGCGGGAGCGAGTCGCGGCCCGCCGTCGCGGCCGGCCGGCATGGAGACCTGACCACGGTGACCGCGGCCATGGCCACGGGACGGAGAGGGTGCGGTGAGTGCCACCATCATTCCGGCTGAGACCCTGGCGGCCAAGCGCAGGGAGCGCGAGCGGCTGCGCCAGGAGTGCGCACAGTACGCTGGCTCGATCTTGGACGAGCTCGACGAAAAAACAGACCAGAGTGCGCCAGCGTCTCGGGCGCGAGAGAAGGAGACGCACAGGTGAGCGACACCACTGTTATCGCGGAGACAGAACCTCGGGGCCGAGGCCGCCCGCCTGGCACCGGCTACCTCCGCTTCGATGCCCCCCTCGTTGAGGAGGTGCGCCAGATGGTCAAGCCGATCCCGCTGGTGCCGACACTCAGAGATGCGGCGAGGATTGTGGCGCCCCGCGTGCACAACAGGGACTATGTGACCGAGGACGCCGCCGTCCGGCGCATCGAGAGATACTGCCGCGCAGCCTTCTCGACCTGAAAGTCAGCATCCGATTTATTCTCCCTCGCAGGCGCTCCGCGAACACCCTATGTAGGCCATGAACGCCAACAAGGGAGTTTCCCGCGATGCAACCCGCCGCGTACGATGACGTGCGCCGCCTTCCCGAAGCGCTGCGGCTTCGCGTGCCCCGCGGTCTGCCCGCTGCGGTCCAGACTGCCGCCCGCCGGCATCATACCACCGGTGCCGAGTGGGTCCGCCAGGCATTACTGCGGAGCCTCCAAGCTGAGGGCCTCGCCCTGCGCGAAGAGGGCGAGATCGAGCGCATCGAGCCCGTGGGGGCAGCCCGATGACCGACGGAACGCCCGCCGCGCCCGCGCCTGACACGACGCCAGCTCCGCCCACAGACCCAGCGGCTGTCGCCGCCCGCGACCAGGAACTGACCGAGCTCTTCGAGAGCGATCCGAACCGTTACCAATACGAGGACGGCGGCCGGCTTGCTAACGAACACCTCGCCCTGAAGAAGGCGCAGCAGCCCAAGGGGGCGGTCAGCGCCGAAGCACCCGATGGCGATCTCGATCTCCTCGCGGAGGATGGAGACGATGCCGGCGAGGGCGAGGAACCGCCTGCGGAAGAGGCGGAACAGACTGAGGAGCGCGCTCCGCTCAGGCCCTGGACGCCGCCCCAGGGGGCAGAGGTCGCCGAGCATGTTAAGCCCCACCTCGAAGCGCTCGACGGCATCGCCACCGACGAGGCACAGCGCGACAAGATCATCGGCCTGTATGACAAGCTGGTGGCTGCCCAGGTCGAGCGCCTGGCGGCAGCCGACAAGGCAGCCACGAGGGCCGCCGTTGAAGCCCTTGGTGGCAAGGATGCGCACGCCGAGCTCATCAATTCCGCCAAGGCTGTGCTGACGACCTGGCCCAAGGAACTGCAGCGCGCTGTTCGCGACGCTCGCACCCCGGATGGCCGTAGGCTGGCTCTATTGCCTGAGTTCGTGCAGGCACTCGCCACCATGCGCCAGCAGGCCAACCCGCAACAGCCACAGGACCGCTCCAACATGCTGAAAGCCGAGTTGCAAGAACTCAACGCCTTGCGCGACACAGACATCGACAAGTTCATGAAACGGCCATGGAAGGGCACCTCGAAGAGCGGGTCCGACAGGTCATTGGAAATCGTGCGCGAGCTTTCTGGCGAAGAGACAGGAAAGCCTAGCGAAGGCGATCTCCAGTCCGAGGCGCGCGCGTTGCGAAATCTTCGCGTTTCCGACCCGCAAATGTTCGCCTTCGGCAACTGGAAGAACACCGGTCGTCCTGGCGCCGATCGCTTGGCCGCCATCGAATCCGGGAGGACCTGACCATGTTACATGTTCTCACCTGCAAGTCCGGAGACAAGTGGGCAGTCTCGGTCCGCGAGCACATCTCCGTCACCTGGAGCCTGGCCTACAGCGGCATCGTATTGCGCACAGCCATCGATGCGTCGTTCGCTCATGGTTTCGGACACTTGTGGACCTTCTCGGAGCGCCAGTTCGACGAGGTGGCGGCCGACGTGGCGGAGGAGCCGGAGCAATTGCCCGGCGTCGATCCTGCCGTGAGCATTGAGATCCTGGCCCCGGAAGGGAGATTCGCGGACGACGACAGGTGGGCGACCCTCATGAGGGTTCAGGGTCGCAGCGACCTCTTCGTGCACGGCACCTTCAAGGGGTTCAGGCTGGGTGCCCCTTTCGAGGCCGTCATCAAGGACAAGGTGCTGACCGGCTTCTTCGGCTTCGATCGCCAGGACCAATATTGGCGGACCTTCATGCCGCCCAAGCTCAACGAGACCGTCGATCGCCCCTACTTCAAGCGGGAGCTCTACATCCGTCCCACGTGGGTCGCCCGTCAGATCGCGAACTTCCCTGAATTCCGGGACGGCCCTATCGTCAGCCCTGAGCAGGCAGCCAGAAGGCTGAGCAAACTCCCCCGGAATAAGTCGGCTCTCAAGCGAGCCCAGCGCGCGGCGAACCATGAGAGGTTCAGGGCGGAAGCCGCCGAGCGCGCCAGGCAGCGAGAGGCCGCTCAATGACCCGCGCCGTCGCCATCAAGGGCTTCCGCCTCAGCAAGGCTGGCCGGATCGAGCGCGATCAGCGTCGGCTGTCCGTAAGTGAGCGCCTCCGCCAGAAGGGCAGCAAGCGCATCAAGCCTGCGAGGAAGGGGCAAGCGGCATGAAGCCCGATCTCTGCTCGCTCTGCGGCGCTATCCGAAACGTCGTGGGCAGGGTCCACCGATGCCTGCCGCTGCAGATCGCACCCACCGCATCCCCCAAAGCCGATGTGGCTAACGAACTGGCTAACGACGCAAACGATCGACTGGCTAACAACACACCCGGTCGCAACAGAGCCAGCACTACCTACCGCTTCCGCAACCCCGACAAGCGCCGCCTCTACATGCGCGATCTCATGCGCCAGCGCCGTGCCGAAGGAAAAGCGGCATGAGCCTCCAGGCTATCCCCGCAGACATCATGAGCCCAAAGCCTCGCCGGAAGAACTCCAAGGCCAAGAACGGCAAGGGCGGCCCTAAGCCGCTATTGCCAACACCAAAGCTCTACGCACGCCCACGCACCAGCAAGAAGCCCACCCTCTACTCAGACGAAATCATGGACGAAATCCTGCGGCGCGTCGCCCACGGTGAAACTCTGACCCAGGCTTGCAACACCAATCCAGGCTTCCCGGCACCATCAACAGTCATCGATTGGATACATCAGGACCGCCATAACCTTGCCGAACGATACGCGCGCGCACGCGACAGCCAGATTGCCCGGTGGGCGGATGACATCATCGACACGTCCGCCAAGGCGACGCCGGAGACGGCGAACGCGTTGCGGCTGGTGGTGGACAGCAAGAAGTGGCTGATCGCTCGACTGCGGCCCGCGCAGTACGGCGACAAGGTCGATGTCACCTCCGCCGGCAGGCCTCTCATCTCCGCGTCCGACCTCGACATCGCCAAAGCCCTGGCCCATGCGCTGACGCCTGCTCTGCCGGCGCCCGAGCCGATCGAGGTGGAGGCAGTTGAGGTGAAGCCGGGGGGTGACGCGTGATGCACACGCAATCCACCGACTTCTCACTTTTTACAATTGGTACATTTTGTAAAACGTGCTATGTGCTGACGCCAGGAAACACGGGCATCGGCGAGGCACGAAATGACGACGACCAAACGGCGAAGTGTAAAGGGTGGGGCGGGAGAGGCGGTCGACGCCCACGAACGGGGCAAGGGCTACCTGTCTCCCGGCGAGGTCGAGAAGCTCCTCAAGGCGGCCAAGGACGGGCGCCACGGCGACCGGGACCACGCCTTGCTACTGCTGATGTACCGGCACGGGTTGCGCGTCAGCGAGGCGATCAACATCAAGCTGTCGCACGTGAACCTCGACATCCCGCACATTTGGGTGCAGCGGCTCAAGGGCTCGCTCTCGACCGAGCAGCGCATCCAGGGCGACGACCTGCGGGTGCTCCGGCGCTACCTGCGCACCAGGACCGACGAGCTGGAGTGGCTGTTCATCTCCGAGCAGAAGACGAAGCTTACGCGCCAGGCCGTGAACTACATCATCAGGCAGGCCGGCGAGCGGGCCGGGCTCGACCGGGTAAATCCACACATGCTGCGGCACAGCTGCGGCTACGCCCTGGCCAACATGGGCAAGGACACGCGGTTGATCCAGGACTACCTCGGCCACCGCGATCCTCGGCACACCGTGCGCTACACGCAGACATCCGCCAAGCGATTCGCCTCGATCTGGGACAAGAAGCCGGGCGGTCCGCAGACCTGACGCGCACCACCTGGGAGGCTCGTCCATGAGCCTCCCAATCAAGGTTGAGGGCATAGAGGAGGGTGACACCCGCCCCGGCGACGAGTTCCGCTTCACCTCCTCGCCGACCGCGTGGGCCTCGTCTACGTTCACGGCCATCGTCCCGGATGGGGCAATCGTCACGCGCCGCTTCAGCCACCTGCAGGGGCTGCCTCCCGAGACACCAGTCGTTGCCCATTGGCATGGCGAATGGCGCACTGACGCCTTCCTGTCCTCCGTTGCCCAGCTCACGACGAAGGCGGAGGCATGGGCGCAGGAGAAGGCACTGAGCAAGGCACGCACGTTGTTGCATGCCGGTACCAGCATCAAGGACACGGCGAAGAAGACGAAACTCGACGTTGGGGTGGTGCGCAAACTTGCCAAGGAGATGCGGTTGTGAGCCTCCCAGCCGACCTTCACCGCCTCATCATCGCGCTTGCCGAGGCTGCCGGCGTCGAGCTCGACTGGATGCGCAATAGGCTCCGCGGCATGGGGCTCGACGAACTGGCGGCCTTGGTCGCCAAGCTGCCGCCCAACATCAGGGCCGGGTTGGCGAACTTGCCGAGCCTGGCCGCGCTTCTCGGCCCCGACCGATGGACGCCGTCGCCCGGACCGCAATCCCTGGCTTACGAGAGCGAGGCGGCCGTTCTGGGCTACGGCGGCGAGCCTGGCGGGGGTAAGAGCCAGCTTCTCCTCGGCCTCGCGTTCACGCGGCACAAGCGCAGCTTCATCATGCGTCGGCAGTACGCCGATCTCTCCGCCCTGATCGAGGATGCGATCAAGATCCACGGGTCGCGGGAAGGGTTCAACGCCTCGCCACCTCCGCGCCTGCGGCTTTCCGAGGACCGCGTGGTCCATTTCCGCGCCGCGCACCTGATCGGTGATGAGCAGGGCACGATGGGCCAGGCTCGCGACCTACTGGCGATCGACGAGGCGACGCAGTTCGCGGAGAGCCAGGTCCGTTTCCTCATGGGCTGGGTGCGCAGCGAGGACCCAACTCAGCGTTGCCGCACCGTTTTGGCAACGAACCCACCTCTGTCCGCCGAGGGTCTGTGGTTCGTGAAGATGTTCGCGCCGTGGCTCGATCCTGGCTTCCGTGACAAGGCTGCCCCTGGCGAGTTGCGCTGGGTCGTCACCGACGCGGAGGGTCGAGACGAGTGGGTCAGCGGTCCTGGCGACGTTCGCGTCGTGAACGGGCAGATGGTGAAGCCGACAAGCCGGACCTTCATCCCTGCCAAGCTCTCCGACAACCCTTATCTGGTTCGGACCGGCTACCAATCGACGGTCGATGCGCTGCCCGAGCCCTTCCGCTCTCTGCTCCTGGGCGGCTTCCGGACACAGTTCCGGGACGACGAGAACCAGGTGATCCCGACGGCTTGGATCAAGGCAGCGATGGCCAAGTGGAAGCCGGACGGCTGGCGCGAGTACGACATGACCGCCATGGCGCTCGATCCGGCCGGCGGTGGGAAGGACGCGGCAGTGCTGTGCTGGCGGCATGGCGGTTGGTACGCGCCGCTTGTGACCCTGAAGGGCGAGTTGACCCGCGACGGTTCGACGATGGCGGGTCAGGTTGTGACGCGCCGTCGGGCGAATGCGCCGGTCGTTGTTGACATGGGTGGCGGCTACGGCGGCGACGTGACGGCCCGGCTGAAGGAGAACGGCATCTCCCACACGGCATTCAACGGGGCGGCCAAGCCGGTGAGCCCGAAGCGGAAGGACGGCATCGGCTTTGTGAACGCGAGGGCTGAGGCGTGGTGGAAGTTTCGGGAAGAGCTCAACCCTGATCGCGAGGGCGGGGCGACGATTGTCCTGCCTGACGATCCGGAACTGCTGGCGGATTTGGCTGCGCCGCGGTTCGAGGTGAAGACGAACGGCATCCAGGTGGAGTCGAAGGACGAGATCCGGAAGCGGCTGGGTCGGAGCCCGGACAAAGGAGACTCCGTCGTCATGTGCCTTGCGCCAGGCAACGTCGCGGTGAAGCGGCAACTCAACGAGCGGCGTCGTGGTGAGCGGCCGGCGTTCGCAAACGTCGGCTACGCTTCGACCAAAGAGCGGGCGCGGCGCCAGGGAGGGGAGATCGATGGCCGACGCTGACAAGACTGCGGAGCCGGTCTCACCTGCTGACGAGCCGCGTCGTGCGCGACAGGCCCAGATCGATGCCGAGCAGGCGCATGGTGAGCAGTTGCTGGCGCGCTACGGCCGTGAGCAGCCTCGACGGGCATTTGCGTCGGTTGGGCATGCCAACACGAAACGGAAGCGTCGATGAGTGCCTCCACACAGATTGCCGGGGCCGGGCCTGATCGATTGGCCAAGCTTGTTCACACCCGTTCGAGCGAGGCCGCGTTCTGCGATCGCCTCGGCCTCGGCAACCCCAACCATCAACGCGTGGCGTAGTATAACGGAGAACACAACAAATGATCTCGCAGCGCGCAGCAGGGCCGATCTTCCTGGCCCCGCTGTCCACATCGGTACTCTCCACTTCGAACGGCTGGGACGTTCTCCAGATCACCGCTTCGTCAAGCAGCAGGTTCGAGCTTCTTGGCATCGACCTGTCGCTCGCCTCCACCCAGTTCGCGTCCGGGTCCGCCATTGCGTTGCAGCTCCTTCGTGGCTCGACAGCGGCGAGCACTGGCGCCGCCATCACGCCGCGGAATGTCAAGGGATGGCCGAACACACCCACCCCGAACCTGACCGTTGCCGGACCCTCCAGCGGCCTGACGAGCACAGCGTCCGCTGTCCTGCTGTGGAGCGGTGCGTTCGACTCGATGGGCCGCCTGTCCTACAGGCCCCGCGACCGTGAAGAGCGCGTCGTCATCACGGTGAGTCAGGCGCTCAATTTCCGCGTTGGGGTGCCGCAGATCCCAGTCACCATCACGGGCAGCGTGTTGCTGTCTGAAACCGGCAAAGGTCTGCCGAGCTGAGCCATGGAGCCCCACGCCATGCCAACCGACGCCACGCCAGTTGTGGCGCACTACCTGATCGCGATTCCGCGCGGTTCTGCGCCGGCGCAAGCGGCAGGGGTGGGCATCATCGCGCTGGCGGTGCCGGAGTTCGCGCTGCCGGGCTGAAGCGCAAGAATGGCGTCCCAGCCTCAGCGAATGACACAGGAGGTCACCATGCAGATTGAAGACCACTTGCGTGATGCGCTAGTGCCAGCGAGGATCAGCCCGACCCCTTGGGCTTTGCCATTCTCAGCATTTCAACAACTGCCCGTCGCTTCTCAGCATCTGGATCAGTGGCGAGCCTCCGAATTAGGGCAAGCATGGTTGCGGCTTTGGGTCGACCCCGATGCTCCCACCGCTGTTGATGCATCTCCAGCAGGCCATCAGCCTGAGCATAGGTAGTGGTGCCTGCTCCGATCACGATGTCGTAGAGCGTGCGTACCGCATCGAGCAGGGCAAGTTCATTATCCGAGAATTCGTCGGGCTGGGGCATAATAGGTTCTCCGTTCCTGCTTCCTCGCAGAACCAGTGTACACGGAGATGCGAGCCGCTGGGCAACTGGCGGCTCGCTTGCATTTCCACCGGGAAGGTCGGTTCCGCTTGCAGGTTGCCGCAAATGCGGCTCATATTCCCGGCAGCCGATGCGGCCCATGGTGGGCCGCAATTCTCACATTCGGGCCAAGACCCTCCGCCGACCATCGGCCAACGGCTTCCCCCAAATCTGAGCTACCCCTCTGAGCCCGGCGTGGCGGCTCACCGGCTATCGGCTTCCTGCACGCACTTCAGAAGGCTTCCTACCACATGCGAATCTCCGGAACGGTCAAGTTCTTCAACGGCGCCAAGGGCTTCGGCTTCATCACCCCCGACGAGGGCGGGAAGGACGTGTTCGTGCACGCCTCGGCGGTCGAGGCGGCCGGGATGCGGGCGCTGAACGAGGGCGACCGCGTCAGCTTCGAGCTGGAGGACGACAGGAAGGGCAAAGGCAAGCAGGCAGCTCAGCTGAAAAAGGCCTGATAGCTGGAGTTGACTGAGGCAGACCCAACAAGCCAAGAACCCCTGGCGGATCGCTCCGCCGGGGGTTTGCATTTCAATCCCGGTCAACAATGGTGCAGGGCGACCACGCTGCATCGAGCGTGGCCAATTGTGGGCAGGTCGCGCCGACAACGGCGAGGGCGACGGAGATCATGGCGGGATGCAGCGCGAACTGAGCGCCCGCTAGCCGCAGGCGAAATCCTGACTCTCATCGGTCAAGTACCCCGCAGCGGCTCAGGACCTATGCTAGCAGAGAAAACGATGACGAAAGAAGGAATCGATGCCCAGACGCTCCAGCCGCCGCAGGCGGGAATTGCCGACTGCACTGTCGATGCCGTTCTGGGCATGGGGTATCCTGCTCGCGGCCGTGTGTCTGTTCGTGGCGTACGTCATATTGCAACCGATCATTCACCCTTGAGGTCGGAACCGCGGTGGCCCAGGCCAACGGCAGGAGGTCGCACCGGTACATGATCTACAGGACGCCCCCAGGAAAATGGAGCGGTGCGCCTGGGGGAGACGCACCGCTCGGAAAACAGCCGGATCAGGGAGGGCGCGACCCGGCCAGCGAGCCGGGGGGAGGGCTCGCTCAGGTATCCCAAACGATGCGCGACCGGATTGGTTCCTGACTGAGCTCCTACGCTGCGTTCGGCAGCGCGAAGACCATTAAGGTCGGCGACCAGGTTGGCAAGCGTTGCCATCCCAGTAGGCATAGCGACCGCAGAGATTGCGGTCGTTGCGCCGCTCGCGTGCCCTGGTTTCGTAGGCGTCGTCGTAGTAGCGATAGTCGCGGTAGTAGCGGGGAGCATAGTCGTCGTCATAGTAGGTCGGACCGACGTACACGCCAGCCCCCGGCACCTCGACCGCGACCTGGGCGACGGCGGTGCTGTAACCTGACACGAGCGCGGTCCCACCCACGGCGGCCGCCAGAAACAGTTGACGCATGGTGCAGTCTCCTTTCGCGTCGTCGTGTGCTGTTAACCATCTCAACGCCGGAACAGTTCCGTTGAAGATGCTTTCCATGTTGGTGCGGGGTCACTTCCGCGCTCCGGCGATCCCAGAACGGCCGGATACGCACTAAAGGCACGCCAGCTCGGTTTGTCCCGACCCCGGCCGCGACTGCCATGACTGCCGCGCTCAGCGCGATCGCGAAGGTGGTTACACCGGATCTTCGTAGTGCACCAAGCCGCTCAGAGAGCTAGAGGCAATGCCCCGCACCCTTTGTGATCATGCACCCAAGTGAGCCGCTATCTGCTTCAGCGCCGCCTCCGTGGCTCTCCCACGTGTCGACGGATCGAACCAACTTCAACCCGTGGCGTTCTGCCCTTGATCACCAATGGAGAACCCCATGGCCCGACTAGATGCTGACTCCCCGCTCGACCACACCGGTTACACCAAGAAGGCTGCCGAGAACGCCCAGGACATGGCCGGCAAGGTGGCCGAACAAGCGCGCGAGTACGGGGAGAAAGCGCAGGAAGCCGCCCGGCAGGCCAAGCCACTGGTCGAGAAGTCCCTTAGGGAGCAACCATTGATCACGCTGGCGGGCGTCGCTGCGATTGGCTTCCTGCTCGGATCTCTCTGGAAGAAGTGACGCGGCCAAGGGAGGTCGCCCCTATGACCCCACACGAGGAGAATTATCCGCGCGGTCCCGATGACGGGACCGGCTGGAGGACGACCTCCATCCTCCTCGGCATAGCCGCAGTCACCCTCGTCTGCGTCCTGGTCCTCACAAGTAGCAGTTGAATGGGCCAGGCATGTGCCGCGGAATCACGGCGGTGGCGGTAGACATCCGCGCTGGACAGAGCGCGAATTGAGCGCCCGCTAACAGAACTTTATAGAGCGGCCTGCGCCAGGCGGAGGGGCAGAGACTTACGTCTGCTGTGGCCCTACAGCCGACCACCATGCTGCGACGCTTTTGACCCCAAGGAGACGTCACTGAGACTGCGGCCACCGGCAGAGCGCCTTTGGTGGCCCGGATTGGAATGGGTGTGGATCAGCGCCCGAGTTTGACCCCACGCCGATTCACAGGTCAGATCGATTCCAAGTCGCCTTGCCGGGATGCACCTGTGGTCCCAGAGTCTGGCTCGGGCACCCTGGAGAACGACCATGCAACGCTTGACTTTGGGTGGCATCGACCTGTCAGTGATCGATCCTCACGAGCGTGACACCCGGTACATCTACGACGAGGTGTTCATCAACCAGATTTACTATCATCCGGACATGCGGATGCCTCGGTCCCCAATGGTGTTCGACGTCGGCGCCAACATCGGTCTCTACAGCATCTGGGCGGCAAGACGGTACCAGCCGAAGGCGATCTACTGTTACGAAGCGAGCCCGTTGACCTACGCCTACCTAGTCGAAAACACCGCTCGCCTGATCGATCCGGAGGTCACGGAGGTTCACACAGTCAATCGCGCGATCGCCAGCGGAGTAGGACGGCAGCTTTTGCTCCATCAGTCCCCGCTCGTCTCCGGCATTAGCACGCTGCTTGCCCCTGATAGGATCGGCTGGGTCGCGAGCCTTGCCCGAAGCAACGAACTCGTTCAGCACGACGTGGTGAGCACCACGGTTTCCGCCGAGATCGCTGCCCACGGCCTCACCGTGGTTGACATGCTGAAGATCGACGTTGAAGGGTATTTCCTCGAGGTGCTCGACGGCATCTCGGAAGCTGACTACCCGCGGATCCAGAACATCGTCATCGAGGTCGACTACTACGAGGAGGTGGGGTTCGGGCCGAAGGACGTCGCCGCGTTCCTGGCGGAACGCGGCTATACGACCGACATCGACGACCTGACGCTCTACGCCTGGAAGCGATAAATCCCGTGTTGGATGACATCATCGTACGATGTCATGTTTTCAAATCCGTTCACGGATTAGCAATACCGCCTTTGGTCCGGAACTCGCACGAAGGGTCGTGCTGGGCGCGCGATCAATGTCCGCTATGATTTGGCGGCGGACATCTCGCCCGCGACGCGAATGACCCACTCCGGACGAAGTTGCTGAACGACCACGCGTATTGACCGCGAAGCGGTGCAGGCGAGGCTCGATAGGAACCCCGGTGCCATGCGCACACGGCGCGAGACGGTCGAGCATCCGTTTGGCACGATCAAGATGCAGATGGGGGCAACGCACTTGTGCAGGTCGCCGCCATTGCTGCTGGGGCTGTCTGTGGACAAGCGGGCAACCGTTTGCCGACGCTGGGCAATTCGCTGCCCCCTGGGTGCTACTTGTCCGGCGGTGTTTGAACCTGCTGGCTTTCCGGGGGCGGTGCAGAAGCTGCCTGCTTTTCAGCCAGCTTCGCTTGCGCAATCTTTACGCAAGCCGCCATAAACTCCCGTCGGCCTACGAGGCTTGCCTTCGCAAGTTCTGGGGGCATCTGCTGTGCCTTAGGGATTTCCGTGTTGGTGAGAAAGCCGTCGTTGTTTATATCGGACCGTTTGAATGCGTCGCTACATTCACTCTCTGGCGCCGCATCTTGGGAGAGCGAGGGAATGGTTAGGGAAAGCATGGCCAGGGTGGCGACACTTACTTTTCTCACAGGAAACTCCACGAGGTTCTGACAGTTGTAGCGGTAGTCACCGCCAGTCTCATCCTAGCACACAACTGAAGGAACGCGGCATGGAGCTAACGCCCCGCCGGTTGCTCTAGTCCCACTAACCTGCAAGTCTCGATACAGACAGGAAGGCGCGCTCGGATGGTCTCGCCCGGCTGAGTGTGTCGTGGGAACAACATGCCCCTTCACTTAGTGCGGGCGGAACGACTGAACATGGCACTCTTTCCCCGTACGTCGCCACCGTTCTGTTCGGCTCTTGGCACACAACGCCAGTTCGCTTCGCTGTGCTCATGGTCCGGTAGCTGAGGTCGAGCAAACGCTGACCGGCGGGGGCGAACGCGACGCGAATGACCCAGAGGAGACCTAGCAGTTCAATCAGGCGAATTGATCGCAAAACGCGTTAATCATCGAGGCCGCTTCAACCGGATGAGTCTCCAGGAGCATGTGCGGTGCATTAAGCGTCCGAACCTCGCAGTGCGGGCGCAATGATGTGATCTCGTCGAGGCACTTTCTGGCAACCAGCCGATCAAACCGCGCGTGCAGGCAAAGTATTGGACAGCTGACCGCGCGAAGTCGGTCGCGTTTGTCGATGCGAAGGACCTCCGATGCCCTGATTCTGATGACCTCGGGGGGCAGCGTCGCGAGCACTTGACGAAGGGTCTCTTTGAGGTCCGGCCTTTTCGCAGTCCCCAGAAGGGCGGCCTCCACCAATCGCGCGGGCACCCATTTCAAATCGAGCATACGTGCGAGGGGGGCGAACAGCGAAGGCATCGGATGGCGAGCAAAGCTTGCGGCCAAAACGAGGCCGGCGACACGTTGCTGTCTGGCTGCAACCTCGATGGCGATTGGTCCAGAAAACGACTCGCCAAGAAGCACGAACCGACTGTCCGGGAGGCGCTCCGCGACATGTGCGGTCAAGTCATCGTAAGTAAGAGGCTTGTCGTTCGGGAACGAGATCACGAGAACAGGGCGGAACGAGGCGAGGCATTCAACTAGCCTCGTTAGCAAGGCACCTGATCCGTCCATTCCTGGCAAGAGTACGATCGGAATCTTGTCAGCGGTCCCCATTGCGTCTCCATAGCATACGGAACGCGGAGTCCGGCGGAGGTCTGCAACTGACACGGACCGCCCGTTCGCTGCACTGCCGCGATTTCGTTAAGTCAATGAAGGTCGTGGTCGCAGCATCGCGTCTGCTTCTGGCACGAACTCACCGTCCCACGCAGGCGCCGGGGTCGTCCGGTTCCGGGGGAGGAGCAGACGGCGGCGGTCCGGTCACGACAGGGAATCATGACCCGGAATGGACACCAGGGTTCGCACTTTTGCGGATTCTAGCGACCTTTTAGTTCACTCCTCAGTCGGGTGACACTTTGGCAGGCTGTGTCGAACAGTGAGCGGACATCTACGACCTCACCGCGCTCAATTCGTTTCGAGATCGTGGTCATGGGGAAAATGACGATCGAGGTACCTTGATCACGAAGCGCGGGGTCACGGCCGTGTGCGTCTTCAACAGCAACCCAGGCTAGACCTAGCTCCTGAGCAAGGGCATCGCCAAATGTGATGCCCAGGCTTTGGAGTTTCCACGTCTCGCTCGGCTCAATCCACTTCGAGCGGATAATGGTGTCGAGCAACCGAAGTTTACCCTCGACAGTCTCGTACTGATGCCGAGCGGTGGCATCGTAGTGGTCTCGTACCCAGACCCTCTGCTTCTCCACGCGGGCCACATCGTCTGGCGCCAAAGCTTCGATTTTTTGGTCCATGGCACTGGCCTCGTGAGCAGTTCCAAAAGGCACCTTCAGCGGGGAAAGTCGTCAAGCCATTCCCCACACGTCAT
>Ga0070704_100001125_pt1 | contig 13935 bp, 12 predicted proteins | sample KBSK5252metaG_FD_65467 | JGI IMG/M metagenome (GOLD analysis project Ga0070704, IMG submission 65467) | Corn, switchgrass and miscanthus rhizosphere microbial communities from Kellogg Biological Station, Michigan, USA - KBS K5-25-2 metaG | ecosystem: Host-associated > Plants > Roots >...
CGATCAGTTTGGGTTGATGATGACGACACCCGGAGACGCGGCGGGCATCGACCAGGCGAGCTTGTACGGCCTGTCGAGCCGCGAAGCCGTGGGAGGACGTCGCTAAGGCGCGCGTGTCCGGACGCGGACGCGGCGGCCCGAGGAGTCCTTCTCGAAATCGTTGAGCCGCGGCGCGAGCGTCACCATGTCGCGAAATGACAGGTTGCGAAATACGGTGTCTGCCGGCCCGCTCGACTGCTTGCCATAAATCGTCAGGCGAAACGCCAACCCACCACGGAAGTCGAGATCGACATCGGTCCGGATACTGTCGCGCGAGTAGGAGCGCACTTGGCGTGGCGTCACGACCGCGATGCGCCGCCGCGTGAGCAGGAGCAGGGTTGTGTCCTCCTGGCCCGCCGGTTGGTAGACGTACTGCGCCACATCGCCGCTCGCGAGCGCGCGACGTTGGCGCAGCCGCTGCAGCAGGCTCTCCGGGATCGGCCGTTGTGCGGCGATACGCGGGGGCTTACTGAAGACGTAGTAGGCAACCGCCGCAGCGCCGCCTGCGAAGGCGATGAACAGCAGGCATCCGGCAACGCTGATGCCGACGAGGGATTTGTAGAACATCAACCGGATCCGGCGGCGCAGCGGCACGCGCACACGGTCGCTCGCCGCCGTGGGCAGCGCGCCCACGAGCGCACGGCTGACCTCGCTGGCCATCTGGAACCGCTTGTTGCGACTCTTCTCCATCATTCGGTCCAGCACCACCGCCATCTCTTCCGGGACATCGGGGCGGTGGCGACGGATCGGCTCGGGCGCCTCGGTGATCTGCTGGGCAAGAATCGAGGCAGAGTCGGGACCCTGGAACGGCGGCCATCCGGCGAGCATGTGATACAGCACCACACCCAGGGAGTAGATGTCGGAGCGGCCGTCCAGAGGCTCTCCCGATGCCTGTTCGGGACTCATGTACTCCGGCGTCCCGACGATCATCCCCTCGCTGGTCAATGACTTCGAGCTGGGCTTCGCCGCGTCATGTGCGTCCTGCGCGGCCTTCGCGATGCCGAAGTCGGTCACCAGCACGTGCCCGCTCTTGTCGAGCAGGATGTTGTCGGGCTTGATGTCGCGGTGGACGATTTCGTGAGTATGCGCGTAGGCGAGTGCGTCGGCGACTTGCCGGGCGATGCGGGCCGCGTCCCCGATCGAAAGCTTCCTTTGGGTTTCGAGGAGCTGGCGCAAGGACGGGCCGTCGATGCACCGCATGATGATGTAAAAGATCTCTTGCTGCCGTCCGACCTTGTAAATCGGCACGATGTGCGGATGCTCGAGCCGCGCGACGGTCTGTGCCTCGCGCAGGAAGCGCGCGGCGACAGTGGGCGACGGCGCCAGCTCCACGTCCAGGACCTTCACGGCGACATCACGATTCAAGACGTTGTCATGCGCCCGGAACACGGCGGCAAATCCCCCCTCACCCAGCAGGGGACCAAGGGTAAATTCCTGAGCAAGCGCTTGTTGCAGGCGCGGTTGGAGGGCTTCGAGGTCCATGGCGGTGGCCAAAGCTAGAAGTGCGGGCCGCGTTCTGCTAGTCGCGGGCGCCGCGGGCGTCGTGTTCGTCGTGTGGCTGTTTGCTGTTTGGCCGCCGCCAATCTGGTGGCGCGATCATGAGCCGCGCTGCACCGCGATGATGCGTCTGCGTGCCGACGTGCCGACGTGCCGTCGTGTGGCTCACCCTGGAGAGACGCACGTTGGCACGTTGGCACGTCGGCACGACACTGCACCCCTCCTGGAGCGCATGGTCATCATCGCCGAAGACTCTCGATTCAAAACGCATCACGGGATCGATTTCGTCGAGATGCGCGAGGCGTGGGCCGCGGGCGGCCATCGCGGCGCGAGCACGATCACCCAGCAGCTCGCCAAAAACCTCTACCTCTCACCGTCGCGTTCGATCTTTCGCAAGCTCAAGGAAGCGGTGACCGCCATCCGGCTCGAGCGAGCGCTGAGCAAGGACCGCATTCTCGAGCTGTACCTGAACGTCGCGGAGCTCGGACCCGGTGTCTGGGGCGTGAATGCGGCGAGCGAGGCGTATTACGGCGTGACACCGGCGCGACTCACGCCCGCACAGGCTGCAGCGCTGGCCGCGACCCTGCCGCAGCCGCGGACATCGAATCCCGCGTATCGACCTGCGCGGATGCTCGCACGACGGGCGCTCATTCTGGCGCGGTATTACGGCGGGAAAACGCCGGTGCCGCGAATACCAGAAGACTCGATCCCCGATATTCCGGTGATCGAGCCTCCTGTAATTCCGTTTATTCCTGTGGATTCGTTACCGGATTCGTTACTGGATTCGCTACCGGATTCGCTACCGGATTCGCTGACCGATTCGCTAATCCACCAGCCGTAGCGGCATCACGAGTGCCATGTACGAGGCGGGGTCGTTCCAGCCGACCGGTTCGATCGTGGCGGCGCGCTCCGGAGCCTTGAACGTGAAGCGCACTTCGTCGGTCGGCATGTACTTCAGGATCTCCAACAGGTACATCGCGTTGAACCCGATCTCGAGCGGCTCGCCCTCATAGGTGACCGCGAGCTCGTCCTGCGCCTCGCCGAGGTCGGGAGTCTGCACGGAGAACTTGAGATTGCCGCCCGAGAACGCGAGCCGAATGCGGTGGGTCTGGTCGCTGGCGACCACACTCATGCGGCGCAGCGCCGCTGCCATCGCCGTCTTATCAATGGTCGCTTGCTTGTCGTTCTCCCGCGGGATCACCTGCTCGTAATTCGGATACGGGCCCTCGATCAGCCGCGAGAAGACGAACGTCCCGCCCGCGCGGAACCCGATGTGATTGTCGCTCTTGGCCAGCTCGATCTCTGCATCTCCCGAATACAGCCGGCGGATCTGCTCGAGCGCCTTCGGGGGCACGATGAGATCCGCGGTGGATCCGCCCGTCGCGGGCACGTCCATCTTCGCGAGCCGATGGCCGTTCGTAGCCACCATGCGCATACGATCGGGCCGCAGCTCCCAGAGCACGCCGTTCAGGATGGGCCGGCTCTCTTCGGTGGAGGCGGCGAAGGACACATGCCCCACGAGCTTCTGCACGACACCCGCCGCCGCCTTCCACGCCTTGTCGAACTTCACAGCTGGGAAGGACGGAAACTCGTCGCGTGGCAGGCCAAGCAGCTTGAACTTGGATCGCCCCGACTCGATCGAGACGCGTGCTTCGCCCGCCGCGGTGACCCGAACGGGACCGGAGGGCAGCTCGCGCGCGATATCGACGAGCTTCTTGGCCGGCAGCGTTACCGCGCCATCGGCATCCACCTCGGCGGCGACCGTCGTGCTGACCGCGATGTCGAGATCGGTCCCCGAGAGTCGCAAGCCGCCGCCTTGTTTCGAGGCTTCGACCAGGACGTTGGCCAATACCGGCAGGGTTGTCTTCGCGGGAATGGCAGCGGCGACCGCCGCCAGTCCTTCCTGTAGTTGTTCGCGCGTAATCGTGAACTTCATGACCGCCTGCGCCGTCTCCAATTGGGGGAAAGTCTTACTACTACTTCTCTATATAGAAATACTAGTAGTAGTAGTAGACATCGGGGATATGTGGGCGATGTCCGTAAACCGCAACCAGTGAATCACCTGTCGTCCATCACACGATGTTGGTGCACTGTTGGCATTGTTGGGGCTTTGCGGACAACATCGGCGCTTTCCCCACAACCCACACCCGAGTCCCTTTTCCCACGCCCGGTGTTAGTTACAGTGCGGACAACTCCTGCCGCGCCATTTCGACGCGTTCCTTGAACGTCCGATCGCGCATCATTTGTCGCTCGACCTTGTCGACGCTGTGAATGACGGTGGAGTGATCGCGGCCGCCGAACGCCTGGCCAATCTCCACGAGCTGCATGCCCAGCATGTCGCGCGCGAGATACATCGCCACCTGGCGCGGGATGGTGAGCGTCTTGGTCCGCGCCTTGGAGCGCAGGCCTTCCGGTGTCACGCCCCAACGCCGCGCCACCACCTCCTGGACGCGATCGATGCTCGGCGCCGACTGGCTCCCGCTCCCGTACCCCGAGCCCTCTTCGCCCTGGCGGATCTTGTCCGACAGCGCCTCGCGGGCCAGCTCGATCGTGACCTCACGATTCTTGAGGGACGCGAACAGCAGCAGTTTGATGATGCACCCCTCGAGCTCGCGCACGCTGGACCGGATGTGCTCTGCAATGAAGCGCAGCACGTCGTCCGGAATCGTCAGCTCGAGGTGATCCTGCTCGGCTTTCTTCCGCAGGATCGCGATGCGGTGCTCGAGATCGGGGTGGCCGATATCGGCCACCATGCCCCACTCGAAGCGTGAGATCAGCCGGTCTTCGAGCCCGGGGATCTCTTTCGGCGGCCGATCCGAGGTTAGCACGATTTGCTTGTGCGCCTCGAACAGCGCGTTGAACGTGTGGAAGAATTCCTCCTGCGTCATTTCCTTGCCTTCGAGGAAATGGACGTCGTCCACCAGCAGGAGGTCCACGTCGTTGCGATAGCGCCGGCGGAACTCGGACATCGTGCGCGCGTGAATCGATTCGATCACGTCGTTGATGAACTGTTCCGCCCCGAAGTACTGCAGCCGCGTCTCGGGGTTTTTCTCGAGCACCGCGTGCGCGATGGCTTGCATCAGGTGCGTTTTGCCGAGTCCCGTCGCGCCGTAGATGAACAACGGGTTGTACGTCTTGCCTGGCGCCTCAGCGACGGCATGAGCCGCGGCCGCCGCGAGCTCGTTCGACTTACCGATCACGAACGACTGGAAACTGTACCGTTCGTTGAGGGGTGTGGTGCCGATGTTGGTGGCGATCGCGGTCGCTGCGCCTTCACGCGACGGGACGAAGAAATCCATTTGCGGGCGCCGCTGCCGATCTTCCTGCACGCGGAACACAACGGTCGTCGGCCGGCCGAGCACTCGCTCGGCCGCGCGCGCCAGCAGCGACGCGTGCTTCGACTCGTTCCACTCCGCCGCAAATTGATCGGGCGCGCCTAGAATCAGGCGTCCCTCATCGAGCGCGATCGGCTCCGATGGCTCTAGCCACGTGCGGACCGTCGCCTCGGGGAGTTCGCGTCGCGCCTCTTCGAGGAGACGCTTCCAGGCTTCGTTGACTGACTGCTCCATTACGATTTTTCGGATTTTAGGAAGGACGTCCAACAAGGGCGGGGCGAAGCTATGGGCCAGATGTGGAAAAGTCAACCTTGACCCGCGCGCGTCGCGCCGGGTAACTTTCCCGGCCTTACTCGAGGAATTTATGGGTCCGACATATCGGCCGCGAAATCGGCGGCGCATCAATAAGCACGGATTTCGCGCGCGGATGAAAACCGTTTGGGGCCGCGCCACGCTGTCTCGGCGGCGCAAGAAAGGTCGCCGGCGTCTCACCGTTAAGTCTCCATCCAAACACCGGAGCCGGTAAACGAGCGAGCGGTACCCGCGCCGCGTTCGCATTACGCGCGGCTCGGAGCTCTCATCCTGCTGGGGAGCAGGCGGGGGCCGCCGTCGCCATACTCAGCATCTCGATTTGGTCTGGCATCACAATGCTTCCGGTCACGCGCGGCTCGGGCTCATCGTTCCCCGTCATCAACACTCCGCGGTTGCGCGCAATCACCTGCGGCGCCGCCTGCGTGAGATCCTGCGACGCGACGTGCTGCGCACGCTGCCCGCGATCGATCTCGTGATCCGCGCCAGACGCTCGGCGTACACCGCCTCGTTTGCCGTCCTGCGCGCCGAATTGACGGCCGCAGTGGAGACGCTGACGTGACGCTGCTCCGACTCCCACGCCTCGTCGTCATGGCGATGATTCGCTTCTACCAGCTGACGTTGGCGCACCTCGTGTTCACCCAGTGCCGCTTTGAACCGTCCTGCTCGCGCTACACGTATGAAGCAGTCGAGCGGTACGGGGCTCTGAAAGGATCCTGGCTGGGCGTGAAGCGCATCCTCAAATGCCATCCGTTTCATGCAGGTGGCTACGATCCGGTTCCATGAGCGATCGCCAGCGTCTCGCGCTCGCCGTGGCGTTGATGGTCGTCGTGTGGTTCGCACCGACGTTGATTTGGCCAACGAAGAAACCGGCGCCAGGAGCGCGGGCCGGCGGGCCGGCGGACAGCGCGCGAGTCACCGACTCCGTGAGGCGAGACACGACGGCGGCGGTGTCGCCACGGTCCGACCGTCCGACAGTCCGACCGTCCGCCGCCGACACCGGTAAAGTCATCTGGGTCACTTCCCCCTTCTACAAGCTCGGCTTCAGCACTCTGGGCGGCCGGCTCGTCTCGGCAGAACTGACGACATACCAATCGTTTGCACCCGGCGATTCCGGCAAGCCGGTGCAGCTCGTTCCCCGGGGCGACGCCTTCCTGCGGCACCGGCTCGCCCTGCCGGGCGGCGACACGGTGTCGCTCGACGACTGGGTATTCACGCCCGCCACGGACGAGCCGGGAATCGTCGTGTATGCGGGGCAAGGGCAGAAGACGTTGCGACTCGAGTCTGAGCGCGGTGGATCGCGCATCACGCTCGAGTATCGGTTTGTCCCGGACGCATATCGTTTCGAGGTTACGGGCAATGTGACCGGGCTGGGGAGTGGCGGGGCGGTGCTCTTGATCGGCCTGGCGGATGGCCTGCGGTCGGCCGAAAAAGATTCGCTGGACGACTATCGCCACTACGGCGTCGTGGCAAAAGCCTCGAAGGCGGAGCGCACCGACTTCTCCAAGATCAAGCCCGGCGAGCGCATGCTCTTCGACGGCCCCTTCGAATGGGTGGGCGTGAAGTCGAAGTATTTCTTCACCGCAGCGCTCGCGATCGAAGAGGGACAGCCGGTGTTCGGCGGCGCGATTGCGGTCGGCGGTCCGCGCACCGGCAAGATGGCGTCGCGTGCCAATGTGACGATAACGATGCCGGTGCCGCCCGCCGGCGGATTTCGTTATCAGGTGTACACGGGCCCGCTCGACTACCGCCAGCTCTCGCGCATCGGTCACGGGCTCGATGATGCCAACCCCTACGGCGGGATTTTCCGACCCATCATCCAGCCCGTCTCGGTGTTCGTCACGAGCATCCTGCTGTGGATGCACGAGACGCTGAATCTCCCCTACGGCTGGGTGCTGATTCTGTTCGGGATCCTCATCCGCCTGATCCTCTGGCCGCTGAACCAGCGCGCGATGGAGTCGGGCATCCGCATGCAGGCGGTGGCGCCGCTGCTCAAGGAGACCCAGGACAAGTACAAGAACGATCCCGAACGACTGCAGCGGGAGATGCTGCGGATCTACCGCGAGCACAAGGTCAATCCCTTCGGGGGCTGCCTGCCGATGCTGCTGCCGATGCCGGTGCTGTTCGCGCTGTTCTTCGTGTTTGCGAACACGATTGCCTTCCGCGGCGTGCCGTTCCTCTGGCTCCCCGACCTGTCGCGGCCGGATCCGTATTACATCATTCCGATCATCATGGGTCTATCGATGTTTGCGCTGTCGAAGGTGGGGCAGATGGGCGTCCCGCCGAATCCGCAGGCGAAGATGATGCTCTACTTCATGCCGGTCTTCCTGACGGTATTGTTCCTGAACTTCGCATCCGGACTGAATCTGTATTACGCGGCGCAAAACATTTTCAGCATTCCGCAGCAATACCTCATTGCGAAGAAGCGGCTGCGCCAGGCCCCTGTCCCGGGAGCCGCGGCTCGAGCGCCCACACCCGCCAAGACCTAGCCTGCTCTCGGACCCCATCGTCGCGCTCGCGACGCCGCCGGGTCGCAGCGCCATTGCCCTGATTCGTCTGTCGGGCGCCGGATCGTTCGACCTCGCCGCCCGCTGTGTCGAGCCGTTTCACTCCACACCGGCGCGCACCGTGTTCCGCGCGCGGATCGTCCACCCCGACTCGCGCGAACCCGTCGACGACGTGCTGGTGGCCTGTTTTCCGGCGCCGCACTCCTACACTGGTGACGACCTCGTCGAGATCTCGACGCACGGTGGCCTCACGGTCCCGGCGGCCGCCGTGGGCGCCCTGGTGGCCGCCGGCGCGCGACCTGCCCAGCCCGGCGAGTTCACGCGCCGCGCCGTGCTTAACGGCAAGATCGACCTCCTCCAGGCCGAGGCCACGGCGGATCTGATCGACGCGGGATCACCGGCCCAGCGGCGCCACGCGCTGCAGCAGCTCGACCGGGGGTTGTCGGGTCGTCTCGCGGCCCTGCGCCACGAGATTCTCGAGCTCGAAGCCCTGATTGCGTACGACATCGACTTTCCGGAAGAGGATGAAGGCCCGGTGTCGCCTGACCGCGTGCGTCGTGCGTGGGGCATCGTGCGTGATCGCCTGGCCGATCTTCTCAAGACCGCGCCGGAAGGGGAGCGGCTGCGCGAGGGCGCGCTGCTTGTCATCGCGGGCCGCCCCAACGCGGGCAAGTCGTCGCTGTTCAACGCGCTGCTGGGCACCGAGCGCGCGATTGTCACCGAGATCCCCGGGACCACGCGCGACGCAATCGAAGCGCACGCCGTGATCGAAGGCTTTCCCTTCCGGCTCGTCGACACCGCGGGGCTGCGCGAAGCGGGCGAGCGCATCGAGCAGCTCGGGATCGAGGTCAGCAAGAAGTACCTCGCGGCAGCGGATCTCGTGCTCTTTTGTGAATCGGCGGACGAGGGACGGGAGACGGGAGACGGGGACTCGTTCATCGCCGCATGCATCGCCCCGGTAGTACGAGTGCGAACGAAAGCGGATTTGCTACCCCTCCCGGGTCCCGCGTCCCCCGTCCCTGTTTCGGCCGTGACGGGTGCGGGGCTCGACACGCTGCGGAAGCGACTCGCCGAGGTCGCCTTCGGGCGACTCCTCGCGCTGGGCGATGTCGAGCCGGTCGTCACACGGGCGCGGCATCGCACGGCGCTCGAGCGTGCGGTACTGGAGCTGGACAATTTTTGGGGAGCGCGGGAAAGCGGGGTAGATGCCGCGGCAGCGGCGACCCATCTGCGTGCAGCGGTCGCCGCACTCGACGACCTGATCGGCGCCGTTACACCGGAGGATGTGCTCGACCGCGTGTTCGCGGCCTTCTGCGTGGGGAAGTGAGCGCCTCGATCATCGTGCGTGCCTTTGCCAGCGTTTCCTGATACTCGGCGGCGGGCTCAGAATCCCAGACGATGCCGGCGCCCGCGTGAAATGTCGCCGTGCCGTCGTGCAGAACGATCGTCCGAATCGGGATGTTGAAGTCCATCGCACCCGTCACGGACACGTAGCCGATCGCGCCGCAGTAGATCCCGCGCGGGGCGCGCTCCAGTTCGGCGATGATCTGCATCGCGCGAATCTTTGGTGCGCCCGTGACTGATCCGCCGGGGAACGCGGCGCCCAGCAAGTCGAACGCGTCAGCATCGGCGCGCAACACCCCCGTCACGGTCGAGACGAGATGGTGCACCGTGGGATGCGACTCGAGGCCGAACAGGTGCGGCACCGCGATCGATCCGGTGCGACAGACTTTCCCCAGATCGTTCCGCAGCAAGTCGACGATCATCACATTCTCGGCGCGATCCTTCTCGCTGGCGGTCAGCTCGCGCGCCAAGGCGGCGTCTTTCTGATGTGTAGAGCCGCGCGGCCGTGTTCCTTTGATCGGCCGGGCTTCGGCCTGGCGGGTAGTCGCGTCGAGCTGCAGAAAACGCTCCGGGGAGATGCTGGCGATCGTTGCGCCGGCAAACCCGAGATAGGCGCCGAACGGCGCCGGATTGCGCGCGCGGAGCCGGCGATACAGCGCAAGTGGCGAACCCGCGAACGGCGCGTGAAAGCGCTGGGACAGGTTGACCTGGTAGACATCTCCCGCCGCGATGTATTCGCGGATCCGGGAGACCGCGCCCTCGAACTCGGCGCGCTGGAAGTTGGACGCGGGCGGCGCACCGGTCGGAGCGAGATGGTCGCGGACCGCGGGTGGCGCCGCCATGAGGCGCTCATGTACCCACGCGGCGCGCGCGCTCGCCCGCTCGTCGCTGCGACCCTTACCTCCCTCACCGATCCCGGTCGACAGGACCCAGGCTTTCTCTTCCAGGTGATCCCACGCGATCACCCAGTCGTACAACGCCAGCTGCGCATCCGGCAGCTGCGGCGTGTACCGGTCCGCGGGTGGATGCGCGACATGTTCCGCTTCGGCGCCCAATTCGTAGCTCAGATACCCCGCGATGCCGCCCTGAAACGGCGGAAGGCCGGGGATTGGCGCCAGGCCGTGCGACCGCAGCAGCTGGCGCGCCGCCTCGGGGGTCCGCACCACTGCCACAGGATCGGCCGCGAGAAACGAATAGCGGCTCAGCGCACCCTGCGCCGAGCTGTCGAGAAAGAGGAGATGGGGACACCCGCTGAAGCGCACGCAGGTCCCGAAGGGATCGGGACTCGGGATCAGGGGAACGACCAGTGTCACGAGCTGACGAATTTCTTGGTGGTGCCGCGCAGCTCACTCTTCCCAGCCTGCGGCCGCCACAGCGCCGTCTGCTCGATAACTCTGGCCAGCTCCATGTCGCTGGCGGTGACGCCGCCCGCGCTGTGCGTCCAGAGCTTCACCTGCACCTTGCCCCAGCTTACGGCGAGGTCGGGATGGTGATCCGCCGCTTCGGCAACAAAGCCGATCGCGTTGACCAGCATCAGCGTCGTGGGCCAGCCATCGGTCGTATAGTCGCGGACAACGGCCCCACTCTCCAGGCGCCAACCCGGGAGGGCTTTGAGACGCTCGGCGATTTCGGACGCGGACAACGGTTTGGGATTGGGCATGGACTTTAGTCCTGGGTTTCGCGGTAGCTCGCCGACTGCCCGAAGTTTTCCTCCACCTCCACTTCGATCGTCTTCAGATGCAGGGCGTGCAGCTCGCCGCGCACCCGGCCTGCCAGATACTGCGCGAGCATCTCCACGGTGGTATTGGGAATGGGAAGGATGATGCAGTCCCCCGCCGGAAAGACGTATCGGGGCCGGCCGTCGAACGCGACCCGCACGCTGCCGTTCTCCTCGGTAATCGCGAGTTTCGGATTATCGCGCGGCAGGAGCACCCGGTGATCGAGCTCGGCGGTCAGCGCGCGCATCACCTTCTTCACGGCAGAGAAGTCCACGACGAACCAGCTGTCTTCTTCGAGCCCGCCTTCGACGAACAGGCTCGCCCGGTAGTTATGTCCGTGAAGCTTCTCGCACCGGTGTCCGGCGAATGTGATGAAGTGCGCCGCCGCGAAGACCAGATCTTCCTTGGTGATGGCAACTTTGAATTCGCCGCGGGTTCCCATAGTCCGCGAAATCTACTCGGGTGGCGTCGCCTCGCCGGTCGCCACCCGCCAGACCTCATCAGCCAGCCATTCGAGGCGCTGCTGGGCATAGTCGAGCTCGGCCGGCGTCATGGTCTTGGCGCGACGCGCGATCTCGCGGGCATGGCTCAGCAGATCGTCCAGGGTCTCCCGGAGCGGCCGATTCACCCGGCGCTCGGCAGCCGCCGGAGGGTTCTTCCCCCGGATGCTCACGCCGTTTGGATGCCGGAGGCCCGCTCGTCCGCGAGCCGCAATTCGTCCACCGCCGCCCGCACCGTCGAGGCGGCGCCGTGCTCGGCGAAGTAGTTCTCCGCTAACCGGAACCCCAGGTAGTAGCCGGAACGCTCCGGGAGCACCTTGCCCGCCAGGAGGCGAGCCGCCGGTGACATCCCGCCGGACAGGTACCGCAACCGGAGACCGAGGCCCGCCGTCTCGAGATCGCCGGCGGACGCGCGCCGGAGGAAAGCGTCCAGCTCGCGCAGCCGCCGGTACTGGCGCCGGGTGTAGCCGAAGTATTCCCAGGGCTCGAATCCCGGTGCGATGGCCTGCGACGCGGCGATCGCGGCGCCTTCGTTCACGATCAGCTCCCGCAGGGTCGCCCGGGACCCGAGCTCCCACGCGTCGTAGTAGCCGTCCATCTCGCCGATCAATCGTCGGACCGCGGCACGGCTCGATGGCGACGTATAGCGCAGCGCGTGTGCCACCTCGTGCGCGATCCACAGCGGCAGCAGTTGCGGCGCGAGTCCCATCCCGTAGGTCTGCGCGTTGGCGCGCCCGGTAAAGTGTTCGAGGCACACGAACGCGATGCCGCGACCGCCGACCACCAGCTCGCCCGCATTCGCGGCGCCGACGCCGACCGTGAGATACAAATCGACCGGGCAGTCCGCTTCGAGCAGCTCCGTCGCGCGGCGCAGGCCCTCTTCGGCGATCGCGACGACATCGACGTCCTCGAGCAGTCGCTTGAGATCGGAGCGGTCGGCGCTCAGCGCCGTCGCGATGATCGGCTCGGCGTGTGGTGATTCGGGATCGATGACGTAGTTCTGCCAGTAGGCGGCGAGAACGGGACGGTGGCGATCGAGATAGTCGTGGTAGGCCGCGGGGGGATCGGCCGCGGAGAGTGTCGCGAGAAACTCAGGAACGAGATTGACGAGCATGTCGCTGGTTGCCGCCCCAATTTGGGAACGCGGTCAGCGAATTTCAATCTCGAGTGCGACCGACTCCGACTTGACATTTCTCGTTCTATCGGTCACCGAGGTCGTGACACGATAGCGACCGGCGGCCAGACGGTCCGGTTCGATGATGAGTCGCTCGAACGCCGTGCTGCTCTCGGTTTCCCGATCGAACTCGAACGTTACGGCGCGCGCGCTCCCCCTGAAGAGGCTGCCCACGAGCGACCGAACCGGCACGAACGAGTAGCTCACGTGGTAGTGTGACCGGCCGTCGCGGTCGGGCGTCAGACCATAGATCTCCACATAGGACGCGAGCGGCATTCTCGCGGGGTAGGTAAGATCGACCGGCATGCCGCGCAGCGCGGCTTCGCGATCGAGCAGCACGGTGCTCGGTGCGAGTACGAGACTCGAAAGGCCGAGGTCCACGGCCGAGAAGAGCGGGACCTGGATGTCCTGGCGCCAGCGCCCCAGCTTGCCGGCCGAGTCCACATCGACGCCCAGGTGGTACGGTCCGGGGGGCACGGAGAGCAGGAGTAATCCGGACCCACTTGCCCGAAGCGGTTGGATCAGGCCAGCCGTATCCCAGAGGGCAACAGCCGCGGAATCGCCGTTCGCGCGATAGTAGACGTCGGTGAGCCCGAGCTCTGAGCTGCGGAACAGCGCCGACCACGCCCGCGCTTCGAGTGGCGCCGGAATTGTCGTGCGATCGGTCTGAAGCGCGACGTTCGAGCTTTGCAGTTGCCCGGTTGATAGGGGCAGGAAGTACTCATGCCTCCAAAAGCTGATGCTGAGCGGTCCATCGGGCGTCAGATACAGCCACGCCTCCTGATCCAGGTGGCTCGAACAGAGTGGAGTCAGATAGGGACGCAACAAGTCGGTGATGCAGGACGCTTGGCGATCGGGGCGCCCATATCTCATGAAGACGAGGCCCTGAGCCGTGAGACCGGCACGAATCGCGGACTGTCGCGCGGTGTCCTGCAACGTCGTCGTGCTCCATCTCACCAGAGCCAGCCGGTGTGCCACCAGGGCTGGCTCGAACGAGCCGCCTGCCCCAGTAGCGCCGGCCAGGCTTTCTTGCGTTACGCGTAGCTCATAATCGGCCAACGCTTGTGCTGCCTTGGAGTGATACTCCGATCGCTGCGGCTGCAGCAGCCGATACATGCGACGTGCTTCGGACCGCCGCGCGTAATGCTCGGCCAATCGCTCGTTTTCTGACGTCAGCAGATTAGGATCGCGCTCGTCCCAGAAGCGCACGAAAAAACCACGCAGCTCGTCCGGCTGCATCGTTTCGAAGTGCGCAGCCTCCGAAGGCGTGGCGATCGTCCAAGCCTCATCCCACAATGCTCCGCTCGTGTCCCCGTTGGCGTGGGCCAGTGCTGAGTCGTGCCAGGCATACCCGGCCCTCGGGTTTCCGGCGAGGAAGCTCGCTTCGGCGCGAAGCAAGAGGGTCTTTACCGTCGGACCACGACGCGCAATCGCGAGAGCGAGCAGCGAGTCGGCTTGCTTGCCGTCCGCCAGTGCGATCCACATCTCCGCGCGCCGCTCGAGAGCGATGGG
>Ga0070704_100001129_pt1 | contig 13923 bp, 11 predicted proteins | sample KBSK5252metaG_FD_65467 | JGI IMG/M metagenome (GOLD analysis project Ga0070704, IMG submission 65467) | Corn, switchgrass and miscanthus rhizosphere microbial communities from Kellogg Biological Station, Michigan, USA - KBS K5-25-2 metaG | ecosystem: Host-associated > Plants > Roots >...
CGAGTACAAGTGATCTGACTAGCACAACGGGTAGAATGAACTCAATGAGCCAAAGTCAATTCAAATTCGATGACGCCGTAGCCCTGCTTGAGAGAACGCCAGCAACCTTGGGGTCGCTACTCAACGGACTTCCAGCGATGTGGATACATGCAACGGAAGGCGAAAAGACGTGGTCGCCGTACGACGTAATTGGGCACTTAATCCACGGCGAACGTACTGATTGGATTCCCCGAGCGCGACACATCCTGGTCGGCGAGGGGCGACCATTTGACCCGTTCGATCGGACGGCACAATTCCAGGAGAGCCAAGGCCGCGATTTGGTCGAACTGCTGGCGACCTTTTCGGATCTGCGTCGCCAGAACTTAGCGGCCTTGGTGGGCATGAACCTCACGGCCGCCGATTTTGAACGCAAAGGCATCCATCCGGAATTGGGAGAAGTTACCTTAGGTCAGCTACTCGCAACGTGGGTCGTCCACGATCTCGATCACATCGCGCAGATTGCCCGGACGATGTCGAAGGCTTATAGCGAAGCCGTAGGGCCGTGGAGCGCCTATCTCTCAATCTTGCGAGACAGGGTTTAGGTAACCGGCAAGGTTGGCGTGATAGCGCCGCCGCAAACTTCCCAGCAGCCTTGGCGGTTGCGGATTTAAGCGCTGCCAACGTCGCTGTAAACGATTCACAGCTCTCGGTCGCACGCGCATGATTCGGCGGAAGCGGTCCGCGTTCCAATCTGCTCGCACTTCTAGCAAGTCGGCATCGAGCCGCATTAGCAAAGTCATAGCCTCCGCCGCGAGTTCACGATCCCTGGGTAACCTCGGCCACAAAGCCGCTGCCGTTAGCGGCGGGTACACATAGCAACGGATGGTTGACGTCCTGACCGTCGCGAGGGTCGCTGTTTCTTCAACGCAATTAACTGTGGGAATAGGCTGCATGGCTTACCTCACTGAAAATCCAGCGCTAGTTGCACCTCTTCAACCTCGCTCCGACCGTCAACCCGTCGCGCAAAGTAGAATGCCGGCAGAATTACCCTGGCTTCGGTCTGTTCAATCTGTACGGCTGTCGGTGCAACTTGCGATTCTCCTTCGCTCGTCGGCTGGCGCGTCGCGACAGAGACCAACCACTCGTCGAGGTCAACGATCTGAGGCGCGGCCAACTGCTGCGGCTCAATCTCGACTGGTTCGTCGTCGGTCAAAACGTCGCTGACCAGTACCGGATAACGAGCGAGCAATTCAGTGAGTGCGGCAACTCCCGTTTCTTCCTCAGTCGGTATAAAAAATCGTTGCTTCCAATCGATCTGCTCATTGATTAGGCCAAGGCTGCGAACCTCGGCGAACCTATTCGGGTCGACGCCGATTAGCTCAATGGCGGGCTCTCGATGAACCACTTTGCGGCAAAGCTTCAAGCCCGAAACGAGCGTGACTTCTTCCCCTTCGTCCAGGATGCCGCAAAAGATTTCTTCCGATTCCCGTAGATCGCGCGTCGCGCCCAGCGCCGCGACAATGGGGCCAACCTGCTCTTGTGGTATCCGAATGCCTACAATTCGCTGTCCGTCGTCGGTCGTCACGCGCACAACTCGGAGCCGCGCATCTTCGTGCGTCTTGAATCGCTGCCATAGGGGAATGATGGCTCCGCCTATGATGTGCGTCTCGTTGGTTTCAATCGGCGGCACGGCGTCATGTTTCGTGATCCACCAGTCACGAGCCTTCGCCGGAATGACAGCGCGGTACTTTTCTTTTAGCTCGTCGTCGTGAATGTAAGTACTTCGCGCCGCTTCCGGTTTCCAAACGGCAAACGTGCGGTAGCTGTGCCCCGTCTCAGCGTTGGTGTGTAGTCCTGATTCAATAGCGAGGATGAAGTGACCATTCTTGCGATGCCGGAAGAATGCGCCCGTCTTTCGTTTCCTCACTGCCTGCGCCTCATCAAAGCTGACAGCCCTCGAAGGCACGTCGATCTTAAGTGTGTAATGGGTGGTTTGTGCCTGGGTGATCTCGTCGGTATGCACTACGCGCGGCGGCTTCGCAATTCGAATCGCTAGCGCTTTGATATCCGTCACTCCCTCGTCAAAGGTTCCGTTGGCCTTGGAATAACGCACAGTCTGATCGAACAAGTCCGCGAAGTGGTCAAACAATGCGTTCTGGTGATTAACCTCGAGTGCGAGGACACGATTAAGGAAACGCGGCACGTTGTACAGATCCTCTTTCCGTACTTCCTCGCATCCGTCGCGGTTTCGTACAAGTAAGCCAATATCGCGCAACGTCTGACGCGGATTCGCGAGTCCTGGGACATTGCCGCCTTCGACAATGCGTCGAAGCATGAGGCACAAAGCGGCGCGGCCTTCTTCCGTCTCAAAGTTGTACTTGGCGAGGTCGCCGCTGTCGGCACTTCGGCGGTCGCCTTTGGTCAGGGCTCCCAGACTGCCAAGCCGTCGCGCGATCGTGGAGCTAAACCGCTTCTCGCCACCTAACTCAGTCGAAAGCAAAACGTATTCGGGGGGCATCGCTTGATCGGAGCGGTGTGTTCGTCCAAACGTCTGCATCTGCTTATCAGCGCTCCAGCCAAGCTCAAGCGTGACGTGTACGCGGCGCTGCCGATTCTCGGCGCGATTGGAAGCATGAAGCGAAATCCCCATAGCAGCGGCATCGCTGATAATCGCTACTCGCTTCTTGCCGGATTGAAACTGTCCCATTTCGTGAACATTGGTTCGGTGCATCGCGACGCCTTCGGGATTACGCTTCTTGTATTCAACATGGCCGCGCGAGTCTCGGATCAGACGTCGCGTTCTTCCTGTTAGTTCGGCAACGTTGCGCTCCCCAAAGTGATTGACCAGCTGGTCTAGCGGATTCTCCGGCAACTCTAAAGCTGATAGACCGTCGATAACTTCTTGCTTCATGCGCAAGGCCTCTTTGCTCTGTACGGGATTGCCTTTGCCGTCTCTCACTGGTACTTGGATTGTCTTGCCGGTGCCTGGGTCGGTGACGTCTTGATAGAGCGTGGTTGGGAAGCCACGATCGACCATGGCGGCGATTACTTCGCGGGGTGAGAAGTCCAAGTCCTCAAGCATGCCGCCGTTGGCTGTCGCCTTGGCAACTTGCTCTTTCGTTCGCGCTTCTCCGGTTCCGACCAACGAGATCACAACTGACTTGCCTTCGCTCAACGCGGCTTCGGTTTCGGCGATCACACTCGGCACTTTGAAAGCACAGATCACTTGGCGAAAGAACCGCTGATGATCTCCCCAAAACTTATTCAGTGCGACGGCGCGAGCGCGGGGCCCGCCGTTGGTAACTTCTAACGCGGCGTCGATGTTGCGCAACACGCTCTGCCAAGCGTCGGCGGCGCGGTTGTACATTTCGCGTTGCTGCGGGGTGAGTAAGTGAATCCGCTCTCGGTACTCAACTGCTTTGCCGCTCTGAGGGCACATGCCAAACGAAATCGAACCTGACAGATACATGCCAAGCGCTTTCATATCGCGGCTGACCATTTCCATGGCGCCCACTCCACCGGATTCAATCTCCTGCATAAACTCTTGAAAGCCTCCGGGGAATGAAGTCCCAATGCCCCACAAGCCGAGTCTCGTCATGTAGGCCATGTTGCGAACGTCGGTCGCTCCCGTAGCTGATGAATAGACCACGCGATAATCTGCATTTCGCTCCGGGTCTTGTAGGTCAATGACAGCCTGTCCAGTGAGAGTTGGTTCGCCGCGTCCACCTGCAAGGGCGTTCTTGGCTTTGTGTGCTTCGTCAAAAATGACTACGCCATCATTGCCAAGCCAGCGTTGGATTTGGTCTAGTCGCTTCTCTCCCGTTTTCGCTGAGGCGATCAATGATGAATAAGAGCTAAAGATGACTCCGCGAGGTAACGTGATTTCTCCGGCCGGTGGGTAGTCATTGATACGAGCGAGCGCAATACAATCAAGTCCTAAGTCAGTGAGATCGCGTCGCGCTGATTCGAGTAGGTCATTATTGACTGACAGCCAGATCGCACGTTGGCGGTTCTGGTTCCAGTTGTCGGCGATGATGCCGGCCAGTACGCGGCCTTTGCCGACTCCGGTGCCGTCGCCAACAAAAAACCCTGCGCGTGATCCGTCCGGTAGTCTTTGCTCGTGTCGCTGTCCGGCATAGATGACGCGTTCAAGCTGAATGTCAGAGAGTCGGCCTTCGCTGACTATCTCCGGCGCAAGGTGTGGCCTGTAAGTGATATCAGGCGGGACCACAGCGGCCATTGATGCTGACTCAACGATTAAGGCCGGATGCGGTTTACCGCCTGTCACCTTGGCCGGGACGTATGGGACAAACAAGCTGCCGCCTGGCTCTGAATCGTCGGGGTCATCCTCAGTTGTGGGCGACGGCTCAACTAAATGCTTGAGGGCTTCCCAGGCGTCCTCAAGCGTGGCTGCGCTTCCCCAACTGATCTGCTTTAGCTGCTCCTGCCAGTTCGCTCCGGGTGTCGCTCCGGTCTTATCGATGACGAGGATCTGAACATCGGGCGCGGTTCCGTATTTCGCATATTCCTTGCCGTCGAGGGTGAGGTTTGCGCGGATATTGCAAAGACAAGCAATCCGTTGCCACCATTCGCTAAAGCTCGGATGGTGAAAACTCATGGCTTCGCTGGCAATCGCGACCAGGCGTCCACCGTCTTTCAATCTGCGCAAGGCGCTGGCTACGTGTCGCGCTCCGTAAATTGGATTTGTGCTTTTGAGTCTTCCGCTCGTGGAGCTAAACGGCGGATTCATTAATACGGCGGTTGGTTGAATCTCTGCTGGTAACAGGTCGTCGATGAACTCCGCATCAAGCGGAAACGGCTCGAAGTTTAGGACACAACGCAGCAAAGTGAATCGCCGCAAGCTCGTCTCGTTACAGATAACCGTCGCGCCAACCGCGCGAGGCCAAATCGCAAGGCTTCCCGTTCCGGCTGACGGTTCTAAGACGATGTCGGTCGGCTCTGGATTCAATAATCGCGCGGCGAGGTAAGCGAGCGTCGGCGGTGTTGAGAATTGCTGTAGCTCGGTTTGCTCTAACGTGCGATCCGTTTGTCGCGGTAGCCGTTGCATCAATGGACGCAAAACGGAAGCGAGCGCTTCGGTTAGGTCCATCTGCATTAGCTCTGCGGCGTGTTTCTCTAATAGATAGTTATTGACGGCGATTTCTACGGCGTCGTAAGCATCGCGCGGCGTGTATTTGCCTTGGGCTCTACTGCCGCCGAATACTCGTTCAGCGGTTCGCGTTAGCTTTGGATTGTCGAACGGCTCTCCGTCCTCGATTCGTTCCTCCAACTCGGTGATTAGTTCGTGGATATTGCAAACAAGCGCGTTTGTTCTGGCCGCGCAAACACCTGTACTCTGATCTGGCATCTGGCTTTGCTCCTTGAATTCGGACAAGTCACGGTGTAAGCAGCGCGGGTGGTAGTAACACCCGCGCTGCTCCTTCATTCGGTTGTTCGCTTCAGTACTCGGACGGGAGCAAGACCGTAGTTGCGCTACGGTCTGCTTCGGTGATAATCCAAAGCTGTTGGCCTTTTCCGGTTTGGTAGTTGCTCAACAGCCGGAATCCCTGCTTAAGCGAAAGCTCGTTCTCGGCAATGTCGTCGTCAGAAAGTTCTCCCCAATCGCAGGACATGTGACGCCGCAAAAACTCAATCGCGGTCTGTCCGGCGATCTGGAGCGCTTCTTCGGCTCCGGGCGTGATGAAGGTTTGACCCAGCGCAAAGCGTGTCACGCTGGTTTGCGTGGCTGTGTTATGGTTTCGTCGCATCGATCATTTCTCCTTTAGCGGGTGAAAAGTTGGTGCCTGGGCTAGGCGAGCGTTGACGCGCTTTCCTAGCCCCTTCTCATTTCCTCACTGCTCCTGTTCGTTTTCGCTTGCTTGCAGTCGTCCGGCTCGCAGGATTTGATCTGCGGCGCGGAAAATTTTCTGTGCGCTTTTTTCCGGGATGGCGTCGCCGTTGTAACCGATAGCGGGACAAAGCCAGTTCTGGATATAGCCTCTGCAATACTCCGCGCCTTCAAGGTTCAATGCTTCGCAGCAAAGCAGGGCCACTGACTCGGCTTCGACTTCGCGCAAGTTCTTGGGTGTCCGTTCGGTGTCGGTGAAATCTGCTTCGCTGGTATGGCCTAGAATGACGTGGGCCGTCTCGTGAAATAGAGTCTTGTGTGGGAGTTGAGCCACGGGATTGATCGCGATCTGACGCTTCTTCGCGTATCCCTGACAGTTGCCGTCCGTGTCGGTGAAAGCGATCCGTTCAATGTCGAGGGCGGCTAGCGCTCGCTCGGCTTCCCATTCCGGCAAGCGTGGCGCGGTGAATTCATCGCCGATGGTCTGGCTAATGGCGAACCATCGCGCCTTATGCATAAAGCTGGTAAATCTGCGCTCTCCGTTCTCGCCTTCGCTCTCGTCGCCGCTGCTGCCTTGCTCGTCGCGAACTTTGCGAGTGATCGGCATACAAAGGATCAGGGCTCGCTCGCCGCGTTTGACGGTGCGACCTAGTGCTTGCCAACCGGGAAAGGTATTGATCGGGCCGGGTTCAAGTCCGCGCAATTGACATTGCACGAGGGCAAGGATTTGATTTCCGATCGAGTAGTTGTGGAATGCGGAGTAAGCTTCCATGATCATGCCTGGCTTGTTAACTGCCTCAACTAACAAGGCTGACCACTTGGGAACGTCGGGTGCTGGTTTGGTGGCGTGTCGTTGCATAGTCGGTGCTCCTTTCGCTACAGGGTTGTTGGTCTTTGGCTTGTAAAATGCGTTTTCCCCCTTCGTAGCGACGTTCGGACACGGGTGGGCGCTCAACCGACACACGGAGTGCCGGAACGCAGTGGAGGACTCGGAGGCTTTGCGGAGAGTTGGCGGTTGGGCTCCCGTGGCAGAATGAGAGCGTAGAAGGGGGAAAACTAAATCAAATTACTCGGCTGGAATGGAGCGATCAGCGGAATGACGGTGGAGGACCTAAGTTAAGACTGATCGCTACAAGTTACTACGCTTAGCAGACAATAAGGTGCCCGTATTCTTGAGGATCTAAATAAAGCTCGGTGTAAATGTCAGAATTCTCGTTTTGGAGATCAGCGTCGGAAAGTTCGGGATGCCACCCCTTCAATCGTTCTTTACTCACGGTCCTTCTAAAGAGACGCATAGTGGTAGGGTCTTTTCCCTTATGAATTTGATTCAGCGCCTGTAATTCCTTTTCAGACAATCTCGTACCTTCGCGAATCTCTTTTGTCTTCTTTTCCGAGAATTCACGAAATGTAAATTCAACCTGCTGCTCTTTCGGCAGCGTAGGGTCTATCAATCTAACGTCGACGAATTGCTTATGTCGTGAGGGATTGATTTCTCCGTCGTGGTCTTCCCAGAGCTGATAGATGATAGACGTGGCATCTTCAGGTGGAGCATCGCCACGCTGAGCGTTCAGTGCAATTTTCTGCTCTTTGGTTAATTTGCTCCACTCGTCCTTGATTCTTCGAAGATCTTTTTTCAATTCATCTCCGTCGACTAGACTCTGATCTGACCGTAGTAGGGTGGGCAGCAATCGCTTCGACTTTTCGTCTTTCGTGGCGAAGATTTGCGTATTCGGCAGATAGTAGCAGTACTCGAGATCTTTTCGGTCGTTCTTATCAGGTTTGAACAATTTTGGATTTGTAAGACTAAGATGCCACAAGAAGTTAGCCCTTAGGCAAAAGAACGCGTAGGGAGCAAATTCATCAAACGGTTTTCGACCCTCCTTGTACCACCGCACTATGACTTCGTTAATAGATTGAGCGGGGATCTGGAAATGCCTAGCAAGAAGAGCGAAAAGCCTGGGCAACAGTTTTCGGTCATTCAACAACCGATCAACCGATGAGATTAACTCTTCATCCGATTGAGGAGCATCAAAGGTCAGCCCGACCCTTTGAATATTGTCGAGATAGGGTTTCGGATTAAGCGGTCGGTCCATTAGTCTGCGAAACCGTTCCGCCCAGAGTTTCTCTTGTTCATTGAATTCACCGCGCTGCCATCTGGCAAGCACGGCGTCCTCTAACGGTGTTTCGACGATTGTTGCGAGAGAACCGCCGGCCGTTCGAACGACTAGTTCTCGCGACGGGAAGAACCGACCATCCATTGGAATTTCATTTCCAAGTAGAGAATTGGCAAGACGAGTATGGTAATCAAGGGTAAGTCCATGGTTTCCACTGACGCGATAGGTGTGAGCCGCAATTCGCGTCGCGATGTTGGGGTCTGATTGCTTAGTTAGATCCGCGAGGATTTCATTGACAAGTATAGACGGAACTATTTGGAAGAAATAACGATCCAAAGAATCAACTTCCGCATTAGTCAGGCCGTAAACGACGGACTTGTCTAAAATAATTCGTTGACCTCGCATTCGGCCGTCGTGACCCAGCTCTTTCTTCAGGCATTCTATAGGACCATCACCTGGAAATACGTCATGCACGCATTTGCTTTTGTCTGTACGAGAGTCGAGGCGAGGCATGGCGCGACCTAAAGCATGGATTACTGCCCTGCCAGCCGTAGTCGATACATTACACCTTTACTCAAGGCTCTAGCCGAGCTTCTCGGCGAGTCCGATGAGAAGTCCTTCGGGGCCGCGGATGTAGCAGAGCCGATACACGTCTTGGTACTGGACCACTTCGCCGACGAGTTGGGCGCCGCACTTGCGAAGCCTGGTGAGCGTCTCGTCGATGTCATCGACGGCGAACATGATGCGTAGGTAGCCGAGAGCGTTCACTGGGGTATTCCGGTGATCGGCGACCACAGGCGGCGTGATGAAACGCGAGAGTTCGAGTCGGCTGTGGCCATCCGGAGTGCGCATCATGGCGATCTCCACGCGCTGATCGCGTAGGCCAGTGACGCGCCCTGCCCAGTCTCCTTCGATCGTGGCTCGCCCTTCGAGCTCAAGGCCAAGCTCGGCGAAAAAAGAGACGGCGGTATCGAGGGATTCCACCACGATGCCGACGTTGTCCATTCGTTTCAGAGCCATATCCTTCCTTCCCTCGCGTCGTGTTGACGTCCCGGTATTTGCCGCACGCGGCGTGTACACTATCTTACCAAATTGATCGAATACCGTTAGAGCGCTAATTGCGACTTGTCAAATATAGAAGTCGATGCGAATACCAAGCCGCAATGCTTCGGATTAAGTCGATGTCGCGTTTCATATTGCTCCCGGCGAAGCGCACTGCTATTCAATGAATAGGTGCCCGTATTGTGGATTAGTGATGAAGGCTCGATAGGCGTGTTCGGCCTCCTGCCCGCCAACAAACAGCGGCCTCCATTTAGTTTCCGGCGTTGATGATGGGTTTACTTCCAAGAATATGTCTCCGTTCTTTTCCGGCTGTCCGTAAAGCCAGCAATCAAATCCTTGTTCAGTTCGTAACACTTGGCCGCCGCGAGCTTCGTCGAGGCTAGGGTCGTCCAGAAGCGCTGCAAATGCTTCATCAAATGAGTTGTACATTGTGAGTTGTTTCCTATCTCCTGTGGTATTCTCGCGGAAAACACGAAAGCGATATCAACTCCCGCCGGAGTGTGATCGATCAAACCAACGTTTGCCTGTGGCTGTGGCGTTGCGACTCAGATTGTATTCCAAGCCGGAGCGCGGACAAGAATTGCATTATCGGCATTATCGAGGCTGACGGTTAAAATGGCTTGCTCGGTGTGCGGGAATCGGTGGCACGACGTTGAGGGCTGTCCCGACACTCCTTACATCCGGCAAGCGCAGGCATGGCTTATGAGCCGGTGCCTTCCCGTCTGGTTTTATAACGAGTCCGGCATTCGCGTCCACGCCTCAATGGCTGTGTTAGACACAGGCGAAGCAATTCTAGGGATTACGAATTGGCACGTTGCAAAGCGGATTATTGAATGCTGCGATGGTGGTCCAGGTCGCCTTTGCCAGATCGGGGCGGTCGATCTCCCGGCGGAGCTTTTTATCGCTCGGCATCCCAGTTTGGACCTAGCCACGTTCCAGCTTTCTGAGACGCGGCTCGCGTTATCAGGGCGACGTGCGGCAACTATTCCAGAATGGCCTCCGGCCGCTCCGATTCTTGGGGAGATCGTAATGGTTGGGGGATATCCGGGAGCGACGTATCGTCGGGAGCTGCAGGATGAGGGGAAGCTCGAGGCTGATTTCGCGAGTTTTGGGGCGCGAATAACGGATGTCAATGACAGAAACTTTTCGATTCCGATTCCCCTTGCAAATTCCTTTAGTGTTTCTAGCAAATTGATCCCTCCGAACGAAGATCTCTCAGGCATTAGTGGGGGTGGTATTTATCGCGTAGTTGAAACCTTTGAGGCTGGTCGCCTGGTAAGCGGTAGATTGGATCTGATCGGGATTATCTATTTTGGGTCGCCAGGCTGGGAGGTCCTGTTTGGACATCCGCTCGATAGCCTCAAGCGCAATGGCGAGTTCAGTGCAGTCTGAACCGATTGAAGTTCGCTGGTTCTATAAGTTCAATGTGTTTCGGGTACGTGAGTTGGCAAAATTAGATTGCAGGATCTAGGAACCTAACGTGTGAAGAATGAGTCTTGCCTATTGAGTCATCTCATAAACTTTCGCCTCAGTGCGAAGGCGAGCAGTGCTGCTTGTAGTGGCGCTACAATCTTTTCAAGCGTCATTGCAACCTCTCCGGCGGTCGTTGGTTTTCGATAATCGACGGTCTGGAAGGTCCCAGTCATTAAACTGTGACTTAGGGCTTCGCCAACACTTAGTCGGCGTTGTCTGCATTCGCAGCCGTTCTTTATTTGCTGGTCGTTGGATTCGCAAACAGCGAGGCTCATTGCAAACGGTTTCTCCTTTGGACAGGCTTGGAACTTAGGCAGCATGTATATTGCGGGGAAAACACCGAAAACGATGACCAACAGGATTCCCAAGGCCCAAATCCAGCTTTCCCCGTAGTAGCTGCTCCAACGATAAAGTGCATGAATAAAATAATCGCCGGTCTTACGAACCGCGCCGGCAGTGGTTGTCTCAAGCTTTTGATTAACCCCTTCGTTTGAGGTTTGTTTCGAAACGAATTTGTTCTTCAATTCAATGAACCATGTTCGGATTTTTGCTTTCTTAGCAAACCATTCGGTTTCCATCGCAGCCTGACGAAACATTGAAGCTTCTTCAAAACGATTGTTATTTTCGGCGTTATCAGCTAATTGTCGGCAAGCTATTGATAAGAGGCGAAACCTTGCAACGGTAGGGCAATGAGTGGCGTTCTTGTCGTTGTTAAGTGCCATCAATTCATACTTGGCACTAACGTCTCTCCCTCTTGAATCCCATTGGATATTCGTGAAAGTGAATTTGCGGGAGTCGGCACCGACAAACCAATTTGGTCGAAGTCTGACTGAATGAAACGATAGTTTCTCGGGAGCTTCAATACGCGCGTTTCGCAAACTGAGGCTGGCGGCATCGCCGAAGACCATTCGAGATCCCGTACCTTCAAAATTGACATACCCTTTGAAAACTGTTTTTTGGAAACTCACTGCATCTCGAAAACTGCTCTGGGAAAACGAGACCTTTGACGTCTCGTCAAATTCGGCTTCATTGAAATTGACGGACGACTCGAACGTCACGGTATCGAAGTTGGTCGGTCCCTGAAATCTAGCAGATGCAAACTCAGCTTCATCCAAGAATTTTGCCCAACCATTAAACTGAGTACGTCCGCGAAAAGTAACATGATCAAATCTGCCAGTTTTGAAATGTGAGCCTGTAAACTGTGCCTCCGCTTCGAACATCGCTCCTGTGAAAGTCGCGTGTTCACTGAAAAAGCAGTTATAAAACTGAGCAAAGGAACGAAAGACCGCTCGATCAAAATAAATGTTTTTGATCCGCATATCGGTAAGAATGACATGCGAAAGGAACGTAGCCCGCGAAAAATTGAGAGGAAGAGAAAATTCGTAGTGATTCAAATCTATAGGGATTGGGAACACAACGGCTTCATAATAAGACTCCTGCCGACTAATTCGCTGCTTAAAAACGCTGTCGAATTCTTCGTGGTTCTTGTCTAAGGTGGGCGCGTGCAATATGCAGTAGTGATTATTTAGGACCGTATGATCTACTGGTAAGTTTGAACATACGGTTTGACGAATGGCCTCTCTTTCTATCTCGTGATAATTGCCAACGAAACATAATTTGTTCTGCCGCTTGGCCATTAAATTCCTCTTATTTTCGGGCACTGCTGTGGACAGAGTCAGAATGTCGGTATATCCCAATCCGCGTGCCTTACACGCGCTACCCTACTTTTACATTCCCACGGCGGCTCACCATTATTTCGACGAAGATAATGTGTTGGGTCACATGCCCGCGTTTCACCCTGCAGGATCGATCACCAAAGTGGTTGCAGCCTAAGGATCATATCGACTGTTTCCCTAAAGCTCACATAAAGGTATCGCGGGCGATAGTGCCCAGTGCTTGCCCACGCTGGTACGCCGACCACGACTTCTCCTTAGATGTGCACTTGAGTAACTAGCTTGGCTCCGACTCAAGCCAACTAAAGCCCGAGGTTAAGGTGATGAGCCCAACGTTTATGTTACCTCCTACAGTGCTGTCAGTTTCAGCAGCATTTTTGATCAGCGATATAGCGTAGGTTCTCATGTCAGGTATATCCTGGAAAAGGGGACTAGCGATTGCGTTGTCCTGGTTTACGACAACCGCTGGAGGCGCAAACAGCTCGAAGAACTCTCTATCAGTGCTCGGGAAATAACAAAAACCATCTTTATCAAATGTTTCGTCCTTACCAAACATCTGTGCTTTGATTCGGATCGTTACGCGACAGATAGTCGGCTGCCCATCTTGGTAACCCACAACGTGCACTGCTTGAAACATCCCACCGTAAAATTCATTGAACTCATCATCGGTTATGAACTCCTTTTGTCCAATCAGCGATCTCCATCTTTGAGTCAATAGTCTGTTACCTATAGCTTTCGCCACGTCTTGAAGTGACATTTCGCCGGACTGGTTCTCATCCAGCAAGTCTTCATACGCACGTAGGAAGCTGTATACGCTTCCATTTCCGTCTACTTCTCCCGTTCCATAAACTCCGATGCCAAATCTCCTCAAAAAGGGGAAGACCTTCGACTGCGCGAAGTCTATCGGTGATCCGTGAAAGGTTCCCAAACTGTCACCGGCGATTAGGATACCAAGTTTTGAGCTGACGGAAACGATTCGTGTCATGCTTTCTTGTACCGTTCACATTAGGGGCGGATAATTTTCCAAGAAGGTTCCGCTTTAGCTTTCTCCTTGGATAATTGTTCGAGCGATGGGACCTTTGAAAAGTCTAAGCCGTCTACCTGCTTGCGCGTGTTGTCCACAGCCCAATGCAACATACTCGAGGGCAACGCCATCGTGATATTCGTGTCGATTTTTATCTGTTGACCTCCCACTTGAAAAGAATACCCATAACCGCCGAACAGCAAACCAATCACTTTCGATTCGGTCGTAAGGAAGATGGGCGAGCCGCTAGCGCCACCTTGCACCATAATATCCACCGTGAATCCGTGGGGGTGTGGACAGGGGAAGGGGTACAAGCTGCTTATAATACCCGCTCTTAGGAGCGGCGTTAGCTGAACCAACTTGCCATAAACCAACAACGCATCGGTGCCGAGTGGAAAACCGGCCGTTGCGACAGGCATTCCTATTTTCAGAGTGTTAGGTTCAGCTAAGAAGGAAAGGGAAGGAACGTCCTTCACGTTCAATTGAAGAAATGCCATATCCGGTAGAGCTTCGCCGTAGAAGGGACCAGGTGTCTCAAAGTGATCTAAGTGGTTGTAACTGAGTACATCTACTGCGTGCACGCTCAGTGTATGCGCTCCCTCTTCAGCTTGAACGACCGAAAAGACAAAGCCGACCGCTGCCGATTCTCCGGTTTTTGGATTCGCAGGAAGCTGCTGTAGAGCCTCGGCGACATGTCGGTTAGTCAATACGATCCCTCGGTGGTCAATGAAGAACCCGGTTCCAAGGATC
>Ga0070704_100001134_pt1 | contig 13899 bp, 12 predicted proteins | sample KBSK5252metaG_FD_65467 | JGI IMG/M metagenome (GOLD analysis project Ga0070704, IMG submission 65467) | Corn, switchgrass and miscanthus rhizosphere microbial communities from Kellogg Biological Station, Michigan, USA - KBS K5-25-2 metaG | ecosystem: Host-associated > Plants > Roots >...
GGACCTCGCATCGCTGGCGGATTCGCGCCTCGTGCTGCGGGATGGCCGGGCGGTGGAGGCTCCGATGGAGACGGTGCGATGACGTTCATCCTGCGCATGGCCGTCCGTGAGATCCGCTCCTCGTGGCAGCGGCTCCTGTTCTTCTTCGTCTGCATCGCCATCGGCGTGGCCGCGATCATCGCGCTGCGCTCGGTCATCCAGAGCGTGCGCGCCGGGATGTCGCAGCAGGCGCAGACGCTCATCGCGTCGGACATCCTCCTGACGAGCAACCGCGACTTCACGACGAAAGTCCTCGACACGCTGGCGGCGGAGCAGCGCGCCGGCCGCATCACCGCCGTCTCGCAGGCGACCGAGATCCCGACGATGGTCCGTCCGACGGACCCGGGCAAGGCGGTCACGCGCATGGTGGAGCTGCGCGCGGTGCAGGGCGACTTTCCGCTCTACGGCACGCTCTCGCTCGCGAGCGGCACCTACTCGCACCAGATGCTGCTCGATCACGGCGTCATCGTGCGGCCGGAACTGCTGTCGCAGCTCGACATGAAGGTCGGCGACAGCCTGCTGATCGGCAACATCCCGTTCCAGATTCGCGGTGTCATCGCGTCCGAGCCGGGACGCAATCTCGGCGCGTTCAGCCTCGGGCCGCGCGTCCTCATCGACTACGACGCGCTCGCCGACACCGGGCTGCTCTCGTTCGGCAGCCGCGCGTCGCGCCAGATCCTGCTGCGCGTGCCGGCGCCGGTGCTCGACCCGGTGACCACCGCGCTGCGCTCCTCGTTCGCCAACGAGTTTGTCGGCGTCCGCTCGTACCGCCGCAGCGAGGACCAGATGGGGCAGAACCTCACGCGCGCGGAAAACTACCTGAGCCTGGTCGGCCTCGTGGTCCTCATCCTCGGCGGCATCGGCGTCTCGAGCGTTACGCGCGTGTTCGTGCAGCAGAAACTGCGCAGCATCGCCATCCTGAAGTGCGTCGGCGCCTCGTCGCACGAGATCCTCGCGGTCTACATGACGCAGGTGCTGCTGCTCGGCGTCGCGGGAAGCGTGCTCGGCGTCGGGATCGCCGCCGCGGTGATTGCCGCCGTTCCGGCGTTGGTCGGCAACCTCGCCGCGGTCTTTCACGTCGAGTACGGGTTGACGACCACGGCGGTGGCGCAGGGGATGGCCGTTGGCCTGCTCGTCTCCGTGCTGTTCTCGGTGGTGCCGCTGCTCGACGTGCGACACGTGAAGCCGTCGCTGCTGCTGCGTCACGACATCCCGCCGCTCGCGCGCATCGACTGGGTGAAGTGGGGCGTGACCGCGGTGGTCGCCGCGTCGCTCGTCGCGGTTGCGGCGTGGCAGGCGGGGTCGCTTCGCGTCGGGCTGATGCTGTCGGGCGGGTTCGTCGCAACCGCGTTCGTGCTGCACCTCGCCGGGCTCGCGCTCGTCCGCGCAGTGCAGCCGCTGCGCTACTCGCGGTCGTTCGCGCTGCGCCAGGCGGTGCTGCACATCGCGAGGCCCGGCAACCAGACGCGCGTAATCCTGCTCGCAGTCGGCCTCGGGACCTTCTTCATTCTCGGCGTGCGCACGCTGCAGGCCAACCTGCTGCAGGACTTCGCCGTGCAAGTCGGCGAGAACGCGCCAGACATGTTCCTGATCGACATCCAGGAGGATCAGAAGGACGCCCTCGCGGCGTTCATCGACGAGCAGAACGGCAGCGAGGCGCCGCCGAACGTCATCCCCGTCCTTCGCGCGCGCATCACCGCCGTCCGGGGGCGCGAGGTGAACCTCGAGACCTACGAGCAGGTCCGCGGCCGGGGCTCGCTGTCGCGCGAATACACGATCACGTATCGTCCGAAGCTGAACGCCAACGAGGAGCTGCTCCAGGGCCGGTGGTGGGACGCCACGCCGTCGAGCGGCACGGCGGAGGTCTCCATCGAGGAGAGCCTGCAGCAGCGCTTCCGCATCAACATCGGCGACGAGATGCAGTTCGACGTGCTCGGACGCACCATCCCCGCGCGCGTGTCCAGCATCCGCAAGGTCAACTGGCGCGACTACCGCTCCGGCGGCTTCATGATCGTCTTCCGGCCGGGCCCGTTCGACAACGCGCCGCATTCCTATATCTCGTCGGTCAACGGGCCGCGCGACCCTGCCGCGCGTTCGCGGATGCAGGCGGCGCTCGTCGCGCGCTACCCGAACGTGTCGGTGATCGATCTGCGTGAAGTGCTCGACACGATCCAGAACATCGTGGACGGCGTCACGCTCGGCGTCACCGTCGTCGGCGGGCTCGTGCTCTTCTCGGGGATGCTGATCCTGGTGGGCGCCGTCTCGATGACGAAGTTCCAGCGCGTCTACGAGGCGGCGATCCTGAAGACGCTCGGCGCCAGCAGCCGGCTCATCGCCGCGATGCTGCTGCTCGAGTACGGCGTGCTCGGCGCCATTGCGGGCACCGTCGGCGCGCTCGGCGCCATCGCGCTCAGCTGGGCCGTCGCCCGCTACGCGCTCGACCTGACCTGGCGCGCCGCGCCCGCAATCACGGTGGCCGGCATCGGGGCGACCGCTGTCTGCGTTGCCGCCATCGGCGTGCTTGCCAGCCTCGATGTCCTGCGCCACAAACCACTTGCGACGCTTCGAGCGGAGTAGACGGGACGGTCGCGCCGCGGCCGAATACGTTAAGATCGTGTGTTGTCCGACCGGCGGACCGCCGTTCGGTGGAGCACGATCCAATGGAACTCGAACACTATCGCACGCAGTTGCTGCAGAAACGCGGTGAGCTGCTCGGAGGCACCGCTGCCAAGCCGCTCCAGTGGACGATGGAGAACAACTCGGGGCGGCAGGGCGACATGGCGGACCAGGCGAGCGGCAACAACGAAGTCCACATCCAGCTCAAACTCAAGCAGACCGACGCGAAGATTCTCCAGGCGATCGAGGAAGCGCTGCGGCGCATCGACGAAGGCACCTACGGCGTCTGCCGCGACTGCGGCGAGCCGATTGCCGACGCCCGGCTGGACGCGATTCCGTGGACCCGCGTCTGCATCTCCTGCAAGGAGAAACAGAAGGTCTGATGTCCGAGCTCCTGTCGCTGCTGACCGAGTTCGCTGAAGGGCGGGTCGCGCTCGTCGAACGCCACGAGGCGAGCGCGCGCGCCGTCAGCCACTACGATTTCAACAACACCTATCAGTACGTGATCAACCGCGAGGAGACGCACCTCTCCTGGCTGCAGAACGCGCTCGCCGAATACAAGGCGGTGCTGCCGCCGGCGGGCTCGTCCGCGCTTCCCACGCCGGCCGCGCCGAAGACGGACAGGAATTTCGAGGCATCCGCATTCCGCGGGATCCTCGAGGATGACGCGCGCTACCTGGGCGCGTTCATCGAGCAGTGGCGGCCGCGCGTGGATCGCGTGACGAACGCACGCCACCGCAACATGCTGGACGTCATCCTCGGCGAGTCGATGGAGCACAAGCGGTTCTTCGGGCAGGCTGCGGCAGGCTTCGAGGACCTGCTGGGCCGCCGGACGCCCGACGCCAAACGCGTCGGCGGCGTCCTGCCGACGCGGTGGCTCGAGTAGCGATCGCGCTGGGCAGCAACCTGGGCGACCGCGAGGATCAACTGCGCGGCGCGGTCGCAGCGCTCAACCCCGTGCTCGCGCACCTGCGCGTCTCCTCCTTTCGCGAAACCGAGCCGGTCGGCATGCCGATGCCGCAGCCGATGTTCCTCAACGCCGCCGCGACCGGCGAGTCGATGCTCTCGGCGCCCGCCATCCTGGATGTGCTGTTTGCGATCGAGCAGGGGTTCGGCCGTGAGCGCCCGTTCGAGCTGGCCCCTAGGACGATCGACCTGGATTTGATTCTGTACGGAGACGCCATCATTGATACGCCGGGGCTCACGGTGCCGCATCCGCGGTTCCGCGAGCGGCGGTTCGTGCTGGAGCCGCTGGCCGAAATCGCCCCGGACTGGATTGATCCTGTAACCGGCCAGACTGTCGCAGAGCTTTTCGCAGCGCTCCGGCACAGCTCTTGAAGCCCAAGGCCTCGTGGGCAGGCTCCCGGTCGTCGGCATCATCAATACCAACCCCGACCTTGTCGAACTGCTGAGGATACGCATCGAGGCCGCCGGCTTCGTCGCCATCGTCATTCATGTCGCGGACATCCGCGCGGGGCTCGACCTGGGGGCCGTGATCGCGCAGCACCAGCCGCAGGTCATCGTCTACGACGTCGTGATGCCCTACGAGAGCAACTGGCGATTCCTGCAGCACGTGCGCGAGACCACGCTCAGGAACTGCCAGTTCGTGCTGACGACGCCGAATGCGACGGCGCTCTCGCGGCTGGTCGGACGGGATGAAAAGATTTACGAGGTGCTGGACGACCGCGCCCACATCGACGCGATCGTCCAGGCGGTGAGAGAGGCGTCGCGGGCGCGGCCGACGAGTTAATGCGCCTCGCCGTGGTGGCGCAGGCCCTTCCAGCCTTCTTCGAAGAGCGTGTAGACCGCGGGGACGAGCACCAGCGTCACCATCGTTGACGCCAGCAGTCCGCCGATGACCACGCGCGCGAGCGGCGCCTGCAGCTCGCCGCCGTCGCCGATGCCGATCGCCATCGGCACCAGCCCCAGCATCGTCGCAATCGACGTCATGAGCACCGGGCGCAGGCGCGTACGGCCGCCGACCTCGACGGCCTCACGCAGCGGCATCCCGTCCCGTCGCCGCAGCGTGTTGATGTAATCGACCAGCAGGATTGCGTTGCTGACGACGATGCCCGCGAGCATGATCACGCCGATGTAGGCCTGCATGCTGAAGGCGGTGCGCGTCAGCAGCAGCCCTCCGACGATGCCGATCGAGGCGGTCGGAATCGAGAACATGATGATGAACGGGTCGCGCAGCGACTCGTACTGCGACGCCATCACCGCGTAGACGAGCAGCACGGCGAGGATCAGGACGATCTTCAGCTGGTTGAACGACTTCGCCTGCTCCTCGACCTCGGAGCCGAAGCCGACGGAGAAGTCCTGCGGGACGCGGATCTGGCCGAGACGCCCCTGGACGCTCGTCACGGCGTCGCTCAGCGCGACCTCGGGCTCCGCGTTCACCCGCACGATGCGCTCCATGTTCTTCCGGTCGATCTGCACGGGGCCCGACTCGCGATTGACGGCCAGCAGGTTCCGCGCGGGCACGACCTGTCCGTTCGGCGTGTTGACGAGCACATCGCCGATGTCGGTGATCAGCTCGCGGTCCGCTTCCCGGAGCCGGACGACGATCGGGTACTCGTTGCCGCGCTGGCGGAATTGCGCCGCGGTCGTGCCGGCGACGTTGGTCTGAATCGTCTGCGCGACGCCGTTCACCGTCAGGCCGAGCATGGCGGCCTTCGGACGGTCGACGTGAATGGCAAGCTCGGGCCGCGCGTCGTCCTGCGGCTGGCGGACGTCGGCGATGCCGGGCGTGTCCTGCATCAGTCCGATCGCCTGCTGCTGGATGCGCCGCGCGTCATCGATGTCGTGGCCGCGGATCTCGAGCGAGAGCCGCGCGTCCTGGCCGCCGCCGAGGATGAAATTGAGCTGGAAGTTGCCGCCGCCGGGGTTGGCGCGGACAATCGCCCCGGGAATACCGCTCAGCCGGCGGCGCAGGTCCTGGGCGATCTGATCGCTCGAGCGCGTCCGCTCGTCGCGCGGCACGAGCTTCACCTGCATGCCGCCGCGATTCGTGTTGCCGCCGCCGCCGAAGCCGCCGCCACCGCCGCCGCCGTTGGTCACGATCGTGGTCGCCTCGGGCACCGACTCCTTGATCATGTCCTCGAGGCGATACATGACCGCCTCGGTGATCTCCATCCTCGTGCCGATGGGCAGCTGCGCGTTGACGTTGACCTGGCCCTCGTCCGTCTGCGGCAGCAGTTCGGTGCCGACGCGCGGGTAGAGCACCACGGCGAGCACGACGAGGCCGGCGGCCGCGCCAATCACGGTCGGCCTGTGCTGCAGCGCCAGGTGAATCGCGCGTCGATAGCTGTCATCGACGCCCTCGAGGAAGGCTTCGCTCGCGCGATAGAACCGCCCGAGCACTCCGGTGTGCTTCCGGATCTCGTCGGGCGTGTGCAGCCAGCGCGAGCAGAGCACCGGGACGATCGTCACCGCGACGAACAGCGACATCGAGAGCGAGAACATCACGACGAACGACAGCTGCGTGAAGAGGATGCTCGAGATGCCCTGCAGGAAGAGCAGCGGGACGAACACCGCGATGTGTGTCAGCGTCGAGGCGAGAATCGCCGACCAGACCTCCTCGCTGCCGTCGATCGCCGCCGTCATCCGGTCTTTCCCCATGTGGAGATGCCGGTGCGTGTTCTCGAGCACGACGATGGCGGCGTCGACGATCATGCCTATGCCGAGCGCCAGCCCTCCGAACGTCATCGTGTTCAGCGTGAAGCCGCCGAAGTACAGCAGCGCGAACGTGCCGATGACCGAGATCGGAATCGACGTGCAGACGATGAGCGTCGAGCGGAAGTCGCGCAGGAACGCGAAGATGATCAGCACGACGAGGATGCCGCCGACGAGCGCGTGCTCCTTGACGTTGTTGATGGCGCGCTCGATGAAGACGGCGCTGTCGTCGAGCACGACGAGGCGGACGCCCGGAACGTCGCGGTTGATGCGCGCCACCTCCGCACGAATCGCCTGCGCGACCGCCACGGTGTTCTCGCCCGACTGCTTGTTGATCTGCATGCGAACGGCGGCATGCCCTTCGCCGAGCTTGCCGCTGGCATCACGCGACGTGATACGCAGGAACTGGCGGCGATCTTCCGTCGAGTCGGTGACGTCCGCGACGTCCTTCAAGTACACCGGGACGTTCTGCCGCGTCATCACGACGAGCTCGCGGATGTCGTCGATGTTGACGAACTGACCCTGGCTGCGAACCAGGTACGTCGAGTCGCCCTGGTCGATCTGGCCGAGCGGGAGGTTCTGGTTCTCCGAGCGCAGCGACTGCACCACGCGATCGACCGACAGGTTCAGCGCGGTGATCTTTTCCTTCGAGAGGTCGACGTGAATCTGCCGCCGCAGGCCGCCGTTGATGGTGACCGCGGCGACGCCGGGTGCTCGCTCGAGGCGCGGCGACAGGTCGTTCTCCGCGAGCTCGCGCAGCGTGACCGGGTCGTAGTCACCCTCAACGCCGATCTGCATGATCGGGAACGCGTTCGAATCGGCCTTGAAGATGATCGGCGGATCCGCTTCTTCGGGCAGGCGGCCGCGCACGCGATCGAGACGGCTGCGGACGTCGTCGGCCGCCGCGTCGAGGTTGGTGCCCCACTCGAAGTTGAGGCGGACGTTGCTGCCGCCCTCCCTGGACGAGGAATCGACGCGCCTGATGCCGGCGACGGCGCTGACCGACTGCTCGATCGGCCGCGTGATCAGTTCCTCGATCTCGAGCGGACCGACGTTCGGGTAGTTGGTGTTGATCGTGATCGTCGGCTGGGTGAACTCGGGCATGAGGTCCACCGGCAGCTTCGACAGGGAGATGGCGCCCAGCAGGACGATGACGCCGCTGAGCATGAACATCGTGACGGGACGATGAATGGCCAGACGTGGGATGCTCATAAGCCTCGTAGGGGCCGGCGTCAGCCGGCCTGCGAAGTATTACTGCGGGCGCTGACCGCCGAAACGACCGCGGCCTCCACGGCCCGCGCGGCCTGAACCTTCTGAACCCTCTGAACCTTCTGAACCCTCTGAACCCCCTGAAGCAACCGAACCCCTTGAACCCTCTGAACCCCGGGTCGGAGCCGCCTGCTCCGCACTTGCGGCGGGAGCGCCCTGACCGCCGCGTCCGCGTCCGCCGCGTCCGCCGCCGCCGCGTCCGCCCGCGCCTCCGGCGAGCACGATCGGGTCGCCGTTGCGCAGCCCGGCGGCGCCGGTCGTGACGACGCGATCGCCTTCGGAGACGCCGTCGAGGACCTCGGTGCGGTCGTTCGCTTCGATGCCGACCTTCACCGCCTGGAACGCGGCGACGTTGTTGATCGACAGGTAGACGCCGCGTGTGCCGTTGGCGTCCACGATGGCGTTGGTCGGCACGACGAGCGCGTTGGGATGCGACTCGGTGACGATGCCGACGCGCGCGTACATCCCGGGCTTGAGCCGGTACTGGTCGTTGGGGATCTCGACCTCGATCGCCGCCGTTCGCGTCGACGGATCGAGCACGGGCGATACGCGCGCGATGCGCCCCATGAAGCTTTCACCCGGGAACGCGTCGACCTCGACGCGCGCCGAGTCGCCGACGCCGATCTGCTTCAGGTCCTTCTCGATGATGTTCGCGACCAGCCGCACGCGGGTGATGTCGACGACGTCCACGATCGGCGCGTTGGCCGACACGAAGGCGCCCGGGTCGGCCGTGCGGTGCGCGACGAACCCGTTGACCGGCGAGACGATGAGCGTGTTCTGCAGGTTGATGCGCAGCTCGTCGAGGCGCGCCTGCGACTGGTTATTCTGCGCGCGCGCGAGGTCGAGCGCCGCCTGCGCCGATTGATACTTCGCCTCGGAGTCGTCGAGCGTCTGCTGCGGCAGCAGCTGCCGCTGGAACAGGTTGCGAGAGCGCTCGACGTTGGTCTTCGCGAGCTCGAGGTCGGCTTCGCGCTGCCGGATGGTCGCCTTCGCCACCTCGAAGGCCGCCTCCGCCTGCTTGACCTGTTCGCGAATCTCCTCGTCCTCGATCCGAGCGATGCGCTGGCCGCGGCTCACCCGGTCGCCGAGCTTGACGGTGAGCTCCTCGAGGCGTCCGGCCGTCTTGGGCACGACCGAGACCGTCTGGTCCCCGATCAGGTTGCCGACGACCGCCAGCTCGCGGTTCACCGGCGCGTGGACGACCGGCGCGAGCTCCACGGTGAGCTGGCCGCGGCCGCCCCCGCGTCCGCCGAACGCGCCGCCGCCCTGACGTCCGGCCGCTGCACCGCCCTGCGCCGGCGGCTCCTGCGCGCCGGCCGCCTGCGCCGCGTTGTCACGGCTGAACATCCCCGAGTAGAACGCCCCACCCGCGAGCGCGGCCGCTACGATGACCGCAATGATGACGATCTTTTTCATCGATGACCGGTGTCCCTGACCCGCATGAATCGATTCTAATTGCCGCCGGCGGCCGCGGCCCCGCCGCCGCCCGCCGCGTTGATCGTGGTGATCGCGCCGCCGCGGTTGGCCGGCGTCTGCTGCAGGCGCTCGTACTCGACCAGCGCCTTGCGGTAGTCGAGCAGCGCGCGCAGCTCGGTGTTCTGCGCGGTCGCCAGGTCGCGCTGCGCCTGCACCACGAAGTAATTCGTCGAGAGGCCTACGTCGAAGCGGCTCTGCTCGGCGTCGAGGCGCTGCTGCGCCAGCGAGCGCGCCACCGTCGCCGCCTGGTACCGCGTCAGGCCGCTCTGCACCTGCAGCGCGGCGTTGGTGACGTCGGTCGCCACCTGCAGCTCGAGCGCGCGCAGCTGGGCGGCCGATTGATTGAGCTGCACGCGTGCACGCGCCAGCTGGGCCTCCTGCGCGCTGGCCCCGAGCGCGTACGAGAAGTTCAGCGCCATGTTCCACGTCGGGTAATTGCGCCCCGTGAGCGTTCGCCAGGCGTCGCCGTAGCCGCCGGGCACCGTGCCGACGATCTGGCTCGTGACGCCTGTGCCGGTGCGCCGGAACTGCGTGCCGCCCAGGCCGTTGGCGCCGTACATCGCGGTGAGGTCCAGCTCCGGCAGCGTCAGGTTGCGCATGTACTTCAACGTCACGTCGTTGCTGTCGATCGTCTTGCGCGCAATCTGCAGGTCGGTGCGGGTGTCGAGCGCGCTGCGAACGGCGGCCTGCACGTCGAGCGGCTCGGTCAGGAACGTCGGCCGATCGATCGGGTTGATCTCCGCATTCCACAACGGGTCATCGGTACCGCTGACGATCAGCCGCTTCAGCGCGAGCTCGGAGGTCCGCTCCTGCGCGTCGGCCTGCGCGAGCGCCTGCTGGCGCGTCGCTTCCTCGGCCTGCGCCTGCACGACGTCGAGCGGCGCGAGCGCGCCGACTTCGACACGCGCGCGGTTGTCGGTCACCAGCTTCGTGGCCAGGTCGAGTGAGCCGCGAGCCACCTCCAGCGCCTGGATCGAGAAGACCAGCTCCCAGTACGCGTTCCGCACGTTGGCGAGCGTGGTCGCAATCGTGCCGCGAAGCTGGATCTCCGACGCGTCGCGGTTGAGCGCGGTCACGACGAGCTGCTGCCGGTTGTTGTCGATGCGGAACCCGCGCAGCAGCGGCTGCGTCAGCGTGAACGCAAAGTTGTTGTTGAACGCCGGGTTGTAGTTCACCAGGTTGTTCGAGGTGACCTGCTTGTTGTTGTTGAACTGGAACGCCACGGCGCCGCCGCCCCACGGCACCTGCTGTGAGAGGCCGCTGTTGTACGTGGTCGTCGTGTTGTCGACGATCGTGCCGCCGTTCAGCGTGCTGGTCGGCGGCTGCACGCGCGAGAGCTGCCCGATGGTGGACGAGGCAATCGGCTTGTAGGCCGCGCGGAGGCGCGCGATGTTCAGGTCGAAGGTCTGCGGATTGAGCCGCTCGACGGCGATATCGAGGTTGCGCTCGAGCGCGCGCGCCGTCGCCTCGTCGAGCGTCAGGTCGACCATCTGACCCGCAGCCGGCGGCGGGGTGGTTGGACGGGTCTGGTCCGAAAGCGTGGTTGTCGCCGCGGCAAACTCGCGCGCCGCCTCACGCGCCAGCTTGTCGAGGCGCGCGGCATCGCTCGCCGCCTGCTGCGCGACGGCAGGACGCACGCCGGCGAACACGATCAGGACACACGCAACGAAACGAACGGATGAAACCAGCCTCTTCATGGGTTGTTCGCCGAAAAAAGGGATATTACCGGCCGCCGCGGCCGTGACGCGTTTGTTGCTGCAGCATCACGAACTTCACGCGCTGGTCCGGTGTCAGCACCCGGCGCATCCGAAGGAGCATCATCGTTCGCGACTTGTTCAACTCGGAGCGCGCGGCTTCCACGACCCCGACCTGCGCCATCACCTGCGCATCGTCGCTGGCCTCGACCATCTGGTTGAAGTCGGCCTCGGCCTTGTCGAGCGCCTCCTTCTGCTGCCGGAGCACGGGCGCGCTCTTCTGAAAAATCGCCTCGATCTTGGTGCTCTGCTCGGAGGTGAGGCCGAGGCCGCGGACGAAGGTGTCGGACTGCCACCATTTGAAGCCCTGCGCGGACGCCGGCGCCCCCAGGAGGACGGCGGCGGCGGCCAGGACGGCGGCGGCGGCAAACCGCCCGGAATTGGCTGAAAGATTCATGGCTGACTCGGTCGGAGAATACGACGGGAAACCCGATCTTGTTTACTTGGACGGGTTAGCGAGCCCTTCCAGACGCCGGACGACCCGCTCGACGAGGTTATCGGGCGTCGAGGCGCCGGACGTCAAACCGATGACGACGGCGCCCGACGGCGGCAGCCAGCCGGCTGTGACGCACTCGTCTTTCGCGCCGACCGGCTTGTGGCGGATCTCGAGCGCCGAGACCAGGCAGCCGGGCTCGGCGACATGGTAGGTCGGAAGCCGCGGCTCGCACATCCGCGCGAGGTTGCACGTGTTGCTGCTGTTGTAGCCGCCGATCACCACCATCAGGTCCATCGGCTCGGCCTCGAGCAGCGCCGCCACGGCATCCTGCCGATCCTGAGTGGCGCTGCAGATGGTGTCGAAGGCCCGGAACCGCGTTGCGGCGTCGGCCTCGCCGTAGCGGTCCCGCATCGCGGCGCGGAACATCTCGCCGATTTCGAGCGACTCGGAGCTGAGCATCGTCGTCTGGTTCGCGCAGCCGATGCGCTGCAGGTGAACGTCGGGGTCGAATCCCGGGGAGATGGCGTGGTCGAAGCGCGCGAGCAACGCTTCGCGTTCCGCACTGTCGCCGCCGCGAATGTAGCCGCAGGCGACCTCAGCCTCCTCGCGGTTGAGCACGACCAGATAGTGACCGCCTTGCAACGCCTGCGACGCCGTGGCGCGCGTTTCCTCGTGCCAGTACTTGCCGTGAATCACCGACGTGAAGCCGTCGGCGGCGTAGCGCTTCACGTTCTTCCAGACGTTGAGCACCGAGCCGCACGTCGTGTCGACCAGCGTGCAGCCGCGGCGCTCGAGCGAGGCAAGCAGCTCGATCGTCACGCCAAAGGCCGGAAGAATGACGACGTGCTCCGGCGTCAGCGCGTCGATCGATTCGCCCGGGTCGGTCAGGAAGCCGATGCCCTGCGCGCGCAGCTGCTCGTTGACGTGCGGGTTGTGGATGATCTCGCCCGTCAGGACGACCGGGCGATCAGGGAACCGCTTGCACGCCTGATAGGCGTAGTCCACGGCGCGGTCGACCCCGTAGCAGAAGCCGAACTCCCGCGCCAGATGGATCGTCAGCCGGCCGGACGAGTAGCGGTACTCGCTGTCCTTGATCGAGGCAATGAGATCGCTGTGATAGCTCTCGGCGAGCGTCCCGGCGACTTCGTGCTTGAGGTCGAGCCCTTTGCGGAAAATCAGAGGGGGCAAGGACCTAGCGGATTTCCCAGGCGCGCGGCGTCAGATCGTCGATCGGCTGCAGCGCGGCCGCTGCGGGTCCGTCGATGGCGATCTCGAGCTGATTCAGGAGCTCGTCGTCGGAGATCGACGCCGTCACCTCGCGCACGGTGGCGGTCGAGCCGTTGGCGCGCAACTCGGGCTGCTCGACGGTGCGCGCGACGATGACGCGAGCGGCCCCGGGCCGGCCGAAGGAGTAGTCGTGGCCGAAGCGGCCGGCAATCGCGCCGACCACGAGGCCGGCGACGGCTGCCGCGGCGATCCATCGCGAGCCGGGACGCGTGCGCGAGACGACGGGCTCGTGCGGCGCGCGGCCGGCCGGGAACGCGATGACGCGCGCCGGGCGCCCCTCGTGCTGCAGGTGCGCGAGGATGCGCGCCTGCTGGCGCGTCAGGCGGTCGGTCGTGAACGCGGCGTCGGCTGCCGCGGTCGCCGTGTCCGACACCTCGTCGAGCAGCCGCTGCAGGCGGACGCGCCGCGCGTCGCAGCGCGCGCACGCGGCGAGGTGCTGGTGCTCGGTGGCCGAAGCCTCGTCGAGCACGCAGAGCTCGATCAGTCGATCGTCGGAAAGATGGCTCGCCTTCATCACGCTATTCACATTTACCCGAACGCCATTTACCCGAACGCCTCAACGGCGTGGCTCCCGCTGGAGGAGGCGCCGCAGTTTCCGGATGGCCCGGAACAAATGGACTCGCACCGTCGCTTCACTCAACCCGAGCGCCTGGCTGACCTCCGCGGTCGTCTGCTCGGCGACGTGGCAGAGTGTGAACACCGTGCGCTGGCGGGCGGGAAGCGACTCCACCGCCGCCGTAATTTCGTTCGTACGCTCCCTCGACACCAGCCGCTGCTCGGCCGACGGCTCCGGCGCGACCGGATCGGTCGGCGGGAGATCGCCGGTCGACGACATGGGCACCGCCCACCGCAGCCGCCGCGACCGCGACTTCCGCAGGTCGAGGCACGCATTCACCAGGATTCGCGTAAACCAGACTTCGAACGGGAGGTCTTCGCGGTAGCTGGTGATATGCGTGAACACTTTGATGAAGGCGTCCTGCACCGCCTCGTCGGCGTCGTGGACGTCGCGCAGGTACTGGTAAGCGATGCGAACCGCCCGCCGCTGCTGGCGGGCCACCAGCTCGCCGTACCGCTCGCGCGCAGCGTCGCGCTCGCCGCCGACGACGAGACCCTTGATCTCGGCCGCCAGCTGCGAATCTCTCGACAGTGGCGCAGGCGCCGCGGAGGCGCCGGCGGCTGTCAAGGGCACCCGCCGAGGAGGCGTTCTGCTCATGGAATACGGTTGGAGCGGTTCAGTCCTTTACCGCGGCTCCAACTATACAGTACCCTTCCTTTTTTGCTTTTTGCCTTTTTTTGGCGAGGAGAGCGGCCACATGAGCACACAGGTTGAGCGGGCGCATGGTCTCG